>Ga0214201_1000029_pt1 | contig 66866 bp, 57 predicted proteins | sample TroBogEpilimnion_32_FD_153039 | JGI IMG/M metagenome (GOLD analysis project Ga0214201, IMG submission 153039) | Freshwater microbial communities from Trout Bog Lake, WI - 29MAY2009 epilimnion | ecosystem: Environmental > Aquatic > Freshwater > Lake > Epilimnion/Euphotic zone | place: Trout Bog...
GAGAGTGACGTTGTCAGCAACGTCGTAACAATGGCTTTATAATCATGCCGTCATCAATCGGGCTGAAGCGAATTTACAGCAATTTTCGGACTTGACCCCGACTATACTGATGCGATGCTGCCGCTATGTGGTCGAATGGGAAGAGATTTGTCTATTTCTTTCGTTTGATCCTTGCTCACGAGATGATGGTCTTCCAAAGGTTTTTCCATGCGCGTTTTTAATATCATGTTAGGCCGAGCGCATGGCGGATTGGAGCAGGCGGCGATTGATTATGCCGAAATGCTGGCAACCAATGCCATTGACTGTGTAACGCTTGGCCACCCAAAGGGATGGATGCGAGACCATTTACCCTCGGAGTTCAGTTTTTTGCCCCTGCGGTGCATAACCGATTACGACCCCATCGCGACATGGCGGCTCCGCGGCTATGTGCGCAAGCATCAGCCCGACGTGATCATCGCCCATGGCACGCGCGCTATGCGTTATGCGGCGAGGGTTTCAGAGGTTAAAAAGGTCGGCGTACTGCATAATACGCGCTTCAAGCCCGATATGGCGGCGATAGATGGCTTTATTGCGGTCTCGCCGCGTGTAGCAGCCGCGGCTTTGAAGCGGTTTCCCGATAAACCCGTTCAGATGGTGCCCAATATGGTGCGGGTTGGCGGTGAGGTAACGCGCCCACCCTTTCGTGATCCACCGATCCTTGGCTCGCTCGGTCGTCTACATTCCAATAAGGGATATGACGTCTTGCTCAAGGCGCTCGCAACGCCTGCCCTTTTTGCAAGGCCTTGGACGTTTGTTTTGGGTGGCGATGGTCCCGAGCGGGCATCGCTTGAGCAAGCGGCGCAATCGCTTGGCCTCTCGGATCGTATTCAATTCGCCGGTTGGGTTTCCGATCGTCAGGCGTTTTTCGATGCGCTTGATCTTTTTGTCTTGCCGTCGCGCGAAGAGCCGTTTGGCATTGTGTTGATTGAAGCCATGGCCGAGGCGTTGCCCGTTATTGTAACGGATACGGATGGGCCATCCTTTATCGTGCGCGATGGGGAGACCGGCCTTGTGGTGCCGCATGAGGACAGTGAGGCACTGGCTCAAGCGATCATGGTTGCGCTTGAAAAGCCAAGCGATATGGCAGCAAAAGGCCTTGCCGGATATCAGGATATAAAAGCGCGGTTTAGCCGAGAGGCTGTTGCCGCGCTTTTATGGGATACGCTTCAATCATTCGATTGAGTTAATCGATCCTACTCCAACTCAGCCGGAAAGCCCGGAGCGCGGAGATCCGTATGCAGCGCGTCCTCGAGAAGCTTGACGATTTGTGAGGACCACGCGTCGCCACCATAGGCTTGGCGGCCTTCAATGAAGATCTGCTCAGTGAGGCCTGCGAGTTTTAAGGGCACGCCGAATTCGCGGCCGAATTTCGCTGCGAAGCCTAAATCCTTGCAGGCCAGATCCATCGTGAAGTTGATGTTGTAGCTGCCGTTCAAAATCACTTGGCCTTCGGTTTCATGCACGAAGCTGTTGCCGGAGCTGGCCTTGATGGCATGGAAGGCTTGGGCAAGGTCGAGGCCACCGCGCTTGGCCAGCATGAGGGCTTCGCCGCAGGCGACCAAATGGATGAAGGCCAACATATTGGTGATGACTTTGATCACCGAGGCCGAGCCGATATCACCCATGTGAAAAATTTCACCGCCGAGTTTTTTAAGCGCCGGCAGATGCGTTTCAAACAAGTCCTTTTTGCCACCGACCAACACCGTGATCGTGCCTTGGGCCGCTTTGTGGACACCACCCGTTACGGGCGCTTCGAGCGTTTCGACGCCGTGCTCTGTGGCAAGCTTGGCCATGGCTTCGATTTCTTCTTTGCCATTGGTTGAATTCTCAATCCATGTGCCGCCTTTTTTGAGACCCTCAAGAATGCCGTTCTTGCCAGCAAGCACTGCCATCGACACTTTCGGTGAGGGAAGGCACGTAATCACGGCATCCGAATTTTCGGCCACGGCTTTCGGCGTATCCGCCCAGATGGCACCGGCTTCGATAAGCTTTTTGGCATTGTCTTTGTTGAGATCGGTGACGGTGACGTGATAACCAGCCTTCACCAGATTCATGGCAAGATTGGCACCAAGATGGCCTAAGCCGATATAGCCGTAGCGGAGCATGGGTCGTTTCCTTTTCGCTTTTTGTAATTTCAATTCGGCAAATTCATCGGATCAAAAACAGGCACAAGATGCAGGTCTTTTCCGGTATAAGGGTGAGCGCGGGCGAGCTCTTCATCAAGCTCAATGCCCAAGCCCGGTTCATTGGATGGGATGACATATCCCGCTTCCCATTTGATTTTGTTTTTGATCAAGGCGCCATAAAAGCCGTCGAAGCGTTCAATGCTTTCAAGCACTAGGAAATTCGGGATGGAGGCCGCAAATTGCACATTGGCTGCCGCTTCCACAGGCCCGCAATAGAGATGGGGTGCAATTTGCGCGTAATGGGTTTCCGCCATCGCCGCAATTTTCTTGCTTTCCATTAAACCGCCGACGCGGCTGATGGCCATTTGCAGAATATGCGCCGCGCCTGTTTGCAACACGCGGGCAAATTCATATTTTGTTGAAAGACGCTCGCCGGTTGCAATTGGAATGGTGGTTTGGCGCGCAACAATCGCCATTTCTTCCGGCATTTCGGGCGGTGTTGGCTCTTCAAACCACAAAGGATCATAGGCTTCCAAACGACGCGCCAAGCGGATGGCGCCTGATGGTGTAAATTGTCCATGCGTGCCGAAGAGTAGATCTGCCTTTGTGCCGCACACTTCACGCAATTTTTTACAAAATTGCTCGGCCCGATCCATCATCTCAAGGCTTGGTTGGCGCGGATCAAAAGTGCCAAACGGGATAGGATCAAATTTAAGCGCGGTGAAGCCTTGTTCTAAATATTCAACGGCGCGTTCTGCCGCGACATCGGGCTTATAATAGACATCGGTGTCGACATATGCATCGCCGCCCTTCGGATAGAGATAGGTGTAAGAGCGAAGTTTTTCATGCACCTTGCCGCCCAAAAGCTCATAGACAGGCTTGTTGAGCGCTTTGCCATTGATGTCCCACATCGCGATTTCAAAGCCTGCGATTATGGCGGTAAGTGTTGGATTGGGGCGCTGCGAATAGCCGCGGCCGTAAACGTTTTTGAACATGCGCTCGAGTTGGAACGGGTCCATGCCTTGAATGTGACTTTCAAACACATCCTCGATCGCTGCTTTCATCACCTGCGGACCGAAGGCGGCGTCATACACTTCGCCGACGCCCATGATGCCATTATCCGTTGTGAGCTTTACGAAGATGAAATAACGGCCACCAAATTTAGGTGGAGGATTGCCGACAATGAAGGTTTCGAGGGATTGGATTTTCATGGCTGCGTTTCCTCTTTTATTTTTCCGTCATTGCGAGGAGCAGAGCGACGAAGCAACCCAGTTCTTTTCTGCATCATCAACTGGTTTGCTTCGCTCATCGCTCGCAATGACGGTTAGTTTACGCCTTTATCCGTGCTGAAGTTGGATCATACATCGGCTTTAATGATACCTTGGCCGGAATGCGTTTGCCCGCTACTTCAATCTCGTAGCTGCCGGCCAAGACATCATCGATAGTGGCTGCATGCTCGGTGCCGATATAGGCAAGGCCTACTGCGCCACCGAGCGTGTAGCCATACATGGCGGAAGTAAGCCGCGAGATGCGCTTGCCGTTCAGCCAGACGGGTTCATCGTGATAAAGCATCGCGTCGGGATCGGAGATCAGGAATTGCGCGAGGCGACGGGTGACGCCTTGCTCTTTCTGCTTCAGCAAGGCTTCACGGCCGATAAAGCCGCCTTGCTTGTTCCACGCCACGCAGAACCCTAACCCTGCTTCAAGCGGAGAATCTTCCGGCGTAATGTCATGGCTCCAGTGGCGATAGGCTTTCTCGATGCGCAAGCTGTTCATCGCGTGATAGCCCGCATGCTTGAGGCCGTGCGCCGCGCCGTTGGCGAGGATGAAATCATAAACGGCTGTTGCAAATTCACTCGGGATATAAAGCTCATAGCCGAGCTCGCCGACATAGGTGATGCGGGTGACGCGGATGCGTGCGGGGCCGACTTCAATCTCGCGGCTCGTGCCAAACGGGAAGGCTTCGTTTGATACATCATCGGGCGTGAGCGATTGCAGCAATGCGCGTGAGTTTGGTCCCATGAGACCAATCGTCGACGTGCCTGAGGTGACATCAACAACGGCCACCGCTTCGTCGTCGCGAATGGCATTTTCGAGGTGACGGCGATCATGCAATTGCGTCATCGCAGCGGTGACAACGAGATATTCATTTTCGGCGATGCGGGTGGCGGTGAGATCGGCTTCAATGCCGCCTTTCTCGTTACACCATTGGGTGTAAACCACTTTGCCGATGGCTACGTCCATTTCATTGACAGAGACGCGGTTTAACAACTTCATCGCGTCGCGGCCTTTGACGGTAAATTTAGCGAACGCGCTCTGATCGAAGAGGCCCACTGCTTCGCGTACGGCTTTGCATTCGTCGCGTGAGTTATCAAACCAATTCGGCTTGCCGAACGTGTATTCGTATTTCGGTTCTTGGCCCGGACGCGCGAACCAGTTCGGCCGCTCCCAGCCAGCGACTTCACCGAAACACGCTCCCGCTGTGGCGATGCGATCATGCAGCGCGGTTTTGCGCACGCCGCGTGAGGTTTCATATTGCTTGAACGGCCAATGCATCGCGTAGAGAAGTCCCAAGGCTTCCGATACGCGTGGGATCAAGAAATGCTTGGTGTTTTGGTGGGGGTAGAGGCGGTTGATATCGACGTCCCACAAGTCAAACGGCGGCTCGCCTTGCGTGATCCAATGCGCCAGCGCCATGCCTGCGCCGCCACCCGATTGAATGCCGATGGAGTTAAAGCCCGCCGCAACAAAAACGCCCTTTACTTCGGGCGCTGGTCCCAAAATATAACGCTGGTCGGCGGTGAAACTTTCGGGGCCGTTGAAGAATTTGCGGATGCCGACTTTCTCTAACGAAGGAATACGCTTCATCGCGTCTTCTAGAATAGGCGCGAAGTGATCGAAGTCTTCGGGCAATTCGCCGAATTCGAAATCGGCGGGAATGCCATCGAGCGCCCATGGCTTGGCTTTAGGTTCAAACGCGCCGAGAAGCAGCTTGCCTGCATCCTCTTTGTAGTAAGCGCAATGGTCCATGTCGCGCATGACGGGGAGATCGGGCGTCATACCATCCATCGGATCCGTGACGATGTAGAAATGCTCGCACGCCTGCAGTGGCACATCGACGCCGATGGTGCGCGCGAGCGAGCGCGTCCACATGCCGCCCGCGATCACGACTTTGTCGGCTTTGATGATGCCTTCAGCGGTTTCAACTCCAACGGCGCGGCCATTCTCGACGATGATTTTTTCAACGAGCATATTCTCGTGAATGGCAACGCCCGACATGCGCGCGCCTTTGGCAAGCGCCATCGTCGTATCAATCGGGTTGCACTTTCCATCGGACGGATACCATATGGCACCAATAACATCGTCGACATTCATCAACGGCCATTTGGCTTGCGCTTCTTTCGGGCTGATTTCATAAGCCTCGACGTCGAAAGAGCGCAGCATATCGGCGGCGCGGCGGAGTTCCTGCCAGCGCTCGGGGTTCGTCGCAATTGAGATCGAGCCGGGTTGCACAAAGCCTGTGGCTTGTCCCGTTTCTTTCTCTAAGTTTGTGTAGAGATCGACCGTGTATTTCGCGAGGCGCGTGAGGTTTTGCGTGTAGAGCGAGGAGCGCACAAGGCCGGCCGCGTGCCATGTCGTGCCGCTGGTGAGGCGCTTCCGCTCGAGGAGTACCACGTCCTTCACGCCGAGCTTGCCGAGATGATAGGCGGTTGAGCAGCCGACAATGCCGCCTCCCACGATAACAACAGAAGCGTGTGAGGGCAGAGCGGCCATGGGTGTTTCCTTTTATCTTACACTATTTTTTATTCGTCCTTGCGAGCGAATGCGAAGCAATCCAGTTGAAGGTGCAGCAAGAGGTATAAAGGTACCATGCCACTTTTTACTTTTCCATCAGCTGGTTTGCTTCGCTGCCGCTCGCAATGACGGTACTTAGGCTACCTCACCCATATCTTTCCGGTCGAGCTTAATCGGGAACTTCGCGCGGATCGCATCGTCTACTTCGCGGCTGATATGTTTTGGATGGTGGTTTTTCAGGATTTCGGCTGTCTTTTTCACCGCGCGGTCGACATAGGTCGGACGTCCCCGCTCGTTCCATTCATTCGGGCTCCAGCGGTCGCCGATGGAGGGGTAGACGTAATCGCGCTGCATCAGATGCAGTGTTTGATCGGAGCCCAAATAATGGCCAGGGCCGCCGATGCAGACATTGCGGATGGTTTCTATATCGAGCGCTTCATCCGACGTATCAATGCCGCGCATCGTGCGTTGGGCGGCGGCGATGATGTCATTGTCGGCCACGAGTGTTTCTTTGCAGATGCCGAGCAAAGAGGCGTGCATGCCTGCTGCTTCATAGATCAGATTGGTGCCCGCATTGCCGACGAGCGTTAGGTTGTAGGCTTTCTCGTAACCCGCTTGGAAATCGATGACCTTCGAGTCGCACATGCCGGCGCCTGTGCCGCCATTGAGATCATAGAAATTCGCCATTTGGCCGCAGGCCGAGGAGAGCAGGGCTTGCTCAGGTGAGCCGCCCGACATCGCGCCGGTGCGCAAATCAGACACGAAAGGCCAGGTGCCGAAAATGTAGGGTGCGCCGGGCTTAATGGCGTTTACGTAAATCAAGCCGACAAGGCATTCGGCGACCGCTTGCACCACGGTGCCTGCGAGCGATGCGGGGGCGGTTGCGCCTGCTTGACCAGCCGAGAGAAGTAACACGGGCATGCCGCCGAGAACGGCCACTTCCAAGCATTTGCACGCGTCTTCGGCAAATTTCAAAGGTGGTACGACGAAGCAGTTGGATTGCGACACGAAGGGGCGTTCACGCCATTTGTCTTCGCCGCCTGCAATCATGTGCAGCATCTCAAGCACTTCGGTGACGTGATCGGGATGCGTCATGCCGGTGCCGACATGTTTGGTGGTGCCCACCACGCTGGCATAGGCGGTGTTGATGTCGAGATCGCGTGGGCTTGGCAGCTCGCGGCACACATTGGTGCGTTGGAAGAAGTGTATATTGTCGCAATGGTCAACAATGCGCGCGCAATCATAAAGATCAACGACAGTCGACTCGCGATATTCGCCCGTCAAAGGCTCAACCACGTTCACGGCAGCGCCAGCGGTGCCGTAATAGACGTTCTTGCCCCATGGATCCATGTCATAGCGCGGGTCTTGCGCGTAGAGCGGGAAGCGACGCGCGGCTTTCGCAATGGTGTCTTCCACAAGGGCACGCGGAAACCGCATCCGGCCATCTTCGCCCATCACGGCGCCGGCTTTGGTCATATATTCGATGGTCGAGGGGATGGCGTCGGCAAAGCCGATTTGCTCCAACACGTCGAGAATTTTGTGATGGATCTTCTGCATATCGGCAGGCGTCAGGACTTGATATTTCCCGCCCGGAAGACCCGGCCAGATCGGCCGATCCTGATCGGAGAGCTTGGAAGCGCGCGCTTGGCGGCGGGCATCGCGACCACCGCGGCGACCCGAATCCTTCATTGCCGTCTCATTTGCCTCGATGGTCATGGCGGTCGTGCTCCCTTAAAAATTGTTGGCAAGATCAAGACTTGCTGGACACCCAATCGTCAAGAGATTGCTTTTCATCAACAGATGAATTTAATTCATATTATGAGAGAGACCTTACCCGCATCACGGCTTGATCCAAAGCCTTTGTCCCTGCCGCCACTGACCGCCTTGCGCGCTTTTGAGGCGGCGGCGCGGCATGAAAGCTTTCGCTTGGCGGCTGAAGAATTGAATATCACCCAATCCGCCGTCAGCCATCAGATCGCGCATCTTGAGAAATGGCTGGGGAAGGATTTATTCCGGCGTACCGGACGCAAAGTGGAACTGACCGAAGCGGGACGGCTCTATTTTCCCTATTTACGCGAGGCGTTCGAGAAAATTGATGCCGGAACGCAACTGGTTTCCCGTCCGGCGCAGCAGGATTTGACCGTCCAGCTTTATGTGACGGTTGCCTCGCGGTGGATGATGGGCCGCTTGCACGCCTTGCAGCAGGCCTGCCCCGATCTTCTGGTGCGGTTCAATGCGAGCCAAATGGATTGGGAATTTGATCCGCGCCATGCCGATGTCGGCATCATCTCGACCACAGAGCCGAATCGACAGGGCTTTTCTTACACGCCTCTGTTTGAGGCCCGTTTGATTGCCGTGTGTAGTCCGAAACTGTTGGCACAGAATTCGCCGATTGTAGAGCCAGCCGATATTGTGCGCCATACGCTGCTGCAGGTTTACACGGCCCAACATGATTGGGATGTGTGGTTGGGCGCAGCCGGCATTTCCGGACTGACCGATGGGGCTACGATTCGGTTTGATAGTTATCTCTTGGCGTTAGAGGCCGCGATGGACGGGCAGGGCATTGCAATTGTTCCCGATTTTCTAGCGCGTCAGGATTTGGCTTCGGGACGCTTGGTGCAACCGGTCGCGCAATCGGTGCCGCAGCCTGCGCGGTGGTATTTGGTTTCGCGCAAAGACCGTACCGATGAACCCGCCATTGCGCGCTTCCGGTTTTGGCTTTTAGGCGAAGTGGCGGAAATGCAGCAGCGTTGACACGATAAAAGCCGTCGATGAAAACTGTCGGTAAAGCATCAAGGGGAGGAATATCGATGACCAATGAAGTCGTAAAAGATGGTGTACGCGTCATCGAGAATATTTTTATTCCGCTCAAAGATGGCACCAAACTCGCCGCGCGTCTGTGGCTTCCGGTTGATGCGGATAAAAGCCCTGTTCCTTGCGTACTGGAATATATTCCCTATCGCAAGACCGACGGCACACGCGGCCGTGATGAGCCAATGCACGGTTGGTTTGCGAGGCACGGCACCGCCGCCATTCGCGTTGATCAACGTGGATCGGGTGAATCCGATGGCCTGATGGAAGATGAATATCTGCTGCAAGAGCAGGACGATGCGATTGAAGTTATCGCGTGGATTGCTGAACAAACTTGGTGCACCGGCTCCGTTGGTATGATGGGTAAAAGCTGGGGCGGGTTTAATTGCTTGCAAGTAGCGATGCGCCGCCCGCCTGCATTGAAAGCCATTCTCTCGGTATGTTCGACGGATGATCGCTATACAGATGATATTCATTATATGGGCGGCTGCTTGCTCAACGATAATTTATGGTGGGGTGCGATTATGCATGCCTATCAAGCCCGTCCGCTTGATCCTGCGATTGTCGGAGAGCGGTGGCGCGAGGCGTGGCTTGAACGCGTCAAAGCCATGCCGAATTGGCCCATGCTTTGGATGAACCACCAGCGTCGCGATGCCTATTGGAAGCACGGTTCGGTGAATGAAGATTGGAATGCGATTAACATTCCGGTGATGATCACGGGCGGATGGGCCGATGCCTACACCAATACATTGCCGCGCCTCTTGGCGGGATTAAACGTGCCGCGCTTGGGCATTTTGGGGCCATGGGCGCATATTTATCCGCATGATGGTGTGCCGGGTCCGGCTATCGGATTTTTGCAAGAAGCGCAGCGTTGGTGGGATCATTGGCTCAAAGGTGTTGATACGGGCATCATGAAAGAACCGATGCTACGGGCCTATATTGAAGATGAAGCGGGCGCGGGAAAATGGACGGAACATCGCAACGGCTATTGGGCCGGTGAAGCGGTGTGGCCTTCACCTTCCATCAAACCGCTTCAGATGGCGTTAGGCGACAAGACACTCGGTAGCCCTTCTGCGCCATCGCAAGACCTATCCTTCCGTTCGCCGCAATGGGTTGGCATGGGATGTGGCGAGTGGATGGGAACCGGCGTTGCGGGGGAGCAGCCATCGGATCAGCGGATCGATGACGGGATGAGCTTATGTTTTGATACGGCACCTCTCGATGATGATTTTGCGATTTTGGGAGCTCCGGAATTTGAGTGTGAGATTGCGTCTGATAAACCCATCGCTCAGCTTGCCGTGAGGCTTTGCCATGTGAGGCCGGATGGCGCTTCGCATCGCGTTTCCTATGCGGTGTTGAACCTCACGCATCGGGAATCGCATGAGCATCCGGAAGCGTTAAAGCCGGGACATTTTTATAAGGTGAAAGTTACGCTGAACGCGTGCGGTCATGTGTTTAAAAAAGGCTCGCGCGTTCGGCTTGCATTGTCCTCTGCCTATTGGCCGTTGATTTGGCCAGCGCCAGAGGCGGCGACGTTAACGCTGCGAACGGGTGGATCACATTTATCGCTGCCGGTTCGTGCGCGTCACTCCAACGATGCCGATATTGTTTTTGCGCCGCCAATGAGTGCGCCCGATGCCCCTGTGACGATGATACGGGAAGGATACGCGGAGCGGACCAGCGAGATTGATTTGCTGAACAACAGCGCGACCTATCGCACGGTAGGCGAGGGCGGTGTGTTTGGTGAAGGAGTACGCCGATTTGATGAAACGGGTACGTCGTTGAGCCATGATCTTACCCGCGAATTGACGATTTCCGCTGATGATCCGCTCTGTGCGCGCTATCTCCTTAAAGGGGCTTACGAGATGGGCCGCGAAGGCTGGATGACGCGCTCGGAAACAGTGTTGGAAATGACATCTACGCTCACGGATTTTCATGTGAAAGCGCGCACGGAAGTGTTTGAGAATGGTGTCTCGCTATTGGTCCGCGAATGGGATGATAAGGTTCCACGTGATTTGATGTGAGGCCTGCAATCGCGAAGCCTCACTTTCTCTTCAATGCAATACCCTGTCCGGCATCATCCGGAATTGGCAATGCGGCGTGCTCGGCGGCGATGGCTTGGAGCTTCTCGCCAACGCTTTCAGGAAACGCTGCAATTTTAGGCCCTGATTGGTCAACGCTGGCCAGCAATTGTTCGCACGTTGCGAGCAAAGTGTCATCGCTTCCGTGGCGCAGCCATTGATAGAGACGGATGCGTTTGGCATCCATCTCGATGATTTGACCTGAGACCTTCAGCGGCTCGCCTTGCTTTACTTCGTGATGATACCGCATCTGCATGGCGAGCGTGAAGATCGTGTGGTTGGTAGCCACACGGCCCGCTTCATCAAGGCCCACCATCGCCATCATCGCATCGATCGCGCGTGAAAAAGGGATGGCATAGGCAGCATCGTTCATATGCCCATTATAATCCACCCAGTCGGGTAGAACGATGGCATCGTAAAGGTGAAGAGGCGTTGTCATTTAGATATGATCCGGACGGCCTTCGGCTTCTGGCCAATAATTTTTCACGAGTTTTAAAAGATCATTCAAGAAAGCATCACGACGGCGTTCCAATTCTTTGACCGAGCGACCAGCGGCTTGATGTTCGCAACCATCGACAATTTTGTCGATGATCTCGTCAGTGAGTTCTGGCGCTGGCGTGTAGGAATAAGGCATTTTCAATGCCGGTCCGAATTGATGCATGAAATGGCGCATGCCCGCATCGCCGCCTGCGAGTTGGAAGGTGAGGAAGGTGCCCATCAGCGACCAGCGCAGGCCGCAGCCATACACAACGGCGGCATCGATTTCCTCCGTCGTTGCTACATCTTCTTTGATGAGCCAGAGGGCCTCGCGCCAGAGCGCTTCCATCAACCGATCGGCGATGAAGCCTTCGATTTCCTTGCGTACATGTAAAGGGCGCATTCCGATGCGCCGATAGAAGGTTTTGGCTGCTTCAACCGATTCGGCTGATGTTTTGGCACCTGCAACGATTTCTACCAAAGGCAAGAGATAGACGGGATTGAAAGGATGTCCGACGACGATGCGTTCCGGATGAGCGCATTTCGATTGCAGGCTCGTGGGCAGTAGATAAGAGGTTGAGGAGGCAATAACGATGCCGGGCTTGGCGGCAGCATCAATCTCGGCCAAGAGTTTTTGTTTGAGCTCTTCGCGCTCCGGAGCATTTTCCTGCACGAAATCGGCATTTTTGACAGCATCGGCAACCGAGCCAACATAGGTCAGGCGCGATTGGCTGGCGCCGGGGGCAAGACCTGCCGTTTCAAGCGCGGGCCAGGCATTGGCAACCGCCGCACGGATTTTGGCTTCACCATCGGGTGCGGGATCAAAGGCTACGACATCCAAGCCATGGGCTAAGCAACGGGCGGCCCAGCCTGAGCCGATAACGCCCGAGCCGATAATGGCAACCGTTTGAATGGATGATGACATGGCTTAGCCTCCCTTAAAGATGATGCAGCGATTACTGCTCAATAGAGCGCAAAGTGCTGGCGGAGGGAAGTCCGGTTGCGACGGCCAATAGCCACAAGGCGGCATGTCGCGCTTGGACGGCGCCGTGTCTTTTTCCGGCGGGCCAGCGCGAGCCGACTCAGCTTAAAGGTGGATTCAATACGAGCTAATGTCCAACCGAAGTACCTCACATGACGCAGCCAATGCAAGCCAATCAACCCACCGATGATATGCGCCGCAAGCGCTGGCAGGGAATTGCCTATGTGGCCTGTGCGGCTTTGATGTGGAGTACGGCGGGTATCTGGGTGCGCTATCTTTCCCTCGATATCTGGACGACCCAGGCCGGCCGCGCCCTTTGCGGTTCGTTGTCGCTGTTTGTCTATTTGCTGATCATTGAACGCAAGAACATTCTTGCGCCGTTCCGGTCGATCAATCGGGTTGGTTATATCATCGCCCCCATTAATGCGATTGGCATGGCCGCTTATATGCAGGCGTTGAATTGGACGACGGTAGCCAATGTGATGATCGTCTATACGACATTGCCTTTTGTCGTGGCTTTGGTCGGCTGGTTATGGATGCGCGAGCGGGTGAACATGCGGACAATGTTTGCCAGCGCGATTGCTTTGTCGGGCGTGACCTTCATGGTTGGCGGCTCGTATCAATCCGGTAATGTGAAGGGTGATCTCGCGGCCTTTGTTATGGTGCTGAGTTTTGCCGCGCTTGTCATGTTGTCGCGGCGATACCCTAAATTATCGATGCCCGCCCATTCGGTTGTTTCGGGGTTGATCTGTTTCGCAGCGGCCTATCCGCTGGCTCATTTTGCATCGGTGACGCTGAACGATGCGTTGCTGCTGTTGATCTTGGGCTCCATCACCATTGGGGTTGCCAATGTCATGTATATGCGCGGTGTGGCGCTGATCCCGCCCGCCGAAGCCGGATTAATCGGGTTGCTGGATACGATTATCGCGCCGCTTTGGGTGTTTTGGATTTTCAACGAGCGGCCAGCGGATGGCGCGTTGATTGGGGGCGGTATCGTGTTGGCGGCCGTGGTGTTTCAGATTGTAGGCGAGGGACGGGGAACGGCCGCTGATTAACGGCCCTTCCATTCCGGTTTGCGTTTTTCGGCGAAGGCTTGCGGGCCTTCGAGCGCGTCCTCGGATTTGAGCATGGCATCGTAAGAAGGGATCGCGCCGGAGCGCATCAGGCGATAGCCTTCTTTCACGTCGAGCGGCAAGGTGGCTTTGATCACGGCTTTGATTGCTTGAAGCGCGAGAGGCGCATTAGCCGCGATGGTTTGCGCTAACGCGCGCGCTTCGGTCATTAAATTTTCTTTGGCGACGACTTTGTTGATAAGGCCCCAGCGCAGCGCTTCTTCAGGGCCCATGCGGCGCGCGGTCATCAGCATTTCCATAGCAATCGGAAGCGGTAAGCGTTTGGGTAAACGCAACACGCCACCTGCATCGGCCATAATGCCCAAGGTGACTTCGGTGAGGGCGAATTCTGCGGTATCGGCTGCGACAATCAAATCAGCGGCAAGCGCCAATTCAAAGCCGCCACCAAAGGCTAAGCCGTTCACCGCAGCGATGACGGGTTTATCGAGGTCCCACAATTCCGTGAGACCGGCAAAGCCGCCCGGTCCATGATCGGCATCAACGGCCTCGCCCTCGGCACCCGCTTTCAAATCCCATCCGGCGGAAAAGAAACGGCCTTCGCCGCCTGTCAAAATGGCGACGGATAGTGAAGGGTCATCGCGAAATTCGGCAAAGGCTGCGTATAGCGCTTGGCTTGTCGGCACATTGATGGCGTTGGCCTTTGGACGGTCGAGCGTGATTTCAAAGACAGCGCCATCGCGGCGGGTTGTAACGGGATTGGTCATTGCGTCTTTCCATCGGCTAGGCGGATCATGGCATCAACGGCCACGGCACCTTGTTCGAGAATGAGAACGGGATTGGCATCGAGCTCAACTAGCGTATCGCGATGGGCCTCGGCAAAAGCAGCCACCGCCGTAATCGCGTCAATTGCCGCTTTACGGTCGCCTTTTGGTTTGCCACGAAAGCCATTGACGAGACGGGCGAGCTTTAGGCTATCGAAGGCTTGCTCAACCTCCGCACGACGAACCGGAAGCAGAAGCGAGGCCGCGTCTTTTAAGAGCTCAACCAGAATGCCGCCTGAGCCGAAGGTGAGCGTGGGGCCGAACAGAGGATCGCGGGTTATGCCGACAATCATTTCAGCAACGATATTTGTTTGCATCGCCTCAACAAGAAATTGGTTTGAGAGATGTGCCATGGATGTTGCGGCTTCTCGAGCCGCATCAGGCGTTTTGAGATTGAGCTTAACTGCGCCCGCTTCGGTTTTATGCGCGATTGACTCCGATACCGCTTTAACGACGACGGGATAGCCTATGGCATTGGCAGCGTCAGCGACGCCATCAAGTGCGATAACGCGCGAGTGTGGAATGGTTAGCCCGTGCTGCGCCAGCACGGCTTTGCCCGTTGGCTCATCCAGCATGCGGATAGGTTCGTTGATCGATGCTGCTGCACGCAAAGGCGCTGATCTTTGTGCTGTGCGTCTTGTGCCAATTTCAGAGGCGATGCGGATGGCTTCCATGCATTCACTGATGCCCTGCATGGGCGCGATGCCCGAGGCAATCATGCGTTGCCCAACCGCTTCGGGTAATGATTCAGGCAAGGAGGCGACGAGGGCCGCTTTGGCTCCCGTTGCTTTTTGGGCTGCTTCAAACGCGGCTAAGGTGGCCTCCCAACTGGAGGCATCGCATCGATCTTCGCGGGGAAAATCGAGGATGAGAAGGTTAATCGCATAGCCTGCGCCTAACATGGCGGAGAAGGTGGCGGTGGAGGCTTCGAGATTACCCCAAATATAGGTGTGGTAATCGAGCGGATTGGCGAGCGGAACTTTGGGGCCGAGCGCTTCAAAGAGTTTTGCTTCCGCGACTTTTGGCAGAGGAGGCGTTGGAAGGCCGGCATCCGATGCAAGATCGGCGACAAGACCCGCTTCGCCACCCGAACAGCTCATGGAGGAAACGGTGTTTCCTGAAAGCGGACCATGGACGTGTAGCAGTTTGAGGGTTTCAATAAAAACGGAAACATCTTTCGCGCGGCCAATGCCGTAGCGCTTAAACAGCGCATCAAACAAAGCATCCGAGCCCGCTAGGGACGAGGTGTGCGACAGTGTTAAGGCGGCGCCCGCTTCCGACCGGCCTGTTTTTATGGCAACAACGGGCACGCCTTTATCGAGCGCGCGTAAGGCTGCCTTTGAAAAGCGCTCGATATCATCCAAGCCTTCAATGTGAAGGCCGATGGCAGTGACGCGATCATCGTCAAGCAACGTGTCGATCATCTCGCCTAAATCGCCTTTGGCTTTGTTGCCGGCGGAGATGAGATAGGCAAGCGGTAAGCTGCGCGCCTGCATGGTAAGGTTCAACCCGATATTGCCCGACTGTGTAATGATCGCGACGCCTTTTTGAACCGCCAAGCCGCCATGTTGATCGGGCCAGAGCGCGGCGCCATCGAGATAATTTAAGAGGCCATAGCAATTGGGGCCAAGCAGTGCGAGATCGCCTGAGGCGGCTACGAGCTTGTCTTGAAGGGCCGCACCTTCCGGCCCAACTTCCGCAAAGCCCGACGCGTAGCAGACCGCGCCGCCCGCACCCATTTTGGCCAAAGCCGCAACGGCATCAATCGTCGCATCGCGTGGCACCGCAATGAAGGCCGCATCCGGTATGCCGGGGATATCCTTTAATTCTGCAAATGCCGTTCGGCCCGCGACTTCCGCACGCTTGGGGTTAACCGGCCAAATCTCGCCTTTAAACCCAATTCGCTCGCATTGGCGAATGACTTCGGCGGCTTCCCGACCGCCAATAACAACCAGCGAACGCGGCGACAAAAGGCGGGCAAGGGGGGAGCGGGTCATCGTATCTCTATCCGAATGGTTCTAAGAATACTGTTTAGCACGTAAGCTTAACGGCTCTTTCTAAATTCCTGTGCAACCCGAACGGCTTCTTCGATATGTGGTAGACCTAACCCGCAGCATCCGCCGAGCAATTGAACACCAGAGGCAAGCCATTGCCGTGCGAAGACGCCATATTCATGCGGTGGAATAATATCGACGAAGCGCCAGCCTGGCATTTCGAAATAGCCGGAGTCTGGATAGACCATCAGAGGCCCCTTGAAGTGCTGTTTTAACTCTTCCAATGCGGTGCCGATGATCTCTGACCCCGTATGCATCAGGCCAGCAGCATCGATACCTGATTTTGGAATCAGCGAGGCGATATCGCTGATCGGCAAATCATCGAAATGATGGAAGCTAACAACCTTACCGTCTTTGGCGCGCCTTGCGCTCATGCCGAAAAATACGGGCAGTGCGGTAGAAAGAGCAGCATCAACCGCAAGCTTCACGCGCTGTGGCTCATACATCATTTCAAGCATGATGAGTTCTGCGCCAGCCTTTTTGGCCGTGTGTGCCAAATCATGAAAGGCATCGCTGATCTCGGACGTTGACGGAATTTTTGCGGGATCGATGACCGCCGTTCCAGCCGACATGGGCACCATATGCGAAAGCGAAGCCGCAACGACAACGTCTTTTGCGTCCGTCTCATGGCGCGCGCGCAAGGCGGCTTCAACGGCCCGTTCGATGATCTCTTCCGAGCGCTCTGCAAGCCCTGCGTCTTTCAACATCAAGCGCGAGGCGGCATAGGTATTGGCGGTGATGATATCGGATCCCGCGCGGATATAATCCGAGTGGATCGCCGTCAGGATATGATCGTTTTCAAGGGTTGCGGGGCCACACCATGCGGCCGGATCCATCGGTGCGCCACGCCGTTCAAGCTCGGTGCCTGTGGCGCCATCAAGAACGATAATATCGCCATCGGCAAGGCGTTGCTTTAGTTTGGCATAGGCCATTATCGTTCTCCGGGTTTAACGAGGGTTATGCACCGCGCGGGCGAAGCATTGCACGCGAAATGATATGACGCTGGATTTCGCTCGTGCCGTCCCAAATGCGCTCGACGCGCGCATCGCGCCACCAACGCTCGATTTTGAGCGATGACATCAAACCCATGCCGCCATAAATCTGAATGGCTTTATCGGTGACACGTGCGAGTGTTTCGGAAGCAAAGAGTTTCGCCATCGCAAAATCGGTGTCGGTTGCGGTGCCTTTGTCGAGCTTGTCGGCGGCGGCAAGTGTCAATAGATCGGATGCTTCGATTTCCGTCAGCATATCGGCCAATTGAAACGACACGCCTTGGAACTTGCCGATCACTTCGCCAAATTGCTTGCGTTGTGAGGCCCAATCGAGCGCTGATTCCAGCACGCGGCGCGAGCGGCCTACGCTTGTGGCGGCAACGGTGAGACGCGTGGCGCCCAACCATTCGCCCATCAATTCAAAGCCCTTATGCTCTTCGCCGAGCAACTGGCTTTCATGCACCACGCAGTCGTCAAAAAACAGTTCGCACTGGTGATAGCCCTTGTGCGACACGCAATGCGGTCCGCGCCGCATGGTGAAACCGGGTGTGCCCATATCAACGAGAAAGGCGCTGATCTTGGCTTTTTTGCCTTTGGATGTTTCTTCAACGCCGGTCGCCGCCATGAGCACAACAAAATCCGATTTATCGGCGTGGCTGATAAAATGCTTCGAGCCGTTGATGACATAGGTGTCACCTTTTTTCTCGGCCTTTGTTTTCATGGAGCGAACATCGGAACCCGCGCCCGGTTCCGTCATCGCGAGACAATCATGACGCGTGCCTTTGATCACCGGAATGAGATAACGCTCGATCTGATCGCCCTTGCAGCCTTGTAAAATATTGGAGGGGCGCGCGATGCACATTTGAAGCCCATAAGACGCGCGGCCTAATTCGCGCTCAAGCAGCGTCAGCGAGAGATTATCCAACCCGCCGCCGCCATATTGCTCAGGCATATTGGCGGCGTAGAGCCCAAGCTCAATGGATTTTTTCTGGATTTCAGCGGCGAGGTCGGGCGGTACATCATCAATCTCTTCGACCAAATCCTCATGCGGATAAAGCTCGTTTTCGATAAAGGAACGAACCGTATCAACAAGCATATGCTGTTCTTCGGAAATCGGAAATCCGCTCATGATGCTGTACTTTCTTTGCGCTTGATGCCTAAGACAGTGCCGACCGTTTTAGGCTTCGGCAGTATCGAATGGGCTTTTAGAATAGCTGAAAGGCGATGAAACAGGTCCGGCGGCAGAGGCGATGATTTTCCCGCGTTCATATCGACATGCATCAAAAGCTGTTCGCCCGTGGCCAATAATTCGCCTGTGGTGTCATCGTGTACTTCATGGAAAATATGCAACCGCTTGGCGTCGAGATCGAGAAGCGTCAGCGAAAAGGAGAGATGATCGCCTTCTGAACATTCGCGGTAATTATGGATGCGTGTCTCAATCGTATAAAGCGATGAGCCGCTTTCACGATACGCCTCGTCAATACCGAAAAAACGGAAAAAAGCATCTGAGTGATCGCCCATCACAAGGAGATAAACGCTCTCGCTCATATGACCGTTATAATCGGTCCATTCAGGCTTCACGATGCAGGTGTGGAGCTTCAACGGCGCCGCAATTGGCGCCGTCTCATTCCAGCCCTTGAAGGGAATGCCTTCATAAGGCGCAACAATGCGTTTAACTTCCTTTGGCATCGGGTTTAGCGCTGCTTTGTCAGGCCAAGCTTGACGCGCGCCTCGGCAGGCGTCAGCGCACGCGCGCCCATTCGCTCGATGATTTCTTTGGCCCGCGCAACGAGCGTGCCATTCGTGGCGTGAACGCCTTTATCGAGCCAGATATTGTCTTCCAATCCGACGCGGACATTGCCGCCAAGCAATACGGCTTGCGCGACAAAGGCCATCTGGTTGCGGCCAATGGCAAAGCCTGCCCAATTGCACTCCGGCGGCAAATGGTTGCGCATCGCAAGCATCGCTTCGGTGGTGGCTTCGGCGCCCCATGGAATGCCAAGGCAGAGCTGGAAGAGCGGTGGGTTGTCGATCAGGCCTTCGGCCATCAATTGCTTGGCGAGCCAGATATGGCCTAATTCAAACGCCTCGATCTCTGGCTTTACACCGGCCTTTTGAATACGCGCGGCCATATCGCGCAAGAGATCGGCGGTGGCCAAAAACGCGCCATTGCCGAAATTGAGCGAGCCGCAATCGAGCGTGCAGATTTCCGGACGAAGCTCTTCGACATGGGCGACGCGCTCGGCGGCATCGGCGAGGTCGGAGGCTGGGCCGGGAATGCCGGGGTTTTTCGGGTCATAGGCGTAATCGCCGCCCATGCCAGCGGTGAGGTTGATGACAACATCGACGCCTGATTCGCGGATCAGCTTGACGGCCTCGCGGTAATTGGCGAGGTCGCGGCCCGCTTTGCCCGTTTCTGTGTTGCGGACGTGGAGATGGGCAATCGCTGCGCCGGCGTGGGCGGCCTCAATGGCGGCATCCGCGATCTGGCGCGGGGTGACCGGAATGGCCGGATGCTTGCCGACCGTGTCGCCTGCGCCCGTTACCGCGCAGCTAATGATGACTTCATTGTTCATAGGGTTTTCCTCCATCCATGTCGGCTGCTTTACAGATATTGGACGCATGATACGGTCATAATTGTTCCTGTCGATGGGCTGTCGCCGACTTTCCTGCGTCTTGGAGCGACAGGGTCGGATATTTTGGCCGAAAATTGGAAAGGGGAAGGCGCATGGAAGAGAAAATTGAAACCAAGCAAGGCCGCGACCGCCCCGTTTCGTGTGAACGCTGCGGAGCGCCGTTTACCTGTACCTTGGGCGGACCGTGCTGGTGCGGGCAGGAAGAATTCAAGTTGCCCCTAACAACGGAGGGCGGCCCGGCGGATTGCCTATGTCCCTCTTGCCTTCGAGACTATGCCGCCGAATTGAAGGCCAAAGGATTGGAGCCAGGCTGATTAACCCTGCTTCTGCCTCAGCAAGCCGCCATAAATATCCGCATCGGTGCATAGGCCGATCAGCCGCCCCTCGCTATCAATAATCCCGAGTGCATGACCGCTTTGCTGGCGAAGTGCGATGGCGGTTTTAAGGCTGATATCGGCGGGAGCCAAGACAATGCCAACACCCGCGGCGCGATCTGGGATTAGCCCATCGGTGCCGCATGGAATAAGGCGATGCGGTGCGCCATTGAGTTGGGCGGCGAAGGGAAAACCATTGGCATCAAGGATGATGGCCGATTGCTTCTGATCGTCAAAATAAACATGCCCCTGTTCGCGCAAACACGCTGCAAGCGGTTGCATGATGGAGCCCGCTTTGAGCACGTTGAGCGGGTTCATATGCGCGACAAATTCGGCTACATAGGCATTGGCGGGTTTGAGGATAATCTCTTCCGGCGTGCCCCATTGCACGATGCGGCCCCCTTCCATAATCGCGATACGATTGCCGATTTTCATGGCTTCGTCGAGATCGTGGCTGACGAAGAGAATCGTCTTCTTCAAATTCTTTTGCAGCGAGAGAAGCTCATCCTGCAATTTGGTGCGGATCAGCGGGTCAAGTGCGGAGAAGGGCTCATCCATTAAAAGCAAAGATGCGTCGGTCGCAAAAGCGCGTGCAAGGCCTACGCGTTGTTGCATGCCGCCCGATAATTCATGGCCATATTTATTGGCCCATTGATCGAGCTGAACCATTTTCAGCTTCTCATCAACGATATGGTCGCGCTCGGCCTTCGGTGTGCCACGCAGCTCGAGGCCCAAACCGACATTGTCGCGCACGGTACGCCAAGGCAGCAAAGCGAACTGCTGGAATACCATGGCGACGCTCTCGGTGCGCACGGCACGAAGCGTTGCGGCATCTATTGTTGCAATATCGACCATCGCGTCGTGGTGGCGCAGCAAGACCTTGCCGCGTGAGACGGGGTTTAAGCCATTCGCCGCACGGAGCAAGGTTGACTTGCCTGAGCCCGACAGACCCATCAATACGCAGATCTCGCCCTCTTCGACGGTGAGGGAAGCATCCGCAACGCCAATGACCGCATTGGTTGCTTTTAAAATCTCGTCACGCGTTTCGCCTTTATCCAGACGCTGGATGGCTTCCTTGCGAGCGCTGCCGAAGACGATGTCGACATGGTCGAAAACAAGATGGCTCATGATGCTTTGCTAACCTGTCTGCGCTCGGGCAATTTGCACACGCGGTCCAGAATGATCGCCAAAATAACGATCGCTAGACCTGCTTCGAATCCCATACCGATATTGACCGAATTGAGCGCGCGAACGACGGGTTTACCCAATCCGCCCGCGCCAACGAGCGCCGCGATGACGACCATGGAAAGCGACAGCATGATGCATTGGGTAATGCCAGCCATGATGGTTGGAAGGGCCGAGGGGAGTTCGATTTTCCATAATAATTGGCGCTTGGTTGCGCCAAAGGCTTCGCCTGCTTCGATGAGGTGTTTTGGTACGGCTGAAATGCCCAAATGGGTGAGGCGGATGGGCGCCGGAATAGCAAAAATAACGGTCGAGATTAGGCCCGGCACAACGCCAAGGCCAAATAAAATCAAGGTTGGAATGAGATACACGAATGTCGGTATCGTCTGCATCAAATCAAGGATGGGACGAAGCACGGTAAACAGCCATGGCCTATGGGCGGCGGCTATCCCAATCGGCACGCCAATGACGACCGAAACCAGTGTTGCCGATACGACCAGAGATAGCGTTTCCATCGTCGCAGCCCAATATCCAAGATTGGCGATCAGCAGAAGGGCGAGGGCGCTGCCGATGCTCAAAACGAGCGAACGATGGAGCCAATAAACGGCTGCGGCAAAGACGGCGATAAAGGCCAGCGCTGGGATCGCCTGCAAAAGCTCCGTGACGCTATCAATGCTTGAGCCAACAACAGTGGAGATGGCGTCGAAAAAATCAGCGCCTTGATCCGTTAGCGATGAGACGAAGGCCTCTATCCACGTTCCGAGTGGTAATTTGTGGGCTATGATCCACTCGTCCATGCGCGTGTGCCTTTTGAGAAGATGAGGCGGTCAGAGAAATAAAAAACCGTCATTGCGAACGTCAGTGAAGCAACCCAGTTGATCTTGCAGAAAGGGGTGTAACGGCAACGCTGCACCCCTTTAACAATCATTATCTGGTTTGCTTCGCTCTCGCTCGCAATGACGGATACTCGTTACAGTCCCAACGACGCCTTAACGGCGGCCAAGCCTGGCTTGCCGTCCAGCGTGGTTACGCCATCAAGCCATTTATCAAGCGTTTGCGGATGTGCCTTCAACCACGCAACCGCTGCCTTGTCGGCTTCTTGCTTGTCAAACAAGATGGAACCCATGATTTCATTTTCCATGGTCAGCGTGAAGGTGAGGTTCTTCAACAGAGCGCCAACATTTGGGCAGTCCTTCGAATAACCAGCGCGGGTGTTGGTGTAGATCGTGGCGCCGCCGAGGTTTGGTCCGAAAATATCATCGCCGCCTTCGAGATATTTCATCTTGAATTTCGTGTTCATCGGATGCGGTTCCCAACCCAAGAAGACGAGGTCTTCGTTTTTCTTGGTGGCACGCTCAACTTCTGCGAGCATTCCCTGTTCGCTCGACTCGACAAGCTCGAAGCCCTTTAGCTCAAACTTATTGTCCTTGATCATGTCGAGGATCAAGCGATTGCCATCATTGCCTGGTTCGATGCCATAGAGTTTGCCTTGCAGCTTATCTTTGAACTTGGCGATATCAGCGAAGGTCTTAAGCCCTGCATCATAGGTATAATCTGGAACGGCAAGGGTGTATTTCGCACCTTCGAGATTGACGCCAACCACTTCGATTTGCTTCTTATCGAGGTAAGGCTTGCGGTCCGCCTCCATCGTCGGCATCCAATTGCCGAGGAAAACGTCGATTTTTTTGTTCTTCATCGAGGTGAAGGTAACAGGAACCGAAAGCACTTCGGTCTTTGGCGTGTAGCCCAAGCCTTTTAAAACTTCGGAGGTTGCAGCCGTTGTGGCGGTAATGTCGGTCCAGCCAACATCCGAGAAGCGGACGGTCTTGCATGAACCTGCATCTTTAGCGATGGCGACGCCTGAGCCTAACGCGATTAAGGCGGCAACCGAAAGGGCTGATTTGAAAATTGTTTTCATAAAGTTCTCCCAACTGTTTTCAAATAATTACGACGGGCGGGTCGTACCCGCTTCGTCGGTGGCGACTGAAAAGCAAATCGCCGCGGCAAATTTGGACTTTCCTTAACCTATCAAACAGTCTCACCACCGTTTTGTCACCCACTTTGTTGATGCCGACGTATAAGGCTAAAATCGTGTCGGGTTTTGGCATGGCGTTCGGGTTGGGGGGTGGCTTTCTCCAACAATTGTTTTTAATGCGTCGGGGATAGGCTGCGATGGCCATGGATGGCTTTGATTATGTGATTATCGGTGCGGGCTCTGCAGGATGCGTTTTGGCGAACCGGCTCTCGGAAGACGGCAAGCATACCGTGCTGGTTCTTGAGGCAGGCGGCGGCGATAATTCCGTCTTTATTCAAATGCCAACGGCGCTTTCGATTCCCATGGGCATGGACAAGTATAATTGGGGCTATCACACCGAGCCGGAGCCGCATATGGACGGCCGACGCATGGATTTGCCCCGCGGTAAGGTGATCGGCGGGGGGTCTTCGATCAATGGCATGGTCTATATCCGTGGAAATGCCATGGATTATGAAGGTTGGGAGGCCCAAGGCGCAAAAGGATGGGGGTATCGCAACGTATTGCCCTATTTCCGTAAAGCGGAAACGCGGGCCGAAGGCGGCGACGCGTGGCGTGGCAATGACGGGCCTTTGCACACCAGCTATGGACCCATGAAAAACCCGCTCTATTCCGTCTTTGTGGAAGCTGCGACCCAAGCGGGTTACGCTGCGACCGACGATGTTAACGGGTACCGTCAAGAGGGGGTTGGTCGAATGGACCGGACCATCCATCGAGGCAAAAGGTGGAGTGCTGCGAGCGCCTATTTAAAGCCTGCGATGGATCGGAAAAATCTGGTCGTTCGCACCGGCGTTCACGTGACGAAACTCGATTTCGAAGGCAAGCGGGCTGTTGCGGTGCGTTATCTCAAAGGCACCAAAGAGACGATTGTTCAAGCCCGGCGTGAGATTATTTTGGCGGGCGGATCGATTAATTCGCCGCAGCTTTTGAAACTATCCGGTGTTGGTCCGGTCGACGAATTGAAAGTGCATGGTATTGAACCGGTGCATCATTTGGCGGGCGTTGGCGAGAATTTGCAGGATCATTTGGAATTCTATTTCCAGCAGGCTTGTACGCAGCCGATTACGTTGTTCTCGCATATGAATCCGATCGGGAAGGCGCTCATCGGGATCCAGTGGTTTCTTTTTAAAAATGGTTTGGGTGCAACCAATCATTTCGAAAGTTGCGGCTTTATTCGCTCCCGCCCGGGCGTGCCTTATGCCGATATTCAATACCATTTTCTGCCAGCCGCCATCGCTTATGATGGCAGCGTGAAAGCGGAGGCCCATGGGTTTCAAGCCCATGTAGGCCCTATGCGTTCAAAAAGTCGGGGGTGGGTTCGGTTGGCTTCAGCCAACCCGTTCGACAAGCCTAAAGTCCTCTTTAATTATATGAGCCATGAGGATGATCGGATTGAAATGCGGGCCTGTGTGCGGTTGACCCGCGAAATATTCGGTCAGCATGCCTTCGATGCTTATCGGGGTGAGGAATTGCAGCCGGGGAAAGATATTGTATCGGACGACGCTATCGATGCCTTTGTTCGGCAAAAGGCAGAGAGCGCCTATCACCCCTGCGGTACCTGCAAAATGGGCGATCCCGCCGATCCGATGGCCGTTGTTGATCCTGAAACGCGGGTGATCGGGCTTGAGGGGCTCAGGGTGGTTGACACATCGATCATGCCGCAGGTCACGACCGGAAATCTCAACGCGCCCGCCATCATGATCGGTGAAAAGGCGTCCGACCTTATTTTAGGGCGCGAGCCTTTGCCCGCATCCAATGCGCCTTATTTTATGGCGCCCGATTGGCAAAGCCGGCAACGTTAAGAATAATAAGCAGGATTTTTCTAGTTTAGAATAGCTATAAACTACTGATAAATAACGATTTTTCTTTTAAAATGCGATAATCGATGCTAACTATCCGATAGGCAGCGCCGCCTTGAACGGCGTGATGCGAAAAGGAATTAGATATGCTGATTTTGGCAAACTGGGGCGTTTTCGCCCAGTCGGCGTCGATTATTTTGCGCGAGGGCTTGGAAGTTGTTCTCGTGCTCGCGGCCCTTGTGGCCTATGTCCGGAAATCCGATGCCGGTTCTAAGCTATGGGCCGTCTATGCAGGGGCGGGAGCGGGTATTTTAGCCAGCATCGCGGTTGCGTTTTTGGTCGAATTGTTTTTTGACGGCCATCAAAATCCGCTCGTTGAAGGCGGTATCTTTCTCGTTGCAGCGGCATTGATGATTTATGTGAGCGGTTGGCTATTCGTTCGCCAAGATCCCCGCGCATGGCAGGCTTATTTGAAAAGCCATGCGGAGCAGGTTTTACAAGCCGATAACCAGCTTCTCGCCATTAGCCTTCTGGCGGGGCTTTCGGTGCTTCGTGAGGGCGCTGAAACCATTCTTTTCGTTCACACTTTGGCGGTGACGGAGGGGTGGTCTGCTTCGCTTTTTGCGGGTCTCGCCACAGCATTTGCTGTCATGCTGGGCTTGTTCGTGATCATGCAGATCGTTTCGATCCGGCTGCCGCTTCGCCCACTTTTTATCGGGACATCGGCGCTTTTGTTGATCATGGCGCTTAAATTCATCGGCAGCGGTTTAATGGAGCTGCAGGAAAACCATCTCTTGCCGGATACGGATATCGATATTCTTCCTTCCTGGTGGGAGGCCATTGGGCTTAACCCGACATGGGAGGCGCTGATCCTGCAAGGGTTCGTTTTGGCCTGCGTTATTGGTACTTTTGTTGTTATGCACTTGCGTTCCGCCAGGCTGTCCCCAGTTTCGGGTCGTTGATTGGCCTGAATTGGTCGCCTGAGGCTTTGCATTACGCTCCCATCTGGGATTAACTCGTCGAAAAGACGGTTTCAGATGGGAGTAACAGCTATGGGTCTCGAAGAAGCAATGGTCGCGAAGCGGACCCGTTCTGGTGGGCGTGATGCGCGTCAGCGGGGTCGATCAGGCCCTCAGGCCCCTGCCTATATTACCCGCAATATTCCGCCCTATGAGATGATGTCCGAAGCGGGCCTTGTTGCCCTTGAAAATGAAGCCGACCGGATTTTGCAAGACGTCGGATTTGAAATCCGTGGCGACGATGTAGCCCTTGAGCTTTTCCGTAAAGCGGGCGCGGATGTCAAAGGCCAACGGATTATCTTTCCGCGTGGTTTGGTGCGCTCGATCATTCAAGCGACGACGCCCCGCGAATTTACCCAATACGCCCGTAACCCTGCGCGCAATGTTGTGATTGGGGGCAATAATACGGTGTTCTCGCCCGCTTATGGTTCGCCTTTCGTGACCGATCTCGACAAAGGCCGTCGGTATGGAACGATTGAAGATTTTCAGAACTTCATCAAGCTCGCCTATTCGACACCCTATTTGCACCATTCAGGCGGAACGGTGTGCGAGCCTGTTGATTTGCCGGTGAATAAACGTCATTTGGAAATGGTGTATTCGCACATCAAATATTCGGACAAAGCGTTTATGGGCTCGGTGACGACGGCGCCGCGTGCGGCCGAATCGATCGAGTTGTGTCAGGTGCTTTTTGGTGCGGATTATGTTGATCAGCATTGCGTCATTTTGGGCAATGTGAACGTCAACTCACCGCTGGTGCTTGATGGCGAGGCCAGCCGCGTGATCCGAACCTATGCGGCGGCCAATCAAGCCGCTGTTTGTGTGCCCTTTATCTTAAGCGGTGCCATGGGGCCCGTGACGACGGCAGGCGCTCTGGCGCAATGCTTTGCGGAAGCCATGGTGTGCGTGGCGCTCACCCAATTGGAGCGCCCTGGTGCGCCCGCAATTTTGGGGAATTTCTTATCGTCCATGTCGCTTAAAACGGGTGCGCCGACCTTTGGCACGCCTGAGCCCGCTTTGGGGTATTTCGCGATTGGGCAATTGGCGCGTCGCTTGGGTGTGCCCTTGCGGTGTGGCGGCAATCTTTGCGCGTCGAAAATTCCGGATGCGCAGGCGGCCTATGAAAGTGCCAATTCGATGTGGCCGGCTTTTCTTTGCGGCGCGAATTTCATTCTGCATGCGGCAGGCTGGGCAGAAGGCGCGCTGTCGATGTCTTACGAAAAATTCATCATGGATACCGAGCAATGCGGTGCGTTCCATGTGATTGGTGGCGGATTGCCGACTGACGAAAATGCTTTGGCGCATGATGCCTTTTTAGAAGTGGAGCCCGGTAAGCATTTCTTGGGCTCGGCGCATACGATGAAAAATTATGAAACGGCGTTTTATGATTTTGAGACGTCCGATAATAATTCCTTCGAGCAATGGCAGGATGAAGGCTCGCTGGATATCCAAGTGCGGGCCAATCGGAAATGGAAACGCGTTCTTGCCGATTATGTGCCGCCGGCGCTCGATGAAGCCAAGGACGAAGAATTGCGTGCCGTGATTGAAGCTAAAAAGGCCGCTGTGCCTGATGCGTGGTATTGAGATTAGCATGTCGGATTCCGCTTCATGTCTACGGCGAGGCGTTGTGTATTCATAACGCCGCAACGGGTCGTGAAGCGACGATGCCCCATGTGGTATCGAAGGGCGAGGGCGTGCCGAAGCATATCGTCTTCATCGGTGCGGGTCCGGCAGGGTTGGAAGCCGCACGGGTGGTATCAACTCGTGGCCACACAGCCACCGTGTTGGAGGCGTCCGATAAAAGCGGGCGGGCAGGTTTTATTAATGGCTGGGATTAAGCTTCGCCGTGAAATTATGGGCATTATTGATTGGCGGAATGCGAGCGTCAGGGTGTCTCGTTCCGGTTTAATACCCCATGCGGATGGACGAGCTTTATTTAGCGTTGTAGCCGTTCTCGCGCAATGGGGGTGACTTGATTATCGAGCACTTGAAGCTGGGCGCCCGCAAACGGTGACGAGCAACCCCGACGGGGCATTTGCGCTGTTCCGGATTGGCGATGCGGTTGCCTCTCGCAATATCCATGCGGCGATTTATGATGCGTTTGGGTTGCTGAAGGATATCTAAGCGACCAAAGGCTATTCTCCCAAAGACGGACTTTCAAAAGAATTGAAAGTCACCCGATAGCCCGCTACGACTAGGGAAAGTAGGGGAGAAAGAACGATGGTTTCGTCGATTTATGATCGTGATCTGGATAAAAACCCAGCCAATTATCGGCCTTTAACCCCGACGGCGTTTTTAGAGCGCACGGCGGATGTTTTTCCGGATCATATTGCCATTATTCATGGCGCGCTTCGTCGCACCTATCGTGAATTTCATGCCCGTTCAAAACGATTGGCTTCGGCCCTGGTCAAGCGCGGTATCGGGCGCGGGGATACGGTTGCCGTATTGTTGGCCAATACGCCCGCCATGCTCGAATGCCATTATGGGGTACCAATGACGGGGGCGGTGCTTAATACGCTAAACACGCGTCTCGATGCGGCTATTCTCGCCTTCTCGCTCGATCATGGTGAAGCCAAGATTGTAATCGTCGACCGCGAGTTTTCTAAGGTGATGAAAGAAGCTTTGTCTCAATGCCAAGCCAAGCCGCTTGTGATTGACTATGATGATCCGGAATTTACGGGCCCCGGTGAGCGTCTTGGTTCAATCGAATACGAAGAATTTTTGCGCGAAGGCAGCGAGGATTATGCACGCTCAGCCCCTGATGATGAGTGGGATGCGATTTCGCTGAATTATACGTCCGGCACAACGGGAAATCCGAAAGGTGTCGTCTACCACCATCGTGGCGCTTATTTGTTGGCGCAAGGCAATGTGCTGACGTGTAACATGGCCAAGCATCCGGTTTATCTGTGGACCTTGCCGATGTTCCATTGCAACGGGTGGTGCTTTCCGTGGTCGATCTCGGTTGCGGCCGGAACGCATGTCTGCTTGCGGCAAGTGCGCGCCAAGCTGATGTATGAAGCGATTGCCGAGCATAAGGTGACGCATTTGTGCGGTGCGCCGATTGTGATGTCGACGCTTCTGAACGCACCCGATGATGAGAAAAAGCCATTGCCGCATGTAGTTGAGTTTTTCACAGCCGCCGCACCGCCACCCGCTGCTGTATTGGGCGCGATGAAAGTTGCAGGCTTTAATGTGACGCATCTTTATGGGCTGACCGAGACTTATGGCCCGGCGGTTGTCAATGATTGGCAATCGGATTGGGACGCTCTGGAGCCCGTGGCACAGGCGGCTAAAAAATCCCGCCAAGGCGTGCGGTATACGGCGCTGGAAGCTCTCGATATCATCGACCCTGAAACGATGAAGCCTGTACCAAAGGATGGCGAAACGATGGGCGAGGCCATGTTTGCCGGAAACGTGGTGATGAAGGGCTATCTTAAAAACAAAAAAGCAACCGATGACGCGTTTGCCGGTGGCTGGTTCCATTCAGGCGATTTAGGCGTGCGCCATCCTGACGGTTATATTCAACTGAAAGATCGCTCAAAAGACATCATCATTTCGGGCGGCGAGAATATTTCGTCGATTGAAGTGGAAGATGCGTTGTTCAAGCATCCATCCGTCCAAGCGGCGGCGGTGGTCGCGCGTCCTGATGATAAATGGGGCGAAACGCCGTGCGCCTTTGTCGAGTTAAAGCCGGGCAAAACGGCAAGCTCGGATGAATTAATCGCGTGGTGCCGCGAACATCTGGCGGGCTACAAGATTCCACGCACCATCGTGTTTGAAGATTTGCCTAAAACATCGACGGGTAAGATACAGAAATTTGTGTTGCGGGATCGCGCCAAGGGGATGTGACGGGTTCGGTTAATCGCCCGTTCCGCCAAGCCGCGTCGCAATTTCCTCAATGCGGGTGGCGGCGCTGGCAATCGCGGAAGCAATCTCGGCTTCGGTTTTGCTGGTCGCCTGTTCGATCATCATCCGATCATCTTTTAGGCTTGCAAGGTCAGCGGTGAGGGCGGCTACCCTGTTCTTAATTTCTTCGCGCTCGTCCATGAAAGTGATGGCGGCCATGACAACGAGGCGGCTGTCGCCAATTTCGCCAAAGGCGGCCCGCATTTCGTTGATCTTGCTGTCGAGCTCGGCAGCTAACCGGATCAAATGGGCTTCTTGCCCGTCATTGCACGCAATGCGGTAAATTTTATCGGCGACGGTGACGGTTACCTGACCCATGCCGCCCCCTATTCCCGCTGCCCAAGATCGCCCATGACTTCACGGACGAGCGTGGTGGCACGGTCAACGCGGCGGCCTAACTCACCGGTGATGGCATCCAAACGCGCGGCTTTGGCCAATGCACCATCAAGATCAAGCGCAATCTGCGCGCGATCATCCTGCATTACTGCGAGTTCGCGCTTGAGCGTTTCGATGGAACGGTCGTCCTGAGCGCGGCGCGACACAACGGCCTCAAGCGCGGTAACCGCATTCCTGAGTTGGCCCAAAGCCTGCGTAATGGCTGGAGAAACCGCCTTCGCCATATCCTCGCTTCACCTCATTGCTGACCCGCCAGAACCGGCAAAAGCCGGAATCGTCGAGACGATTCAGCGTTCTCGGTGAAAGACTTTAGGTGACAACTGAAGCAAACGTCAATTGCGAGAGTTACGCCGCTAACAGCCTATTTCCTCAATAGGCCGCATCCGGCATCGAGGCTTTCTTGCGCTCAATATAGTCGCGAAGGGCCTCATCCACGCCCGGATCAATCGCCGGAGCCTCATATTCTGACAACATCCGCTTCCAGATCGCGTTGGCGCGCTGGGAGTGATCCTTGCGGCCTTCCGCATCCCATTGCTCGAACGAATTGTTGTCGGCGACAGGGGAACGGTAGAACGCGTTCTCGAAATTGGCTTGCGTGTGCGCGGAGCCTAAGAAGTGACCGCCGGGAGGTACTTCGCGGAAGGCATCCATGGCTTGGCCGTTCTCGCTCATATCAATGCCCTTGGCGAGGACATGCATCGCGCCGAGCTGGTCCATATCCATGATCAGCTTTTCGTAGGACGAGGCGAGCCCGCCTTCCATCCATCCGGCGGCATGCAGCACGAAATTGGTGCCTGCCAGCAAAGTTGGCATCAGGGTATTGGCGCTCTCATAGGCCGCTTGTGCGTCCGGAAGCTTGGAGGCGCAGAGCGAACCACCCGTGCGGAACGGCATTTTCATGCGGCGGGCGAGCTGGGCCGCGCCGAAAATGGCGAGTGAGCCTTCCGGCGTGCCGAAGGTTGGCGCGCCCGACTGCATCGAGAGCGTCGAGACGAAGGTGCCGAAAATCACCGGAGCACCGGGGCGAACCAGCTGCACGAAAGACGTTCCTGCCCATACTTCGGCCAAAACCTGCGTCAACGTGCCGGCAATCGTCACCGGGCTCATGGCGCCTGACAAAATAAACGGCGTGATGATGCAGGCTTGGTTGTTGCGGGCATAGACTTCCGCCGCGCCGAGCATCGTATTGTCCCACACCATCGGCGAATTCGCATTGATCAGAGATGTGCAGACCGTGTTGTTTTGCAAGAAATCCTCACCGAAGAGGATTTTCGACATGTTAACCGTATCCTGCGCGCGGTCGGGATGGGTTACCGAGCCCATATAGGCTTTGTCGGAATAGCGCATATGCGCGTAAACCATCTCCAAATGCCGCTTATTGACAGGCAAATCGACTGGTTCGCACACCGTTCCGCCCGAATGATGCATATTCGGGCTAATATAAGCGAGTTTCACGAAATTCTGGAAATCCTCGATCGTGCCGTAGCGACGGCCTTTATCGAGATCATGCACGAAGGGCGAGCCGTAAACCGGGGCAAAAACGGTATTTTTGCCACCAATCTGGACGTTACGGGCCGAATTGCGGGCATGCTGGGTATATTCTGACGGAGCCGTGGATATCAGCTTTTTGGCCAAACCGCGCGGAAAGCGGACACGTTCGCCTTGAATGTCGCAGCCCGCATCTTTCAGCAATTTCAATGCGTTAGGGTAGTCGCGGAACTCAATGCCGATCTCTTCGAGCAGCGTTTCGGCATTATGTTCGATGATCTGCATCGCCTCTTCGGAGAGGAACTCCACGAGCGGGCTGTTGCGGGTGATGTAGGGAATGGAGGCGCCACCGCGGGTCGCACGGGCTGAGCGGCGCGCTTCGCGGCCACGACGTTCATGGTGCACTTCTGGGGTCGTATCGTTCATCGCCATTCTCCCAACCGAACATGCTCACGCCGTCGCGAGCCTATTGCCGTTTTTAAGCGTCCAATTCACGCGTGACTGCTTTATTCGCGTCACTTCTTGCCGGAGACCGTCATGTCCCATGAGGCAAGTTCATTTGAGACATGAGCCAATCCGATTTTTGCCATCCGGTTGCCATGGTGACGCGGGCGGAACATCCGGCGTCGAAATGTCGGTAGCAGGATGCCGCATGATCTAGGACGGTGGGGATAGGATAAAGAGGGCTTTTCTGCCCAATCACATTATTTTTCGATCAGGAGCTCACGCCATGAAATCAACCGCACGGGTCGTCGTTATTGGCGGAGGCGTTGTCGGCGTCGGAACGCTGTATCATCTAGCCAAAAAAGGCTGGACGGATGTGGCCCTGATTGAGCGTAAGGAGCTGACCTCGGGCTCGACCTGGCACGCGGCAGGCCTCTTGCCTTTGTTTAATATGAGCTATTCGGTTGGCCAGTTGCACAAATATTCGGTCAATCTCTATGGCAGCCTTGAGGCTGAGACCGGGCAATCGGTTGGTTTTAAGAAAGTTTCGAATATTCGCCTCGCCCGCACCCAAACGCGGTGGGACGAGTTCATGTATTACGCCGGTGTGGCTGAAACGATTGGCGTCAAGGTCAATCGCTTAACGCCCGCTCAGGTCAAGGAAATCTGGCCGCTGTGTGAAACGGACGGTTTGCTCGGTGCTATCCAGCATCCGGATGACGGGTATATTCAACCCGCCGATCTCACGCAGGCTTTCGCCAAAGGCGCGCGTAACCGCGGCGCAGAAATCTACCGCAACACGACGGTGATCGGCATTGAGCGGACACGCTCGGGCGAATGGCTTGTGAAAACCGATCAGGGCGATATCACCTGTGAGCATATTGTTTCAGCTTCAGGCAATTTTGCGCGCCAGACGGGCACGATGCTGGGTCTCGATATTCCGGTGATCCCGGTCGAGCATCAATATATTGTCACCGAGCCGCATCCTTTGGTGCAAGAACGCCATGCGAAGGGACTTCCAGAGATGGGCGTGTTGCGCGAGGCCGATTCGTCCTGGTATCTGCGCGAAGAAGCGGGCGGCTTTATTCTCGGGCCTTATGAGAAGGGCGCACCGGTTTGTTATGTCGATGGTCCTGCCAAAGATTCGGAATATGAATTGTTCCAGGAAGATTTGGACCGTCTTGCGCCGCATATTGAAGCAGCGATTGCACGCGTTCCCGCTTTCGGCGAAGTGGGCGTTAAGAAGGTTTATAATGGCGCAATCGCCTATACGCCGGATGGTAACCCGATTGTTGGCCCCGCTTGGGACTTGCCGAATGTCTGGCTCAATGAAGGCCACAGCTTTGGTGTGACGGCGGCGGGTGGCGCCGGTTGGCAGCTCGCGGAATGGATTGTCGATGGCGAATCGACCGTTGATATGATGGGCGTCGATCCGCGTCGTTTTGGCCCCTATGCGGGTCGCGGCTATCTTCGCCAAAAGAATGAAGAAGCCTATGCCAATGTATTCACGCCGCATTTCCCGGATGAAGAGCGCGTTGCGGCGCGGCCTCTAAAGACGGCACCTTGCTACGACAGGATGAAGGCGCTCGGCGCGGTGTTCGGATCGGTCTATGGCTGGGAGCGGCCCAATTGGTTCGCGCCAGCGGGCTACGAAGTCTCGGCTGCCGAGCTCAATGTTGACGATGTTCTCACCAATGAAAACCACGCCCCTCCGGCGGAGGACGGCAAGATCAAGGAAAAGTGGAGCTTCCGTCGTTCCAACTATTTCCCGTTTGTTGGTGAAGAGTGCAAAGCCGTTACGAATGGTGTCGGTTTGCAGGACATGTCGGCCTTTGCGAAATGTATCGTCACGGGTCCGGGCGCTCGCGCATGGCTTGATTCCATTCTCGCCAATCGCATTCCAAAGAAGCAGGGCCGCGTAGCGCTGACGCATCTTCTGTCCAAGAATGGCGGCGTTCGTGCAGAATTTACGGTGTATGAAAGCGCGCCGGATGTGTTTTATCTCGTCTCGGCGGGTGCATTGGAGCGGCACGATCACGATACGTTGAAAAAGCTATTGCCGAGCGATGGCAGCGTGAAGTTCACGCCGATCACCACGGCCTATGGCGTGCTGGTGTTGGCAGGTCCGAAATCACGCGAAGTGCTTCAGACCTTAACGGATGCGGATTTGTCGAATGAGGCCTTCCCTTGGCTTTCGGGCCAGCGGATCTCAGTCGGTGCGGCGCAATGCGATGTTCTGCGCGTCAATTTCGTGGGGGAGCTCGGCTATGAGTTCCACCATCCGATTGAAATGCAAAACTACATTTTTGATTTGCTGATGAAGGCGGGTGCTAAGTTCGGCATTCGTCCCTTTGGTATCCGGGCGATGATGTCGATGGCGCTTGAAAAATCCTATCGCTTGGTCGGCCGTGAAATGTCGATTGAATATGCAGCGTTCGAATCGGGACTGCAGCGTTTTGTCCACCCAAACAAGGGCGACTTTATCGGACGTGACGCGCTGGTCGCCTGGCAGCAAAAGGGATTCAAGAATAATTTCGTCACCATGGAAATCCATCATGTTGACGATTGCGATGCGCGTGGCTCGGAGCCGATCTATCAAGGTGACAAGGTTGTTGGCCGCTGCACTTCGGGTGGATTTGGCTGGCGAACCGGCAAATCCTTGGCGCTAGGCATGGTGGCACCTGAATTTTCGGCGATCGGAACCGAGCTCCAGGTGGTAATCCTCGGCAAAACGTATCGGGCGACGGTTATTCCAGAATCGCCGTTTGATCCGGAAAATGAGAAGCTCCGGGCGTAAGAGATCCAGTCGACCTGTCGGAAATGGGGCATCCTACGTCCCAAATCCGACAGAAACCTCGACGGAAGGGTTCTAATCCGGTAAAGCGGTTTAAATGGACCGAATTTTGAAGGGTGGCAACGCATGTCCGACGGCGATCTTGATCTGAACACGCTTTCCGACGACGAACTCGTCGAACAGATGCACGATGACCTCTATGATGGACTTGGCGAGGAAATCGTCGAGAGCGTCAATATTTTGCTGGGTCGCAAATGGACACCCTATGATATTCTGACAAAGGCGCTCGTCGAAGGCATGCGCATCGTCGGCGTCGATTTCCGCGACGGAATTTTGTTTGTGCCGGAAGTGTTGATGTCGGCGAACGCGATGAAGGCCGGAATGCAGCTTTTGCGTCCCCTTCTCGCCGAGACCGGCGCGCCGAAAGTTGGCAAGATGGTCATTGGCACCGTGAAGGGTGACATTCATGACATCGGCAAAAACCTTGTCTGCATGATGATGGAAGGCGCAGGTTTCGAAGTGATCGATCTCGGGATCAACAATCCGGTCGAAAAATATCTTGAAGCCATTGAAGAGCATAAGCCTGACATTCTCGGCATGTCGGCGCTTTTAACGACCACCATGCCTTATATGAAGGTCGTGATCGATACGCTTAAGGAAAAGGGCATGCGCAACGACTATCTCGTACTCGTTGGCGGTGCGCCTCTCAATGAAGCTTTCGCAGAAGCCATTGGCGCAGATGCCTATTGCCGTGATGCCGCGGTTGCCGTTGAAACGGCGAAGTCGTTGCTGTCGCAACGCACGATCCGCGCTTAATCGGGAAACCGTTTCGTCGATCATTCTATAACCAAGGGAGGATGCCTCATGGCCAATGCCGTACCGCTTCCTCCCAAGACGCTTGTTATTGCCTGCGGCGCACTTGCGCGAGAATTGATCGATGCCAAGCGGTTAAATCAGCTTGATCATCTCGACATCACCTGCCTGCCCGCGATCTGGCATAACCGTCCGGAAAAAATTCCCGAAGGCGTGCGTGGAAAAATCCGCAAAGCGCGGGGTAAATATGATCACATTCTCTGTCTTTACGGGGATTGCGGAACGGGCGGGATGCTGGACGCGGTCTTAAAAGAAGAAGGCGTTGAGCGGATCGAAGGTGATCATTGCTACGCGTTTTACGCGAAGCCGGGTGAATTTGACGCATTGATGGAAGAGGAAATCGGAACGTTTTTTCTGACCGATTATCTCGTCCGGCATTTTGATCGCTTGATCATTCAAGGTCTTGGCATTGATCGCCATGCTCAATTGATGGGCGTTTACTTCGGAAACTACAAAAGAGTGGTTTATCTCGCTCAATTTCCCGATACGACTTTGGAGAAGAAGGCGCGAAAAGCAGCTGAACGAATTGGCTTAAACTTTGAAATGCGAGTCACAGGTCTTGGCGGTCTCGAAACCTTTGTAACCGGGCAAGGTCGTACCCATGCCGCTCCTAATTTAATGGCGAGGAATTGAAACATTATGGCTAATCTCACCATCGTTTATTGGCGCGATATTCCGGCGCAAGTGATTGTTAAACAGGGGCGCACGGCGGCAAAGCGCGAATTGCCCGAGCGCTTTGTGACATCCATTGACGCGGCCGCGATGAAGGCTGGCGCGCGCGACACGGATAGCTATTTGGCCGATTGGCGTCGTGCTGATCCCATTCCCGTTGGTGATGATTTGGAAGCAGAGGCGCAAGCTTGGGCCGATAAGATTGAAGCTGACTATCCCAACGAGCGCTTAGCCGCACTTGCCAAGGCTGGCGGCTATGAGGAGGCGAAATAATGTCACGCGTACCCGCTGCTTTTGAACCCGCAGGAAAGGCACCACGCGACGGCAAAAAATTTGCCCTGCGCTTTTGGAGCAACACGCATTCGCGCGGCATGGAAATTACCTATTCCGTCGTTGAAAAAATGCTGCATCTTGCAGCTCCGCTTTTCAAAGCCATTGGATATGAACGCTTAGAAAAACCTGTTGCAGCGGTTGAAGCGGCCATCAAAGGTACGCTGTTTGATTGCCGCATGTGTGGTCAATGTATCCTCTCATCGACGGGCATGTCGTGCCCGATGAATTGTCCTAAAAATCTCCGTAATGGTCCATGCGGCGGCGTCCGCGCGAATGGCAATTGCGAAGTCTATGCCGAAATGCCGTGCGTGTGGGTGAAGGCGTGGGAAGGCAGCAAGCCAATGGAGCATGGCCAAAAAATTATGAATGTGCAGCCTCCCGTCGACCATCGGTTGAAAGGTCGGTCCTCCTGGCTGGCCGTGTCGCGCGGCGCGCATGAGTGAGGATAAGATGATGGATATGTCTGCTGTACACCCGCACGATCTTGGCCCAACGCCTGCAGCCCCTTTGCCAGAATTGCCGGAGCATTCGTCGCGCGGCCGGTTAGAGCGTGTCTTGCGCCGCGGCGAATTCGCCATCACGGCCGAGCTCAATCCGCCGGACAGTGCCAATCCGGACGATGTTTATGAGCGTGTCGCGCATTTTGATGGCTGGGTTGATGGCATTAATGCGACCGATGGTTCGGGCGCTAATTGTCATATGTCGAGTGTTGCGATTTGTGCGCTTCTCACACGTGTCGGATATTCGCCCATTCTTCAAATTTCTTGCCGCGATTACAACCGCATCGCTATTCAAGGCAATGTGTTGGGCGCGGCTGCACTCGGTGTGTGCAATGTGCTAGCGCTAACAGGCGATGGCGTGCAAGGCGGCGATCATCCGGAAGCCAAGCCGGTGTTTGATCTCGACTCGACTTCATTGCTAGCAACGATGAAAAAGATGCGGGATGAACGCGCGTTTTTATCAGGCCGCAAGATTACCGATCCACCGCGTTTGTTTTTAGGGGCTGCGGAAAATCCGTTTGCACCGCCTTATGATTGGCGTCCCTTGCGGTTGGCCAAAAAGATTGCCGCCGGTGCGCAATATTTTCAGACGCAATATTGCTATGATATTCCGCTCTTGAAATCCTTCATGCAAAAAGTTCGCGATATGGGCTTGGATAAGCAGGCCTATATTTTGGTTGGCGTTGGTCCGCTGCCATCGGCTAAGACGGCAAAATGGATGCGTTCGAATGTCGCGGGTGTGCATATTCCTGACTCGGTTATCAAGCGCCTCGAAGGCGCAGAAAATCAAAAGGCCGAGGGCATTAAGCTTTGCATCGATCTCATTCAGGAAATTCATGAGATTGCAGGCGTTGCTGGTGTGCATATTATGGCCTATCGGCAGGAAGAAAGCGTCGGGCATATCGTGCAGGAGTCGGGCATTCTCAAGGGGCGCCAGCCCTTCCGTCGGGCGTTTGCAACCTTGGCCGATAGCGAGATGCCGCCGTCCTCTGTCGCAATGGGACAAGTGGTTACTCCCGGCTGACGCTATGAGACTAGTCATATTCGAAATTTAGCCTTTCTAGGGAAAACGCCATGACCGATACGGTACTTAGTTCGCATAAAAAGGAAGTCATTATCGGCTTCGAGCGCCGCTTCGTCATGATTGGCGAACGCATCAATCCAACGGGCCGCAAATTGCTGGCCGCCGAAATGGCGGCGGGCGATTATACCCGTGTTATTGCCGATGCTTTGGCGCAGGTTGAAGCAGGTGCGCAAATGCTCGACGTGAATGCCGGTATTCCTCTGGCGGATGAGCCTGCCATTCTGGCGGAAGCTATTCGGCGTGTGCAGGAAGTCGTCGATGTTCCGCTATCGATCGACAGCTCGATTGTTGCCGCCCTTGAAGCTGGCCTTTCTGTTTACAAAGGCAAGGCCTTGGTCAATTCGGTGACGGGTGAAGAGGATCGTCTTGAGACAGTTTTGCCGCTCGTTAAAAAATATGGCGCCGCCGTAGTTGCCATTTCAAACGACGAAACGGGCATTTCGGAAGATCCAGACGAGCGCTTCAAGATTGCGAAGAAGATTGTCGAGCGCGCAGCAGATTATGGCATTCCGCGCTCAGACGTTGTGGTTGATCCGCTCGTGATGCCGGTGGGTGCCTTAAACGATGCAGGTGCTAAGCTGATGCATCTGCTTCGTCGCTTGCGCGAAGAGTTGAAAGTAAACACCACCTGCGGCGCATCGAACTTCTCGTTCGGCCTGCCCAACCGCCGTGGCTTGGCTGCTGCCTTCATGCCGATGGCTATTGGCGCCGGCATGACATCCGCCATTATGAACCCGCTTCATGCCGAAGACATTCAGGCGATCTTGGGCGCGGATGTGATGATGGGTCATGATCCGAATTGCGCATCTTGGATTCGCAAATACCGTGAACCTGTGCCAGAAGGCCAAGAAGGTGGTGCCGCTGACCGTCGTGGTCGCGAAGGACGCCGCCGTAACCGCGAATAGGATCATCCGTGACCGAGCACCACCGTATCGTCTTCACACCTTCGGGTAAGCGCGGCGATTTTGCTGACGGCACCAGCGTGCTGGAAGCGGCACGAGCGCTTGGCGTTGACGTTGACAGTGTCTGCGGTGGCCGCGGGATTTGCGGCCGTTGCCAAGTGCTGGTGGCGGAAGGTGATTTTGCCAAGCACGGCATTCAATCGACAGCCGACCATCTCACCGAATGGAACTCCGTTGAAGAGCGTTACACCTCCAAACGGGGCGCATTGGGTGAGCATCGGCGGTTAGGCTGTCAGGCAAAGCTTTGCGGTGATGTGGTCATCGACGTGCCGTCTGAGAGCCAAGTGCATCGTCAGGTGGTTCGCAAAAAGGCCGAGACGCGGGCCATTACGCTTGAGCCTGTTGTGCGGCTTTATTTCGTCGAAGTGGCTGAGCCCGATATTGATAGTCCTTCATCGGATTATACGCGCTTGATTGAGGCGCTTAAGACGCAATGGAACATTGATGCGGCAATGCCCGATTTGGCGGTGTTGCGTGGCTTGCAAAAGACTCTTCGCAAGGGCGAATGGAAAGTCACCGTCGCCGTTCGCAAAGGCCATGATATTGTCGCAATTTATCCGGGCCTGATTGAGACGGCCTACGGCGTTGCGGTTGATGTGGGTTCTACCACCATCGCGGCGCATCTTTCCGATCTCTATAATGGCGATACCTTAGCGTCTGCCGGTTTGATGAACCCGCAAATTCGCTTTGGCGAAGATCTGATGAGCCGCGTTTCCTATGTGATGATGAATCCGGGCGGCGAAGTCGAGATGACCGACGCCGTACGCGCGGCGTTGAACGATCTTGTCGGCGAGGTCGTAAAAGAAGCGGGCATTACGCGTGAGGGTATTGTCGAGATGACGGTGGTCGGTAATCCGATCATGCATCATCTGTTTCTAGGCCTTGATCCAACCGAGCTTGGCGGCGCGCCTTTTGCGCTGACGCTCGATAAGGGCCAAGACGTCAAAGCGCGTGAAGTGGGGCTATCGATTGCGCCCGGTGCGTTTGTTTATCTGCTGCCTTGTATTGCCGGACATGTGGGCGCCGATACCGCCGGTGTGGTGTTGTCCGAGGCGCCACATTTAAACGATGATGTTACGCTTGTTGTTGATGTTGGCACCAATGCTGAAATCGTCCTTGGTAATAAAAAGCGCTTGCTGGCGTGCTCATCGCCTACGGGCCCAGCGTTTGAAGGCGCGCAGCTTTCTTCCGGCCAACGCGCGGCACCTGGTGCGATTGAGCGCGTGCGGATTGATCACGAAACGTTAGAGCCCAAATTCAAAATCATTGGTTCCGATCTTTGGTCGAATGAAGAAGGCTTCTGGGAAGAGGCCGCAAAGACGGGTGTGAATGGCATTTGCGGTTCTGGTATTATCGAAGCTATTGCAGAGATGTATCTTGCAGGCGTTATTACGCAAGACGGCGTGATTGATGGCGATTTGCAGGCTCGCACGCCACGCATTGTCAATGAAGGTCGCACCTTTACCTATGTGTTAAACGATGGCGAGCCGCGGATTACGATCACGCAGGCTGATGTGCGGGCTATCCAACTCGGCAAGGCTGCGCTGTATGCAGGTGTGAAATTATTGCTCGATCATTATGGCGTTGATCATGTTGATCGTATCACGCTGGCCGGAGCCTTTGGCAGTCATATCGATGTCAAATATGCGATGGTGCTTGGCCTCATTCCGGATTGCGATTTAAGCAAAGTGGGCTCGGCTGGTAATGCGGCAGGAACGGGCGCGCGCATTGCGTTGTTGAACGAAACGGCACGCGGTGAAATCGAGAATGTTGTCGGCAAGATCGAAAAGATCGAAACGGCGATGGAGCCTAAATTCCAAGCGCATTTCGTGAGTGCGATGGCTATTCCAAACAAAGTCGACGTCTTTAGCAATTTGGCAAAAGTGGTGCCATTGCCGCCACCAAAAGTGCATACTGAGCCTGCCGAAGGCGAAGGCGGACGGCGTAGGCGGCGTGGATGATCAGCGTCTTTGACCTTTTCAAAATCGGGATCGGGCCTTCGAGCTCGCATACCGTTGGTCCTATGGTTGCTGCCCATCGGTTTGTTGCTCTGCTGAATGAAACAGTTGGACTTGGGCGCGTTGGTCGCATCAAGACCGAGCTGTTTGGTTCCTTGGCTTGGACGGCGAAAGGCCATGGCACCGAGACGGCGATTCTCTTGGGCCTTTCGGGCTTTTTGCCTGCCGAAGTTGATCCCGATTTGGTTGAAGATATGATCACTGCGATCACACGGAATGGTTCGCTTGAACTTGGTGGGGTTCGCGCAATTCCCTTCACGCTCGACGACGATTTGATCCCCAATAAAAAAGAGCTGATGAAGCGGCATTCCAATGCCATGCGGTTTCAGGCCTTTGGATCTGAAGGTGGGTTGATTACCGAGAAAGCCTATTACTCCATCGGCGGTGGCTTTGTTGTCACCGATGAAGAGGAGGCTTTGGGCGGTGTAGGGGGGCCTGATTTACCCTATAAATTCACCAATGCCGTGGAGCTGTTGGCGCTTTGCAACCGCACGGGAAAAAGTTTTGCCCAGTTACAGCGCGACAATGAGCGCGTAACAAAGAGTGATGCCGAGATTGATGCAACGCTTGATAAAATCCGCGAGGTTATGTTTGCGTGTATCGATCGCGGCTGTCGGCAAGAAGGTATTTTGCCGGGTGGCTTAAAAGTGAAGCGTCGCGCCAAATCGATCCATGCGCAGCTTGAAGCGGGCAAGAGTGCTAATCGCCGTCCAGCCCATGAAATTATGGATTGGGTGAGCCTTTATGCCATCGCGGTGAATGAAGAGAATGCCGCGGGTGGCCGTGTTGTCACGGCGCCTACCAATGGGGCCGCAGGCATTATTCCGGCGGTGTTGCGCTATGCGAAAGATTTTTGTCCCGAATATTCGTTGGAAGCCAGCCGCGATTATTTACTGACGGCGGCGGCAGTTGGTTCGCTGATCAAACAGAACGCATCCATCTCGGGCGCTGAAGTTGGCTGTCAGGGGGAAGTAGGCTCCGCATCCGCGATGGCTGCAGGTGGGCTTTGTGCGCTTTTGGGTGGCACGCCGGAGCAGGTTGAAAACGCAGCCGAGATTGCGCTGGAGCATCATCTCGGCATGACGTGTGATCCGATTGGCGGCCTCGTACAAATTCCATGCATTGAGCGCAACGCCTTTGGCGCGAACAAGGCGATTGTCGCTGCGTCCTTATCCCTGCGCGGCGATGGTACGCATCGCGTATCGCTCGATGAAGTGATTGAAACCATGCGGCAGACGGGTATCGATATGCTCGTGAAATATAAAGAAACGGCGCAAGGTGGGTTAGCCGTTAACGTTGCTGATTGTTGATTACCCCTCAAAATTAAATGGCGATATCCCTCTCACACTCTCATCAACGCGTAACTTTCGCGTCATCGGTGGCGCTGCGCGTTGGGCGCAATTGTCCCTCTCGCACAGTCTGCAATTGACGCCGATGGGTGTCGCGGGTCCATTTTTTAAATCGAATTTGCGGGCATAAATTATGCGATTTGCATATTTTATTTCACACCCTAAACCGATGGCAAATTGTCCTTCTGCACCGCCATAGGCCGATGCGGCGCGGCGCACGGTTCGCGCGACCGAAAACCATTTTCCACCATCGGGGAGTTCGACAATTTCGGTCATGAATGCGCCGGGACTTGAGAAGGTTTCGTGTAGGCTCCAGAGCGGGCAAGTGCCGCCGAACCGCGAAAACGGAAAATTGCCTGCCGCAAAGCGCTTCGAGACATTGCCTGCCGTATCGATGCGAATGAGAAAGAAAGGCACACCACGCGCGTTTTGCCGGTTAAGCGTGGTGAGCCGATGGGCCACTTGCTCGAAGCTTGCTTGAAAGCGCGCACCCAATACATCGATATCGTAATTTAACGCTTCAGCGGCATCGAGAAAACGCTGATAGGGCATCATCACAGCGGCAGCCGCATAATTGGCGAGGCTTACTCTTAAGAGCGATTTCGCTGGCCCCGTTTCAGGTTCTAAACGATTGGCGATGGCATCGATGGTGTCGCGCCATTCAATCAAGGCGAGTTGGAAGGCTGCTTGAAAACTGCGGCCCGACGCATCGACCAATTCTGAAATCATCAGCCGGCGTCGATGGTGATCAAAACGCCTGAGCGATGCGGGCATGACATCGACAGGTAGGATTTGAACGCGAATGCCGTGCGTGTCTTTCAACCGCGCGGTCAGCGCCGATAATAGATCGCTGCCCGATTTGGATAGCTCTTCCGCTAGGGCTTCAGCCCGTGTTTCCAATTCAGGAAAATGATTGGCGGCCGATTGAATAAGGTCACGCACGCGATCAACCGGATTATTGGCCGACGGCCCCTCGCCACGGTCGCCATCAAGCGGTTCCTGTAGGCCTGCGCCACCTTCTTTTAAATCACGATAGGCGGCATAAAGCCGTTGAACCGCTTCGGCGATTGAAGGCGCAAGGCTGGTTAATTCACGCAACTCGTCTTTGGCGACCGGTTGGCTGCGAAACAGGGGGTCCGTAAATACCTCATCGAGTTCGCCTTGAAGGCGCGCCTCTTCTTCGCGTGCAAAAGAGCGTGGGTCGACATTGAAAGCTTCCGCCATGCGAATCAGCACTTGGGCCGTCACGGGGCGCTGGTTGCGCTCCATGAGGTTGAGATAGCTTGCCGAAATGCCGAGCTCGCCGGCCATGCCGGATTGAGAGAGGCCCAATTCACGACGAAGCCTGCGCACCCGCGCGCCCGCTAAAATTTTGCGTCCAGCTTCTGTCATGCGAGCCTCAGAGGATTAAGTGATACAAAAATTTACAATATAACAGATTTACACTTGTAAATAATAAACGGCCTGACCTTTGGCGTCAATTGTCCGTCTGGTGCAGTGCATCATGGATCTATTACTGTATTTTCAAGGCTAAATGATATTTCGACATTCGACGTGTCCTTTGAGCCGCCTTTGTAAAGACCTGTCAAATATGACAAGAAAATTGGAGACCGCGATGACAAAGACACAGTTTAACGACCTCGTGCCGAATGCGCCAAAGGGCCGCTTCGACGGTATCAACCGTCCCTATTCGCCGGAAGAAGTCGTCCGTCTGCGCGGTTCCTTCCCGATTGCCCAAACGCTAGCGGAGCGGGGCGCCAATAAGCTCTGGGAATTGTTGAAGGGCGAAGACTATATCAATGCGCTTGGTGCTGTAACCGGCAATCAGGCCATGCAAATGGCGCGCGCGGGTTTGAAGGCCATCTATCTTTCCGGCTGGCAAGTGGCGGCCGACGCCAACACGGCGGGTGCGATGTATCCGGATCAGTCGCTTTATCCTGCGAATGCAGGTCCTGAACTCTGCCGCCGCATCAACCGCACCTTGAAGCGCGCCGATGAGATTGAGCATTCGGAAGGCGGTGCCAAGCGCGACTGGTTCGTGCCGATTGTGGCCGATGCCGAGGCTGGCTTTGGCGGTCCGCTGAATTCCTATGAGATCATGAAGGCCTATATCGAGGCGGGTGCCGCTGGTGTGCATTTTGAGGATCAACTGGCTTCGGAAAAGAAGTGCGGTCATCTCGGTGGCAAGGTTTTGATCCCTACGGCGGCCCATGAGCGCAACCTTGTGGCGGCGCGTCTCGCCGCCGATGTGATGGGCGTTCCCACGATTACGGTGGCCCGTACCGATGCCGAATCGGCGCGGTTGATTACATCTGATGTGGATGAGCGGGATCGTCCGTTTATCGAGGAAAACAGCCGCACGCCGGAAGGGTTCTATCGGCTGAAGGAGGGCACGGGCCTCGACCATTGTATTTCGCGCGGGCTGGCCTTTGCCGAGATCGCCGATTTGATCTGGTGGGAAACGTCCCATCCCGATTTGGCGGATGCGAAGAAATTCGCCGAAGCGTTACAGAAGAAGCATCCGGGCAAGATGATGGCTTATAATTGCTCGCCAAGCTTCAACTGGAAAGCCAAGCTGGACGAAGCCACGATTGCCAAGTTCCAGCGTGAATTAGGCGCGATGGGCTACAAGTTCCAATTCGTGACGCTTGCCGGCTTCCATGCCCTCAACCACGGCATGTTCGAATTGGCGCTCGGCTATAAGGATCGCGGTATGGCGGCCTATTCCGAATTGCAGCAGGCGGAATTTGCCTCCGAAGCCGCCGGATACACAGCCACTCGCCACCAGCGCGAAGTCGGCACCGGCTATTTCGATAGGGTCGCGACCACGATTTCGTCCGGTAAATCATCAACCACCGCCATGGGTGAATCGACCGAAAGTGCCCAATTCCACGCTATTGCCGCCGAGTGAACCAACCCGGTGACTGAGGAAACGCCCTTATCATACAGAGCCCCAAGGAGGCCAAAATGACCAGAACCCGCGTGAAAGAACGGACCGAAGAACTTACAACCGAAATGGATGAGCAGCAGAAAAGCGCCATCCGCATCCTTGCCAATGATCTTCATCGGCTCAACCAAGCCGTTATGAATGCGGTTGAGACCGGATTATCCGTCGAATTGCAGCGGACGGCCCGCCATCATATCGATGGTGGCTATTGGGGTGACCTGTTGATGCCCATTATTGTGAAGCAGAAGCAGGCTTAAGCCCCGAGCCGAAGGTCCAGCGTAAAAAGGCGGCCGCAAGGTCGCCTTTTTGGCTTTTTCCGTCAGTTGCGCGACATTTTGCTGCAGCTGCACATTGACTTGATTTAGTGAGGTGTTATCAGTCCCCCGCATTCTACAAAAGGATAGTATGATGGGTTCGAGCGATCTTGCACGCCGCATGGCTAATGCCATTCGCGGACTTTCGATGGATGGGGTCGAAAAGGCCAAATCCGGTCATCCCGGCCTGCCAATGGGCGCTGCCGATATCGCTACCGTCATTTATACGCGGTTTTTGAAGTTTGATCCCGCCGATCCCCATTGGGCGGACCGGGATCGCTTTATCCTGTCGGCCGGCCACGGTTCGATGCTGCTGTATTCCATTCTTTATCTCACCGGTACGACCGGGATGACGATGGATGAACTTAAGAATTTCCGCCAATGGGGATCTAAAACGCCAGGCCACCCCGAAGTGGGCCATACGCCCGGCGTTGAAATGACAACGGGTCCTTTGGGGCAGGGGCTTGCGACATCGGTAGGCTTTGCGCTGGCCGAGCGGCATTTGAATGCCGAGTTCTCGTCTGATCTCGTTGACCATTACACCTATGTGCTCGCCTCCGATGGCGATCTCATGGAAGGTGTCTCGCAGGAGGCTATCGCCCTTGCAGGCCATTTGAAGCTTAATCGTCTGATCGTGTTGTGGGACGATAATGGCATTTCGATTGATGGTCCGCTCTCCATTGCGGACTCGGTTGATCAGCGTAAGCGCTTTGAATCCGCAGGCTGGGCAACGGCAGCGGTTGATGGGCATGATCAGGATGCCATCGCGGCAGCCATTGAAGCGGCTCAAAAGTCTGACCGCCCGACTTTGATTGCGTGCAAGACCGTGATCGGTTTTGGTGCGCCTAAGCGTGCCGGCACGTCGAAGGCCCATGGTGAGCCGCTCGGCGCAGAAGAGCTTGCGGGTGCCAAGGCTGCACTTGGTCTTTCGCCTGAACCGTTTGATGTTGCAGCAGACGTTTTGGACGCATGGCGGAATTCTGCAAAGCGTTCGCAAGGTGCTCATGCGGATTGGAAGAAGCGCTTAGCCGCATCGCCCAAGGGTGAAGAATTTACACGCCGCATGGCGGGTAAGGTTTCACTGAAGCTTGATTCCGCCATTGCCGGTTTCAAAGCCAAGCTTGCCGCTGAGCCACAAACGGTTGCAACTCGTAAAGCTTCCGAATTGGCGCTCGAAGTGATTACGGAAGCGGTGCCCGAATTGGTATTGGGTTCGGCCGATTTGACGCCGTCAAACAATACCAAGACGAAGAATTTAACGGCAATGTCGCCGGGTAATTTTGCGGGCCGTTATATCCATTACGGCATTCGTGAACACGGCATGGCAGCGGCTATGAACGGCATGGCCTTGCATGGTGGAATTATTCCATCAGGTGCAACCTTCATGGTGTTTACCGATTATTGCCGTCCATCGATCCGCCTTGCGGCGTTGATGGGTATTCGTACCATTCAAGTCATGACGCATGACTCGATCGGTTTGGGTGAAGATGGCCCAACCCATCAGCCGGTTGAACATTTGGCAGCGCTTCGTGCGATGCCGAATTTGAACGTATTCCGCCCAGCCGATGTGGTTGAGACGGCGGAGTGTTGGGAATTGGCGCTAAAGGAAACCTGCACGCCAAGCATTCTGGCGCTGACCCGCCAGAACCTGCCGCAGCTTCGCTTAGGTGCGGAGGTTGAAAACAAGTCGGCTCGTGGGGCTTATGAGTTGGTTGCGGCCAAGGGTGATGCGCAAGTGTCGATCTTTGCTACCGGTTCGGAAGTTGAAATTGCGGTTGCTGCCCAAAAGGCGCTTTCCGAAAAGGGTGTAAAGGTCCGCGTTGTTTCGGTACCAAGCTTTGAGATGTTCGCCCGTCAGGATGATGCCTATCGTGCATCGGTGATTGGGAACGCTAAGGTCAAGATTGCCGTTGAAGCTGCGGTTCGCCAAGGATGGGACTCCCTGATTGGCAATGACGGCATTTTCATCGGCATGAACAGTTTTGGTGCGAGCGCACCTTACAAAGAGCTTTATGCCCATTTTGGTATCACGGCGGAAGCTGTTGTCGAGAAGGCGCTTAACCGTCTTGGCTAAACGCTTCTATTCGTAATTTGAATTTTGGATCGAAAGACAGGAGACTAGCATGGCAGTTCGGGTTGCAATCAATGGATTTGGTCGTATCGGCCGTAACGTTCTTCGCGCTATTATCGAGTCGGGTCGTACGGATATTGAAGTCGTAGCGATTAACGATCTTGGCCCCGTTGAGACCAATGCGCATTTGATGCGGTTTGACTCGGTGCATGGTCGCTTTCCTGGCACCGTGACGGTTGAAGGTGACACGATCAATGTAGGACGTGGTCCGATCAAGGTAACGGCGGTGCGTGATCCTGCGCAATTGCCTCATAAGGATCTCGGCGTTGATATTGCTTTGGAGTGCACGGGCATCTTTACGGCCAAGGATAAGGCTTCGGCTCATTTGGCCGCTGGTGCTAAGCGCGTTCTCGTTTCGGCGCCTGCCGATGGTGCTGATCTGACGGTCGTTTTTGGTGTTAATCATCAAAAGCTCACAAAAGATCATCTTGTTGTATCGAATGCCTCGTGCACAACGAACTGCCTCTCGCCGGTGGCGCAGGTGCTCAATGAGCTCGTTGGCATTGAAAAGGGCATGATGACGACCATCCATTCTTACACGGGTGATCAGCCAACGCTTGATACGATGCATAAGGATCTTTACCGCGGCCGTGCAGCAGCGCTTTCCATGATCCCGACGTCGACAGGTGCTGCGAAGGCGGTTGGTCTGGTTCTGCCAGAATTGAACGGCAAGCTCGACGGCGCTGCTATTCGTGTACCGACGCCAAATGTTTCGGTCGTTGATTTGAAGTTCATTGCCAAGCGCTCGACAACGAAGGACGAAATTAACGCTGCCATCAAAGCCGCTGCCGAAGGTCGCTTGAAGGGTATTCTTGGTTATACGAATGCGGCGAATGTCTCGATCGACTTCAACCATGATCCGCATTCGTCAATTTTCCATATGGATCAGACCAAGGTCATGGATGGCAACTTCGTCTCGATCCTGACCTGGTACGACAATGAGTGGGGCTTCTCTAACCGCATGGCCGATACCGCCGTTGCTATGGGCAAGCTCATCTAAGGAACTCGAACCATGACCCTCTTCAATACACTCGATGATGCATCCGTATCGGGCAAGCGCGTGCTTGTTCGTGTTGATCTCAACGTGCCTATGGAAGAGGGTCGTGTTTCCGATACAACCCGTATTGACCGCATCTTGCCGACGCTTCGCGAGATTTCGGATAAAGGCGGCAAGGTAATTTTGCTGGCGCATTTTGGTCGCCCAAAAGGCGTTGACCCTAAAGAGTCGCTGGCTCCGGTTGCCGCTGAACTTTCTAAGCGTTTGGGCCGCCCCGTGAGCTTTGCTTCCGATTGTGTTGGCGATGCCGCGAAGCACGCTGTCGATGGGATGAAAAACGGCGATATTGTTTGCCTCGAAAATACGCGCTTCCATAAAGAGGAAGAGAAAAATGATCCGGCCTTTGTGGCAGCGCTGGCTGCCAATGGTGATCTCTATGTGAACGATGCTTTCTCGGCGGCTCACCGCGCACATGCGTCAACCGAAGGCCTTGCCAAAGTGCTGCCTGCTTATGCAGGGCGCACGATGCAGGCTGAGATTGAAGCACTCGCCAAGGCGCTTGAGCAACCCGAGCGTCCGGTTCTCGCGGTTGTGGGCGGAGCGAAGGTATCCTCCAAGCTCGAATTGCTCGGCAATCTCGTTAAGAAGGTCAATATTCTGGTCATTGGCGGTGGCATGGCCAATACGTTTTTGGCAGCTCAAGGCAAAGCGGTTGGAAAATCCCTTTGCGAACATGATTTGCTTGATACTGCGCGCAGTGTGCTGGAAACAGCCAAGGCTTCTGGTTGTGAAATCGTGTTACCTGTCGATGCAACGGTTGCGTCGGAATTCAAAGCCCATGCTGCGAATAAAGTTGTCTCGGTCGATGCCGTGGGCGCTGCTGACATGATGCTCGATATCGGCCCCGCATCGGTCAAAACGGTTGCTGAAAAGCTCGCTACAGCGAAGACGCTCGTATGGAATGGACCCTTCGGCGCATTCGAATTGGAACCCTTTGATGCAGGCACGAATGCCGTAGCACAAGAAGCCGCTCGACTGACCAAGGCTGGTAAGCTGCTTTCTGTTGCCGGTGGCGGCGATACAGTATCGGCATTGAACCATGCTGGCGCTGCTGATGATTTTACCTATGTTTCAACGGCAGGCGGCGCCTTCCTGGAATGGCTCGAAGGCAAACCTTTGCCGGGTGTGGATGCTTTACGGCGCAAATAAGCTGATAAAATGAGTGTGACGAAAACGGACTAAAGGAGATGAGACTATGCCACGCATAACCATGAGACAGTTGCTCGATCATGCCGCCGAGCATAGCTATGGCGTCCCTGCCTTTAACATCAACAATATGGAAGGCGCGCTGGCAGTTATGTCGGCTGCAGTTGCCGTTGATGCCCCCGTTATTATTCAAGCCTCACGGGGCGCGCGCGCTTATGCCAATGACATCATGCTCAAGCATATGATGGATGCGTTGACTGAAATTTATCCGCAGATTCCGATCTGCGTGCATCTCGACCATGGCAACAATGCCGCCACCTGTATGACGGCGATCCAAGCCGGATTTACATCGGTGATGATGGACGGTTCCTTGAAGGACGATGGCAAAACGCCAGGTGATTGGGATTATAATGTTGGCGTCACGAAGACCGTCACCGATATGGCCCATCTTGGTGGCATCTCGGTTGAAGGCGAATTGGGCGTGCTAGGCTCGCTTGAAACGGGACAGGGCGAGAAGGAAGATGGGCATGGTTTTGAGGGCACGCTCTCGCATGATCAATTGCTGACCAATCCAAAGGAAGCGGTCGATTTCGTCCGCGCAACCAAGGTTGACGCGCTCGCCATTGCAATGGGCACTTCACATGGCGCTTATAAGTTCACGCGTAAGCCGGATGGGGCGATCCTTGCAATGCATGTTATCGAAGAAATTCATCGCTTGTTGCCAAATACGCATCTCGTGATGCATGGCTCGTCTTCTGTGCCGCAGGATTTGCAGGACATCATCAATGCCTATGGCGGAGAGATGCCGCAGACATGGGGTGTGCCGGTGGAAGAAATCCAGCGCGGCATCAAAAACGGTGTCCGTAAGGTGAATATCGATACCGATAACCGCATGGCGATGACCGGACAAATCCGCAAAGTGTTTGCCGAGAATCCCGGCGAATTCGATCCGCGCAAATATTTGAAGCCTGCGATGGATGCAATGTCCAAGCTCGTCAAACAACGGTTTGAGGAATTTGGCACAGCAGGTAAGGCGTCGAAAATCGGTAAAGTCCATACGCTTGCCGAGATGGCCAAGCTTTATGCGTCGGGTAAACTTGATCCAACCTTCGGTTAAGGTTGGACGTCAGAAAGCAGTGTCATGACCTATACCGCGCGCCTCATTCTTTTTGCCCCGCGTGAAGAGAATGCGGAACAGATGGCTGCAGTGTTATCGGCAGCCTTTAAAGGCGGCCGGATCGATGCGGTGATCATCCCTCTTCCGGATGGTGATGAGCGGACGCAAATTAATTTTGTCAAAGCGCTCGTCCCGGTTGTTCATGAAGCGGGGGCGGTGCTGTTGATCGTTGACGCGTTCGAAATGGTGGCGCGAACAGGAGCGGACGGTGTTCATCTGTCATCGCCTGCTCGTGTTATCGAAGCGACCGCTGCCATGCGCCGGATTGATCGCTTAGTTGGTGTCGGAGGTCTTAAGGCACTTCATGATGCCATGGAGGCGGCCGAATTGGGCGCCGACTATGTCATGTTTGGCGAAATTCGCCCGGATGGATCCGTGCCGACGCTTTCGATGGTGTTGGAGCGGGCCGAATGGTGGGCGGAATTGTTTAATACTCCATGCGTCGCCTTTGCCAGCGAAGATGCCCATATCGCTCCGCTCGTTGCGACCGGTGCCGAGTTTATTGGATTAGGTGCCAAATCCTTTCATCATCCCGATGGGATTGGTGCGGTTATTGGTCGTGCGTTAGCCATCATCGCTCAAACGCCAGCGCCGCAGCGCGACGAATAACAATCCTCCCTTGACGCGTCGGCTTTGACGTTGTTGATGCTCGTAACGTCGCGTTCGCTACTTCGGTGTCGCGTGTTTTGCTGATTGAAGGGCCCCATATGATCCGTTCTCCGCTCATGACCGTTATGGTTGACGCTGTGATGAAGGCTGCAAAAGGCCTGCGTCGCGATTTTGGTGAAATTGAAAATCTGCAGGTCTCGCGGAAAGGGCCAGGGGATTTCGTTTCACAGGCCGATTTAAAGGCCGAGGCGATTTTGCAGGACTCGCTATTGAAGGCACGCCCGGATTTTGGCTTTGTTATGGAAGAGGGCGGTATTGTTGAAGGCAAAGACGCCTCGCATCGCTGGCATATCGACCCGCTCGATGGCACGTTGAACTTCTTGCATGGGATGCCGCATTTCTCCGTGTCACTCGGCTTGGAGCGTGAAGGGCAGATTGTTGCGGGCGTTGTCTATGATCCGATCAAGGACGAGCTCTTTATCGCCGAGAAGGGCAAGGGTGCTTTTTTGAACAATCGCCGTTTGCGGGTGTCGGGACGCACCGATCTGATGGAATGCATGATTGGAACGGGAATTCCTTCAAGCGCCAGGCGTGATTTACCGACTTATATGAAGGAAATGGCCCATGTAACTGCCCGTACAGCCGGTGTTCGTCGCCTTGGTTCTGCCGCACTTGATCTATCGTATGTTGCAGCCGGACGGCTTGACGGCTTTTGGGAAACAGGATTGTCATCATGGGATATTGCCGCCGGTATTATTCTTGTGCGTGAAGCGGGTGGATTTGTATCCGATGGCACAGGTGGCGAATATAAAATGTCGGGTAACTCGATTTTAGTAGCCAATACATCGGTTCATGGCCAATTGGTGCAGGCGTTAAAAGAGGCGCGTGCATCTTAAACGGTGTGATCTGAGAATGGTGTGTTCTTGTACTGAGAGAGATTAAAAGTCATCATGGCGACGTTCTTCAAGGGAGGTTTCATGGCTCGGAACAACGATACACAACCTCTGTCACGGCCAACGCCTTATCTTTTTCGCATGGCTGTTTTTCTCGTGCTTGGCGCGTTTATCGCTTTCATTCTTTATCGACCCATCATTCAAGCCTTTAATGCCAATCCGCCATTGAATGCGCTGATCATCGGTGTGTTGACCATTGGCATTGTCTTGGCGTTTCGCGGCGTTTTGCGTTTGTTTCGTGAAGTGCGCTGGGCCAATGCGTTTCTTGAAAGCGATAGCGGCGTTGTTGTCGAACGCGAGCCGCTTCTTTTGCTGCCGATGGCCAAAATGCTGGCCGGTCGTCAAAAGCGGGAAGCGCTATCGCCGCTCTCCTTGCGCGCTATTTTGGACACGATCGGGCTGCGTCTCGATGAAGCGCGCGATACGGGTCGTTATTTGACGGGTCTATTGGTGTTCTTGGGGCTCTTGGGAACATTTTGGGGCCTATTGGATACGGTTGGTTCCGTGGGCAAAGTTATTCAATCGATGAAGGCTGGCTCGGATGCGGCCCTGATGTTTGAAGAATTGAAATCCGGCCTCGCTGCACCATTGGGTGGAATGGGGATTTCGTTTTCGTCCTCGTTGTTTGGTCTTGCCGGTTCCTTGATCCTTGGATTTTTGGATTTACAAGCAGGCCAAGCGCAAAATCAGTTTTATGAGCAGTTGGAAAATTGGCTGGCCGGAATTGCAGGCCCCGGCGCAACGGTTCCTTTGAATTCGGGTTTGCCGGTTATGTCCGCGTCGTCGAATGGATTAGCCGAACCAGGCTTGCAAGCCGCTAATATAGCAGCGATTGAAAATCTGGCGTCCGGCATCCAGTCCTTGGTTGTCTCGATGCGCTCCGAGCAGCAATTGATCCGCGACTGGGTTGAATCACAGGCGCAACGGGAAGCGGAGATGAAGGCAGTTCTAGAGGCCTTGTTGGCCGAGAAGAGGCGGGGCTAATCATGGCCCGCCCGGGTCGCAATCAGAGGGTTATCGATTATTGGCCCGGCTTCGTCGACGCCCTGTCGACGCTTGTGTTGTCGATCGTTTTTCTTTTGACCGTTTTTATGGTGGCGCAGTTTTTCTTAAGCCAGCAGGTAACGGATAAAGACGCGGCATTGCTCAAGCTTAACCGTCAGATTTCCGAACTAACCGATCTCTTGGCGCTCGAACGGGTTAACCGCAAAAATTTAGAAGAAAATATTGCCTTACTGGGTGATACTTTGGCGGCGGCGCAAAGCGAGCGTGATCAATTGAAAAATCAATTGCAAGCGGCTGGCGGCACCCCGGTTGATAGCGGAACTCAGCTTGGTTCGTTGAACAAAGATCTCGACGCTCAAAAGCAAATTTCATCCCGCGCCTTGGCGCAAGTTGAAGCGCTTAATCAACAAATCAATGCGCTGCGCCGTCAATTGGCTGCATTAGAAGAAGCGCTGAATGCGTCTGAACAACGCGATAAAGAAAGCCAAGCAAGGATTGCGGATCTTGGCTCGCGGCTCAATGTAGCCTTGGCACAAAAGGTACAAGAATTGGCCCGGTATCGGTCCGAGTTTTTTGGTCGCTTGCGGCAGATCCTATCGAACCGTTCCGATGTACGCGTTGTCGGTGATCGCTTCGTGTTTCAATCAGAAGTCTTCTTTGATGTGGGCTCAGCGGCCGTTAGCAATGCCGGTAAAGTGGAGCTTGATAAGCTGGCCTCTGCCTTGGTTCAGCTGGATGGGGAAATTCCACCGGATATTCCATGGATCCTGCGTGTTGATGGCCATACCGACAAGAAGCCTTTGAGTGGTGCGGGGCAGTTTAAATCCAACTGGGAATTGTCCGCCGCACGCGCCATTTCGGTGGTGCAATATCTTGTGACAAAAGGCGTCGCACCGCAGCGTTTAATGGCGGCTGGTTTTGGCGAGTTTCAGCCAATCGAATTGGGTGACACGGATGAAGCCCTTAAGCGCAATCGACGGATTGAGTTGAAGCTCACGGATCGGTGAGAAGGCTCTGATTTAATTCCGGTCAAATTGCAGAGCTGCCAAGCGGGCATACAAACCGCCGAGTTGAACCAATTCCGTATGGGTGCCTTGTTCAACAATCTTGCCCTGGTCCATCACTAAAATTCGGTCAGCATTGACGATGGTGGAAAGGCGATGCGCGATGACAATCGTTGTGCGGCCTTCCATCAATCGATCAAGTGCCGATTGCACCAGCGTTTCATTCTCAGCATCGAGCGCCGAGGTTGCTTCATCAAGCAGCAAAATAGGTGCATCTTTTAGAATGGCGCGCGCAATGGAAATGCGTTGGCGCTGCCCGCCCGAAAGCGTCACACCTCGTTCGCCGATGCGTGTGTCATAGCCTTCGGGCCAGTTGCTCACAAAACTATCGACAATCGCCCGTTCAGCTGCAGCTTTGATGTCGGCATCAGAAGCATTGGGGCTGCCATAGTGGATATTATCCCCCAAGCTTGTGCCGAAAATCATGCTTTCCTGCGGCACCAATGCGATACGGCCTCTTAAGGCGCGAGGATCAACGTCTCGAATGGGTAGTCCATCAACGATAATTTCGCCCGATGTCGCGTCGTAAAACCGCAACAGCAATTGCATGATCGTGCTTTTACCAGCGCCCGATGGACCGACAATCGCGATTCTTTCGCCTTGCTTGACGGAAAAGCTGACACCATCCAGCACAGGTTCATTAGGACGGGACGGATAGGCGAAGCTCACATCAATAAATTCAATCGTGCCCTTAGGCGGAACAGGCAATAATTTGGGGTTAGACGGCGCTCGAATAGAAGGCTCAATAGCTAGCAATTCGGCCAATCGACCGGCTGCCCCTGCAGCCGCGCTGACTTCGCCCCAGACTTGTGACAGTTCACCCAAACCGCCAGCAGCAAAGATGGCATAGAGCACAAATTGCGACAGGGTGCCGGGAGAAATCCGTCCGGCAAGCACGTCTTGCGCGCCATACCAAAGAATGCCCACGACACTGGAAAATACAAGCGCGATACCGATTCCCGTAAGAAGCGACCTTGCCCAGGTCGCATGACGCGCAGTTTCATAGGCTTCCTCGGCAGCATCCGAGAAACGCTCCATCGTCATCCGCTCAGCGACGAAGGCCTGCATCACTCGCATGGCGCCGATCGCTTCCGTTGCATAGGCGGATGCATCGGCCAGACGATCTTGAGCGTCACGGGCGCGGTTTCTCACCGTGCGCCCGGATGCGACCAAGGGCAGTACGATAATTGGAATGGCCAGTGCGACAAGGCCGGAAAGGCGAGGGCTGGTGTAAACCATCATGGCACCCGCGCCTAAAAACAGCACGAGATTGCGAAGCGCTACCGAAGCGCTCGATCCAAAAGCGGATTTAAGTTGTGTCGTATCGGCCGAAAGGCGCGAGACAATTTCTCCCGATTTCACTCCATCATAAAATCCCGCATCAAGGCGAGTTAAATGATCAAATACGGCAGTCCGGATGTCGGCCACAACCCGTTCGCCGAGTGTCATCACCAAATAATAGCGCGAGGCGCTGGCGGCGGCCAAGATCGTAACGACGACGATCATCATGGCAAAATAGCGGTCGATGAGGCCCGCGCCTTCGGTCGAGAAGCCAAAATCGATCATTCGGCGCACGGCCAAGGGAATGGCCAGCGTCGAACTTGAAGCAATAATGAGGGCTATGAGGGCCAAAAAGATCCGCTTCCGGTAGCGCAAGGCATAGGGAACGAGCGGCAAAAGGGATTTGAGCGACGTACGAGGCCGCGCGGCGGGGGTCGACTCGCCGCTTTTTTGAAGCGTATCAACAGTCATAGGCACTAATTGGCAATGAATGCGCCTTTTGTCCAGTTATCTTCAACGGATTGGCGGTTGCCGTATTTTTATTTTTATCCATGTCTTTTATTGAAAAAACCGGGTTTAACTTTTGGCGAGTGTGCGCTATAGGCACGTCTCATGATTTTTAAACCCATTGATCGGTGGCGTCGCAGCGTATAGCGCAAGTGCCGAAAAGGGGTGTCCCGAAAAGGATTAAGACGATGAAGGCCGATATTCATCCCGACTACCACACGATTAAGGTCCTAATGACCGATGGAACGGAATTTTTCACGCGCTCGACCTATGGTAAGGAAGGCGATGTGATGCAGTTGGATATTGATCCGAATTCGCATCCGGCTTGGACGGGTGGATCGACGCAGATGCTCGATCGCGGCGGTCGTGTTTCGCGTTTTAACAAGCGTTTTGAAGGCTTTGGCATCTCGGCCAAGAAGTAATCGACGCGTTTTGAGGTTTAAAACCCGGCTTAAATGGCCGGGTTTTTTTATGCCTTGGCGGTTGGTGCGCCAAAGGCAGATTTTAGCAACATTTGCTGCAAAGCGACGGCATTTCGGCCCGAAAGTCGCTCGGAATCGGTCTTTTCGACGTTAATTACGTTGTCGAGATGCTTGATGCGCGACTGCAACCGCACTGATTTATCGATTAATTCAACCAGTGCTTCAGGTAATGTAGCGACATGTTCGGGTGATAAAGGGGGGTCATTGCGGTGAATACGCATTTTCCCCAATTGGACACTTCCGTCATCGGCTGACATTTCACCCTCTGCAATCGAGCGTTGCACGAGGAGCCATGAGGCCATCTGCATGAGCCGCGTAGTGAGACGCATGCTCTCATTGGCGTAAGTGAGGGCTGAAAGACGGGGTAAAAGGCGGGATTGTTCGCGGCCTTGTCCATCGAGATAGGCGGCGGCTTCTTCCACAAGGGACATACCGTCCCGAAAAAGCGCTTTAAAGGCTTCGGACGAAGCAAATTGCCGGCCAAAAGCGATTGCTTTGACCGCCCTCACGCCTTTCAGGGCTTCTACATCTGCCATCGGTCCCGACCTTTCGTGAACAGAGCCACGGGATCAAGTTTTTAATATACAGCATAGAATGCGACTTGGCTCGTTAGGAGTTTGTTTACGGTTAACGCGCCTTAAAAATATCGGCGGCGGCGGATTTAACGGCCTGCTTCCGCTCAATTTCGGCCTGAAGTCGGATGGCCTCGGCCTTTAGCTGTTCTATTCGCTCGTACAATTCATCGATCGACAACGACGCCAGATCCTGCCCGATGTCATGAGAGAGTTTTGCTTTGAGGGGACGTTCATCGAGAAACGGGTCAACCATAATCGCGCCACTTATCCTGCTAATGCTGTAAGGATATCATAATCTTCAAACCTCACTCTTCTCAAGTTTTGTTCGATGAAGGAACCATCCGATGTCCACCACACTGCCTGAAACCATGCTTGCTATCGGGATCAAGACACCCGGTGGCCCGGAAGTATTGGTTCCTGAAACGCGTCCGGTTCCCGTGCCGGCCAAAGGGGAAATCCTCGTAAAAGTGGCGGCGGCGGGGGTTAATCGGCCGGATATTTTGCAACGCAAAGGCAATTACGCGCCACCAAAGGGAGCATCGGATATTCCGGGACTTGAGATTTCCGGAGAGATTGTCGCGATGGGCGAGGGCGTAACCCGGTTTAAGATGGGTGCCCGCGTCTGCGCGCTAGTTCCGGGGGGCGGTTATGCGGGCTATTGCACCGTTCACGAAACCAATGCGCTGCCCATCCCCGATGGCCTAACGCTTACGGAGGCAGCGGGTATCCCTGAGACATTTTTTACCGTGTGGACCAATGTCTTTGATCGTGGCGGGTTAAAGCCCAATGAAACACTGCTGGTTCATGGCGGCACGTCGGGCATCGGGACGACGGCCATTATGCTGGCCAAAGCATTCGGATCGCGGGTGATCATTACCGCCGGTTCGGCTGAGAAATGCCAAGCCACGCTCACAATCGGGGCCGATAAGGCGATTGATTATCGCAAGCACGACTTTGTCGAAGAGGTTTTGGCGTTTACCGACGGCGTTGGTGCGAATGTAATCCTCGATATGGTCGGGGGAGAGTATATCGCGCGAAATTATGCGGCGGCGGCGCGAGATGGCCGGATTGTCCAGATCGCGTTTCAAGGCGGCTCCAAAGTGGAAGTGGATTTTGCGCCGTTGATGATGAAGCGGCTAACCCATACGGGCTCGACCCTTCGGCCCCGTTCGGTTGAGGAAAAAGCCGTGATTGCTGAGGCGCTTGAAGCCAAAGTCTGGCCGCTTTTGGCGCAAGGCCAGTGCAAGCCGATTATTCACGCTACTTTTCCCCTCCATGAGGCGGTGAAAGCCCATCAAATGATGGAATCGGGTGTGCATACGGGAAAAATCATCCTCATACCGTCCTAAGCGGGAACAGGTTCTGATTGCATAAATCGCCTTCTCCGCGTATAGAGAGGCTAATCCCGCCAAGCACAGTGCTGTGGGGCTCCGGCCAAAAGCCGGTCGGAGCTTGCGACACTGTGCGTGAAACTTGGCCCGTTCTGTTCGAGAAGGAAAAGACCGATGACCGCAATTCCGTTGATGCCAAAAGCCACCGCTGTCTGGCTGGTTGATAACACGGCGCTGACCTTCGAGCAGATCGCCGAATTTTGCCATTTGCACCCTTTGGAAGTGAAGGGCATTGCGGATGGCGAAGTTGCCGCCGGCATTAAGGGCATGGACCCGGTGATGTATGAGCAATTGACGCGGGATGAGATTGAAAAGGCCGAGGCCGATTCAAATTATCGCCTGAAGCTCAAGGTTTCTTCCGTGCGCTTGCCCGAGAAAAAGCGGACAAAAGGCCCACGCTACACACCTTTGTCGCGTCGTCATGACCGTCCGAACGCCATTCTCTGGTTGGTCCGCAGCCATCCCGAGTTGAAGGACGCGCAGATCATGCGCTTGGTCGGCACGACCAAAACCACCATTCAGCAAGTTAAAGAGCGCACCCATTGGAATGCGGCGCAATTGCAGCCGATGGATCCGGTAACGCTGGGCCTTTGCACGCAGATCGATTTGGATTTCGAAGTGAACAAGGCTTCGAAGGATCGTCCGGTGATCGTTGATGAGGCAGCGCACACGTTGTTGCCAGCCGAAGTGACAACGGCGCGCGATAGCGCCGAGCCATTTGCTGGCTTCTCGGCCAAGCGCGAAGAAGTGCAGGAAGAGGCGATTGACGTTGATTCCGTCTTCTCGAAGCTGAAGCAGCTTAAAACCGCCGAATAATTCGACTGAATAGTCCGGCGCTAAGCCTTTTTAAAACCACTCCGTCTTGATCGACGGGGTGGTTTTTTATTGTTGGGCTGTAAAAAAGTCGGGCTATCGACAAATTTATGTCAATTTGTCGCGTTACCGGAACGCTCTGTTAACCATCCCGGCGTTAAACCGACGTCCAGATCGGTTAAACTCGTTTAGGAGCTCGGTAATGCTGCAATCAATCGGAACGTTCAGATCGCTGAAATTGGTATTCGCGCTAGGCGCGGCTTTGGCCTTGGCGGCTTGCGCCTCGGATAAGGCAACGACGGGTGCAGGCGACATGGCTGGCCTGGGTGCAGGCGGCGCAGCAACGCCCGGCAGCGCACAGGATTTCTCGACCAATGTCGGTGATCGCGTGTTCTTTGAATCCGACTCGTCGGATTTGACATCAACGTCGACGGCAACCCTCGACAAGCAGGCGCAGTGGCTGAACCAATATGGTTCTTACAAGATCCTTGTTGAAGGTCATGCCGATGAGCGCGGAACGCGCGAATATAACTTTGCGCTTGGCCAACGCCGTGCGCAGGCAGCCCGCGATTATCTCGTGAGCAAAGGCGTATCCGCTTCGCGTCTGTCAACGAAATCATGGGGCAAGGAAAAGCCAGTCGCCGTTTGCGACGACATCTCGTGCTGGTCGCAAAATCGTCGTGCGGTCACCACGCTTTCCGGCGGCAATTAATTCAACTGATTATTCGTTGATGGTGGCGTTGTTCACCTTGCCATAATCTAGCCATCTGCACGGGCTTATGCTCATGCAGATGGTTTTCTTTTTGGGGCTATGCGCGATGAAATTTCGGTTTGCTGTTCGGATGATGATCGTTTCCGTTTTCGTCGCGGGTGGCCTTTCATCCGCTTTGGCGCAAGAGGATACCACCGAGGCGGATAATACGGTTCGCATCATCAAGCTCGAAACCGTCATCCGCCAATTATCGGGCCAGATCGAAGAGCTGCAATTTGCCAATCGCAAGCTCGAAGACCAAATCAAGCAGATGCAAACGGGCGCTGCAGGACAGGCTTCTCCTGCGCCTGCTAAAGCAACCGCAAGTGAATCCAATGCAGGCCCAATCGATTTGATGGCGGCCGCAAAGGGTGGCACGCCCGCAGCTCCCGCAGGGACGCTCGCGGCGCAGGCGGCCAATGCGAAAACGGCTCCGGCGCCCGCCGAACCTGCAGCACCGAAAGATGCAAAATCGGATTTCGCCGCGGCTAAATCTTTGTTCCGAAGCGGTGACTTTGCCGGCAGCGCCAATGCGCTTCGGCAATTTTTGCAGACTTGGCCGAAAGATCCGTCTGTGACGGATGCTACATTGTTGTTGGGCGATGCTGAATATCGGCAAAAGCGGTATCCGGAAGCGGCGCAAAACTATCTCAAAATTGCGCAGGCGACGCCTGTTAGCCCTTCGGCTCCGGTTGCTTTTGCCAAATTGGGCGATGCGCTTGTCTCGATGGGACAAAAGCCACAGGCCTGCGCCACCTTTGCCGAATTCGGCAAGCGCTTTTCGGATGCCGAGGCGTCTTTGAAGGCGCGTGTTGAAAAGGCCAAAACGGGAGCGGGTTGCTGATCCGCTCGCTATCCTCTGAACCGATCACGGATGAAGAGGCAAAGTCTCTTTTTGCCTCGATGGAGCGCTTTTCGCATCTTCTTCTGGCCGTCTCGGGCGGCGCTGACTCGCTTGCCCTGATGGCGTTGGCGGCGGCGTGGACCAAAGTGCTCGGCCAAGACGCTCCCCGCGTGTCGGTTGCAACGGTCGATCATGCGTTGCGTCCAGAGGCTGCGGCAGAGGCGGCCTCGGTTGGGCAATTGGCCCGTGGCTTTGGTCTTGAACATGCCGTGTTGCGATGGGAGGCCGATAAGCCTGCAACAGGGCTGCAAGAGGCCGCGCGCGAGGCGCGCTATGCGCTCTTAGAAGCTCATATGAGGACGATTGGTGCGGATGCGCTGGTGCTGGCCCATCATGCAGATGATCAGGCTGAGACCGTCTTGATGCGGTTGAGCGCGGGCTCGGGTCTCACAGGGCTTGGCGGGATGGAGCAAGAAACGCGGTTGCGGGACAGCGTGCTCTTGCGTCCTTTGCTTGACGTGCCCGGCGCCCGCCTACGCGCCACGCTCCAAGCGGCTAATATCCTCCCGATGGAAGACCCTTCCAACGAAAATGCGCGGTTTACCCGCGTAAGGTTTCGCCAATCCTTGCCAGTGCTGCAAGCGGAAGGGTTTGACCGCATCAGGCTCGGCCGATTGGCCCGCCGGATGCAACGCGCGGACACCGCCCTCAGTCATGTGGCCGATAGGGTTGGGCTTGCCCTTCAAGTGCCATCGGAAGAGGGCGCGCGATTTGCCGCAGCCCTATGGGACGAGCCTGACGAGATTATTCTGCGCGTGTTGGCCAAGGCAATATCGGCGGTTAATCCTGTCCCATCTGTTGATCTCTTTCGGTTGGAAGAGCTGCTGAATACGCTGAAAAAAGCGCGATTTGACGGCGTTGCCATTCGCCGGACCTTAGGGGGAACGCTTATTTCTCTCGTCCCCGACGGGATGATTTTAATCAAGCCTGAGGCGCCGCGTGGCGCAGCCCGGGAGGATTGAACAAGGTTTTATTGCTCCTTCCCTTGGCAAGGCGGCTATTGCCCCCTAAATATAGGAGATGAAACGGGCTAGAAATGGATTCTCCATGTTCGCCCAAAACCGGTGTCTGGTCTGTCCATGAATCCAAATATCCGCAATTTCGCCCTGTGGGTTATTATTTTCCTGCTCGTGCTCGCCCTTGTAACGCTTTTCCAAAGCCCTGGCTCCCGCAATGCGTCGCAGGAAATGAGCTACAGCCAATTCCTTTCCGATGTTGATGGCGGCCGTATTGCGGGTGTGACCATTTCCGGTTCGGACATTAGCGGCACCTTGACCGATGGTCGCCCGTTCCAAACCTATGCGCCGAATGATCCGGGCCTTGTGTCCCGCCTTTCGCAAAAGGGCGTGAATTTCTCGGCCAAAGCGCCGAGCGAGGGCATGCCTTGGTATTTGGCCTTGCTGGTTAACTGGCTGCCTTTGATCGTTGTTATGGCGGCGTGGTTCTTCCTCTCCCGTCAAATGCAGGGTGCCAATGGCCGCGCGATGGGTTTTGGCAAATCGAAAGCCAAATTGCTGAACGAAGCGCATGGCCGCGTGACCTTCTCCGATGTCGCGGGCGTGGACGAGGCAAAAGAAGATTTGGAAGAAATCGTTGAATTTCTGCGTGACCCGCAAAAGTTCCAGCGGCTCGGTGGGCGTATTCCGCGCGGCGTGTTGCTCGTCGGACCTCCCGGCACGGGTAAGACCTTGCTGGCGCGCGCGATTGCGGGTGAGGCGAATGTGCCTTTCTTCACAATATCGGGTTCGGACTTCGTCGAAATGTTTGTCGGCGTTGGTGCAAGCCGCGTGCGTGACATGTTCGAGCAGGCCAAGAAGAACGCGCCTTGCATTATCTTCATCGACGAAATCGACGCTGTCGGTCGCCATCGTGGCGCGGGCTTGGGTGGCGGCAATGACGAGCGCGAACAGACGCTCAACCAATTGCTGGTCGAGATGGATGGGTTTGAAGCCAATGAAGGCATCATTCTGATCGCGGCGACGAACCGTCCTGACGTGCTTGATCCGGCGCTGTTGCGTCCGGGTCGGTTTGACCGCCAAATTGTTGTGCCTAATCCGGATGTGATTGGTCGTGAGAAGATTTTGCGCGTGCATGTGCGTAAGGTTCCTTTGGCACCAGACGTCGATCTTAAGACCGTGGCGCGCGGCACGCCGGGCTTCTCGGGTGCTGACCTGATGAACCTCGTCAACGAGGCAGCCTTGCTGGCTGCCCGTCGCGGCAAGCGCATTGTGACGATGAGCGAATTCGAAGACGCGAAAGACAAGGTGATGATGGGTGCGGAACGCCGCACACTCGTCATGACCGAGGACGAGAAGCGTTTGACCGCCTATCACGAAGCAGGCCATGCGATTTGCGCCTTCAACGTGACAGCAACCGATCCGGTGCACAAAGCAACGATCATTCCGCGCGGTCGTGCATTGGGTATGGTGATGCAATTGCCGGAGCGCGATAAACTTTCCATGTCGCTCGAACAGATGACCTCGCGTTTGGCCATTATGATGGGTGGCCGCGTGGCGGAAGAACTGATTTTCGGTCATGAGAAGGTGACATCGGGTGCGGCATCTGACATCGAGCAAGCCACGCGATTGGCCCGTATGATGGTGACCAAATGGGGCTTCTCGCCCGAGCTCGGCAATGTGTCTTATGGTGAAAATCAGGACGAAGTCTTTTTGGGCATGTCGGTAGCCCGGACGCAGAATGTGTCTGAAGCAACCGCGCAAAAGATTGACTCGGAAATTCGCCGTTTGGTGGAGTCAGGCTATGCGGAAGCCACCAAGATTTTGACCGATCGCAAGGATGATCTGGAAGCGCTTGCGCAAGGCCTGCTTGAATATGAGACGCTGTCGGGCGACGAGATCCATGATCTCCTCAACGGCAAGCCGCCCGTGCGCGATAGCGGCGATGGCTCATCCGGTGGTCGTCCATCGGCTGCCGTGCCATCGGCCGGCAAAGGGCGTCCGCGTCAAGAGCCTGATGCGGGCATGGAGCCGCAGCCTTCGGCTTAACCATCCCGAGCAACACTTATTCTGCAACGCCCGGCTCTGCCGGGCGTTTCTGCATTCAGGGTTTGTTCAGAAGAATAGTGTTTGACTTAATCCGAAACAAGAATTGACCGCGCTCAGGCTTGGCCCATCGCCTGCCTGGATTTAAAAGCGGATCATCCATTTGAACGAGGCACAGGGTATGGCGCGTAAATATTTTGGTACCGACGGCGTTCGCGGCAAAGCCAATAAGATTATCACGCCGGATTTGGCGTTGCGCGTCGGGCAGGCGGCAGGCCTTGTGTTTCGCCGAGGCGAGCATCGCAACCGCGTCGTGATCGGCAAGGATACGCGGCTCTCGGGCTATATGATTGAAACCGCCTTGGTTGCGGGTTTCACCTCGGTCGGTATGGATGTGCTGCTCTTGGGCCCAATGCCGACGCCAGCCGTTGCCATGCTCACACGCTCGATGCGCGCCGATTTGGGTGTGATGATTTCCGCCTCGCACAATGCGTATGAAGACAATGGCATTAAATTGTTTGATCCGGACGGGTTTAAACTCTCGGATGAAACGGAGCTTGAAATTGAAGCGTTGATTGACGGCAATATCAATGAACGCCTCGCCGCCTCCGCTTCGCTGGGCCGTGCGAAGCGCATTGAAAGTGTGCATGCGCGCTATATCGAATTTGCTAAGCGCACGCTGCCGCGCACGATGGATCTGGACGGCTTGCGCATCGTGATCGATTGCGCGAATGGCGCGGCCTATAAAGTGGCTCCCGAAGCCTTGTGGGAATTGGGTGCCGAAGTGTTTCCGATTGGCGTCGAGCCTGATGGGTTCAACATTAACCGCGATGTCGGCTCAACCGCGCCGAATGCGGTGATCCAAAAAGTGCGCGAGATGCGCGCGGACATTGGTATTGCGCTCGATGGCGATGCGGACCGTGTCATCATCGTTGATGAAAAAGGCCAGGTGGTTGATGGCGATCAGTTAATGGCGGTGATTGCCAAAAGCTGGAAAGACGATGGCCGCCTGACAAAGCCCGGCGTTGTGGCCACCATCATGTCCAATCTCGGCTTAGAGCGTTATCTTGGTGGCATTGGTTTGACGCTGGCGCGGACGGCGGTTGGTGATCGGTACGTGCTCGAACACATGCGCGAGCACGGGTTTAATCTTGGCGGCGAGCAATCCGGCCATATGATCTTGTCGGATTATTCAACCACGGGCGACGGTTTGGTGGCCGCGCTGCAAGTGCTCGCCATGGTGAAGAAGCTTGGCAAGCCGGTGAGCGAAGTCTGTCATTTGTTTGATCCGCTGCCGCAGATCCTTAAAAATGTGCGCTACAAATCAGGCCAGCCTTTAAAGGATAAGCGCGTGGTGGAAGCCATCGCCTCATCAACCGCGGTTCTGGGAGAGCGGGGTCGCTTGGTTATTCGCCCCTCCGGCACCGAGCCGGTGATCCGCGTGATGGCCGAAGGCGACGATCAAGCCTTGGTCGAGCGGGCGGTGAATGATGTGGTGGCGGCTTTGGGGCAGGTGGCGGCCTGATGAAATGCTGCGACTAATTATTTAGGGGCTGTCGTAGATTGGATTATAATTGAGCCCATTTCCGCAGAATTTTGATCTGTTCAGATGGCGAGCCATGATTGAACCTAAACTCGCATTCCT
>Ga0214201_1000030_pt1 | contig 66134 bp, 61 predicted proteins | sample TroBogEpilimnion_32_FD_153039 | JGI IMG/M metagenome (GOLD analysis project Ga0214201, IMG submission 153039) | Freshwater microbial communities from Trout Bog Lake, WI - 29MAY2009 epilimnion | ecosystem: Environmental > Aquatic > Freshwater > Lake > Epilimnion/Euphotic zone | place: Trout Bog...
TACGTCGGATCAAGTCAACGCGATGACGACGGCTCAGGTGAACAGTCTGACCTCGGACGAAGTCAACGCACTTTCGACGACCGATATTAAGTATATGTCATTGACGAATGTGGCGGCTCTGACGACAACGGCGCTTAACGCACTCAAAACTAATCTCTCGGCGGCATTGACGTCGGATCAGGTGAATGCATTGACGTCGAAGGAAGTTCAGAGCCTCACCTCAGACCAACTTACGAGCCTGTCCACAACGGTCGTCAACAATATGTCGGCCGATCAAATCAAGCTCTTGAACTCGGCTCAGGTGGCTGGCCTACAGACGTCTCAAATTGCGGCGCTGTCGACGATGACGATTTCGTCAATGACCACCACTGCTTTGAGCAATCTGTCGACAACGCAAGTTGCCACCTTTACGTCGGATCAGGTGAATGCCCTGACGACTGTACAGGTTAACAGCCTGACGTCCGACGAGGTCAACGCGCTGAGCACGAACGACATTAATAACCTGTCGTTGACGAATGTGGCGGCTCTATCCACCACCGCGCTCCAAGCCTTGACGACCAATCTCTCTGCCGTCTTGACCTCGGGTCAAGTCAATGGATTGACGTCGAAGGAAGTACAGAGCCTGACCTCTGACCAGCTCACGAGCCTCACGACGACCGTTGTTAACAATTTGACGGCTGCGAAACTTAAGCTCTTGAACTCGGTACAGGTGGCCGGCTTGCAACCTGCTCAAATAACAGCCCTGGCAACGTCGACGATTACGTCGATAACAACCGCTGCTTTGAGCAGTCTTTCGACAGGTCAGGTCGCTGCCTTCACGTCGGATCAAGTTAACGCTCTAACATCGACCCAGGTTAATAGCCTGACGTCGGACGAAGTGAATGCGTTGACGACGACTGATGTGAGCAAATTGTCGTCGACCAATATTGCCTACTTAACAACGACGGCCGTTAACGCCTTGTCGACCAGGCTGGCTGCTGTCTTGACGTCCGGACAGGTGAATGCACTCACCTCGGCAGAGGTGAATGGGCTGACATCGGCACAGATTAAGGCGCTTACGACGACGGTTATCAGCAATCTGACAACAACTCAGGTCGGATTACTGACTTCGGCACAGACTGCCGGGCTTAAAACCGCACAGATCGTCGCTCTGTCAACGACCGACATGAGTGCCTTGCAAACCGGCGTCATTAGCAACCTGTTGACCTCGCAGTTAGCCTCCTTGACCGCCGCGCAGTCCGTTGCATTGACAACGCGGCAGGTAGCGGCGCTCACTTCGGATGAAATCAACGTTATGGCTGCGACTTCGGTTGGCAACCTCTCCTCCGCTCAGCTCGGTGTCTTGACATCGGTACAGGTCGCCGGTCTTCGGACGGATCAAATTGCAGCGTTAAAGACATCGAGTATTACCTCGTTGACGACGGATGCAATCGACGCCTTTACCACCGATCAGATCCATGCCTTGCAGTCCAATTTAGCGATGCAGCTGACTACTACTCAGATTAACTCTTTAACTTCTGATCAAGTAGCTGCTTTGACAGCCTTGTCGACGCAGACCGTTTCAGCGCTCACGACGACCAATGTCGCGGCTCTTGGGTCGAGTGACCTTGCAGCGCTGGCTACGAATCAGGTTGTTGCCTTCACTGCAGGTCAAATCTCGGCCTTGACCTCTGATGCCTTGGTCGGGCTGCAAACTGCGGGCCTGGCTCAATTAACTACTTCGCAGGCGCATGCTCTTACGTCTGCCCAAGTTGGTGGGCTGAATAGCGCGCAGATCGCGGCGTTTACCGCATCTAATGTGAAGGCGATGACGACCAATGCGATGCACAGCTTCTCGACCACAACAATCGCAGGGTTGACTTCTGATCAGGTCGCCGCCTTGACGACCAGCCAAGCGGCCGCCCTAACCTCCGATGAGGTTGGTGCACTGACAACCTCGGCTATGGCTAATCTCAGCGCCAATCAGTTGCGTGCTCTGGGATCCACCGTAACGGGTATCAGCACCGCGCAGAGCAGCACGATGTTGGCCAGCCAAATTTCGGCCCTGACCTCGCAACAACTGACGCAGATTTCGACATCCGCTCTTACGGCTTTGACAACCACGGTTGTGAAGTCCTTGACCGCGGACCAGATCAAAAACCTGCTCACCAGTCAGATGGCTGCACTGACAACGGATCAGATCCGCGCCTTTACTACCGTGCAGATATCTTCGTTCTCGACGGCAGATATCAAAGCTATGACCACGGATCAGGTTCAGGCCTTCACGAGCGCTCAAATCAACATGATCTCGGTTGCTCAACTGCAAGCCATGCGGACGGATGAGGTTGCAGCCTTGACGACCAGCAATTTGGCCGTCATCTCACCCGGCCGTATTGCTGGGCTCTCGACAACGGCTCTTCAGGCCTTGACGACAACCCAAGTGGCGAGCTTTACGGGTAGCCAGGTGGGTGCGCTGACCACAGCGCAGGTCCACACATTGACGTCATCGCAAATTGCAGTGCTGGCATCGGCTCAATTGACTTATATGAGCACGAAAGCGGTCGCGGCTTTGGATGCAACAAACCTTGCCTCGCTGACCTCGTCGGCTGTCAAGGGATTGACGGCAACTCAGGTCAAGGCTTTGTCGACCAGCCAGCTAACAAGTCTCTCGAATGACGCCCTTGGCCAAATCTCGAGCGATCAAATCAGCGGGTTGACGACAGCGATGATCAAGGCGCTATCGGGAAGCCAGTTGCAGGTGATTGGAACATCAGCGATTAGCACGCTGTCCAAATCACAGCTCATGGCGCTCTCAACCACCCAAGCGGCGGCTCTTTCATCGGGTCAGGTCAAGTCTTTGACCGCGGCGCAGATTGGGTTCATCACGACGAGCGATATCCAGGCTCTGACTGGTGACCAGCTTGCAGCGCTGAGCACCAAGCAACTGAACGCGATGCTACCGTCTCAGCTCGGAGCCTTGCTGGGAAGTCAGATTGGTTCGATGTCGATCGATGCTCTGAATTCGCTTGACGACACTGCTATCGGAAAGCTGTCGGCCAATCAGATCCAGGGCATGTCAGTTGAACAAGCGTCCGGGCTGTCAAAGAGGTTTGTAAACGCCTTGCTTCCAAAGCAGATTAAGGCACTCTTGCCGACCCAGATTGGCGCCATGAGTGCAAGCAACATTGCTTCGCTGCAGTTGACGACGCTGAAGCTCTTCACGGCCGATCAGGCTAAGGCATTGAACAATGCCCAATTGGCGGCACTTTCGCCTAACCAATTGGCCTTGATTAAAACACTGATTGGCTGATTAAGACGCTCACTCCATCCCTGGGCATCCCTAGCGGGTGCCCAGGACACCCTTTCCTTCGTAGGGGGAAAGGCGTCCGGATGCGGTACTACGGGCATTCCACTTGGCAATCAAACTGTCAAAAATCAGTACGGCCGCCCTTTTTTATGCCCGATTCCCCGTTAAATCCTTGGTATATTTTTTGTTGAATAGCGCAGGTAGGCTCGCCCTCAGCCTCGGTTAGCTGTCAATGTCCGGGTATAACCTCTTGTAATGTAATAATTTTTTGATACATAGTTTCTGGCACGAAAGTTGCTGACGTAGCCCACTAGGTACACTTGGACCTTATGGAGGCTATGATGACTGTAATTAATACGAACGTAACGTCGCTCTTTGCCCAGAGGGCGCTAAATGCAAACAATGTTGATCTTCAACATACAATGGAGGAGCTCTCGACGGGCAAACGAATTAACTCATCGGCAGACGATGCTGCTGGTCTCGCGATCTCCTCGCGCATGACGTCGCAGATCAACGGTCTTAATCAGGCTGTTCGAAACGCCAATGATGGTATCTCCATGCTGCGTACGGCAGAAGGCGCGACCAACACCATCACCAATATGCTTCAGCGTATGCGTGAATTGGCTGTTCAGGCTTCGAACGGAACTTATGGTTCGAGCGACGTTAAGTCGATGGACACCGAATATCAGCAGCTCTATTCGGAAATTAAGCGCGTTTCAAATACGACTTCTTGGAACGGCATGAACCTTCTTGACGGTACGTTTAGCGGCGGCGTCGGCTTTATGGTCAGCGAAGTTGCAGGTGCAAACTCCCATATCTCGGCTTCGATTGCGAGCTTCGACTTCACAGCCGGTGCAACAAACGCACTCGTTGATGGATTTGGCGCACTGAGCGGATCGTATATCTCGGCACCATCTGCCGATGCACTTCTTGGCAAGATTTCGACAGCGATCAGCGGCATTAACACGATGCGTTCCAATTTGGGTGCAACGATTAACCGCCTGCAGTTCACCGTTGATAACCTAACCAACGTATCGACGAACCTTTCTGCTTCGCGCAGTCAGATCGAAGACGTTGATTATTCGCAGGCAACCGCTGAACTTGCAAAGAACAACGTGATCCAGCAGGCAGCTACCGCCATGCTCGCACAGGCTAACCAGTCACCACAGTCGGTTCTCCAGCTCTTGAAGCAGGGCTAAGAGGGTTATCCCAACCTGGAATCTTCTAAATGGCTAAGTTAGTGTCCGTCATCATTCCAACTTATAACCGGCTTTCGGTTATAAGGGCGATCGAATCGGTGCGTCAGCAGACGCTTGGAATGAGCCAGATAAAAATTATCGTCATCGACGATAATTCGGATGCGAGCTATTATACCGCATTGAAGGATCATATTGGTAAGCACCAGGACCCAATCGAACTCTATAAAAATGTGTTCAATACAGGCCCTGGCTATTGTCGAAACCAGTTTTTAAAAGACTGTACCGAGAAATATGTCTACTTCTTGGACAGCGACGATTGCCTCGCGGAAAACGCACTCGAACGAATGGTCGATTGCGCTGAAAAGACTGCGTCCGATGTCGTCGTTGTGAAAAGAAAGTATTTCAACGGTAAAGTACCCTTTCAAAACGTTTTCGATAAAAATTACCTCGGTGTATCGCTGTATGAGACAAATGCGTTTCAAACGCTGGGCGCAGGCGGTAAGCTAATAAGAGCAAGCCTCATCGCGAACAACGATATACGGTTTGCGGAATCAAGGCGATGGGGCGAAGATCAGCCTTTTATGGCGAAAGCCTATCTCTTGGCTGAGCGAATATCGGTATTGTCCGACGACGATTATCTGCTGCTGGATACGGATGAAATAAGTCTATCAACCAGCAATAAAAAACTGTCGAATTACATTGAAACGGCCGTTGAAGTGATCGAAATTATCGATAAATTCGGTGTTACCAATACGGATATAATCCCCCTTAAAATGCGCGTTTTCCGCGAGCATATCCTGTTCTTTATGGCCAATGTTCTGCTGTCGAATGCGGGTTTGGATCGGGTTAGTCTTAATCTGATCAATTCAATCATGAATACAAAATTCAATTTCATGAATGAAAGCCATTATCGCCATTACACCAACGATAATGAAAAAAACATCATGAAAAGCTTTTATTTTAATTTGCTGGCGTCCGGTATCACGCCGCAATTTCATTTTGCATTATGACACATTCAAAACACCAAAAATCGTTGATAAATAATCCATATTTTTTAAAAGAAATTATGGATTAAAAATAACAAAAACTACATTTGAGATAAATTATAATAATATGTTAATATTACTATAATAATTTAAGGTACATTAATAAAATGGGCATAGTCAGTATAATTGTATCAAAATAATCGAGTAGGTAAAAAATGAAAAATCTGTCTATCATAACTCATTTTTATAATCACACCAAAAAAGTATTAGAGCAGATTGAGTACTTTGAACATCTGCAAAACTCTATCTCCGAAGAGGTAGAGTTTATTATAGTCGATGATTGTTCAACTGAGATATTAGATTTTAAAAAAAATAGTTTAAATTTAAAATTACTCCGCATCAATACAGATATAAAGTGGAATCAAGGCGGAGCAAGAAATCTCGGCTTTTTTAGTGCGTCAGGAAAGTGGGCTTTAGCATTCGATATTGATCAAAAATTGACAGCTGAGGCTTTGCCATTCATCATACATAATATTAATCTATTTGATAGTAATACGCTTTATTATTTGGCGGCAAAAAATGTATACAACTCTATTGATAACGTGCATTCCGATTTTCACGTAAATTCGTTTTTGGTGAACATAACTCAATTCAAATTGATTGGTATGTATGATGAAGATTTCTCTGGAAACTATGGGTATGAAGATATTTATATGGGTCATATGTGGGATGCAAATGGTGGAAAAAGAGCTGTTTTAAAAGAACCGTTTTTTTTCGATGAAAATTTAAATTTTCGTACGGAAAACCTTGATCGGAATTTAGAAAAAAACCATGAGCTTGGATTAAGTAAGTTAAATTCCCTCCAAAAAAATAAGATAAATGGTGTCATCCGACCTTCACCGTTTATGAGATATCATTGGAATATGAAATAGACTGCCCATCCTTCGTCTTAAATTAAATATCTTAACTAATAAGTTAAGAATTCATAAGGGAATTAATTATGGAATTTACTGCAAATTGGTTTGATGGCTACGCGTCGATATGGAGCCACATACTTCCATCTTATTCACCTAAACGATATCTAGAAATTGGATCGTTTGAGGGTCGAAGTGCATGCCATTTTATTAGCGTAACAGCTAATTTATCACCTGTCGAGGTTTGTTGCATTGATACTTGGGAAGGAGGAGTTGAACATCAGGGTTTAGCTATGAGTGCTGTAGAGAAGAGATTTGACGCTAATCTTGAAGAGGCTTCTAGTCTTGCAAGATACCCTGTTGCACTGCGAAAAATTAAAGCACTTAGTAATCGCGGATTAGTAATGCTTTTGAGTGAGGGAAAATATAATTATTTTGATGTCGTATATATTGATGGTTCGCATCAAGCGCCTGACGTTCTATCCGATGCTATTTTAGCTTTTATGTTAGTAAAAGTTGGTGGGTTAGTAATTTTTGACGACTATTTATGGGGACTTGGTGCGAACTCCGAGCCACTAATGAGTCCAAAGCTAGCCATTGATAGTTTTATAAATAATTACCAGAGAAAAATTCAACCGCATTATGGGATGCCACTAGGACAATTATACTGTCAAAAAATAGCTGAGTAGAAATATAAAAGATAAACCCTAATTTTCTAACGCTCGATCAGAGTGTCTGTAAATCAATCTTACAGGCATTTAAATAAGTTCAAAATTTTTTCGAAATTCAATAAGAGAGCAGAAGACATGTTAAATGATTTAAACGATGATGTTTCTAAATTCATTAAGCTACAATATCAGCCCGGAAATTCGCGATTAATCGAAGTAAAGTGTAGTCATGATAAACTTAAAATGCAATTTGAAAGAATAACCAATCAATGGGTGAATGTCGGGGATCATTCTCCCTATCATTCAGTTTTAGCAGAAGATAAATACAAGAACGAAAATATTTCAAAAAATATAAATGAATTTCATGACACTGGAATGGAAGGACTACAAAATTTAATTGCACTTTGTCTAAAAAATAATATTCAACCAAATTTTAATTCGTTATTCGAATTGGGATGTGGCGTAGGTCGATTGACGCAACATTTTGCATCAAATTTCGCAAAAATTAATGCATGGGATGTCTCTCCCGGAAACTTAAAGGAATGTATATTAAATTTAAAAAGCAAAAATATTTCAAATGTCGAAATAAAATTGATAAATAGTTTATCAGATTATAACAATATTCCAGAATTCGATGTTTTTTATTCTGATATTGTTCTGCAACACAATACTCCTCCTCTACAATATTATATACTAGATCAAGTATTTTCAAAATTAAAAAGTGGTGGTGTAGTTCTATTTCAAACTATCACGCATCATTTAACCTATCAATTCAACGTCGAAACCTATCTAAATTGGAAGCATGATTCTGCGTTCGAAATGCATGCACTCCCAATGAGACATGTAATGCAATTATTTAAGCGGCATAATATATCCGTTTTAGATGTAATTAAGGAGCGAAATGGAGGCTTTAATCTTGATTCAAATACATTCCTTGGCATTCGATCAGAATAGTTTATAAATCGAATGACAAGGTCGAACGTTGAAAGTTAATCTATTTTCTTTGATTTATTCGCTCCTATTAATAAGATAACTACATATTAATGGCTCCTCTATACATTTGGATAATCAACGTTGAGGATAATTTAATCCGATCGCGTATCTTTAATAATTTCAGTTAGAATAGGGCACTCAAAAGCCGTTCCAAGCATGTTGGTAATGGCTAAACACCATTTTTGCCTCGATTTGTTCAGCGAACTCAGCAACTAGACGTCCTTTTCCGCCTACAATCGGCTTATAAAATTGGTCTAATTGTAGCCGCCCATCTGAACCAGCAACCAAATTAGCAGCCAAAGGACAATCGTCTACAACCACTAAAGTGTTAGAATTTATCGCGCGCCAGGCTGCCGTTAATTCTTTGAGGTGATGCGCCGATGACGGATACCAATAGCTATAATCCACATCATATGAATCAAGATATAAGAGGTCGATATGACGGCCAATTCCCAAGAGCTGTTTACTAAGTGAGTTCAAGTAGGCGACGCTGTCGCCCTCATGCACCGTTACTTCGGAGCTGACGAGCGAGCGACATACTTCAACGGCTTGCGGATTAATATCCACCGTAAAGGCTTTTGAGCCATCTTTGCGGCAATTAATGTAGTGATCAAAAAGCAAGGTGGAATGACCTTCGCCCGTCATAGCCCAAGGATCCCGGTTTCTCACGCAACCGGTTTCGACGATGATCACTGAGCCTTGGATTTGATCTAGATATTCAAACATTTTACGAAAGGAAACTTCTCTTTGTAAAAGGCTGGAAGCTTTTTCATTATAAAAATTCCAAAATTCCTGCATGCTATTTCCTCTCGATTCGTAATGGATGCAAAAGATGGTGATGTTTAGGGCTATCTCTTAACCCTCAAGCTTGAAATGCGTTGATCAATTGTTGCGCGGCATGATCCCAGCTGTTGAAATTCGAGTCGATAATAGGCGTGATCGTTTGATGACGCTTTAATGAACTTAAAATTTCCGTGAGATGGGCCTGGCTCGGTTCCCGGTAATAGATCGGCTTACCATTGGGATCCAATTGTTCCATCGGATTTGATTGGATTTTAAACCCTGCACTTACGCCAACAAAGTCGTCCGTTGCGCCGCCTTCGGTGACGATCGCAGGGGTACCGCAGACCAATGCTTCGCATACCGGCAGATTAAAGCCTTCAGCTCGATAGGGCGAAACATACCAATCCGAAATATTATACAGAGTGCGCAATTGTTGCAGGTTTAGATTATCCTGAATAACCCTAACGCGGCTTAGAACCGGACCGGAATCAATATTGTGGTCTTTCAAGCTCTGGTGAATCGCCTGCTGGCTATCGAGATTATAAAGGTTCTTTTGTTCCTTTATGATCAAAAGAAGATCTTTATTTTTTTCTAAGGCTCGCGCAAATCCGGTAATTAATACATCGCAGCCTTTATTCCAAAAAGGGCTCGAAATATTGAGCAACACGATATCGCTATCCGCGATGCTGAGGTTTTGCCGCGCTGACTTTATTTCTACTTGATCAATCGGATGGAAATAATCGAGCGAAGCGGCATGAGGGATGACTTTGATGGCGCCATCGGTAAATCCTGATTTCATTAGACAGGATTTAGACCATTGGCTTGGTGTAACAATTTTAAGTTCGCCCCTATTGGCAGCTGCCAGAAGATTTTTAGTCTGCTCTTCGCTTGGGTCGATCCCGAGCTCGGTCACCATGAAAACAAGCGAAGCTTCCTGGCCCACGGCCGGCAAATATTCATTGGGTGAATAGATTTGATAACGCCAATCAAACGTCCCGTCGTTTTCACCTTGTGGAATGGATTTCAGCCACGCAACATCCTCCGCCAATAGTCCCGAGCCATTTGCGCTCTCATTCCAAGAAGGACTTGCGAAGGGCCGGTCCGAGTGAACAATTTCAATGTCTGAATGCTTACGAAACGAAAGCAATTGGAATTGGTTGACGAGGGCATAGGAATGGTTAATCCCGCGCCAACCCATGATGTTTAAGCGCTTTACAGCCGGCATGCGGTTTAACCCCTTACAATGGTTTTGATACCTTCTTCGTATTCCGAAACAATGTGCTTCATATCGAAGAGGGCCGATTTTTGATGCGCCAATTGCTGGCGAATGGTTGTGAGCTCGTCACGATTATTGGCAAAATGAATAGCCTTTTGCCGATATTCATCATGGCTATGGCAAATGAGTTGATCGAGACCGATGCAATGGGCGAGACTGCCTGCCATACGGGAGACATAGGTGGAACCGCTCAAGGTTAAGAGAGGTAATCCCGCCCACAGCAAATCATTGGCTGTTGTGCCTGCATTATAGGGGTAGGTGTCCAAGAAGATATCGGCGCATTGGAAGCGCGCGAGATAATCACGCGGATCAATCCGCCCTGCAAAGACGAGACGATCTTCGGCCACACCATTTTTTGTAGCCAAGGCGATGAGATTCTCTTTAGACCACCGATTGTCTTCGAGAATCCAAAGAACCGTATTGCTGGTATTCTTGATGATATCGAGCCAGATTGTAAAAAGCTTCTCGTTGAATTTATAGTTATTGTTGAAGCAACAGAACACAAAAGTATCTTCGGAAATTCCGAAATCGGACTTCTTTTTAGGCGGCCCCATTTGCCGTTTTGAATCCGATACTTGGAAAACCCGGGGCAAATAGATCGGCTTTTCGCTAAAATCTTTTGCAAGCGAGTGCGGGAAGATAAAATCATCCGCAATCACATAATCGACATAGGGCATGGCGGTTGTACCCGGATAGCCGAGATAGGCAATCTGGATGGGTGCCGCGCCTTGTGCAATGATATTGGGGCGCGCGCGACCGCTCAATCCTTGAAGATCAACCAAGACATCGATTTCATTCTGCTGGATGCGATCTGCAATCTCGTCATCGGTCAGCGCGCCAACCGCATGGAATTTATCGAAAGCGCCTTTAACCCGTTGCCGGAAGGGCGTGCCATCCTCAGGGCTCCAGCAGAAAGCATGAACTTCAAATTGGCTGCGATCATGCAATTCATATAATTCAACGGTCAGCAGCGATACGGCATGCATGGAAAGATCGGATGAGGCATAGCCGATCCGAATCTTGTCATGACCGTAGCGCTTGCTTGTTGGAACACGGCGCGGGTATTGCTGCACGCGGTCGCGTACAAAGCGTTGCGAGCAGGCCAATTGCACTGCGGGGTCATCGCTCAAACTTAAGATCGCAAGCGGCGAGGCCATATCGGCCAATGGCTTCTGACAGAAGGCATCATTGGTTAAGACAGGCCATTTGCATTGCTTTTGTCGCAAATGCAGCCAATGCTGAAGAGGGCCGTCTTGATTGCCATCCAGCTTCAAGCTTTCATACAGAGCCGCTTCGGATTGCTCATATTCGCGCTCAATCTCATAGAGCCTACCGAGATTGTTCAAAATTTTAAGATAGGCATCCTCGTTAAAGGCATCACGCGGCTTTGGCCTTGCGCGGGCCATTTCCCAAACCTCTAAAGCGTGTTTTTTGAGATCCAGCTTTTCGAGAACCAAACCCATATTAAGATAGCCTGCAAGAAAATCAGGCGCGGCTTGGGTTACGGCTTTAAAACATCCCCAGGCGGCATGGTCTTCGCCAATGGTGGAGTAAAGCGTACCGAGATTGAAATAGGTGATATATCTATCGGCGGCGTCTGTCGCGATATAGCGCCGATACAAATAGATGGCATCTTCTACTTTACCCGAAACAACGAGATTTTCGCATTGCTCCAGCGTCTTCTTGACATCTTTTAAAACGTCATCATTGATGAAAACGGAAATATTGCGCGGCAGCACGATATCGAGCAGATCACTACCGAATTTCGACCGATCGAATTCGGACGATAGCTCGGCTGCCTTTAAGCGATCGAAAAACGCGGCTTCTGGATTGCCGCGGTGCTCATGAATCGCAGCGCGGGTAACATAAAAGAGGCCGAATTTGTCATTCAGCTTAATAGACCGCTCTACATGGTAGAAGGCCTTATCAAACAAGCCGAGATTAAAAAATACCGAGGCAAGCGAATAATGCGCGATGACATTTGTGTCTTCAAGCGCAGTGATTTTCTCGAATGTATCCCGTGCACGTTCAAGATCGCCTGAACGCTGATAGGATAATCCGGTTTCAATCAACTCATTAATCGACATTACTCAACTCCGAACGCCACACACATCAACCGCGTATTATCTTCTCAATATATTTGCCGTAGTCCGACTTTTCGAACGGCTTAATCGCTGCTTTAAGTTGCTCAATACTGATGAATTTCTTATTAAAGGCGATTTCCTCAAGGCAGGCGATTTGAATGCCTTGCCGCTTTTGTACCGTGCGCACAAATTCAGCGGCTTCGATCAGTGAATCATGCGTTCCCGTATCAAGCCAAGCATAGCCGCGGCCCAATTTTTCGACGCTTAAATTGCCCCGTTCGAGATAAACCTTGTTCACATCGGTGATTTCATATTCACCACGCGCTGAGGGCTCGATGGAGGCGGCGATGTCCAGTACGGAATTGTCGTAAAAATAGAGACCTGTCACGGCCCAATTCGATTTTGGTGCTTTGGGCTTTTCTTCAATCGATGTTGCGCGCCCGTCTTGATCAAAGCTCACAACGCCATAGCGCTCGGGATCATCGACATTATAGGCAAACACTGTTGCGCCCCATTTTGGCATGGTGGCCGCGACAAGCTTTTCGGTCAAATTGGCGCCGTAGAAAATATTATCACCCAAAATGAGCGCCACATCGTCGGAGCCCACGAAATCACGGCCAATCACAAAGGCTTGTGCGAGACCATTAGGTTCATGCTGAATGGCATAGGAAATTTTAATGCCCCAATTGGAGCCATCCCCTAAAAGATTCTGATAATTGCCGATAAATTCTGGCGACGAGATCAGGAGAATGTCTTTAATTCCGGCGAGCATCAACACCGATAGCGGATAATAAATCATCGGCTTATCGTAGACGGGCAGGAGCTGCTTGTTAACGGCAAGCGTTGCCGGATATAGCCGCGTTCCGGCGCCGCCGGCTAAGATAATTCCCTTCACGGTCTGTCTCCTTGCAGCAAATCGCCAACAATGTCCCGCACGGCGGTTTGCCAAGGGCGCGGACGGTATCCGAAGTGGGTTGCAAATTTGGTTGTATCGAGGCGCGAGTTTTTAGGTCGTATCGCGCGGGTCGGATAGTCCGACGTTGCAATGCGATGAATTTGCGCATGGGGGCCGCCGAGCGATCCAGAATGCTGCATCACGAGTTCGGCAATAGCGGCCCAACTCGCAACGCCATCATTGCTGAAATGGAATGTACCGCGTGCATTATTGTCGCTGTCCAGGAGCCGTTGCATGATCAAGAGCAAGGCGTCAGCCAAATCCTTGGCCGATGTTGGCGCACCAAATTGATCACTCACAATGTTTAATTGATCGCGCTCTGACGCCAGACGGAGCATCGTCTTGACAAAATTATTTCTAAAAGGGCTCACAACCCATGAGGTGCGAATAATCGCATGGTTCGGGTTATGAAGCCTAACGGCATGCTCGCCCGCTTCTTTACTCGCACCATAGATGCTAACAGGTCCCGTCGCATCGTCTTCCCGATAGGCGCGATCGAGTTCGCCTGAAAACACATAATCGGTTGAAACATGTAAGAACGGGATACCGCGGCTCGCCGTTAGCTGAGCCAAGTGTGAAACGGCATCACGGTTAATCTGAAACGCTTCGTCTGGCTCGTCTTCTGCTTTATCAACGGCTGTATAGGCTGCAAGATTAATGACGCCATCAAAGGTATGCGTGTTGACATAGGTCATCATCTGTTCCGGATGGCTGAGGTCGAAACGATCCCGCGTCGGAAAAAGAAATTCAAAGCCATGCGGCCCATCGCACCGCTGCAAGGCTTGGCCTACTTGTCCCTCGCCACCCGTGACCAATATCCTTGTCATTTGGTGCTTAACCCACGGCGATCTGTCACAGCGTTTCGGTCAAGCAAAGGGCGCCACCAGGCTTCATTGTCGAGATACCACCGCACGGTCTTCTCGAGCCCCGATTCGAAACTCTCGCTTTGGCGCCATCCGAGTTCGGCTTCGAGCTTCGTGCAATCAATGGCATAGCGGAAATCGTGTCCGGGTCTGTCGGTCACAAACGCGATCTGTTGGCGGTAGGAGACGCTATCGGTGCGCGGCGCAAGCCTATCTAAGGTCGCGCAAAGCGTTTCAACCACGTCAATGTTACGGCGCTCGGCACGGCCGCCTACGGTGTAGGTCGTGCCGGGTTCCGCCTGCTCAAAGACGAGCTGAATGGCGCGGGCGTGGTCCTTAACATAGAGCCAATCGCGAATATTTTCGCCACGGCCATAGACTGGCATTTCCTTGCCAGAAATCGCGCGCAGAATATTCAACGGAATGAGCTTTTCCGGAAAGTGATAAGGCCCGTAATTATTGGAGCAATTGGTAATCGTTACGGGTAAGCCATAGGTGTGAAACCACGCTCTCACCAAATGATCGGATCCCGCCTTTGAGGCGGAGTATGGAGAGCGAGGATCGTAAGCCGTTGTTTCGTCAAAAAAGCCTTCCTCATGGAGCGAGCCGAACACTTCGTCCGTTGAGACATGATGAAAGCGGAAGTTTTTCTTACGTTCTGACGATAAATGGCTCCAATGTTTAAGTGCTGCTTGCAGCATCACATAGGTACCAACCAGATTGGTCTCGATAAAATCTTGCGGACCATCAATCGACCGGTCGACATGCGATTCAGCCGCGAGGTGGACAATGATGTCCGGGTCAAAATCAAGAAGGCTGCTCTCAACCATCACTGTATCGCGGATATCGCCCCGCACGAACCGATAGCGCGGATCATTGGCAATCGGCGCAAGCGAGGTCAGCGTGCCGGCATAGGTCAGGCTATCAAAAACCATAATCTCGTGGTTTGACGACTGAATCAAATGGCGCGCCAAGCAGGAGCCAATGAAGCCAGCGCCTCCTGTGATGAAGACGCGCAATTGCCGTGAATGATCAAGCGCCATCAGGGTGCCTCGATAAGCGAAAGGGGCACGCCGTCATAGGCGAAAGGACTTACGAAATCCTTTAACCGCGGCAGCACGCCATCCTTTGGGGACAGAGGCGTTTGCTCGGAATGGATGGGCCACGCGATGTTTAAGTCGGGGTCATTCCACGCAATACCGCCTTCGCACTCAGGCGCATAATAGTCCGAAACCTTGTAGCTCACTTGCGTGTTGGGCTGGAGCGTCATCAACCCATGCGCAAATCCGACGGGGATATAGAGATGGCGGCCATTATCGGCGGAAAGCTCGATGCTGATGTGCTGGCCATAGGTTGGCGAGTCTTTTCGAACATCAACAACCACGTCGAAAATTGCCCCCCGGATACAGCTGACAAGTTTGGCCTGACCATGGGGAGGCGCTTGAAAATGCAAGCCGCGAACGGTTCCTGCAAGCTTTGAAAAGGATTGATTGTCTTGAACCCAGTTTAAGGTTGGAATGAAGCCCGCCAATTTGCGCGCGTTGAAGGTTTCGGTAAACCAACCGCGATCATCCTCAAACCGTTTCGGGGTAAAACTGATCACCATTTTATCGGATTAACTTTCGGAAATGCCGTTCCATTTTCTCACGCTCAAACCCGAATAACGGTGCCGGATGTCGGAAGGCCTAAGACCTTCGCGGATTGCAGGGCAACCTCATAGGGGCTCAGCAGTGTAGCCGGATCTTCATTGTAAAAATTGCTTCGGCGCATTTCGGTGTCGGTACGGCCGGGTACAACGCAATTCACGCGAATACCATCGTCCTGCCACTCTTCGGCAAGGCCTTGCGTCATGTTCACAATGGCCGCCTTGCTGGCGGAGTAGGGCACATACCCACCCCGCCCACGCGTGTAAGAGGAGGAGGAAAAATTGAGCAGCATACCCTTTGTCTTCAGGAGATAGGGATGGCTTGCTTTGGCAATATTGAGAGCACCAACCAAATTAATCGCAACCTGCTCGGCGAAATCATCGGATGTTTGATCCTTGACCGATTTCTTTAGCAAAGTGCCAGCCGTGTTGATCACAAAGTCGATGGATCCAAAGCGGTGATTGGCCTGTCCGATGGCCTGTTCAACATCGGAAAAATTCCGGATGTCGCAATCGGTTGAGCGGGATGCGACATGAACGGCGCAGCCAGCATCATTCAGCACCTGCGTAATCGCTTTGCCAATGCCGGCCGTGCCGCCAAAAATCACGGCGGCGCGATCCTTCAAATCGATACCCTTCATATTGGTATCGAGCTTTGATGTCCGCAACCGGAAGAATTCATCGGCAATAACGAGATCGCTTTCTTCCGTTATCTTGATGTTTTCGGCGGCACCACGGACAATCTTGATGCGCGCAAACGGGTCGGCTGCCAGCACCACGCCGCAATCATCGGTGAAGCCCGTCAGGCGCTCGGGCCCCAACTGCATATAGGCTGAATAAAGGCGGTTAAACCGGAAGGCTTGTGGGGTTTGTCCCCGCCAAATCTTGTCCCGTTGCGGGATCGACTGAATGATGCCGTCCGATTCAACAATAATCGTATCGCTTGCCGGAATGGCGACATCGACGGCCTCAAACAGTTCGAGGTTCTCGATTACATCATAGAGAATCGATTTGTTGAGAAAAGGCCGGGCCGCTTCATGAATAATCACATTTTTCGGCGGCTCGGCCGATAAATGCTTCAAGGCAGCAAGGGTTGATCCCTGCCGTGTCGATCCACCCACAATGGTTTCGGCCATCGGATAGGTTTCGACAAGCGCGCGCGTGATGTCTTCAAGATCGCGGGGCGCGACTACAATGATGCGGGCTTCGGGAAAGGCGGATGCAAGGCAATCCAGACTATGCTCAAGCAGCGTCTTCCCCGCGATCCGAATGAACTGCTTCGGTATATCCCAGCCGACGCGCGAACCGTTTCCGCCCGCCAACATGATAAATGCAAAGTCATTCATGATAAATTACTTAAACTCTGGTGCTGGTTACGAGGCGGAGCGGCGCGAGAATTTCTTATCGATAAACTTGGCATAGGTCTGGAGCATCTCGCGGAGATGGGTTTCCATATGGCCGGGGCGATCGGCGTAATGGTCCAATACGGCAAGAATTCGAGGGATTCGGCTGTATTTTTGATCGGTAATCGCGGAGACGAGATTAAGCCGGCAAACAAGCATATGAACCAATTCTCCGGCTCCCATCATGGACGGCGACTCGACATGAGATACATAATCCGGCTCGGGGATACGCCAATTTCCAAAATTTTCCGTTAAATTTTGATCAATATTGTGCGGCACCCAAACCTTCGTGCCAAGGAATGTGGTTTCCCTTAAAACGAAGGGCGAGAATTCGAAGCGCTGCAAATAATTCCATGGCGCATTGATGCCGGTCACGAATTTATTGTTCTCTTTGCGATAGAAGAACATATCAATCGTCGTGCCCGTTTCGAAATGGACAACGGGAAGCTGGTAGGTCCGATTACCGCGAATATATTCAAAGAAGATTTTGAATTTTCCGCTGTCGAGAATACGTTGAACAATATCAAATTGTTCTTCCCAGCCAAACAGGCCTACATCCATATCCTTATCATGCGAGAGCACGGATCCGGTGCGGGCATAGCCCAGCAAAGTGCCAGAGACCAAAAAGATCGCTTTACCCGTAGGCTCGAGAATTTCCTGCAATTCAGCCAAGGCCTTGCCGGCCTGCTCGGGGTTAAACGCGTCGTTGTCTTTCCCCTCGCCGGATGTTGCGCCATCGGCCTTCTCGGGCGTCTTCTCATCGATGGAAAGATCGATCTGCTCGCAAATCGTCTCGATAAAACGGTCCATTTCGCGGATCGAGGAGAGGTAATCACCCTGCTGGCAATAGGCTTCGGCTAAGCGGTGAAAGGCAACATGCTTTTCCGCATTATATTCAGAATGCTTGGCGAGCTCGGCAACGCGATCCCAATTTTCAGCCTTGGCATAACATTCAACGGCATGAAGATTAACGTGGTCCCAGAGCTCTTCATAGGTTTTACGATCAATCGCTTGCAGCACAAGCTCATGGCAACGCGCCATGGCGTTCCAGTCGGTCTGCGGTGGCAGCAGTGCCTGGCGCTCCGAAAGGCGGTATTTCAAGCTGACAATGGCGGTATCGGCCGGCTTATTGGCGATAAAGCCCGCGATTAATGTCTCGGCCAAAGGGAGCCTGCCGAAATCGACGGCTAGTTCGATCGCATCAAACCAATTGGCAAGATCAATATCGGTCACAATGCCGGGCGGATTAATCTGTTCATGGTGATGGATAATTGCGTTTATAGCTTGAACGACAATATGGTCCTCACCCAACGGGGCAATTTCTTCGACCAAGGCATTGCCCATAATCGAGCGATAGGCGTGCAAGACAAGGTATGCCCGTTCCTGCTGAGGCATATTTTCAATAGCTAGCGTCGTGATAAACATGACCACGCTCGGTTGCCGTGAGCCGCGCGCCAAATGCAGCAAATCGCGGTCCATTAGCCCCTCAAGGCCAATTTTGTCGATCAATTGAGCCAGCAGACCTGTATCATTTGTGTTTAATGCCTTCGTCAGGACATTAAAATTATCGAGCGTTGCCGTCTTTACGCGCATAGCGTTTGATCCTGTCTGTTAATCTGACAGTGATTTAGCAATAAATATGCCACGAAATTTAAGGCTTCACCTTAAAGCTTGGCGTGACTATGGTTAGACGAGGCTCAAGGGTGGGGTTAAGACCCCACGATCAGCAAGGAAACACAAAGACCGATGGCGAAAGCTGAAGCAGTTAAGGTTCCGGACGAGGAATATGCCTTTGCGCCCATGACGGAGCGCGAACGCCTTGATGCGATTGTTAAGGTCAAAGCCAAACTCGCAGCCATTGCCGAGTCGGCTGACGGAAATTCGGCATTGGATGCGCGGGTTCGCTTGCTGCACCTCTGGCAGGAACTGATTTCCACGCGTGCAACCGATTATGTCGAGCCGGAGCCGCAAATGGAAACAGCCGAGCCGCCACCTTCACTGGAGGAGGCGGCTGCGGTAGAGCATGAGCCCATAGCAGACCAACCCGCCGAACCCGCTGACGAGCATCATCATGCCGATTTGGTTATGGACAATCATGGATCAGAGCCTCCTTATATCGTGATGGATGAACCGGTTGAGCTTCATAAAGCCGGCACCGATGAAATTCAGGAACAGTATGGACCGTTTCTTCCAAAGCCGACGCCGCATCTGTCGGATCGCGTGCGGATGCGTTTGATCAAGGAGGGCGTTCTAATGAACAGGAAACTTGCGCCCGGTACCATTGTTCTCGTCTACCCTCTTGATGGTGAGCATTTGATTGAGCAAGGCATCGCTGAGATTTTACCGCCTCATGCCGATGTTACCGACGACCCCGTGGAAATGTTTGAATTTTAAATCGTTGGATGCGAGTGAACACCGTCAGATGCGTCGCGGGCCGCTAGGCCTTTTTGCGCCTGCTCGTTCATCTTGCCAGGATCAGCCGACCATTTGCTGGCCGAGTCGAGGAATTTTGCCAAGGAATCGACACTGACAGGTGCTTCATTACCGTTTGCCATTGGCGCATTGGCGGGTGCAGATTGTGGGGCAGCCGCACCACTGCGCGGTGCCGTCGGCATCACAGGTGCCTTGGATGTGAAGTTAGGCCGCGCCGCTTTTGCAATGGATCCATCCGCTAAAGGTTTGCCGGAAGCGGCGGCCTGTTCGGCCAATTTAGGCCGATTGGCCGAAAGTGCATCGGGAAGTTTGAGGCGCTGGACGAGGGAATCGACCACAACCACCCGCGCAGGCGATTGATTTTCGGCCAGCACATTCGCCGCCATCTGGACGGATTGTTTGCTGACCGGAGCCCCGCCGTCAAACCGTTTTGCAAAGCGCTGGTAAATATCATTGAAGGATGCGGGTGCGCCGTCCTTATAAAAAATCGCTTTATTGGCATTCGCAGCACTCGGAAGAATGGCTGCAGCAGGCGCATTGGGGTTCTCTTTCATGCCTGAAAGAAATTTGGCAGCACCACCCGAGCCCAGAAAATGGGCGAGATAGAGATCGGTGGGGCCCGTTACCTTATGGCCTTGGGCCTGCAATGCCTTCGCATTGTCGATGGCATAATGGGCCGCAAGCCGTGCCGAGATTTCAGGGTTATTGCGCAGGTCGAGGATTTTCTGCCGATCCGCGGCTGAGGTAACGCCGCTCCGCAACGCGGATGCTTCGCTTGAAAGCCCCATATCATCGCCGTGCTGCTCGACAACTTTAAGCCATGTGTCCTTGGTAAACTGAAAAAGGCCGCTTGCGGAACTCGTTCCCGCTTTGGCCTGGGCGTTCAAGCCGCTTTCCACCTTTGCCTGTTGGAACAAAAAGGTAAAATCCACGCCTGTCGCCGCTGCCGCCGTCTTAATTGCGCCCGAAATCGGATCTAAAAAAGAACTATTGGCAGCTGAGATATCACCGACGGCCATGGCAGGCATTTCTCCAATAAATTAGGCTAGTCAGGAATTAGCAATTTCTATACCAGATGGGGCGTAGAGTGCCCGTCATGCGTCAGGCAGCTGGTTCGGCTGGGCCATTAAGTAGGGTGATACGTCGTGGACAGTTTCTTCTCAATCAGCGCGATTTTTATGGTGGTCTTGATCCTGATCGTGATCGTCGCCGTCCAGCAATATCAGCAAAATGCCCAATACCGTGAAATCCAGGACCGCCTCCGTGAAATTAGGCACGCCGAAATGCTGGAGCAACAATCGCTGGCGCTCAGGGCCGAGCGCTCCGCTGTCCTCGACCCGATCAACATGCTCGAAGCCTCGCTTCAGGGTAAAGGCGTCAATACCCTGTCGAATGAAGAATTGGTTTTTGTCGATAATGCCTGCAAGCGGGTGAAAACGATCAATGATACGTTGATTGGCAATCGCCAGTGGATGGGCGCCCCGTTTGATCTCGAGTGGCACGAGTTTTTAGATCGGATTCCGATAATTAAAAAAGCATATTTAGTTGCCAATTTCGCCGATGCAACTTTGGCTGGCGATCTATCAAATTCGGATGGCGTAATTTCTACGCCAAATCTTACATCTTTTTCTGGTCCCTCGGCGCCAATGGCGCCACCTACTTCAGGTAGTTAAAAAGCGAAAGTTGCGCAACTTTTGCGAAGACACTTTCGGATGCATTGAGTGTCAGGGTTTTCTGCTGAAGCTCAGATGCTAGTTTCGTTAAATCTGCGTCTTCAACGGCTGATTTATCTTGTTGAACATTTACTAACAAAGTTTGACCATTTTGGTCAACGTTGTCAACCTTTTGCAATCGAGATCCGCAGATTGATTGATATGCAGAGTTGTGGTCGATTGCCGCCTGGATCTGGCTCACGTTATCGTTTGTCAAATTACCAGCTGCTAATTGGTCTGTCGCACTTTTAATGACTTGAAAAATTGAAATAGGCTTGCCGTTGGCATCGCGGCTTGCATTCATAAACAGCTCATTGCCGTTGCTTGCAGTTGGCGTCGATACACCATCCGCTAATTCCACTTCTTTGCGTCCCGTATCTCCAACATAGGCGACGCCATCCGCAGTGTTGACGAAGGGTGGTTGACTTGTTTTGTACCCACCGAAAAGATAATCGCCATTTGGATCTTTTGTATTGCCCAGCGCAACCAATTGATCCGACAATTGTGTCATTTCATCCGATATCGCGGTTCGCGAAGACTGGCTATTTGTTCCATTGCTACCTTCAATCATGAGCTCATTGAGTCGCGATAGAATGTTGGCCGCCGAAGATAGCACTGTATCTTCCTGACCAAGGCGCGACTTCGCAACTCCGATATTGCGGCTATATTGCTGGATGGATGCTTCGGATTGCCCCAAGCGAGCTGCAGTTGTGTATCCACCTGGGTCGTCAGATGGAACCATGATACTTTTACCAGAAGAAACTTGCTCCTGGATCTTACCGATCTGGGTCTGCAAGTCGTTCATCGAATTGACTTGTGTTTGGAAAAATTGCCGGGTTCCTATTTGCATAAATTAGCCTCCAGCTGCCTTAAGAATGGACGCAAAGAGAGTTTGCGCCGTATTAACAATTTGTGCACAAGCTTGATACGCTTGCTGTAACTTAATCAATTCGGCGGCCTCCGTGTCCAAGCTGACGCCTGTAGCAGAATCATAGCTTGCCGAAATATTATCTGCGACTGTCTTTGCGGATGATGCGGCGGTTTGTGCTGCTGCTGTAGACGCACCAATCTGGCCAGCCGTCGAAGTGTAAATATCTTCAAGGGAACCTGAGCCTTTTCCAAACAAATCACTGGTCTCAATTCCCGCGAGTGCTACAGCGTTCCGATTATCACCAGAACGATTGTCGTCCGTTGTTATTTGGAATGCATCACCCACCGAAGTAGAGCCGTCGATCGTAAATGTTGAACCCATATAATTTATCGGCTCACCAGATACATAACTGCGGCTAGCGAGCAATACGCCTTTTATTGGGTTACCACTTTGATCCCTAATAAGTTGCCCAGTATTGTCAGTTTGAAGTGCATATATATTGATTTGGTTGGCTGATATCACATCTACTTCTGCATCAGGCATCCCGAGTGGTGGAGATTGCACTGGTGGAGGGAAAGTCGCTGTAACTTGCCTTAAACCATTGACTTGCCCCTTAACGGCCACGATTAAATTTTCAGGTACCGTTTGACCAGCAATCGTTGATGAAATCGTCAGTTTCTCACCAATACGTGACACGCTGTCCGACGTATCCGCTAGCTGCACTGTATCGTCCGTTACACTAGAAAGTAAAGTTAGCGTGGAGCCCTGTGCTGACGCCGTTAGGTCGGATCCAGCGAACCCAAATTTAGACGCATCATCACGGGCACTTTGAGTAGTTGTTGATACGGGGGTGAGATTTACAGGATTTAATAAGCTATTTATTACATTAGTAATATGAACATGACCATCGCTTGCTATTGTAACGTTAGCGCTCGACGGGAGGTTAAAATCGCTTGAAAGTGATGTTGTATCTGTCGTGTCCGGCGCGACCGTTCCAGATGAAACTATGCTTTCTTGAACGGAGCCGTTGAGGCCGAGTGACGTAAGCACTGTTGGATCATTAGATGAAATTGATAGCTGCGGCGTTTGGGTTGTAAGCTGCTGGGGTAAGCTGACGATGACCCGTTGATTTTGGCCTGTCGGGTCATTGGGGTCCGCTACAAGAGAAAGCTTGATATTGGAATTTCCATCTACGGTAAAGGTGCCGCCTCCCGTGAATTGGTTAGTATTAGGATCAATGGCACGATTAAACGTAACATTGTTGTCCTGGCCATTTAATGTAATTTTAAATTGCAGCTGAGAAGGGCTATTCGATAGATCAATATCAGAGCCCGTTATAGATCGCTGTGGACCTAGAGCGTTAAGTTTCAGCATCATTGTAGCCGCGATATCGGTAGAATTTTTCCCGACGATCGCATCTCCTGCCAAGCGGACCGATCGCGGCAAACCCGCAACTTTAAGAGCGTAAACCGCGCCCGGATTAGGAGTTAAAGTCGGTGCGTTGGAAGTCCATGGACTATCTGTCTCAGGCGTAACATCAAAATTAACAGTGCTCACCCGTGGATTGGCTGGATCATTTGATGTCGTATTTAAGGTAGATACCGGCGACGTTGTCGTTACAATATTTAAATTACGGTATGAAGAATTTTTTGATGGAATATTTAATTCAAGTGGAGGTACGTTACCTTCAGATGATGATATCGAGATTAATAATTTTTTTGCAGTTGGATCGTAGCTTACACTCCGGCCGGACCAACCTGGTGGTGGAGATTGGAAATAAGAGACGATTTTTTCTCCGATTTGATCAGGAGTTATATCGTCCTTATCTAGGGCAATAGTTAATCCATCAATCGAAATATTTTGAGGACCGCTAATTACATTATTTAGATCAATTGATTGCTGTTCACTAGGTGGAGTTGTAGAATTATCGTAATTAACCGTCGCGTAAGTAGTGACAGATTTTGGGGGTTGTACCGCTTGACCAGAAAAACCATTTGTTGGCGTAATTAACGAAGAGCCTGCAGCTGATAAGCCAGCGATTTGAATACCTTCGGTGGTTAATACCTGAATGTCTCCAGCCGGTTGTTTAGTCGTAGTTTGTGCGATGATGCCCGAACGGCCATTTGGTAGCAAAAAGGCGGCTCCATTGATATTATTATTCCCTAGCGCATTAATCGTAATAGCACCATTGTTGACGCTGGCGAAGACAGCGTCACCGAGCATGCGTTGACCTGATGAATCTGATGGGTCAGGCGTATCTGCTAGCACCCGGTTCATTTCATCTGCTATCGTTTGCGCAGGGTTGGCCTGAGAAGCAGCATCATTTGGGAAGCCATTTGGGAATAGGGTAACTGTCGATAGCGGAGCGCCGTTTACCTGAATAGCTAGCGGGCCAAGATCTAAGTTATTTATTGTTGAAGTATCAACCGAGCCGACGTTAGGTTTGAGATCTACCTTAAATGTTGCCGATGAAAGTCCTCCGAGAGAATAAAGAGTGACATTATTAGCTCCTGGTGGAATGGATGCGACTACACCATCCTGCTTAACACCAACGACGCTGTCTGGTGATAATGCTTGATTGAAAATATCCTTAATTGAAGGAATATTTAGCTGGGTTTGGGCTTGACCGGAACCATTAAGCGTCATCAATGCAGTCCCAATATTTTTAGTTAAGGCCTGCGCGAGTTGTGGTAATGATGCTGCAAGTTGACTTGGGTCACTGATTAAGAGATGCATGCCCGCCGCCGCATTTTCTAATGGCGAAAAGGTGAAACTGTCACCGCTTTCCGGCGTCCCAATAAAATTTACTTTCATTCCATCGATTGTAACAGAATCTTTTCCCGTGCTTTGTTGGCCATTTTGTGGATCAGTCACCGTCCACAGTGCAGTACTTGAATTAAATTGAGCCGTATAGGTTCCGGGTCCAATTTGTTGAACGTTTGTAATATCTAGTGAAGCCGAAACAGTGCTCTTGTTTGTTGGAGCAGCGGAGACGGTAAATGTGTTCGGAGAATATAGTGCTCCACCAGGCTTACCGTTAAGGTCAACACCTTTTTCATGTTGGGTATTAATGGCCTGCGCGAAGCCAGTTGCCAATTGATCTAACTGCTTTTTCAGTGAATTTATTTGATCATCGTAAGCTAATATACCCCCTAATGTTCCACCAGTTGCTGATGGGACGGGTGTGCTTGCGCCATATGGGTCTACTGTTAATTGAACTCGACCGTCAACCCGAGACGCCGCTATTGTTTTGGCACCAGTTACGTCTACGATTGGTGGAGAACCTGTGCTGCTGCCAAGATATAAATTAACAGCGCCACTCGGTCGAAACGATGTTGTGAAATTAGCAATCGTATCGATTTGATTAATAAGCTTATCGCGTTGATCTAGTAGATCGTTAGACGCACCAGTTGTATCGACACCAATTTGGTCGAGCTTCGAATTTAGATCCGCTAACTGTTTAGTTAAACCATTCAACTGTGTCAGCTGACTGTTAGCATCCGTAATGACGGAGTCAGACTCTTGAGAAAGCGTATTGGCTTGTGACCGAAATCCACTAGCCAAGTCATCAGCAGCTTGTATTACTGTAGCACGGACAGGAATTGAAGAAGGGCTAGTTGAGAAATCTTGCATCCTTGCAAAAAACGTTTGAGCTAGTTTACCAATATCGCCAGAACCAGAAACTAGTGAATTTTCAAGACGAGTTAGTCGATCCGACAGTGCTGTTGCTTCTGATGAATTTGAAGCAGCCAATCTCATTTGGGATTGAAGAAATGTGTCAGTTGCCCGATTAACGACATTAACTTCAACACCCGAACCCGATGATGCCTTAATCGTAGTTGGCCCGCTCGAACCTTGACCAATGCCAGACAAATCCGCGCTCCTACGGGTGTAGCCGTCGGTGTTGGCATTAACGATATTATTACCGGTGACTTCCAACGACTTCCGATAGGCTGAAAGTCCGGATGATCCGATGCTTAGAATATCTGCCACGCTTCAAATCCTCGTCATCATGAAATAATTCGTTACTTAAAGCTTATTACGGGGTAGTGAATTAGATATATTCTTAGAAAAAGTACGCGTGATGGCGTCTGCGATTCCGAATTTATTTTGCTTGGTCATCAGGTCAGCGTAGGCGCCGTCAAGCATTGTTTCGAAGGGCTTTTGTCCCTCGCTATCTAATAACCCATCTCCTAGTTTAGCGTCGTGCATTTGCTTAAGCATGGTCTGAACGAAGAGTGACTCAAATCCCTTCGCAGCCTGGTCAAGCGTCGCTTTAGAGCCAACACGTTTGGCCTCATCAAAGGTCACCGCACTCTTAGCAAGTGAAGATGTTCTTATTGCAGGATGGCTCGACGGGTCAATTTTAAGAGGTATCATTGCATTACCTCAAATCACAATCAGATCAGCGTGCAGTGCGCCGGCTTGTTTAAGAGCCTCAAGAATAGCAACGAGGTCACTCGGTGCGGCGCCGACAGAATTGACCGCGTCAACAATCTTTGAGAGTTGAACACCAGGCGCAAACATAAACATTTTGACCTTCGCCTGATTGACATCGATCTGACTGCTTTGCGTCGTTGTGTTTTGACCGCCTTGGGCGACAGCACCCTGACCAGTAGCAATGCCCCCTTGGCCAGCTGTTACGTTTTGACTTTCGGTAATACGAACCGTCAAACTGCCATGTGAGACGGCTGCAGGCGTCAGAAATACACCGTCGCCAATAACGATCGTTCCGGTTCGAGAATTAACGATAACACGCGCGGGTGGGGCCGCTTGGTCGACTTTAATATCTTGAACCGAAGCCATGAAGGATACGCGTTGATTGACGTCCCGCGGCGCAGTCACTTTAATCGTTGCAGCATCAAGGGCCGACGCCGTCCCCGGTCCCATTGCCTTGTCGATTGCATCAACAACCCGTTGTGCAGTAGAGAAATCAGGTGTGTTTAGGTTTAACATAAGAGCCGGCATAGTTTCGAACGGCGTGGCAACGCTACGTTCAACGGTTGCGCCGCCTGGAATGCGGCCTACGGTTGGAACGTTAACGGTGACACTCGATCCGTTCGCACCCGAAACACCCAATCCACCAACAGCTAGGTTGCCTTGTGCCATAGCGTAAGTTTCATTATCAGCTCCAACTAATGGAGTCATCAAAAGACTGCCGCCAACTAAGCTTTTTGCTCCACCCAAAGTGGCAATTGTAATGTCAATTTTCTGTCCCGGTTTTGCAAAAGCCGGCAATTCTGCTGTTACCATAACAGCTGCTGCGTTTTTAGCATTGAGGGATCCGGCATCGATATTCATGCCAAATCGAGAGACCATGCTTTGCATGCTCTGCAAGGTAGCGGCAACGTTACCGTCACCCGTGCCATTAAGGCCAACCACAATGCCGTAACCCACAAGCTGGTTGGTTCGAACGCCGGCAACGCTAGCAACATCTTTGATGCGCTCGGTTGGAACGCTTATGGCTTGTTGGGTTTGCGGAACGGCTGGCACCAAGGCTGCTTGTTGTTGCGGTTGCTCCTGGGCAGAAGGTGCTTGCTGTGCCCACGCGCCGTGCGCCGCGAGAAGGGCCAACGCTAGGGTAGTACGGATTATTTTATATGTCATAGCGTTGGACCTTTAGGTCTGTCGTAAGAGATGAAGATTACAGTGGGGAAGCCCAGCCAAAAAACTTGCCGTACCAATTCTGCTTGCTGGCGTCATCGAGATCGCCGGAGCCCGTGTAACTGATCTGAGCCTGTGCTATACGCCCTGAATCTACTAGATTACCGGCTTTAATATCTTCGGGTCGTACAAGACCGCTTACGCGGATATATTCTTGACCCTGATTAAGTGACAGCATCTTTTGTCCCTCTACCCACATATTGCCGTTTTCATAGACACGAGTGACCATCACAGTAAGAGTACCGGAAAGACTATTACTTTGAGTTGCGGTTCCCTTTCCATCGTAGGCTTGTTTGACGGATCCATCGGTATTAGTCGCAGTTGCTATGGATGAATTTGTTAAGCCAATGACACTCAATGGCCCCGCAATAATGCCCGGGAGAGTTGAGGTTGTGCTACCTTGCCGATTAATAACGCCTTCATTAGCCTTCGACGCCTGGGTTGTTTCGGAAAGCGCAACCGTCAATACGTCACCTACCGAATGAGCACGGCGGTCGCCAACGAAAAAACCAGGCTGTGCTGCCGAATAAATCGCTCCATCAGTCGGCTTCTCGTGAATAGATACTACCTTGTTGTAATCCTCTTGCATGCTTGCAGAAATTTTTTCTTCTCGCCCGGCCGAACACCCTGCGAGGGAAAGTGCTGAAATAAGAAGGAGGGAGCTAGCAACTTTCATGATCATTTTTTCCTTAGATGTTCTGCGTCAGGAACTTCTGCATGCCATCAACAGCATTAATGGCCTTTGAATTCACTTCATAAGCACGCTGGGTCTCAATCATGTTGACCAGTTCTTCGACAACATTAACATTTGACGATTCGAGAGAACCTTGTTGGAGCTTGCCGATGCCATTCGAGCCAGGATTTCCGATAACTGCGGCCCCAGAGGCTCCAGTTGCAACTACTAGATTTTCTCCGAGTGGCTTAAGTCCACCATTATTGGGAAAAGATGCAAGTTGAAGTGTCCCAACTGTTTGTTGTGCCGCTTGCCCGGGAATGCCTACAGATACAATGCCGTCAATAGAAACGGATATCGACGACGCGTTTGGTGGAATAGTGATAGCCGGTTCTATCGGATAGCCGTTCGAGGATACGAGCGCACCCGTCGAATTTTTAGAAAAATTACCTGCGCGAGTATACGCCATTGTGCCGTCAGGCATGAGAACTTGAAAGAAGCCATCGCCTTGAATGGTCATATCCAGCGAGTTGTCAGTGTTTATTATATTTCCCTGACTGTACAGCTTTTCCGACGATACCACACGAACGCCAGTTCCGATTGAGAGGCCTGTCGGTAATTGCGTATTCTGTGATGTTTGTGCACCACTTTGTCTGAGATCTTGATAGAGTAGTGTTTCGAAATTCGCACGATCGCGCTTGAAGCCTACAGTATTAACGTTGGCTAGGTTGTTCGAGATGACACTCATACGCTCTTGTTGGGCGTTAAGTCCGGTTTTTGCTATATTTAATGCATCGGGCATTGCACACTCCGCTTGGTCGTATGATTATAATTGCACATCAGTATTATGACGAACGCATTAGTTTTGAGGTTTCTGTATCAAGTTCTTTCGCTGTGCCGATTAACTTAATCTGCATTTCGTAGGATCTTTGGTTTTGAATGATTTCAACCATTGAATCCACCGCGCTTACATTACTCGTTTCAAGGGTATTGGAGGAAAGCTTTATGGTTGAATCGACGGCGGGAAATGGTCCGTTTTTAACCCGCATATAGCCATCCAATCCACGCGCAACGTTTGCTGCGGGAACTGAAACCATATCGAGGCGGCCAGCCGGCACCATGGTTTCACCCTCTCCGCCGAGTGGCTTGTACGAAATCGTACCATCATTTGCGATCGCGACTTTTTCATGAGGTGGAATGGTTATGTCTGCGCCTCCGCCCTGGACCAGAAGTCCGTCGCCTGTACGAAGCTTTCCGTCGGTCGCTATGGTGATGTCGCCACGACGGGTTAGTACTTTGTCGCCAAAGGGGGATGTGCCGACAAAAAATCCTTGGCCATCGATGGCAACGTCCAATGAGCGATCAGTATTGATAAGACTCGACGTTGTGGTGTCGACGCCGGCATCACCGCGGGTCGCAAAAATGCGATCCTCAAAGGAGGAATTATCACGGAGAAAGGAAGATGAGACGTTAGTCCCGACATCCTTTCTAAAGCCAATCGTATTAACGTTGGCAAGATTGGCCGACGTGATCTTCTGGTTATCGCTCAGAAGGCGCATCGTGTTCAGCGCGACTTGTCCAATCCGATCCATTATAAGTTCTCGTCCCAGTCAAAAATTAAAAACGCCAAAAACATGACACCCGACAAATGTCTTGCAAGTGTCGTGCCACAGCGATTTTTTCTTTTGGGAGAGCGCAAATACGAATTATTTAGCCGCATTTGGCGGCATACGATCAACAATATGAATATTTAGCAAAAGTCGCGCCGAGCCCCATTAGGGCCCGGCGCGCCGGGGGAATTTATTAGGCGCGGATTTGGATAATCGTCTGCGTGAGCGACGTTTCCGTCTCGATGGCCTTCGAGTTCGCTTGGAAGTTTCGTTGTGCGGTAATCAAACTCACGAGTTCCTCAGTAATGTCGACGTTTGAGGTTTCAAGTGCGCCCGACTGGATCGACCCGAAGCCGTCAGCTCCCGCCTGGCCAAGGGTTGCATCACCCGATACGGAGTTCGATACATAGTTCGAATTACCGACCTGCTTCAAGCCGTTTGGGTTGGCGAAGTTGGCCAAGATGATCTTGCCTAGTGCCTTTGTTTGGCCATTGGTATAATTCGCCTTCACCGTGCCGTTTGCGTCAATATTTAACCCATCGAGCTGTCCAGATGTATATCCGTCCTGGGTGAGCGAGAGAACTGAGAAGGGCTGCTGATACTGAGTAGAATATTTACCGTAGTCGATGGTTAAGTTCAACGGATTAGCGCCATTACCAGGGTTGAAGGGTGAATAAACCACCCCTTGAGATGGTGACTTCAATTTACCCGACGTGTCGAAGGTAAGTTCGCCTGGCGTTAGATAAAGCGGCGACCAGGCTTGGGTCTTTGTCGTTGGGGCCACTGTTGTAATATTACCGCCTGCGTCGACGTAAAGCTTATTGCCGTTTGCGTCAGTAGCTTGGGTCAGATTAGTTATTTGAGGTACAGTTCCCGGTGTCTGTGTGACATTGTTAAGGCCAAAATTTGCCGGTCCAACAACGTTAAACTGTGACGATGATCCTGTTGTTCCAGAAGAGAATACTAGACGATTGTTCGTAGGATCAAATTTAACAGTGGCACCAGATACAATTCGGCCTGTAGTCGGATCTTGGATTTCGTTGATACGTTGTTGAATTGCTGCAGCAAATGTATCGCCTGTATAAGCCCGGATCGGAAGAGCGATTGAACCGGTGATCCCATCGATCGTGAACGTCATTTTGTTTTCGCCCAAACTTTCATTCAGTAAGAATGTTTGGTTCATCGGAGTGATTGCGGTCGAACCATAGGCAGTTGCGGCAGTTGATGTTAATCCTGTTCCGGAAACAACGGTTTCAGATTTTGTTGCGCCTATTCCAAGTAGGTCGTTGTTACCTGCAAACAGCGCTGCAGTATTTGTATTAGATGCTAGCGATTCACCAATTTGTCGGCCAGTCTGTGTTTTTGATCCTGTAGCACCTTCTGCTTCAGCAGGCTGAACAATACCATTAGCTTGCACATTCATTCGGAATGGCTCGCCATCAGGATTACCCTCGATCATCAACCGATGACCATTACCCGGTGCTAGAGCTATAGAAAATGGGCCAATTGAATCAGGTCTAATTTGGGTAGCTGTTGTTGGATCAACTGCATCATCAATTCTTGCAAATTGTGAGATAGAAAATGTACCAGTTATAGCTCCGAGAGCGTTATATTTCATAACGATCGTATTTGGATCGCCTCCCTGTACTTGAGAAAATGTGACAGCATTTTGGAAATGTGAGTTGATACCGTTAACTTGTTCGTTAAGTGAGCTTATTAATCCCGACACACCGCCTGGTGAGGCGACTGTAATCGTTTCGGTCGAAACGCTACCATCGCTTAGCGGGACGCTAACTCGATATTGGTCACCAGCGTTGATCTCAACGCTCGCCCCTAATGTTTGAGGTTGAAGTGTTAATTGTTGTACTTCTTGAGCTTTAGCATTTCCCGATATTACTGTGGTTGTTGGCGATGTCGTAACCGTTTCGTCGGTATACTTTATCCCTACACTGGCTGCACTTTCAGCAGTTGTTGAACCCGTGACATTCACGTCTGGAATACCGCGGACTATTTGTTTCATGGTTGACAAGGTACTCACGATACCAACATTTGGATAAGAAATTTGGATTTGGCCTTCGCTAACCGATGCTGTGGGTTCTGCTGGGTAAGCTGGATCTGTCGGCAATAATCCTGTTGGATTCATCTTAAGATCAATGGCTTTATTAATATTGTTGGCGAGATCAGTTAGGCGGTCATTGGAAGAGGTTAATGCCGTGTATGGACCAAGTGGACCAACAGTCAGAGGCGGACTTACAGCAGGAGAGGGATCTTTATCAAGCTGTAACGAGAGGCTAAACGTATCACCCGTCAGCAAGTTTCCGAAAGGAGATATTGTTTGAACTTCCTTTTGTGTTGCTGTCCCAGTAGTAGCTTGAGTCGTCTTTCCGAATGAAACAGGAAAAGCCTGTTGCAAATTATTGATGAAATCGTCCGGTGATACCGACCCATTTGGCGTAGGTACGATTGGACTAACTGCAGGTCCATTGTTCGTATAGGTGAATGATTTTCCGTCCGATTCGAGCGTTATTGATTGCCCCGTTGGCAGCGTAAGATTTGAAAAATCATAACTGTTAATTTGTGGAAGGATATCTGATGTCGTGGCCAACTGGGAGCGTCCAACTTTAATTGACGATGCCTCGCCAGTTGAACCGGAGCTAAATACAAATTGGCGTGTATCTTTGTTATAGGTAACAGTAACGCCTGTTCGTTGGTCCGCTAGGGCCGTTATCGGAGCACCAGATGGTAGAACAGCGTCTCCCGTCCACATCGAATTCGTTCCGATTGTAACTTTTGGACTTGATGTTAGCGGTGGAAGCCCAAGATCGTTCTCGGTGCCGGTGGGATTCGAAACTTGAATTGTTTGGAAGCGGTTGCCTGGAAGGGAAGCGTCTGGACCCAATTGTGCAGGATCAACCGAAAAGGTTAATGAACGCGATGCCACGTCAAAACCAACCTTAATAGGCGGATTATTTGGATCAACCCAATTAGGGAGCTGGCCGAATTCGTTATGACGCGAATTTAAGGCTTCGTTGACCTTTGTCTGGGCGATCGAGATAAGCTGGTCGCGAGTTAGATCTTGATATTGAAGCGGACTGGCGCCGCTGGCTGTTGCGGGCGTCCCTGCGCTTCCGGAGGTTCCTAAAAGGTCGATTTGCAACGGTGGATTTAGATCGATCGTTGTGCCGTCGTTCGCTGTTTTCGAGAGATTGATATTTACAACGTCATTTCCCGCGATCACTGATCCGCCAACATCACGATACGTGTCGGTAATACGAAAATAATTTGAGTCACTGAAGGATGCATTGACCGCGCGGGTCATTTCAGCAGCAAGCTGATCACCAGTATAAGAACCGGCATTAACGCTAATTGATTTTGGAGCTGAACCATCAACACTAATGGTGAACATGTCTTTACCCCAGAACGGGGACGTTAGCGAAGTGTTCCCACCTTCACGGGTATTTGTATATTGAGAAGGATCGGTCGATATAGTTACCATATTTGCGTCAGTATCACCGAAATCAAAGCCGCTTGCATTTTGAATTGCACCAACGACTTGAGCAGGCGTTGAGGCCGCTTTGCTTGTCTGCTGATCCTGATAGTAAAGTGGTGTAGGCTGATTTGCGACAAAGCTCGGATCGAAGCTTGTTGGGTTGGTTGTTGTTTGACCAAACTTATTCACATAGATCGTATTGCTCTGTGCGTCTTTTGTGGTAATCAGCGCCGGATTTAGTTCTTTATTACCGACGAATACGTGGGTAGACCACTTGTTCGATGGGTCGGTATCCGTCGAATTGCTCGTTTTAACATAATAAACAGTCGCAATCGTTGGATTGCCAAGTGAATCATAAATTGTAATCGAAGTCGATTGATTATAGGTAGTTGGATCGTCTTTATTAAACACATAAGGAGCGTTGGCACTATATTTTGAAGAGCTCGGAATAATCGTCGCGTCGGCAGGCAGATTCAGGCCCAGCTGAATATTTCCTGTTGCTGCTGGTAGACCAGAATTCAATGGCAACTGTAAGTTTGTTGCACTTGCCGCGCCCGTCGATGTTACCGATCCATCGTTGTTGACAGGAAAGACTTGTAAAAACTGCCCCTTATCGTCAACAACATAACGATCGTTATTGACGCTGAATGAGCCGTTTCGCGTATAAACGGTTTGGCTCGATGTCAAATTCGGCTTCATGGCAAAAAACCCCTGGCCTGAAATCGCTAAATCGAGCGCGTTCAAGGACGACTGAATATTGCCCTGCGTGAACTGCTGCTGAATTGACTTAAGGATTGTACCTGAGCCGACGGCGCTCGACGCGTTCTGCAATGGCGATGTAGCAAATATGTCGCCGAATTCAGCGCGCGAACGCTTAAATCCCGTCGTACCGACGTTTGCAATGTTGTTCGAGATGGTCGAGATATCAGCCTGAGCGCCATTGAGGCCTGTTAGAGAAGTATAGAATGACATGTGTTTACGCGCCTTTCGAGTGAATTTACTTAGCAGATTTATTAAAACTTGAAGCTCTTAATGTCCGTGAGATTAACGGTGCCGACGCCGCCAACCTTGAAGGTCTGCGGGTCCGTGCCGCTCGGAACTGGCGCCTCGGTAATTGGGCCATATACGTCGGTCGCTGCTGCTGTCGGGGCGCCACCGTTCGTCATCTGGGCTGACACGTTATAGGAAGTGTCACCGACTGAGGTGCCGCTTGAATCCTTGCCGTCCCACGAGAATCCAACCAGGCCAGCAGGGTTTGAACCCAGATCAATTGACTTAACCAATTCGCCGGTGGAACGCGTAATATTTACAGTTAATCCAGTTGCCGAACTTGGTAGATCAATCGCGCCGCTGATACCACCCGTTGAATCTGCCAGTGCAGTGCTCCCCGGAACTAGTACAGACTTACCAATAAAGCTTGCCGAAGTAGCAATGCGGTTTTGAGCAATCTCAGTTTGCATACTTGTTGCCGTCGTATTAAGTTGCTGAATGCCCGTGACAGTTGAGAATTGAGCCATTTGTGCAATCATTTCAGTATTTGACTGTGGCTGAAATGGGTCTTGATTCGACATTTGAGCTGTCATGAGCTTAAGAAAATCACTTTGATCAAGCTGTGTCTTTGGTGCCGCTGGCGTTGTTGAAGATGATGCAGGCTTCGCACCAATCTTCGCCAGAAGGGCGTCAAGATTCTGCTGTGCTGTCGGTGAGACGTTTGTAGAAGAGGTTGGTGAAACGCTCGTCATGATCTGTAATTCCTAAAGTTTACTTGCCGACGTTGATGGTTTTAAGCAGGAGGGTCTTTGCCGTTGAAAGAACCTCGATATTGTTTTGGTACTGGCGAGAGGTTTCGAGCATGTCGACCATCTCGGCATTTTGATCGATCGGTGGCGCATAGATGTAGCCGTCTTTATCCGCCATCGGATGATTGGGTTCGTAGCGCTTTTCTGGGTCAGCCTTCGAGGCTTCGATGCCGACGGTATCAACCGTCGCAATGCCGTTATTTCCGGGCACATTGGCATATTGGGTTTCGAAGATCGGCTTGATCGGCTTGTAGACATTGTCAGGGCTGCCCGAGATCGACATCACGTTCGCCAGATTACTGGCAACCGTGTTGAGGCGAACCTGCTGGGCGGCCATAGCGCGGCCAGCGACATCAAAAATGGTCAGCGATTTCATTACTCACCTTTCAGTGCGCTTTTGAGGGTCTGGATACGACCGCTCAGAAATTGCAGGGTTGCTTCGTAATGGGTCGCGTTTTCGGCGAATTGAAGCTGTTCGACATGCAGCTCGACGGTGTTGCCATCGAGTGAAGGGGAGACAGGCACGCGGTATTTAATGTCGGCCGAATCAGCCGAGCCGCCGACTTCAATATGATTGGCGGAGGTCGTTACGAGATCGCCGCCACCAATTGCGCTTTTGAACGCCGATGCGAAATCAATGTCGCGCGCCTTAAAATGGGGCGTCGCGGCATTGGCAATATTTGACCCGAGGATATCGAGACGCTTCTGTCGCAATGACAGTGCCGTTCCATCCTGTTTCAAAAATTTGTCGATCGCGTTCATCATTGTCTCACTTGGCCGGATCATCCGGTTCAGAGACATATTAGCAACTATTGTGCCAAGTTATTTATGATGGAAAAACAACGCGTTATATGAGGGCAAGCCGATGCTTACAGAAATCCGGGGGGCGGGTTGTTCTTCCCGTCTTGGCCCATGATTTGGCGTAAAGCGGCGGCAAAATTGCCAGCCCCTTTGCGGCGCTTTTCTTCGCCGTCCAACTGCCGACGCAAAATCACGTCGCCGGCCCAATCGGGGCCTTCGAGCGTGTAACCGCCATATTCTTTCAGGAGATCGCGGATCGCATCCAGAAATTCGACTTGGGTCATGACAGGGATCGCCTTGTGTCAGGCGAGTAGGTCGAAAACCTGCCGCCGTTCAGCTGCGTTGGTTGGGATACGCGAGACCAATGCATAAAGGGTCGAAGCGTAATGTTGCATAAAAACAGGCTCAAAGGCGATGCGTGCCTCAAGCCGTGACATGGCCGGGACGGCATCCGACGGAGCGCCTCTTGGCAGATAGACTTGCCGAGCCGGGTCACCTGGGCCAGCCGCGGACCGATACGTCCCGCCCGAGCTGTTATTGCTTTGCCGCCGGCGATATTCGGGCGAAAATTGGACGACAGTTGAGGCCAGATCCGGCGAAACAAGGCTGCCATCGCTTGACGGATCGGTTGGAATGACCGGACGGGCGATATCGGATGTGTCGTCAATGGCCGCAATGCGCGGCGCGCCCGTAAGCGTCGGGAGATATTTTGAGTTCGGCTGCTGAACAAAGGCGGCTGATGAGACGGCCATGGTGCTCCCCGCGATCGCCCGAGCCCCATCGGCCCCGCACACTCGCTGGTTACAACCAATACTAGATTTTTAAGTTCAGCGCTACGAAAAATAGTTAACACCTTCCCTTGCCGGAAACGTCGTTCCCAGGAAAATCCGACCTTTGAGATGGAATGTCTTATCGAAAGACCGTCAATAGGCGCCTGAAAACGCGCTGGATTTACCTGAAACCGTTCGTTTATTACTCCAAATTGCTGTGATGAGGTGGATTAGCTGACTTGCTCGGTGAGGGAGCGGAGCATGTCGCTGCCGGTCTGAAGCGCCCGCGAATTGCCATTATAGGCCTGTTGGGCGGCGATCATTTGCATCAATTCCGATGTGATATCGACGTTGGAATTTTCCAAGCTGCCTTGGGCGAAAGTTCCAAAACCATCGCTTCCGCCGCGGCCATATTGGGCTACGCCGGAGCTTTGCGATGCCGAAAACTTATTTCCGCCAAGGGCTTGCATGCCATTTTCATTTTCGAAACGGGCGGTCGCGATATAGGCAACCTTTACCGGATCCCCGCCGGAAGCCGGCACCACACTGATCAGACCTTGGGAATCAATCGAGATCGAACCGACATTTTGCGGGTCATTGCCAACGGCTTTGAAGATGTTGATCGGCTGCATATTCGGACTTTGCAGGCTGCCCGTCAGGGATTGGTTCCCCATCAAAGGCGAACCGCTGTCATCGACAAGGTAACCATCCGCATTCAAGGTCAGCTTGCCCGCCCGGGAATAGGTTTCCCCACCCGAAGTTTGGGCCGAGGTTGAGGTGCCGAAAACCATATACCCTTCGCCTTGCAGGGCAACATCGAGGCTATTGGAGGTTTGTTGAAGCGATCCTTGCTCGATATCCCGCTTCATTCCAATGGTCGTGGCACCTTTGCCGATTTGCGAATTTAAAACGGTTGCCGAGTCGGGTGCCATAAAATCCCCAAATTCGGCATTCGACTTCTTAAATGCAATCGTATTCGCATTGGCAAGATTGTTCGAAACGGCGCTGAGTTCTTTGGAGGCTGCCGTCAAACCGGTGAGCGGAATTCTTAGCATGGTCTTTTAGGCTCCAATCTTCAGCAATGGTTCGCCCCAAATCGGGGCGGCACGGATCATCTGCGATGGAAGTAGCAAGTCTTATGCCATTTTCAGCATCGTGAATCCGCATCCGGCGATTGCGGAGCGGCGCAACTATCATTAGGATTGGCGCGATATTTTACCCGGTTCATTGTGTACGCGTTTCATGCTCAGTCCAAAATTACTTGCAGGTTTTAAGGCGAAGTCCCGCGCGGTTGCGGCTGTGCCGCGGCCTTTGGCCGATGTAAGAAACCAGCTCATCCATCGCATTGACGAGTTCTGGCGCTATTTTTGTAATCCTGCCGATTATTCTTACGTTGAAAAGCGGATTGATCCTGAAACGGGCAAGCTCACGGAAGTGTTTATCCCCGGCCGTTGGCGCGATGAGCATCACATCGTCCAGATCCAGGATGGCAATGTTGTGATTTCGATCGAATGGGATGGGCGCCTTTTGCCCCTGACCAAAAAGGGCGATCAGGAACTTGTTTTAGGCGTTGCGCCAAAAGATTTGATTGAGCAGGTCCTGGCGGAAATTAAACATTCGATCAAAATCGGCCGGATGGATGAATACCTGGTCTATGACCGTATGGAGATCCTTAGTCCTCCGTCATCCATTTCCTGAGCTGGCCGACGGCTGCTTTTTTGATCTGCGAAATGCGCCCAACCGATACCGATAGGGTTTCGGCTATTTCTTCCAAATTCAGTTCTTCAACATAATAAAGCTGAAGCACCATCGCATCGCGCTCGGGCAATTTTTTGAGATTGGCCACGAGACGATGCCGCATTTCCATGGTCAGAAGCGCGTTTTCCGGTGTCGGACTTTCATCGGCAAACCATACCGAATGGTCATCATAGATTTCATCAAGTGATTTATCGGCAACGCGGCTGATCTGATCGTTCCAGCCTTGCAGTTCGGCGATGCTAATGCCCAATTTAAGCGCGACCAAAGTGAGGTCATCGCTGTTGCCGCCTTCGGAAGCGACTGCGCGACGGGCTGCAGCAATCTGATCGCGCCGCGCTACTGCGGTGCGCGTCAAAGTCAGATTGTTGCGGACATGGTCGACCAAGGCGCCGCGCACGCGGATAGAAGCATAAGAGCCAAAAGTGGCTTCGCCCGTGTCTTGGAAACGCTGCGCTGCTTCAATCAGCGCCGTCATGCCAATCTGGATCATATCGTCAATATCAAGCAAATCCCGCACGCGGCCATGAATTTGCCACGCTATCTTGCGTGCCAGCGGCATATGCGCTCTCACCAGAGAATTAATGGCATCGCTATTATTGGCGGTGAGGGGATAGGCTCGGAGTCCCATTGGATCAGGCTCCCTTTGCCGTGGCACGGACATAATCCGGCATCGGACGGAAAAACCCGATTGCTCCTTCGTCCACCATCGGTGGTTCGGTGGAGCGAATGCGCTCTGCGATTTTCAGAATGGCTTTGGCCGAAGGCGAGTCGGGGAAACTGGAAATGACCGGCTCGCATTTGCCAACCGCCCGGCCCAATTTTTCGTCATCCGGTACGGTGCCCAAATGATTGAGCGATACTTTGAGGAATTTATCGGTGATCGCTCTGAAGCGCGAAAAAATCTGGTCGCCATGGGCAAGGCTTGGCGCACGGTTCACGATAATATCAAACCGCTCGCGTCCGGTTTCCTGATGCAACACTTTGATCGACGCATAAGCATCCACAAAGGCGGTAGGCTCGCCAATCACAACGACAATCACACGGTCGCACGCGGCGACAAAATCGATCACATTGGATTCAACGCCCGCTGCCGTATCGACGATCAGATGATCGAGCTCGCCGGATAATTCGCTGAAGCCGCGAATAATCTTTTGCCGCGTTTCGTCGGATAATCCCATCACCTCGGCCAGGCCGCTGCCACCGGCAATCATCTTCACCCCGTGTTGGGATTCGACGATGGTTTCCGCCATGGTGCATGATCCCGACAACGTGTCGGCAATCGTCCGGTTCGGACGGCAGCCAAGCACGAGATGGGCGTTAGCGAGCGCCAGATCGGCGTCGAAAACACCCACCTTTTGTCCGGCGCGGTGAAGGGCAAGGGCTAGGTTGACGGAAAGATTTGTCTTTCCGACCCCGCCTTTACCGCTCGTGATGGCTGTAGCCTGCGGACGTTTCATACCCAATTCCGTTAGTTGAGCTGCTCGGCTTCACTGCCGACCAAGCTTGCGTGAATGACGCTTTCTAGCATTTCCGAATCGACAGCCATTAAGCCTTTCACAAGATGCGAAGTCGAAGCAAGATAAGCAATTCCCGGGCCACGCAGACTCAAAAGGCTGAATGTCGAGAGATTGAGCGGTGCTTCGTCCAGTTTCGTCAAAGCGAGAGCGTCGAGGTTGGGGTAGCGTGTCAAGATTCTGTCGATCGCATCGGTCGAGAGATTGGATGCAATGGCGCCAACACTGGTCATGTTCGGCAATTCTTCGCGGTGCCGTTCAAGAATATCCAGCAACGCGCTGTTTTCGTGCGGCTGGCTTGGCATATCAATAAAGAGCGACAGGCGTTGGCCGGAATTCTTCGTCAGCTTTGCCAATTCGGAAGGATGTTCGACATCGATCACCGGCACGTCGAGAATGCGTCCATAGGCGCGCAATTGCTCGGCGGCACCAAAGCGTGAAGCGTCGGCGTTCACAAAGGTCAACTTCTCGTCAGGCGATTCCATGCGCGCACGGGCCGCCATCTGGGCGAGGAGCGTCGTTTTGCCCGAGCCGCTTGGTCCCAAGGTTAGAACAACACGCGGGCCGCCGGTTAGTTGTGGCGGTGCTTTATGCACCATCCGGTCGGCCAGGAATTTGGCGAAACGACGGTCCGGATCAACAGAAGCAAGCGCGCCTGATTGGGCCAAGAACACGGAGATCAGTGCAGGCGATGCGCCGGCCGTTTTCAATCCGCTCAGCATCATTTCAGAGCCGAGCATGGCGCGCATTTCACGAACCGAACGCTCGATCGCATCAAGACGGGACGAGTCAACCGTTTCGGATTTTGGCTTTTCAGCAGCCTTTGGCTCGGGCGTCTCTTCCTTTGGTGCAGGCTTGAACTGAAAAGCAGAGGGGCGGAGCAAATCAGCCGCGCGGCCGCTTTCCGCGAGCACTTGCTGGAATGTCTTGCCCGCATGCGCTGCGGATGGAACAGGCGCGCTGCGCTCAACGATTTCCGTATCCTCTTGCTCGTCCTCATCGTCCAAGCCGAAGCTGCGCTCAAGGCCAAGGGACGCGAACATGGATTTTTTCGGTTCGTGACCGGCAATGATTTCAATGCCGCCAGGGACCTTGCGGGTTGAAAGAATGACAGCGTCTTCGCCGCATTGCTTCATCACGCGGGCCATGGCCTCACGGCTATCTTCAGCGACGATTTTTGTACGTTGCATCATGGCTTAGTTCTCCTTATGCGCCGCCGATTACGGCAACAACAGTTACGCGTTTGTTTTCGGGAAGTTCTTTAAACGATAGGACAAGACCGTCGGGCGCTACTTGGCGCACTAGACTTGCTAATTCACGCCGTAAAATTGGCGTCGTAATCACAACCAGTGTCTTGCCGTTTTTGGCGAGCAGATTGCTTTGCTCTTCAAAGGCCTGCATCAGCTTTTGCGCAAGACCCGGCTCAATCGCATTGCCACTTTGTCCGTTCTGGCGTGCATTCTGGATCATCAATTGTTCCAGACCGGCATCGATGGTTACGATTGGCAATTCTTCTTTCGGTGAAGAAATACGCTGGATCAAAATCGGTCCGAGAGCGATACGGGCGGCTTCAACAAGATCGTCAATTTCGCGGCCCTTCGAGCCCGACACCGCTTCAAGAATACGCTTCATGTCCGATATCGGAATCTGCTCGGCAATGAGCGCCTTCAAGACCTGCGTCAGCTGCGAGAGCGAAACCATTTTAGGCACAACGCCTTGCACCAGATGCGGCGAGGTTTTCGCAAAATGATCAATGATTTCTTGAACATCGTCTTGACCAAGTAGATCGGCCGCGCGTTGAATAAGCAGCTGATGCAGATGTGTGGCAATAACGGTGCCGGCATCCACCACCGTATATTGGGCGGCAAGGGCGCGCGGCTTATCGGCTGGGTCAATCCAGACCGCGTCAAGACCGAAGGTCGGATCTTTAACCGCCTGACCAGGGAGCACGAGATTTGTGTTGCTGCCTTGGATCGCCAGCAATTTGCCATTGATCACTTGATCTTCGGCAACGATGACGCCGGCAATCGTGATACGATAGGCCGAAGGCATCAGGGTGAGGTCGTCACGGATGCGAACCTGCGGAATAACAAAGCCAAGATCGCGCGATACTTGCTTTCTAAGGCCGGTGATCCGCGAAATCAGAGCGCCACGGGCTTGGTCTTCAATCAACGGAATGAGACCATAACCCACTTGCACGAGAAGCGGCGTCGTATTGGTGACGTCCTTGATCGAGACTTGCTCACTATCGGTATCGCTTTCGGCTTCTTCAGCACCGGGAAGGGCTGCAGCGGCTGGTGCAGCAGCGGCTTCTTCAGACGCTTTGCTGTTACCGGCATTACCGAAATACGCGATAGCTCCAGCAACCGATGCTGCCGCCAAAAAGAGAACATTCGGCATGCCCGGCATGATACCGATCAGGGCCAGAATACCTGTGACGGGCCACCAAGCGCGCTTCAGGCCGATCTGCTTCATCAAGGTTTCGGTTAGGTCGGCGCCGCCCGCTTCACGCGTCACGATAATAGCGGTTGCAATCGACAAGAGCAGCGACGGGATCTGTGCCACGAGGCCGTCACCAATCGTCAATGTAATATAGGTGGAGGCCGCTTGGCTGGCAGGCAGACCATGCTGCACCATGCCGATCACCAAACCGCCGAGAATATTAACGCCGAGAATGATGACGCCAGCGATCGCGTCACCCTTCACGAATTTCGTCGCACCGTCCATTGAACCGTAGAAGTCCGACTCTCTGCCCACTTCAGCGCGTCTTTTGCGGGCTTGGTCGGGTGTCAAAAGACCGGCATTCAAATCGGCGTCAATCGCCATCTGCTTGCCGGGCATAGCGTCAAGGGTAAAGCGGGCGCTCACTTCAGAGACGCGGCCGGTACCTTTCACGATCACGACGAGGTTGATGACCATCAAAATAATGAAGACGAGGATACCGACCACAAAATTGCCGCCGATCACAAATTCACCAAAGGCTTCAATGATTTGACCGGCTGCTTGGGTTCCTTCGTGCCCGTGCACCAACACCACACGGGCCGAGGCCACGTTAAGGGTCAGGCGAAGGATGGTTGCAAAGAGGAGAATGGTCGGAAACGACGAGAAGTCGAGCGGCCGATACATATTCACGCTCACCATCAGGATCGAAAGCGAAATAACGATATTGGCCGTGAAAAACAGATCGAGCATAAAGGGCGGGATTGGAATGACCATCATGACAATGAAGGCGACCAATGCCAACGGCAGCATAAGCGCCTTGGTCAGGCGGCCTACGTTATTCTGTTGGTTTATCGACAGCGCTTCAGTCACTTCAATGCATCCCTTATGTCAGAATTCCGTCGATTTCTCGGCGGAAGGGCCAAATTCGCCTCAATTTCGTGAGGAGACGTCGGCCGCGCAATCTGAGAAGCAAGGGATGTGCCAAAGTCCTTAGTAACCCTTGCAAAATCAGCTGGCACCAAAATTGCTAAACAGGGTCGAGCCGATATGTAGCGAGCATCGATGGCCACGATGCGATGTGTCTTGGAAAGGGCCTGTACTTTGAAAATTCGTGATTTTGCCTTGTTCGCCTCCTTTTCCCTTGTCGGGTCTTTGCTCTCGGCGTGCGCTCCGGCCATGGAAAACCCCAACGTCTCCGCCATGTCGTCAGGCGCCATACGCAGCGTCGGCTATGCAGCCATCTCGATCCAGCCGGGCAAGACCCGCGTTCAAAAGCAATTGATGGCCATTCGCGCGTCGCGTCTCGCTGCCATGCGGGAATTGGCCGAAAAAATTTACGGCATCGATATCAACTCCTATTCCTCTCTGTCTGAAACGGTCATGCAGGCCGATACACTTCGCGGCACGGTTGCTGGACTTGTCCGCAGCGCGCGCACCGTGAGCATCGGTCCGATCAAAACCGATATCTACGAAACCATTTTGGAAATCGACGCCTCCGATGCCGCAACCATGGCGGCCAATCGCGCGCCCGCTCCTAAGTAAGCTTTATCATGCGCTCACGCCTCATCCTTTCAACCCTCGCTTTGATCCTCGGAATGTCGGCTTCGGCAGATGCTGGAACGCGTCTCATTCATGCCGTGGGTCGAGCCGCTATTGCTGGCAAGGATATCGCAGGCGCCCGTAAATCCGCTTTAGCCGAAGCTCTTTATGATGCCGCCGGACAGGTGCGCATGGTTGTTCGCGGTTCGTCTTTTCTGTCGAATGCCGGCACGATCCATGAGGAGAGTGGCATTGCGGTGTCGGGCCTGTTGAAGGGTTATGACGTTGTCGAGGAACATCGTGAGGGCGACCATTACGTCGTTACCATTGATGCGCTTGCCGAAACCGATGACAGCGAATGTGGCTCGGTTAAAAAGGCCGATATTGCGATTGGCGGCATCGCCATTCACGTTGCGCCCGGCCTTGGCGGCGCGGTTGAACGTCAAGCGCGGGAAGGCATCGAGGGTTTGATTTCTGAACTGAAAGACCAAGCCACGCTGCATGTGATCGATGATCGCCGCTTTAATCCCGTGGCTTACACATCGTCAGCCGTCGCACAAAACACCAAATATCTGGAAGCCCTTGCCGGACATAGCAAAAGCCCCGGTGCTTACACGCTTATCGGTTCACTTATGCTTGAACGCACACGCGTTGATAATGCGTTGATTGGTGAGGCCGTCATTGATGTAACGGCGGATTTCCAGCTCATCGATAATGTCTCGGGTGCGGTGAAAGAGACCATAACCGAACATGCAACGATGGCGCTCGATAAGCATATTTGGGGTACTGAAATTAACCTTCCACAAGAGCACCCGAACGATCTCACCGGGTTGTGGCAATCGATTGCCGAACGTATTGCCGACCATGTAGGTTGCCAATCCTTAAGAGCGGTGGTGACGGCGGTGAGCGGTAATCGCGCGACATTATCAGCGGGCAGTTCTAACGGTGTGAAACCCGGTGATTTCTTCCTGGTTGAATTGCCGTCCCAGGACCGCAATTCATGGCAAATCATTCGCGTTGAATCCGCTGGTGCGTCGCAATCGGTCGCCCGATTGATGAAGGCTAGCCCTGCTGTCCATCCAAATTCCGTAGCGGTTCTCTTGCAATGAAAGCCGATACCATGAAACACGCATTTATATTTGGCGTCATTAGCCTCTTCATTGCGGCTGAAAATCATTCAAGCTTTGCAGCTGAAGGGTTTTGGGGTCCGGAAGATATCCGCGGTGCGGTACGCACCTATATGGCATCGGCGGGAAAGCCGATTGATGCGAAAGTTGCGATCGGTCCTTTGGATGATCGAATGCAAGTACCAGCTTGTGATACTCCGCCGGATATCGCGCCTCGAAGCGCCTATAGCACGAGCCTGATTGTGCATTGTAATGGCCCGCAGGCGTGGACGTTCAATATTCGCGTGGATGTTGACGGAAACATTCCTCTCGTTCCGACGCAGGCCACCAAAGCCATGACGAATGGTCCGGTTCAGCAATGGCACATTGTTGTACCCAGAGTATCCCTGCCAAGTGGCACGATTTTAAACGCTTCCATGGTTGAAGAACGCGTGAGCGACGTGCCGCCCGGTGGCGCAACGCTTAAAAGCCTCGAAGAAGCGATCGGCTTACGAATCACGTCCGCCGTTTCTCCCGGCATTGCTTTGACCACGCGAAATGTCGCTCGTGCGCCGACGATCATGAAGGGTGAAACCATTACGCTTTCGGCGGAAGGCGATGGCTTTTCAATTGAAACGCCGGGTCGCGCGGAAGAGGATGGATATGAAGGCGATATTTTAGCCGTTCGAAATATTAAAAGCGGCATTGTGATAACCGGTCGTGTGGCCCGTGCCGGCTTGGTTTTGGTGCGTTAAATAAAGCATTTGGAGACTTAATTTCTAATGTCTGAAATTGTCCTTCTCGATACGATCGGTCGAACAGCCGATATTTTGGCGGCCATGGAATCCTCCATTTTGGAGAAAGACCGCTCGATGATCGAAACCCTGACGTTCGATCTTCACGCGGTTCTCGCTGGCATCACCGCTTGCGTGCCGGGTTCCGACGATGAGCGCTTTCGTGCCGAAAAAGTGTTGGAGACAACGATCCGTCTTGAAAAATTGCTTGCTGATCGAATGACTGCTAAGGATAGTGTGAGTGTTCGGCGCAAGCTGAAAAACAAACCGGGCCGTGTTAGTTATTGTCAATGAACGTAGCAGACTTCTTTATCGTATGTGCCATTTCCTTGGTCTTTTCCGGCTTGCCGGCAGCGGCTGCGATTTATTACGTCTATCGCAAAAATGCGCTTCACCACGCATCAACCCAATCCAAACTCGATGAGCTTTCGGACCGGTTAGCAACCATCGATTCGTCGGTCGTTAGGTCCAGCATTGCGTTAGAGGGTTCCTTCACCGAGACCATCCGGAAGGTTCAGGCCGAGATTAAATCGCTGGAAATCGTGTTCCGGGGTGCAGGTCAAACAACGCGCGAGAATCCGGAGTCGGTTGATGCGGCCATCCGTTTGGCTCGCGAGGGTGTTTCAAGCGATTTGATCGTCGCCAAAACCGGATTGCCGGTTCATGCGGTCGAATCAATTATCTCGCTGCATGGCGGCCGTCGCTAATCTCTCTTAAATTTCCTGCTATTTTGGCTTAGCGTTCAGACGCAGGATGGCGCCTGTCACCATTTCGAGCGGAGCCACATCTCCAGGCCTGCCGATTGCAATTCGCCCACGGGGATGAAACCCGTCTTTGACCGCCGTATCCCGCAAGAGATAGGGGCCACCCGTAATCAAAATCATCACGCTCGACGCGTAGACGACACCAAAGGCAATATTGCTGGTCACATAGCCGATGCCGTATAAAAACAAGGTAGCCGCCATCATCTGCCAAAGACGAAAATAGCCGTAAGCAATCAAAGGAATAGGCCACCAAATCGGCGATATGCGGTCGGGGATTAGCAACATGGCATCATTGGGGCGGATGCAGGCATGGTATTGCATCCAAGGTCCATCCGTCTCAAGGGTAATTTCCTCGGGAATGGGATAGGCTTCTAGAATAGCGCCTAACGCACCGCCGGCCGGTGATAGACGAAAGATAATCGTATCGCGTTTGATAATGATCCATTCATGAGAGCCAGAAATATCGTCTAAAACACTCGGCATTTCGACGGCTTCAATTGGCTCATGCTTGCCAAACTTTAAGATGATATCGCCGGGGATAAGGCCCATTCGCTCGGCCGGCATTCCCTTTTGAACATCTTTCACCCGGGCCGCCATGCCTGAGAAAACTTCCGTCTTAACCGTCATTGATGATCTCCCTGCCCATCCTTCGTCTTATGGGTATTTGATCATCGAGTCAGTCGTTGGTACGGGCTTTCTTGCTTTAGATTTTTGTTGCGCTTCAATTGTCGCTGCCCGCGCGACAGCGGCTTGTTGGTTCTTGGCAATGTCTTCGATTTGCTTGGCGATATCCATTTTCGGATTATTGGCTTCCATCGCTTTAATTTGCTCGCGCATGGCGTCCGCCACCTGTCCAACAATCAATTTGTTGGAGGCCAGCAAATCATCCACAATCTTGCGGGTAGCCGGTGGCATTTGATTGATAATCTCGCCATTCTCCACCAACCGCGCTTCGATCGCCTTTTGGTTGGTCAGGTCACCTTGCAACGCTACCTTGATTTCTTCTTGCTGTTCGGAGAGTGCGGCCAACCGCTTTTCCGTTGCATTGGCGGCCTGCTCGACGCGCGTTGCGGCTTCGGTAAAGGCGTTAACTTCCTCGGCAAACGCCATCAACGCATCGCGGTTTACATTGGTAATCGAGTCAAACCGGTTCATCGCTTTGAAATAAAACGCAACCGAAACGCCAAGCGCTATCGATGCCATAAACAGAAAGATAACACCGGTGCCGAGCAGCACTTTGTTCGAGCGCGAATTACCCGCAACAAGTTCGTTCACCTGTTTTTTGAGCCGTTGAATTTCTTTGGAGGCATCGGCCGCAGTACCGGCAGATGCCAAAGCCAGCTGAATGGATTCATCAATCGAAGGCTGAACCTTAGCAGGCTTTAAACTGCTAAGGGAGGCATCCGCTTTCGGCGCTTCGGCCTCGTGATGTTCTTCCGCCTCATGATGAACTTCGGGTTCGCTCGGTGCGGGAGCAGGAGCAGCAGCGGGCTTTTTGGGGGCGCTCATGAGAAATCTCCTTGAAGGGCGAAGGGCGCGAAACTTGACATGGAACGCATCCGGCAAGGTTCACCGGAATTGTTCATAATATCTCGCGCCGGATGTTGGCGTGACATAAGCCCAAAGGCTTTGCAGCCATAAGGCCGTGCGGCTTTATGGGTAATGGTGAAGTGCCGGCATCCTTGGCAGGACGTCACAGGCGTTTTGAAAACGGTTTGTTGGTGTAGCGCAGGATTAGACATTGTTTTTCTCTAAGGAACGACCATTGCCGTCAAAGCGTAATTCTTCCGGCACTTCGATTTCAGGTTTTTCGCCTTCCGCTCCCGCATGGAATACGAAGCTAAGAACGGTAGCCACGGCACGATAAAGCTCGGCATGAATCTCGCTGCCAACCTCGGATGTGAAATAAAGCGCACGGGCGAGAAGCGGATATTCCAGTACAGGCAATTTTTTCTCGGCTGCCAATTCGCGGATGGTTTTGGCAACTTGATCCGTTCCCTTCACAACGACTTTCGGCGCTGATCCTTTTTCGAAATCATAGCGCAAGCCAATCGCAAAATGCGTCGGGTTGGTAATGATAACTTGAGCTTGCGAGATATTGGCGATCGAGCCGCGATCTGCCGCCTCGCGCTGCATCCGGCGGATCTTTTGTTTGATCTCGGGATTACCGTCCGATTCTTTGGCTTCATCTCTGACCTCTTGCTTGGTCATCATGAGGCTCGCTTTATGCTTGTTCCATTGGATCAGAACATCAATTGCGGCAATCAGCACGGCACCAAAGACCAGCACAAGCAGGGTCGAGATAACAATCGAGCCGGCCTGGCTCATCGCGGCTTCGAAAGGCAGTCCGCCAATCGCCATAATTTCGGTGATACGGCTGTTGAGATAGTAAACGCCGAAGGCGCCGACAATGCCAATTTTGGCGATTGATTTTGCGAGTTCAATCAATGCGCCGGTACCGAAAATTTTCGAAAGCCCGCTGATCGGCGACATCCGGCTTGCTTTGAAGGCAATGTTTTGAATCATAAAATGAAAACCGCCAAAGGCAATTTGGGCGATAAACAACAATATAACCAGCGGTATTGAAAAGAGACTCAATGGAATCAGCATGTCGTAGAGCCGCATTCCGACCACGCTTACCAAAGGAACATCGCGTTGCAAGACATCGCTGATATCGATGCCGGATCGGAAAGAGCCTAATAAAGTGGTGAAATAATATTGACCACCAATGCTGAGTTGAAGGGCGCCGCCCAGCATGACCACGGCAAGCAATAAGTCTTTCGAGGTAAGAACATTGCCTTCCTCAAGCGCTTGCTCGAGCCGTTTGCCTGTAGGGTCTTCTGTCCTTTCTTGTCCGCCATCTTCGGCCATTATTGCCCTCCCGCTCCCGATAGAAGAACAATGCGGGTTTGCTTGGCAATTTCAACCAGTAAACTGGCCATGCTGTTCGATAGGCTTGGAATGGCAATCAGGATCAAGAGGATCGACCCGATAATGGTAATCGGAAACCCAACAGAAAAAAGATTCAATTGCGGCGCGACACGCGTCAACATGCCGATGGTCAGCGTCAAGAGAAAGAGCGCTAGAATGACAGGCAGGCTGATCAGCAGCGCCGCCGAAAAAATAACACCAGCCGATTTGATGAGATTGAGCAGTGCCTCAGGCCTAAAAACGCTGCTGCCAATCGGCATGGGCTGAAAGCTGGCGGCCAATTGCTGCAACAAAATATGGGGCCCTTCGAGGGTCATAAAGGTTAGCAACATCATCACCGTCATGAACTGGGTGATCACGGGGGATGATGATCCGGTATAGGGGTCGAGCATCGAGGCAAAGCCTAGCCCGGATGCGGTGGAGATTTGCTCCCCCATCAAGGAGATCGCGGCAAAGGCCAATTGAAACATCAGGCCAATGGCGGTGCCGATAATGGCTTCATTCGCGATAGCCATCACACCTTGGGGCGATAAAATATCGATTTTAGGAATCTGAACGGAGCCCAACATCAAGACAGCAATCGATAACGCGATCACAACACGTATTGGAACCGTCACCGAGGATGTCGAAAACATTGGTGCCGTGATCAACATTGCGCTGATGCGGATGGACACCAGCATAAAGATGACCATTTGATCGATCAGATGCGGAGTGTCCAAAACAATCATCGGTTCACCTTGGCGACTTCGATAAAGATCGTTTGGAAATAGCTGGTTAGCGTCGAAATCATAAAGGGCGCCGATAGCGCCAGCACGATTCCGACAATGAGCAATTTGGGAACGAAGGCGAGTGTTGCCTCGTTAATTGAAGTGGCCGCCTGCAAAATACCAATCAGCAATCCGGCAATAAGGGCTGCGATCAATACCGGCAACACCGTTAAAACGGTGCTGTAAAGCGTCTCGCGTCCGATCGCGATAAATTGTTCATAGGGCATGGATCATCCTCCCCGCGTAAAGCTCTCGACAAGCGAGGAGAGCGTGAGGGACCAGCCATCAACAATGACAAACATCAGAAGCTTCATCGGTAGCGATATCATCATGGGCGATAGCATCATCATGCCGAGAGACATCAAAATACTGGCAACAACGATATCGATCACAAGAAACGGCAAATACAGCAAAAATCCGATGGTAAAGGCTGTGCGTAATTCGCTGATCAGGAAGGCCGGAACAGCCACGAGAAAGGGAACGTCGGCGGCACTTTCATAGCCCTTATCGCCGCGAAGCTCCGCCACCATTAAAATGTCGGCCTGCCGCGTCTGCCGCATCATGAATTGCTTCATAATGCCACCGGTGCGAATACCCGCCTGTTCAATCGAGATTTGACCTGCCGAATAGGGCGCAAAGGCCGCGTCGTTCACTTCCCGAATCGTTGGCGTCATCACGAAAAGCGTCATAAACAAAGCCAAACCCACAAGCACCTGATTAGGCGGCGTCTGTTGCGTTCCCATGGCTTGCCGCAAAATAGAGAGCGTAATGATGATGCGGGTAAAACTCGTCGTTACCAAAAGCATTGAAGGCAAAATGGTAAGGGCCGACATTAAAATCAGAGTCTGCAGCGATAGGGAAAGCGATTGTCCGCCAGCAGGTAAATTTTCCAACTTCAAAATCGGCAAATCAAACAGCGATCCATCAGCAGCCAGCGAAGGCTCTGACGCAAAAACAGCGAGAGTAAGCGAAGCAAAAAATCCAGAAATTAGAATATAAAATTTTCTCATGATCCGACCATCTCCGTGCCTCTTTGGGGGATGATCTCAATCGCACCAACGCCGGTGCGGCCAACGCCACAGGCCAAGCGTGTTCCATCGATATCAACAAGGACAAGCCGCGAGCCGTCGCCTAAATGCACAGAGCCTTTGACCTGGATCGGACCTTGACCAAAATGCTGGTTTAAACGGTCGCGATAGGAGCGCAGGAAAACGGCGGCGGCCACAAGGCCGCCGAGTACAATAAAAGCCGAAAGGAGCGAGGCGACGTTAGACACTAAATGCTCCGCAATCGCTGCTCGGGTGAAATAATTTCGGTAAATCGGATACCTAAGCTTTCGCCGATCAGCACAATTTCACCCTTGGCCAAAAGCGTGCCATTGACCAAAATATCGAGATGTTCGCCCGCAAGCCGATCAAGCTCGATAACCGAGCCTTCGTTCAGCTTCAAAAGATCACGGATGGTGATGCGCGTACCGCCCACTTCCACGGTGAGTTTTACTTCGATGTTCTCGAGCAGGCGTAAATTTTGCGCGGACGCTTGTGGAATTTCGCCTTGCTCGATTGCGCTTTCTGTAGACATTTGATTGCTCGGCCCTTGATGAAATTAGAGAATAGACACGGCCATTTTGCCGTCTTTTTCGCCCATTTTGGCGGTGTAAATGGCTTGCCCGTCGATATAGATAGGGATATCGGCAAAAGCATCGATTGAAACAATGGTACCGGGTTTCAACCGCAGCAATTGCGTCATATCGACGGTCGGTTCAGCAACGCGTGGTGCGATTTCAAGCGTGACATCCATCACCGCTTCTCTCAGGCGGCGCGCCCAATTCTCGTCGCGGTTGTCACCGACCCGCTGCACTTTGCTGCGTAAGAGCGGCGCGATCTGTTTGAGCATTTGCAGCGGATAGACGATTTCGATCACGGCCTGTTTGGCAAACGGCAATTGAATAGCAAACGAACACACAACCACCTGTTCGGTACCTTCAAGAAAGGACAGGAAGGCGGGGTTCATTTCGCTCGTCATAAATTCGAACTGGGCCGGATAAACTTCTTTCCAAGCCTCGTTCAGGGTGCCGGTAGCGCCCTCGATCACGATTTGAATGATCCGGTCTTCGGTCGGCGTAAATTCGGTTTGCCGGGTTACATTGCTATCCCCGCGGCCACCGAAAAAGCTGTTGACCAGAATACTGATCAGGCGCGCCGGAATAGTAACCAGAATGGATCCTTTAAGCGCATCCACGCGCAACGTCGTCATGCTCAAGAAGGGATCAAAGCTTGCTAAATGCTCGTCGAATCGAATGACCCGCGGCGCCATGGTGGCCACGCGGGGTGCGAAACGCAGCATCGGCAAAAGCACATTTCGAATTTGCCGGCCAAACCGCTCATTGATCAGTCGAAGCGTATATAAGTCGCCGAGCAGACTGATATCGTCGGCTCCCAGAATATATTTTTTATATTCTTTTTCCGGAACAACGCCGCTGTCGACATTGATAATGCCGTCTTGAACGCCCTCAAGCAGGGCGGCGACTTCCTCGTCACTTAATTTACGCGAACTGGACATTGGTTTGGTTACTTACTCACAACTGCTACGGTCTACTGCATAACCATAGTGGTAAAGAAAACGTTTTCGATTCCACCAAAATGCTCACGTTCAATCAAAACTTTGTTAATTCCGTCTTTTAATTGGTCCTGAACCTTCTTCCGGTTCTCAATTCCGGCAAGGTCGGCTTCGGTCTCGTTGCTCAAAATCAGCAGAATCTCCGAACGGATGGCGAGTTCATGCTTTTTTAAGTTTTCGATAACGGTCGCGTCATATTGCGTGCCGACGCCTAAGCCAGCCTGGATGAATTTGCGCGAATTCCGGAGATTGGTCGTGAACGGGGTCGGGAATTCATAGTAAGACGTGACGAATTTTTCTTCCTGAGGAATGGCCTTAGCCTCGCCCTTCTTCTCGCCTTCGCCCTTCTTTTCACCCTCGGCCTTTTTCTCGCCTTCAGGCTTTTTCTCGCCTTCCTTCTTCTTTTCGCCTTCACCCTTCTTTTCGCCGCCTGCTGGGGCTTCGCCAACCTTCACTTTGTGAGGGACGCCTGCTGGTTCTGCTTCGGCGGCAGCGGGTTCATGCGCATCGGGCACATCGCTTTTCTTTTCAATGACAATCGCCAAAGGATTTTCATCCTTGGGGCCGGCGAGCTTCATATAAAGCAGCGCGCTGCCGAAACCGGTGCCGATCAAAGCAATACCGGCCACCGCAAAGATGACGATCTTGATGACGGGGCTTTTTTTCTTTTCTCCGCCTTCTTCAGTTTCCTTCGGGGCGGCTTTGGGGGCAGCTGCGGCCATGACGTTAATCCTGCTTTAGATGGTTATATCGAGGGAGAAGCTGCTTTCGGCAGCCATTTGGGAAGTGGGAATTGGGTTTTCGCTCAGTTCATGTTCCGGCGAGCGCTCTTTGGGGGCGTCATCGGTTACATCGAACCCTTCAAGCGTGAAACCTTCGTGACCGAGCGCCTGAGCCAGCGATTGGCGTTCGCCAACCAGCAGGTTTGTCGCTTCGCGATTGGCCGTTTTAACGCCAACTTTAACTTTTTGCCCGTCGAGCGCCATATTGATCGTTACCTGGCCAAGCTGCGGGGGGTAAAGCGAAAGTCTGATCTCATCATGTCCTGACCGCAGCGCGGAAATAATTTGCTGCTGCAGAGCCTTATCGCGTTGAGCTATGAAGATTGGGTTATCAACCCGGATCGGCGAAGGGGCTGCGGGCGCGGTGCTGGTGGCCGATGGGCCGCTGGTCGATGACAAAGGAGCGGGGCGCGACAAAAACTCCGATCCGCTCAGTTTGGCCGGTTCTGCGTCGGTAAACACCGAAAGCGGGGCCGATTGATCGGCCGTCGTGGCATTCAGCGTCGCGTTTGAAGGCGTGTCATCATGGGGGGTATGCGACGAGCCGATCGATACCGCTTCAACCGTCACATGGTCCGGAAGGGCGTGGGACGCCGTGGCGGAACCGTTAGATTGATCGAAATTTTGCGCGGAATTTTGCTGATTCGAGGAAGAATTTTGGAAATCAGCGCCCGATCCGGTCTGATTGCCCAATAAGGCGGATGAAGACGATAGGCGCCCTTCCGCATGATTACCGCCATCGATGACTGGCTTTTGCGGCATGGTCTGATCAAGCCGATGCGCGTCACCACCCGCCATCAGATGCGGTGCCAAGGTTGTCGGGGCAGGGCGCTCGGCCGAATCATCGCGCTTTTCCGGCACGGTGATCGGCTGATTAGGCTCGTTCCCCTGAGCAAGGCTCGGTTGCGCCTTTTCAGCCATCAGGCCTTCAAAACGCGGTCGAGCAGGCGTCACGGGAGATGGTGTGGTTGCTGGCGCAGCGCGATCTTCCGGCGATGCAGGAACGGCGCGAAGGTCAGCACTCTTTGAACGGCGGCCTAGCGGGCGAAAACCCTCCTGCTCGCTTCTTTCAGCGCTATCATCTGCGGCAGCGGCGGGCGTGGCGTTTGCCGCGTGAGTCATAGGGGGAAGCGGTAAAACAGGATTGTCAGCGGGAGAAGCGGCATCGGTCGAGAGGGTGGCCTTTTCCGCCACTTTGGCTTTTGGACTATGGTCGACCTTCTTCGCCGTCAGGAACGGCGCTGGCGGCACGACATCGGCCTGTGGTGCCAAGGCTTCGTCCTTCGGCCCGATCAGTGGTGACGCTGCAGGTGAAGCTGGCGTGGCTAGAACGCCCTCAACGGCTTGGAAAGGCGCATCTGCTGCCACAACAGGAACAACAACGGGTGCTGCTGGCGTCGGGCTTTCCATGAGCGGCTGCTCGGCAAGGGCGGGGGCAAGGCCGCTCTTTCCGTCCGAATCAGGTTTAGCGGGCAGTGTCAGTGAGAGATCAGGCGCGCCGGGCAACCCGTTCAGGCTCGGCGCGGTCGGTAGGCTCTGTGCGGTCGCTGGAGCCACAGGCGCGGGGGAAGGGATTTGCACAGGTGCCGACGGGGCGGGGCTCACCAAGGCAGGGGCAGGAGCCATCGGCAACGGGCTTGTTTCTGCCATGGCTGCAGGGGGCATTGTCTGGCTTGGCAGGGCGGGAAGAGCCGCTTCGGTGACCGATGGTTTTTCGGTCTGAACACCCTCTGTTACGGCTTTGGTGCCGTCCGATGGTACCTTAAGCATCTCGTTAGCCATCGCCATTAGGGGCTCGGCACTCGCCGGGGAAAGAGGCTCTCCGGCTGATTGAGGGGCCACGGCTGAAGGTGCGGGTGTAACCGCTTCGTTAGAAAGAGGAAGCGCTTCGGGAAGGCTAATCGGGGTCGGCACGGCGTCAACCGGCGCCTTTAAAAGCGCAATCGGGCTCTCGATAGCCGCGTCAGACGGAGCGGCAAGTGCCACGGCTGTATCGCTGATCTGGCTTGGCGGAACCTCGGCCATTGCGGCTTCCACGGTCGGCTGAGCCGAGTGTGGGGTCGAAACCGGAGTAGACGATGGCGTTGGGCTTTTCGTCCCATCGGTTGAAGCTTTTACCAATCCTGCCGCTGACAGGACGGAAATCATCCATTCGACGGCTGGCTTTTCAATAAAGGGCTTGGCGGTTAGGCCTTGGCGGGCGGTTTTGTCCATGGCCACCAGCGCATCAACCGAAATCGGCCCATCGCCAATGGTAGGGAGCATCGTGGCAACGGGTGGCGAGGGGATCGAAGGATCAGAAGTAGGCAACGTAACCGCCTTGCCATTGGCGGCAACCGCAGACGCATCGGGCTGGACGGAAACATCCGCCGGGGCTGCACCGGGCTTGGTTGCGAGCGAGATCAAGTCGAAAACAAGGCCCATTGAGGAGGACGAAGAACTCCTGTCCATGGCGAGGGAATCGCCAGGGCTGCGTTGAACCGCTACCGCTTGAACAGCTGTCGTCTCAACCAAAGAAGCATCCTTTTCGCGCTTTAAACGTCAAAATACAGACATACCAGACGGATAACTCAGCAATATTTATGCCAGTTAGGAATTCCGCTTTAACGGCACAAGCGCCTGTAAACGCTCAAAACGCTCATTCGCCTCGGCCTTTTTAAGCTGTTTGGCTTCCGATTGGAGCGTATCGACTTGGTTTTTCTTCTGCGCCAACATCACGGCCATGCGTTGGCGTTCCACTTCCAGCAATTCGCGGCGGTTGTGGTCAATATCGCGACGATCATTGAGGTGATTGTCGATGACCCTGATACCGATCAATTCTTTAGAGGTGAGCGAAGGCGCTCGGAGTTGTTGGTTGTATAGTTTTTTGAGCGCGTCGACCTGATCAATACGCTCGTTCAGGCGTTTGATTTCCGTGTTCAAGCGGCTCGCTTCGCTTAACCATTTTTGCAATTCGACTTGGCGTTTAAGCGCCGCTAGCTGGGTGATGCGTGCCGTTTTCACGGGATGATGGCCTGCAGACGGGCTTCGCTTTCAACCAGACCGCTTCGCTCATTGGTCGACTGGCTGATAAAATTAACGAGCGCCGGATTGATTTCGAACGCTTGATCAAGTTCCGGATCTTGTCCGGGCTGATAACCGCCCAGCATCATCAGATCGCGGTTTTGTTCGAACAGACTTAAATAACGCCGGAATTTACGCGCGCGCAGCAAATGCGATTGCGAAACGCAATCCGACATGGTTCGGCTGATCGAGGAAGCCAAATCAATCGCGGGATAAATTCCCTGTTCGGCCTGCTTGCGCGAGAGAACGATGTGGCCATCCAAAATAGCGCGTGCCGAGTCAACAATCGGATCATTGGTCGTGTCATCGCCGTCGGCCAGAACGGTATAAATTGCGGTAACGGCACCACTGGTATCGCCGTCAAGGCCGGACCGTTCGAGCAATTGCCCGATCAGCGACACAACGGAAGGCGGATACCCTTTGGTCGTCGGTTGTTCGCCAAGGGCCAAGCCAAGCTCACGCTGGGCATGGGCGACACGCGTCAGCGAATCGATCATCAGCAAAACGCTTTTTCCCTGCGCGCGAAAATACTCGGCATAAGCGGTGGCGCGGTGCACCCCACGGATACGCAACACAGGGGATTGATCAGCCGGAACGGCAACAACAATCGTGTTGGCAAAGGTTGGTGAAGCCGAAAGCTCTTCAACCATGCCGGCTACTTCTCGGCCACGTTCCCCAATCAGTCCGAGGATCACAACATCGGCGGAGGTAAACCGTGCCATCGCGGACAATAAAGATGATTTGCCCACGCCGCTGCCTGCGATGATGCCGATGCGTTGGCCGCGGCCGACGGTGAGCAATGCATTAATAGCGCGCACACCTGTATCAATCGGTTCGCGAACGGGCTTGCGGCGCAAGGGATTGACGCGCTCGCCTTTCAGCGGCCAGATTTCACGCAAAATAGGCTCAGGTTGCAGATCAAGCGGCTTGCCTGCACCGTCCAATACCCGTCCGAGCAAAGCGGGGCCAACGGGCACCACATCGATGCGTCTAATCGTTTCAACGCGTGCTCCTGCAACAAGCGCTGCTTGCCCGCCGGTGAGCACGAGAACCGTATAATCATCCAAGAAGCCGATCACTTCGGCTTCGGCCCATTGTCCGTCGCCGCATTCAATCCGGCATTCATTGCCAACGGCTGCGGGAAAAGCGCTCGCATGCACAATTTGCCCGTCAAACCGCTTGACCCGACCAACGGCATTCACCGTCCGTCCACCCCGAAGAATGGAAAGCTCTTTATCGAGCTTGGCCGCCATATCGATCATGGCTCTTCCTCAGGAACGCCCAGCATTTCCGGAATGTCTTCGACTTCCAGATCGCGACCCGTAAGACGGAACCCACCATTGGGCAGATCTTGGTCTTCGATAATCTTGATGGACTTGAACAATTCTTCGCCACGCAAAGCGGGCATCAAAGCCTGAGCGTCTTTTGAATTAATCGCCAAGGTAAATTCGGATCCGGCGCGCGTGAACATATCGGCGGATTTTTTGATCCGGTCGATGAACAATTCGGGAATGGTAGCAAAGACATTGCCGGCAAGGTCCTGCGCAATGCGGCGGACATGGCGTGCCATAATCGCCGTATTCTTTTCCAGCACTTCTTCGGTTGCCGGAATGAGATGATCTTCAAGACGTCGCAGGGCTGCAAGCACATCGGCCAATTCTTGGCGAGCTGCGGCTACCCCTTGTTGATAGCCAATGGCGCGGCCGTCTTCGCGTGCTGTTTCAATTTCGGCAATAATGTCGGCGCTGTTAATCGGAGCTTCTTGAAGGGGCGGTGGGGGCACAAATTGCCCCGCTGCTTGCGCCTCTTGCTCCAGACGTTGCGCTTCTGCAGCCATTGCTGCAGCCTCCGCCTCGTGCGCCGCTTCCTCGCTTGGTTCCGTTAAGGCCGGCTCTTCAACATCAGGTGTGAATTCCGGTAAAGCGTTTTCATCAATGACCTCGTCTTCAACGACGACTTTGAACGAGGTTTTACCCCAAGGCACAAAGGCCCCATCATTGGCGGATGAATAACGTCCTTCTTCGACGAAATCGCCGCCGACTTTGGCAAACATCGCTGCATCTTTTGGACGTAAGCGGCGCGAGGCTGAATTAGACATAATCGTCGCCTCGTCCGGCTAGCATGATGGTGCCCGCATCTGAAAGCTGACGCGCCGTTGCAATGATTTTCTTTTGGGCTTCGAGCACTTCGGTAATCCGCATCGGGCCCTTCGACTCGATTTCGTCTTTCAACGAGGCAGCCGCACGCGACGACATGGCACCGAACATTTTATCGCGCAGACGTTCATCGGCACCCTTCAACGCAATCGCCAGCGTATCCGGATCGCACGAGCGCAGCAGCGTGCCCATGCTCTTATCGTCAACCGCAATGAGGTTATCGAAGGTGAACATATTGTCTTGGATGGCGGTCATGAGGTTCTTGTCCGCCTTGGCAAGCGAACGCATGATGCGTTGTTCGATCGCCGTTTTGGTAAAGTTCATGATCTTCGCCGCTGCCTTCACGCCGCCAATCTTCGAGGCGCGAAGCGAGGTATTGGCCTGGAATTGCAGCTGCATGACGCGTTCAAGCTGGGCAATGGCTTCGGGCTGAACCGAATCCAGCGTCGCAATACGTTGTAACACTTCGTGTTGAATTTCTTCCGGCAGAAGCACCAGAACGTCGGCGGCGATGGCGTATTCAAGATGCGAAACGATAATCGCGATAATCTGCGGATGTTCGCCTGTGATCATTTCGGCAATCGAGCGCGCATCCATCCACTGCAAGATTTCGATGTTCTTGGTCGATGAGGACGGCGTAATGCGCGTCAAGATACTGCCGGCCTTGTCTTCGCCGAGCGCTTTGGTCAATACACGGCGAATATAGGTGTCGGCGCCAAGGCCGATGCTGGTCTGGGCCTTGATGATGCCCAAGAACTCGTCGAGCACCATATTAACGGTCCGCTGATCGACGTCGGCCACCGAATACATGGCACTTCCGAGCTGCTGAACTTCGCGTGGCGAGAGGTTTTTGAGAATCTCCGAGGCTTCTTCTTCACCCAAGAGAAGCATAACAATGGCGCATTTCTGCGTGCCCGACAAAAGCTCAAACGCGGCTTGAACGTCGTTTATTGTTGATACTTCAGCAGCTTCGGCCATGGTTAATAACTCTCTAACTTAACTCAACGAGACACTTACCGTCTTAGTTTATCTCTTTAGCGATTAACGATTTGAGAACGGCGGTCACGCGGCCTGAATCATCGCCAACGAGCATCCGGATGAGGGCAATCTTGTCATCATACGTGTTGGCCGTATCAAGGAGGTCAACATTGATGCCGCTCTTCTTAGGCTTGAGGCGGGCCTTGATGTCGTCAAGCGTCTCACCCTCACGGACTTCAACGGTCTCGCCGTCGCCCATGGTAGGCTCGGCACCCGAGACAATCACGTCAGACATGGTCATCAGGCGGCTGAGGAATGGACGGAGTGCGCCGAGAACGATGATCGCAAGGATAATCAGGACCGCCAATTCCTTAATGGCGTCTTCAATCCATGGCGCATCATACCAGCCACGTTCCAAGGCAGGCTGCTCTTGAGCGAACGAGCTCTGGATGAGTGCGACCTTATCGCCGCGTTCAGCGCTAAAGCCGACGGCTTGCTGAATGAGTTCGGTGAGATGGGCGCGTTCATCGTCGGATAATGGCTTTTCAACCGACTTTCCATCGGCATCCGTCGTCATCACAGAGCGAAGGACAACGGCAACCGAAAGGTGCTTGACGTCACCGAGCGCGGTCTTTGTCGACTTAACATCGCGGCTGACTTCAAAATTCTTAACCGACGAGCTGGAGCGATTCTTGGTCTGATCGGAAGACGATGAATCCGTTCCCTGTTGGGTCGATACCGTTGGCGAGGGTGGCGGCTGGTTAGCCGTTGCGCCTGGAATGCCACGCGCACGGCCTTCAGCGCTTTCCTGAAGCGAATCTTGCTGGCTGCGAATGGCCTGCTGCTGCGGATCAAAGAGTTCACTGGTCTGTTCAACCCGCGTGAAGTCGAGATCGACATTGATTTCACTGTTGACATTACCGGCGCCAACAATCGGCACGAGCAAATTCATCACACGCTCGCGCATCATCTTTTCGACGCGTTGCTTGTGGTCGAGCTGCTGCGAGGTGAGCCCGATATCGGTGTCTTGCTTTGGGGTCGAAAGAAGATTGCCGTATTGGTCGACAACGGTCACGTTTTCAACCGGCATGTAAGAAACGCTGGCGCTCACCAAATGGACGATCGATTGAACCTGTCCAGGTCCAAGTGCACGACCAGGCGATAATTTAATAACCACCGAAGCCGATGGTGGAACTTGCTCGCGCACAAAGGCTGAGCGCTCCGGCACAGCCAAATGCACCCGAGCGCTTTCAATGTCGCGGATTTCCATAATGGAACGTGCAAGCTCTGTTTCTTGCGCTTGGCGAAGCTTGGCTGATTCAACCGAACGGCTGGTTCCCAGCGGCATCTGTCCGAGAAGATCATAACCCGATGATGAAGCCTTGGGCAGACCGGCAGAGGCCAACAACATTTTGGCCTTGTAGAAGTCGGCGCGTGGCACCGTCATCTGACCGGTCGTGGTGTCCAGGCGGGGCTTAATACCCTTATCCGTCAGGGTCTGCATAATCGTTGCTTTGTCGCTTTCTTCCAGCTGCGGGAAGAGCACCACATAAGCAGGGTCTTTCAAAAAGATGATGGCGATCAAGCCAACCGCGATAACGGCTGCGACCAAAATCATCGGCGCCGCACGCATGACGGCGGGCTGCCGCATGAAGCTACGAACAGACGACATGCCTTGGGCAAGGCGTGCCGTCATCGGTACCGTTTGATTAACTGTTACAGCATTTGCATCGGTCATCGTTTTTATCCCAATTACGCGTCATTCAAAGCCAGGCTTAAACCGGCATTGATGTGATGTCTTTGTAAGCGCTCAGCAATTTATTGCGGATCTGGAGCGTCGCTTCAAAGGCGATAGAGGCCTTTTCGCGGGCCAGCATCACCTTAGTCACATCGACTTCATCGCCTGATTCAAAGGCTTTCATCGATGATTCAGCATCATTTTGCGACTTGGCAACTTCATCAACTGCCTTGCGCAATTGACTGCCGAAATCCGAATGACCGGCATTGTCGAACGGGCGTAGCTTAGGGGTTGCCCGGGCTAGAATGTCACTTGAAAGACCAACGCTGCTTGAGGGTATCATGGGGGTTAATTCCTCTTTCATGGCCATATCGATTAAGCTTTAGCCTGCAACCGCATGACGCTTCTGACGGGGCTCGAAATTCACGAGCTCGGCACCGCTGTCATGCAATTCGATCATCAGATGATCAGGCTCGATAACCGCACCGCCCGAGAGAACGAGAGCGCGCTGAAGCACGTTTTCCAATTCGCGAACATTGCCCGGCCACTCATAGGCTTCCAATTTTTCAATCGCTGCTTCCGACAATTCCGGAATGTTAGGAAAGCCGCCGGTATGTTTCGACAGAAGAAGAATAGCGATCGGAAGAATATCGCCAGGGCGTTCAGCCAAAGCCTGCGTTGCCAATGGGAACACGTTCAGGCGGTAGTAAAGATCTTCTCTAAAGCGGCCTGCCTTGACCTCTTCCATCATGTAGCGGTTCGAGGTTGCAATCACGCGCACATCAATCGGAACGGCCTTTGAGCCACCCAACGGCGTGACTTCTTTTTCCTGCAACACGCGCAGGAATTTGGCCTGGAGATGCGGTGCCATTTCGGACACTTCGTCGAGCAAGAGCGTGCCACCGTCAGCGGCTCTGAAGATGCCCTTGTTCGGCGTATGCGCGCCGGTGAACGCACCCTTTTCATAACCGAATAAAAGCGCTTCGAGCATGGTGTCGGGAACGGCAGCGCAGTTGACCGCAATAAAGGCTTCGCGGCTGCGCTTGGATGAATTGTGCAGATATTTCGAAATCACTTCCTTGCCTGTACCCGTTGGACCAACGAGCATCACGGTCACATCGCTCATGGCGACACGACGGGCGAGGCGGAGAAGATTAAACGTCTGCGGGTCACCAGCGGCGACATTCTGATCCGCATCCAAAAAGCGGGCGGCGACTTCAGAAGCATAACGCCATCCGACGGTCGAAGGAGTAAGGCGCAACACGGAGCCGTTGAACTCGCCTTTCAGCGCGAAGGTTTCGCCGGGCTTATCGACCACCACAATGCGGTCGGCTTTCAGCTTGCGGCACCAACCAGCTAGACCGGCTGTGTCGGTGGCCAGCACCTTCGCCGCTTCATGCGACAGAAGAAGACCGGTTCTTGTCCACGCGTCGTTCTTAATCGATGCAAGGCCCTTGATATCCGTGGATACCGTCTCATAACCCCGCATATGCAAATGGGTCATCCAGGCTTCGCCGTCGGCGAGATTGTCGTTGATGCAAAGTACCGTGTTCATTGTCCACTCCTTCGGGCTGACCCGTTCGCAGACTATGAAAGCAACGATCTTGCCAAGTTTTCGAAAATGACGCGGCCAATCCTTAACGCGATCCGCTCAATTTAAATTAAGATGTTGTTAAATATCATAAATTTTGTCTTAATTTTTTTTAAACTTTTTCAAAAAAAGATTCAAATTTATCGAAATTAGGGCTTGGAAACCGACAAAAGCAACCATTTCGAAATGAACGGAGGTTAAAAGAGTTGTCAAAAGGCGAGTGTGTGTCAAAAAGCCGACAAGAGTGTGTAACCTAAAGGTATTGCGTGTCCGAACAAGATTTTTCGCGATTTATGGATTTGCCCAGTCCGGCGATGCGGAATGTGTCGGATATGATTGGCAAAGTGGCCCCGCTAGGCTCAACCGTCTTTATCCAAGGCCCGTCGGGCAGCGGTAAGGAGATTGTCGCGCGCTCGATCCATCTTCGGTCGAGCCGGGCATCGGGTCCTTTCGTGCCGGTCAACTGCGGTGCCATCCCCCGCGAACTCATCGAGAGCGAATTATTCGGCTATGAGAAGGGTGCCTTTACAGGCGCCATGCGGGATCGCGCGGGATTAATGGAGCTTTCCACCGGCGGCACCCTGTTTCTCGACGAAATCGGCGATATGCCGCTCGATATGCAGGTCAAACTGCTCCGGATGATCGAAGAGCGCAGCTTTACCCGCGTGGGCGGCTCGAAATCAATTTCGATCGATGTGCGCTTTGTCTGCGCGACCCACCGCGATTTGCGGCAATTGATCGACGAGCAGAAATTCCGCGAGGATCTGTTCTACCGTATTAATGTGTTCCCGATCCTCCTTCCCCCGCTTCGGGAGCGGCTCGAGGATATTCCGGCGCTCGTCGCCTCTATTATAAAGCGCTTCGAGGCGCAGGGCTTCCCAAAGCCGCCGGTTCTGACGGAAAGCGCGCTTGATGTGCTCCGGTCCTATGATTGGCCGGGCAATGTCCGCGAATTGAGAAATATTCTGGAGCGGGCGGGCGCTTTATATGCGGACCGGCAAATCGACGGCGATTTAATGTCGGATATGCTCTTTCCGGGCCAACCGCGCCCGATCACCGAGGAGCAAGACGCCATTTGGGATGCGTTGGCGGAGTTTGCCAATGATGAGCCGGTGGTGAGCGAGGCGTCGGCGGAAGCCGCTCTGGCCGCCATGGCGCCGTCGGAGGCGAGGGATCACTCGATCCGGGCGCTCTTGGCGTCCGATGGCGAGTTTAGCTTAAAAGACCACATCGCCGCGCTTGAGACGGATTTTATCCGCATTGCGCTGGCCGATTGCAAGCATTCTGTCTCGGCCGCCGCCCGGATGCTCGGCATCCAGCGGACGACATTGATCGAGAAAATGCGCAAATTTTCGATTGGCCGGGCGGATTAAGCCTTAGCCGACTTTATTAGCAATCGACGACCAAGCCTCGGCAATCTCGGAAATCGAGGTGCGAACGGCTGTCAAACGCTCGGTTGCGCGGTCATTATTGGTCGCCAAAAGCTGCAAGCGGGCCCAGTCATACAGATCGGCCAAGGATTTGGCCACATCGCCGCCGCGCTCGAAGTCGAGGCTGGTGCGGAGCGAATAGACGATCGTCAGCGCCTTGCTCACGCCAGCGGAGCGGGCCATCTGGTCATCAACCGAGATGCCCATCAGGGCGCGGTCAATGGAAGCCACCAATTCGGTGAAGAGGATTTCGACGAGACGGTGCCGATTGGCGCTCTCAACCATAAAGTCCTGTTCGACTTGTTCGTAGGCCTTAAGCGCGTTTGAGTGCAACATGATCTTCGTCCTTCTCTTGATCCCGAGACAGAGAACGGCTCCAGCGCCAAACCTTTTAGCTGACCCCGCCAATTATTTTCCTGACCGCCTCCTCGCGGCCGGCCGGACAAGACTTGGCACGCTAATTGCTAAATTCCGTCCGACAGGATTTTCAACGGAGGAATACAATGCTCTCGGTAACCATGGCAGGCCTTAACGCCGCTCAGAAATCGATGGACGTCACATCGAATAATATGGCTAACGCTAATACCGTTGGCTTTAAGCGCTCAACAGCCGTTTTTGGCGATGTTTTTTCCAGCGATCCCGCTTCTAACCCCAAAACAGCGGTAGGTAGTGGCGTTATGACGAGCTCTGTTTCGCGTGACACCACGGCCGGTGCTGTTAAGACGACGGGTCGCGTCACCGACTTGGCGATCGATGGTCGAGGATATTTCGTGGTTCAGGATCCGTCGCCCGGCGCGCCAATGACCTTTACCCGTGCTGGGAATTTTGGCCTCGATGCGAACGGTTCTATCGTTGACTCGTCCGGCAATCAACTTATGGGCTTCCAAGCGGTCCAGTCGTTTAATTCTGATGGCTCGCCAGAGCTGGATGCGAATGGTAACATTGTTATGAAGCCCAACCTTAACCAGTCCCAGTCGTTAAAAGTATTACCTCAATTTGCTGCCGGTGCTACGCTTCCAGATGGGTCAACTGCAAATCAGGAAGTTCAGCAGATTACTTTTACCGGTCCAGCGACCGCCAACAGCTCTATCGTCATAGCCGGAGTCACAATCAATATTAACAAGGGTGATACGCCAGCGACGATGGCCAACAACATTGCTAGCGCGCTTGCACCACAAGTTACAAGCGGAGCATTAACGTCAGCTACCGTTACAGGGTCGCTTGACGCATCTGGTGTAAAAATTGCTTACCCTTACAGCGCTGGCGCCGTCAGCACAGCATTGG
>Ga0214201_1000034_pt1 | contig 62838 bp, 62 predicted proteins | sample TroBogEpilimnion_32_FD_153039 | JGI IMG/M metagenome (GOLD analysis project Ga0214201, IMG submission 153039) | Freshwater microbial communities from Trout Bog Lake, WI - 29MAY2009 epilimnion | ecosystem: Environmental > Aquatic > Freshwater > Lake > Epilimnion/Euphotic zone | place: Trout Bog...
TTTCTGACAGCAACCTTCGGTCACCGGGCGCTGCACCCTGCTTCTCCTTGCCCCACTTGGCGATTCTTCCTCGCAACCTCTTGTCAACCACTTCACCCATTCGGGTAGTTCTTGGAAATACTAAAGAACCAGGTTGCACTTTCATGAATGCACCGGGACTCTCTTTTGCAGACCAAAGCACCCGCTTTGGTGGCTTGCCAGAAAGTCTCTGGTAGGCGAGGGTCTTTACGCCAATGCCCTCTTGGCTAACTCTCCTTAGGAGGAGAATTATGAAGAACCGTACCAACAAGGCTTTCACGCTGCTTGAACTCGTGGTTGCTGTTGTCATCCTGGCCATCATCTCGGCCGTGGCTCTGCCAACCTTCCTGTCGCTCATCAGCTCGTCGGCTTCGTCCTCGGCTGCTTCGTCGGCCAAGAACGCTGCTAACGAAGCTTTCGCTGCTGCTCAGGGCAACGGCACCGGTGTTACCACTGCCAACATCTACTCGGCTTACACCGACAACGGTGCCTCGGCCACGTCGATTCCTTCGACGATGACCGCTGGTGGCGGTGGCGTGGTTAAGTACACTGTGTCGATCAACGGCACCACGTACAACAACTGCGTGACCTTCTCGGCTACCCCGGGAACGCCTTACACCTTCAACGGCGCCTGCTAATTCACCGCGGCACTTTGCCGCGCTGCATAGCCAGCAACGTTTGACCAGATCTCCCCTCGGTTCGCCGGGGGGAGATTTGGCGTTAGAGGGGAAGTAGGGGATTTGGTGAATCGATCGAGTGGGGCTGTTCGTGCGTAGTGATGGTGAGGGTGCTGTCGCCACTCGGTGTACGTGGGCACGCGTCTACGCTCGGGAGCGATGGATCGTGGTTGATCCGCGTGCCAGTTTCAAAGGTGCTCGATGGTCAGTCATATTGAAGTGCTGTTTGGTAGCAGCAGGAGTGTACGAGCGGTTGGGCGTGGTGCCCTGGCACGAGACGATGATCTCACCCGTTCGGGTGACCTTGGAAAAATCTGTGGGAGAAGTTGGCAATCGCTGAAACGGAGCGGACGCTCTTTGTTAGGCCAGAAATGGCTCTTCACACGAGTGGGAGGTACCCACACCAAGACGTTGCTACAGAGCGATGGTCTTTGTTGGAGAACAGGAAATAGAAACATGAAGAACCGTAGCCGCAAGGCATTTACTCTTCTGGAATTGATTGTCGCGGTCGTCATCTTGGCCATCATCTCAGCCATTGCGCTGCCGAGCTTCTTGAGCTTGATTGGCGCACAGGGTTCGTCGAGCGCGAAGTCGGCAGTTATGGCCGCGTCGCGCGAGGCCTACTCGATCTCACAGGGATCAGGTGTCGGCGTATCGACGGCCAACATCTACTCGGCCTACACGGACGCTTCCATGTCGGCCACGTCGATTCCTTCGACGATGACCGCTGGTGGCGGTGGCGTGGTGAAGTACGCGGTGACCATCAACGGCACCACGTACAACAACTGCGTGACGTACTCGGGTGCCGCGGGCATCTTGCCCGTCTTCAGTGGAGCCTGCTAAGTCTCTTAGGTAGCTCTGTAGCGCACCTCCTCGGGTGTTCACCGCTTTCTTGGTGAGCACCCGAGGAGGTTTGTTGTTACGAGCGAGGTTTTCGGTGGCCAACACGAGAACGTACCCTGACAATAAAAGTCATGCGAGGGACGATGCGACGTAGTGGTACAGGAGTAGTCAAGATGGTGGTGGCGTTGGGGCTGGCGGGCTTGGTGCTATCTGGGTGCAGCGTCGGAAGTGTGTCAAAGGCGGTTCACCAGGGCGGCTCGCTCGGGGTACTCAGTCAGGCCCAAGACACACTCGCGCAGTCGATGGTGCGCGTGGCGGCCGCGGTGGACTACAGCGTGGCGCTGTTGCACGGTGGCCCGGTATCGCTCGCGCAGTTGCAACAAGCAACGGGTAGCGGTGTGGTCGGCGTGCGCGTTGCCGGTGCTTCCAGTGGAGTACTCGCGGGAACTGGTGGCGTGGTGCGCTACGAGGTCAGTGTGGCCGGAAGCCGGTATCAGTATTGCGTGAGTTTTTCAGCTGGCGAGAAGACGGCGCCGGTGCTCGAGGGGCGCTGCTGAGAGCTCGCCAAGTGGGCTCGACGAGGAGAGGCGGATTAGAAGAGTACGGTGACCGGGCGCCAGTGCGAGCGATTGACCGAGGCGACGACGGCTTTGAAGGAGGCGTCGAGAATGGAGCGGTCGGTACCCACGCCCCAGACTTCATAAGGCAGGCCAAGGATGTCGCGGTGCAACGCACAGACGTAGGCCACGGCGGCGGCAGTGTTGCCCGAGGCGAGGGCGTGCGAGGAGAAGTGGCGCAACTGCATCTCGATGCCGAGGCTGCTCGAGAGGCCCTGGACGAAGGCGTCGAGAGGGCCGGTACCCGAAGCGTCGACGACCACGTGGCGCTCGTCGAAGCGTAGGCGAACCACCACGCTCGAGTTGGCTGAGGCCGATGTGACACGCGAAGAGAGGTAGCGCAGAGGGCTCGCGTCGCGAGCGTAGATGGACAAGAAGAGATCGGCGAGCTCAGCGGAGGTGAGCTCGGTGGGGTGTGAGATGTCGAGACTCTCTAGCTGGGTGACAAAGTCGCGGGCCAGGCTGCGGGGAATGTCGAGATCGAACTCGGCGTGCAACACGGAAAGCACGAGGCCCGTGGCGGACTCACTGGGCTCATTTGGCGACATAGAAAACCTCACTTGGACTTACCTCTACCCGTGCGCAAGGTGGGGCGGGACGCAACTGCAGTTGTCTATGCGTAGGTGGAGACCAAGCGGCGCTTGGGATTTGGTGCCTGGGGGCACTGTGGGCCAAGCGAGAAGTTTCTCGATGCGTGGTTGACAGGTCGGCTACGGAACCCACAGTAAGAGGCCGGCCACTGGGGCCGTAGATGAGAGGTGAGTAATGCGTAGCAGTGTAGTAAAGAAGCGCGCTGGTGTGGGGATTTTAGCGGTGCTGATTGCGCTGGTAGGGGTTGTTACGGGAGGCGCGGCTGGTGCGTCGGCCAAGAGCGCGAATCAATTTTGTGCGGACTTGACCTTCAAGGTGCCTCGTTTGATCAGCATGCCCAGTTCACCAACGGCCAGTGAGCTTCGCGCCGAGGCGGCGAGCTTGCAGACGACGGGAGCGGCTATTGCCAAGATCGGTGGCGAAGCGCCGAGCTCGTTGCTCGGTGGGTACTTGACGATGTCGGGTGGCGCACTGAACGAAGCAGCGAGCGGATTCTTGAAGGCCGCTTTGGTGACGGGGAGTGCGCGAAAGAGTTGGATCGCCAGCGCACAGGCGCACCTCAGTGCGTTCAACACGGACATGGGACTGGCGTTGCCACTCGAGCAGTCGGCGTGCACGGGCTTTACTCAGTCGGGGCAGGCGGCGATGAAGGTGGTGGGCGACGCTCAGACAAGCGCCAAGGCGGCCAAGCGTGCAGTGGGGTTGACGGACGTTGCGAGTGCGATCAAGCGCGTGACGAGCACGGCGATGCCGGTGCGGTTGGTGGCAACGAAGAAGTCGAGCATGGGGTTCGCCATTCACTTGCAGATCTCGGTCAAGGGGGTCTCGTACGACCAGTGCAGCTTGTTTTCGAGCAATGGTGCGACCATGGAGCCGTGTAGTTAAAGCGGCAGTTCCTTGGTGACGCAAAAAATCCCCCAGGCATGTGAATGCCTGGGGGATTTTTCTATAGAGCGCGACGGAGGTAGTCGCTGGGAAGGTTCGTGCGGCCGGCCTCGATGGCGGTCACCATGCAGGGGTCGCAGATGTTGAGGTGCAACTCGGTGCCGTCGACGGGATCGAAGACGGTTGATCCGTAGGTACCGGTGGTGCTAAGCGTGTTGGCGTCGTCGGGCTGAACGTAGCCCGATTCAGTAGCGAAGTCGGCGAAGACCGGTTGTAGAACGCGGCCGCAGACCACGCAGGGCAGCGGGGTTTTGGGAGTGGTCATGGGATTCTTTCTGCTTGGTCACGTGGACGAGTAGAACCGTTGGTGGGCGCGGGGGGTCACCAAGTTTGGGTAGGCGGTTTGGTGATTGACTGGGGGCTGGCGGAGCTAAAAGCCGCTGTGGGACTCGATGGCCTGGGGCGACACGGAGTTCGGATAGGTCTTTCCGGTCGGCAGGTAACGCGCGGCGGGAGCGTCCCAAATCAGCGGGATTGAGATGCCCGAGGGGCCGTTGCGCTGCTTGGCCAAGATGAGCTCGGCTTGACGAGGATCGGCTTGGGGGTTGTAGACGAAGTCGCGGTACAAGAACAAAACGAGCGAAGAGTCTTGCTCGATCGATCCGGACTCACGCAGGTCGGCGAGCATGGGGCGCTTGTTCGGGCGGGTTTCGAGCTGTCGGTTGAGCTGGGAGAGCGCGATGATGGGCACGTCGAGCTCGGAGGCGAGGCGCTTGAGGCCGCGGGAGATCTCGGAGACCTCCTGGGTGCGGTTTTGATCCTTGGAGCGGCGGTCACCCTCCATGAGCTGGAGGTAGTCGATGACGATAGCCCCGATCTGACCGCGACGGGCCTGGCGGCGCATGGCCGAGCGCACCCCGGAGACGGTGGTGGGCGGGGTGTCGTCGATGAAGAGGGACATCTGAGAGATGGCCGAGGTCGTCAGCGAGAGGTCGCGGTCGAGGCCCGGTGGGATGTCGCCCTGGCGCAGCTTGTGCAGGTCGTAACCGAGCTGAGCGGAAATGAGACGCATGACGAGTTCAGTGGTGCTCATCTCGAACGACAAGAAGGGCACTTGTAGACCGGTCGTTTGGGCGATGTGGGCGGCGAGCTGCATGGCGAGGGCGGACTTACCCATACCGGGGCGAGCGGCGAGCGTGATGAGTTGGCCGCCTTGGAAGCCACTGGTGAGTTGGTCGAGCTCGGCAAAGCCCGAGGGGTGACCGAGCAGGGCCTTCGAGCGCACCTTGGCGAGCTCCTCTAAGGTCTTGGCGATGGCCTGGGGCATGGCGGTGAGTGACGAGACGGCCTGGTTGGCACCGAGTTCGTAGATGAGGCCCTCGGCGCGTTCGAGCACTTCGTCGGGAGCGGCTTCGGGGGCGATGGCCTCACCGGCGATGGTGCGACCGGCGTTGAGCAGTCGTCGAAGCATCGACTTGCCGCGCACGATGTCGACGTAGGCGACGACGTTCGAGAGAATGTCGGTGCGCGCGGCCAGGTCCAAGATGACCGAAGGACCGCCGGCTTTTTGCAGGTGCTTGCGCCGGCGCAGTTCGTCGATGACGGTCACGGCGTCAATGGGCTTTTCGGCTTGGTCGACGGCGAAGATGGCGTCGTAGATCAACGCGTAGGGCGGGTGACCAAAGTCGTCAGCGACCAGCAACTCCGAGACGTCGTTGAAGGCGCCAGCCGAGGTGAGAAGGGCCGCGAGTAGTGAGGACTCGGCGAGCTCGTCGACAGGAACGAAAGGGGTTTGGGGCTTTTTGTCAGACGGGCTTGTGGAGGGCATGAAAAGGACCGTGCGGGTTCGGCCAAAGCGGGCAATCAAGGACTCGGGTGGGTGAGGTGCCGCCGGGGTGGCGTGGGCGGCGGGGCCGTAGGCGGCCGGGAAAGCCGCTTAGGGATCAGTGCAGGCAGATGAACCAGGTGAGGGCGAGGACCCAGCCGGTTGCGAGGTAGGGCCCGAAGGCGAGAGGTGTGGCGGCGGTGGCGCGGCCGCGAGCGCGCAGGTAGAGCCAGCCGAGGATGGTCGAAACCGAGCCGGCGAGTAGCGAGTAGAGACCGACTTGCCACGAGCCGACCAGGCCAGCTGGGATTCCTACGGTGGCGAGCACGATCCAGGTGTCGCCGGCTCCTTGGGTTACACCACGAAGGGCGGCGAAGGCGCGGGCCAAGAACTCAAAAGTTGCGGCCACACCCAGAGCGGTGACCACGCCTGAGATGAGGTGAGAGGGCGAGTGGTTGAGAAGGTTGGCCGTGATGCTAAGAGCCCAGCCGAGCGCACCGGTCGCGTAGAAGAAGGGGGTGTCAAGGTAGAAGGTGTCGAGATCGACGAGGGCGACTTCGATGGAGGTGGCGAGCAGCGTGAGCAGGGCGGCGAGTCCCACAACGCGCGCAGCGGGAGAAGAGAGAGCGTGAAAGACGCTGAGGGTGCCGATGGATGCGGCCACCACGGCAGCGATAGCGGTGGCTACGTAGCGACGACGGGTGGGAGCGACGTAGAGGCGGCGCATGGTCTTTTGTGCGGCGTCAAAGACAAAGGGGCTGCGCGGGGTGTTCTGGGCGCGAGACTCGTGATGTCCCAGGACCGTGGAGCCTAAGTCGAGCAGCTTGGTGGGGTCTTCGAGAGCGACGGTGCGAGAAGAGGCGGCTTCGTAGGCGGCGGTGAGGTGGCGGAGAGGTTCTGTGAGAGCGGTCTGGATCTTTTCGTCGGCGAGGGCGGCCGTTAGCGCAATGTCGATGGCTTGCTCGTCAGGGCCCCGATACGAGTAGGCACTGAGCCCGGAGGTGGCGGCGATGAAAGAGAGCTCTTGGTAGGCACTGCGCGCGGTCTCGTCCAAGAAGGCCTCGGCGGGCAGTACCTCTTCGACGCGCAGCCACTGGCAAGGGTCGGCGAGCAGGGCGGCGATAAAGCGCTGCTCGACGTCAAGGTCCAAGTCCACGGGTTGGGCCTGGTTGCGCTTGGCAGAAAAGCGCACGAGGACGAGGGCGAGGGGCAGGGCCAAAAGGGCGGTGAGAACGAGAGCGATGGTCACGGGAGGAACCGTGCCTTCTTTTGCGGATCCGTCGACCAGGTAGCGGGGGTCGCGGGAACCTGTCGTGGGTGGTGGAGAAGTGGCGCGGAGCTTGGCGAGCGGGACAGTAGCGGTCCCATAGAACCGACAGAAAGTGAAGGAAAGCATGGTAGAGACAATTGCCAGCGCCGCGCAGTTTGATGAACTGGGAGCGAGCGCACAGCCCGTGCTCGTGGACTTTTGGGCCGAGTGGTGTGGACCGTGCAAGCAGATCTCGCCGATGGTTGACGAGATCGCGAGCGAGTTCGAGGGCCGTCTACGAGTGGCGAAGGTCAACGTGGACGAGTTGCCCGAGCTCGCGGGGCGCTACTCGGTGATGAGCATTCCGACGTTGCTGTTCTTGGACGGCGGAGTTGAGAAAAACCGCGTGGTGGGGGCTCGGCCGATGGGCGAGCTGCGCAAGGCGGTCGAAGCTCAGCTGTAGAGCAAAGAAAAAGACCCCCCTCGCATGTCGCGAGGGGGGTCTTTTTTGTGTAGCGGGGCTACAGGGCTTTTGGTAGCACGAGTCCGCGTTCGATGATGGCCTGGTGGGCACGCTCTTCGGTGCGGCGGACGACTTCACGGCCGAGGCCGAGCATGTCGCCGATCTCGGAACGAGTTTGGCTGGGCCAACCGTCTAACCCTTCGGACCGGATGATCACGTAGAGCTCGGTGGGGGTCAGTGAGGCGGTGGTGTTAGCCAGCGCCATGACCCAGAGGCGTTCGGCCTCGGTACCGGGCAGATCATCGACGTTCACCTTGGCGGTGCCAAAGAGATCACGAGCGAGCTCAACGCCCGCGCGCGTGTCTTTGAAGTCACCGTAGGGATCGGGAACGAGGTCACCACGAGTGGCGCCTTCAGATCCGATGGGGTCGTCGAGTGAGATGGTCTTGCCACGACGCATACGGGCGACTCGTTCGAGAGTCATTCCGGTGCGCTCGGCGAGTTCGGCGTTCGAAGGGGTTCGACCCAGCACGCGCGTGAGGTGGTCAACTGCGTCAAGCAGAGGGCCACGCGCCAGGCGATCGGAGTACTTCTCTTGCCCGGTCAACTTGAGGTCGAGGCGACGAATGTCACCTTCGAGGCTCTGCATGACCCAGGTTGAGTACTTGGCTCGGGTTGGATCCCAGGTCAAGAAGTACTCCCACAAGGTAACGATGCCCTCTTGGAGCAGGTCTTCGGAGTTCGCCGGGTTCTTGCACCAACGCTTGACGACGGCCGCAGCCAGTCCGATGTTGGTGTCGATGAACTGTTCGGCGATGTCTTCTAAGACACGAGTGAGCTTTTTGGCTGAAAGCGCGTCGCTTGGGTCATCGGTCAGAGCAGCCAGGGCTGCTTCGGCCTCTAAGTAGCGAGTACGCAGTTCAGTGTTGCGCTCGTTCACCGGGTTTTCGGTGGGCGCCTCTCCGCGTGCGGTCGAGGAGCTCTTGGTTGTGTGGGTTGCCACGAAAGGCACCGTTGGCGGAGAGTTCTCGCGAGCAACACCACGGGTAGCAAAACAAAAGGACCCGGCCGAAGCCGGGTCCTTTTGCGCCCAAGGAGGGGGACTTAGTTCTCGCCGCGACCCTCGTGAACGATTCTCCGCAGTACCACTGGGTGGACAAGCTTGCCGCGCGCCTTCGATTCGATCTGTCGAACAGCTTCGCGCGAGAGACCCAGGGTCTCGCCGATGGCGCTCAGGCGCTGGCGGGGTTCGCGGTCGAGGCCGAGGCGACGAACGATGACGAAGAGCTCGCGGGGGTCGAGCTGGGAGAGGCCGTAGGTCTCGATGTCCTTGATGGCCATGGACGAGACGACGGTGTCTTCGACGGAGTAGCCGACGTCTTCGGCGAGGTCTTCGACAGTCGAGCTGCCGTCACCGATGGGCGTCGACAGGGACTCGAAGCGCGGAGCGTGCAGCACGCGCTTGGCCTGCTCGAGGGTGACGCCCGCGGTGGTGGCGACGTCTTCGATGGCGGGGCGAGCGTTCTCGTCACCGTTCTGGAGCTTCTTGTAGGCAGCGAGGATCTCGGGGCGCTTCTCGAAGTCACCGGAGTTCATGTTCGAGTGGTCGGCCGAGTGAACCGCACGCAGCACCTCGCGCTGGATGGGCTTGAAGGCCCAGTTGGCGAAGCGACCGCGGGTGGGGTCGTAGGTCGAGATGGCGCGCATGAGACCGACGATGGCGGCGGCTTCGAAGTCCTGGGCGTCTTCGCGAGTGGAGTTCTGGGTGAACTTGCGCACGTAGCGACGCAGCAGGCCGTAGTTGGCGTCGACGATCTTGTAGGTGACGTCGTCGCGACGACGACGGGCGCGGCGCAACTGCTGCGAGATCAGAGGCGTGCGGTCGTCGGGGAGGATCTTCTCGAGGTTGGCAATCTCTTCGTCAATGGCCTGGCGCTCGAAGAACAGGTCGCGGTTGAGGTCGTTCCAGTCGTCGCGGCTGCGCTCGACGGGGACCTCGGGGTCGTAGGGCTTGAGGCTGTCAGCAACGGGCGTGGCCGTGGGAGTCTGAGCCTTCTTGGCCTTAGTGGTCGACTTAGTTGCAGCGGACTTGGTGGCAGCGGTCTTGGCCGGGGCCTTCTTCGCGGCAGCCTTGGTGGCTGGAGCCTTCTTGGCGGTAGCGGTCTTGGTTGCGGCAGCGGTCTTGGTCGCTGGAGCCTTCTTGGCGGTAGCCTTGGTGGCTGGAGCCTTCTTGGCGGTAGCGGTCTTGGTTGCGGCAGCGGTCTTGGTTGCGGCAGCGGTCTTGGCCGGGGTCTTGGTGGTAGTGGCCTTGGTGGCAGATGCAGCCTTCTTAGCGGCGGGAGCCGTGGCCTTTGCGGGCGTGGCCTTCTTGGCGGCGGAGGCCTTGGTGGGGGCCTTCTTGGTGGGGGTTGCGGTCATGATTCTCCTTGGGCTTGATGCTCGGTTTCCAGCATCACCAGGGCGAGGTGGGTCGGGAAAGACCCACCGTGACCCGCGGAGTACCCCAGGTGGACGCACCGTCACCAAAATTGGTGTCGGTGGACGAACAGTCGAACTAGACATTCGAGTTCGCGAGGACTTCTCGCGGCTCAACGGTCATGTTAGAGAGCCCGTAACCAAGGTGATGCGTGGAAACGTTGCACTGGCAGTATGTCCACTCCGAAAACGCGTGCACACGCCGTCGGGAAGGGGTGACGATCTTTTAGCATCGGCACAAAGAGTCGCAACAGTACGCAAAACCTTCGTATTTGCAAGGAAAAATTGTTGAGCGGGCCAGGCGACGCGTGCTTGGCGTGGGGCGAATGAGCTAGAGACCAGGGTGCGCCGCGGGCTTTTCTAAGTCGAGTCGGCGCAGTTCTAAGAGCAGGTCGCGCTGGGCGGCGCTGAGGGCTGTTCGCATGAGTAGACGGACTTCGACGTAGGCGTCGCCACGGGTGGCGCCAGGTAGCGGTACTCCCCGACCGGCGAGCTTGATGCGCGTCGCCGGCGCGGTGCCGGGAGGCACGACGATGGTGGCGGGGCCGTCGAGCAGCGTGGTCGACAGACGCACGCCTAGCAGGGCGTCAACGACGTCAACGGGCAGGTCGTAGATCAGGTCACGTCCGCGCATGACGACGTCGGCGCGGGGGCGGACGTTGACGGTGACGAACATGTCGCCGGGAGGTCCGGGAAGGCCGAAGGCCGCGGTGCCGGTAGATCCGGGTTCGTCGGTCGTGAGCCGGGTGCCGACGTCGCCGGCACCGTACATGGTGAGAGTGGACGCAGATTCAGTGCCGGGCGGAATGGTGACGGCGACTCGTGCTTCGCGCAACTCGGTGCCCGTGAAACCGCAGACGGGGCAACCCATCTCGGGAGGCAGGCCGGCGCACGCCGAGCAGACTTCGCGGCGCGAGAGCGTGAGGGTTGACGAGGAGCCGAAGACGGCCGCGGCGAAGTCAATGGTGAGCTGCACGCGCAGATCAGCCCCGCGGGGCCCTACGGGGATGTCTGAAGGGGAATGGGGGCTCGTGGCTTCGGCGGGGGTGTCAGAGAAGGTCTGGTTGGTAAAGGCGGGCCCAGAGCCAAAGGCTCGTCCGGTGCGCGCGAGTTCGGCGTCATAAAAGCGCCGACGCAGGGGGTCGATCAAGGTCTCGTAGGCGTCGTGGGCCGAGATGAAGGCCTCGGGGTTGGGATCGGTTCCGGTATCGGGGTGCAGGCGCCTAGCGGTCTGGCGCCAGGCACGGCGAAGTTCGGTGGGAGAAGAGGTCGGAGAGACGGCCAGAAGGTCGTAGAGGGTGGGATCTGGCTGGTCCATGGGCTGTACCGTCCGCGCGAAAAGAGCGAGAACACGGAGCCCGGCTGGATGCGTGCGTTTCGAAGGCTGCGCAGATCAAAGTGCTGAGTGCGGTATTTGCGGGCAGTTGGACAGTAGTTTTCATGTACTGGTACTGGACTCGCCCTCGTAAAATTGCCGCGTCGATCGTGGCCGTAGCACTCGTGTTGGTGGCGGTGAGCTACTTCTTTGGCTCTGCAATCTTGCTTCGCCTCGGGATCACCACTGACGTACCGGCAGCGAACCAGAGCGTGATCTACGTCGACGGCTGGTCGATGAAGAACCTGGGAGCGACGCCCGTTTACCTCTCGGACCAGCAGTACGGGGGCAACCGGGTCGAGTTGCACTTCTCGCCGGTAAACGGTGACGAGGTGGCGGACTTGCAGGCCCACGCACCGGGGCTGCTCAGTGACGTGGCGAGTCGCATGGTGAGTGCGTCGAGTGTTTTGTCGTGCAAGGCCGCTGGTTGCAAAGACGCCAGTGGGGCCATTTCGAGCGACTGGTTCTTGAACGCTGGGGACATCGCGGGGCTGGGAGCTGAATACCGGGGATACGGGATCTCTCACACGTTGTACGCGGCGGCCATTCCAGGCGCAGTGCGCCAGAGCATGTGGCTGCAGTACAACAACCAGCAGTTGTCACTCGTGGAGCCGCCGGCCGGGTTGGGAGCCACGGGAGCGAACTCCTCGAATGGCTACAACGCGCACCGCTGGCTGGTGAGCGCGGCCTTTGGTCAGCTCTTCTTGCCCCAGGCGGCGTGGCGCGGGGGCGCGGGCGGGTCGCTCGAAGTGGGGGCGCTACTCAGTGCACCCAGCGCCACTCGCGGTGGTGACGTGGCGGCGGTCGAGGCCGGGAGGGTGTTTGCGGCAGGCCTCGGGGCGCCGAGCGCCCAAGCGGCAGCGCTGTCGCCGTCGCAGTTGACGTTCATGTCGAGCCCGACGACGGGCTGCGGGCCGGGCGTGTTGTGCGTGCCGGGAATGGCGGCGAAGCTCGGTGGTCAGATGAGCTTCTCGACGTCTGAATGGTGCAGCAATGGCGCGGTCGTGAATGCGATTTTGGCAAATGGAACGTGGAAGTACGACTTCTCGGTGCCCACCGCGCAGTTCGGTGCGTGGACGCAGAACCCGGCGGGGCTGGCTGGCAGTGGTGGTGGCGACTCCTGGACGTGGTCGGGTTCACCTGGTCTTTTGCAGGGTACAACGACGTGGAATCAGGACCTCGTGTACATGACCGCCAGTGACCCGGCGACACTGATGGGCGTAGGGGGACAGAGCGGCCAGACGGCAGCGTTCGTTGCCCACCACCACGTCTCGGCGGCCAGTAGTGCGCCATGGACGGCCGGTACGGTGATTGGCAACTACTTCGGCGGGCGCTGGAATAGCTGCAAGGGCTGACGGGCCGCGGGGTTCAAAGGAACCCGCGAGGTGGCCGGGTAGCTCGGGCAGTTGCTTTGAAACAGCGAATGCAAAAGCTCGACTGAGCGACAGAATAGATACATGACGTATTTCTCCAAGTTCGCGGCCCTGGTTAAAGAGCGCCGGACGCTCGTGGTCGCGGGCGCAGTGGCGCTGTGCTTGGTCGTGGGGCTGATCTGGTCGCTCGGCACGCACTCGGCCAAGCAGTCGGTGACGACTACGACGGTGGTGGTCCACAAGCACCACCCGGTCCACGCGACGACCACGACGACACTTCCGCCAGTGACGACTACGACCGTGGTCCCCGTGACGCGTCCAACGACGACCACGACTGTTCGCCGGGTCACCACGACGACTCGCCCAGGGCGTCGCTCGGGAAGCTCTTCGGGGCAGACAACAACGACTACGACGACCGTGGTTCCAGTGACCCGTCCTACAACGACGACCACCGTGAAGCCAGCTACGAGTAGTGGTCCCAATCCCCCACCGACCTCAGCTGTGTTGAGCGTGGTGCGCGACGGAGTACGTTCGTGCGAGGCGGCGAACTTTCCGACCATTGTCTTGTACTTCACGTACTCGAACGGCTACACGTGGGTGGCTACGTTGCAAGTCAGCGCTAACGACCCCGTCGTCGGTGGAAACATTTTGTACCCGTACGACCCCTCGGACCAGTCACGCACGCTGCCAACAGAGATTGCGGTTAGTTACGACCCATCAAACTCGGCGAATAACTTCTGCAAGGCAGCTCCGGCTGGTACCTGGTAGGGCAGCTCGCGCTACGAGGCCCCGAGTCTTAGTGACCCGGCGTGATCGTGCCGCTCGCAACGGGCACTGAGATAGAGGCCGGATAGGCATCTGGGTACTTAGCCCAGCCGATGGTGGGTACGAAGCTGAGCGGGCCAGCGCCGTCTTGGTACTTGGCCGTAGCAGATTCGATGGTGATGGTCACATGCTGACTCGCGGTGGTGGCGTTTCGAAAGCCCAGGTAGAAGGTGGCCGTGCCCAGTTGGTCGGCATTCACGTGCACGGTGAGGGTCTGTTCGCCGTTTAGGGCAGTCGACGTGGCCAGGATGGAGCCGCCTTGGTCAAGCAGGTGGAACATCTGATAGCCCGTCGAAGCAGTGATCTTGACAGTGGCGTCAAACCCGACAAGTGAGGCACCGGCTGCGCAGTTGACACACTGGAAGGGCAGCGAAGAGATCTGCACGGGCTGAGGGTTCAACGCGTCGCCGAGGCCGAGCAACTTGATGGGGTTTACGAAAACGGTCAGGTTGGGGCCGGGCTTGGCTGGCTGAGCGACAGGAGCTGCGGCATTGTTGCCGACTGAGCACTGGGCGTTTGCCTGCGCGTACGCGGCGGCGGCTTGGGCGATCTGAGTTGCCTTAGTGGTTGACCAGGCTGCGGAGCTGAGGGGGTTCACGTGCCCACTTTGAATGGCGTAGGGACTGCCGGCCCAGTAGGGAGAGGGCGCGGGCAGCTTGGAGAGAGGGTCGGTGACGACGGTTTTGTCGCGGGTGAGGACTTCTTGGTAGATGGCGTTGCGCCAGTTGCTAAAGGCCGAAGAGGTCCACGAAGCGTAGGCGTTCAGGTTCTGGCCCGATCCCGCAAAGAGGGTGTAGCGCGAGCCGCCGGCGCTGGGGGCGGTGAACTCGGGAAAGAAGATGGTGGTCTGGCCGGCCTTCGGGGTGGTGTCTTCTGCGAACCGGGCCGAGGCGACGATGGGCATGACGCAGACGCCGAAGACCACGTTGCTTTGTGACTGGTTCGACGAACTCGCGACGGGTGCGTACTGCAGGGACGAGGAGCAGGGAGCGGTGGACTGGTTGTACTTGGCGGCGAGGGCGTTCCACTCGCCGGGCGTGGTGAGCTGGGTGGCAACGTCACTGCCGACCATAGTCGGGGCAAACGAGAGGGCGAGGTTCATGGCCTCGTTCGCGTACTTGGCGGGACTGGCGAAGTTGTTGGCGCGTGCGTAGTTGTACCACTGGACGTAGCCCCACTGGTCTGATGAGTTGTTCGACCAGAAGTGGTTCGCCCACTGTGCGGTGGCGGGGTCGATGGTGTAGGTGGGGTCGTTCGTCGCCTGAGCCATCTCTTTGAAGTCGGTGACGACGGTAGCGGCCGAAGACGTCTCGAGGGCCGAGCAACTAAAGCCGTTGGAGACGGCGAAGGGCTTTTCGGAGGTGAAGGTGGTGTTCGCCCAGGATGTTTGGGACGCCGAAGAGTTCAGTGTGTAGACGGGCAGGCCGTAGCCGCCGGGGTAGGACTTGGTCGCGGGACAGGCGGGCGAGAAGGGGGCTGGATAGTTGGGGTTGGGGTTGGAGATGGAGTTGAACTCACAGCCGTGCTGGGTGGAGGCAACGGTGTGAGACGAGGCGTCGGCGGGAGCGGGCGAGGCGGCGTAGTACTTGGGTGCGGGATTCTTGTTCTTGGCGTTGGGGTCGTAGCAGCCGGTCTTCGTGGCGTCGGCTTGGGTGAGGGCGATGCGCGAGACGGTGTAGCCCTTCTCGGTGTAGCGCGATCCGGACGCCTCGCCGTAGAAGCGCCAGACGTCAAAGCCAGTGGCACACATTGCTAAGTCGGTGTTGAAGAAGGGATTCTTCGTAGAGGAGATGTTGATGCCGTGGGTGGGGTTGTAGGTGCAAAGAGAGAAGTTCGAGGCGTAGCCGTAGCGGGCGATCATGTTTTGGATGGCCGACGGGGTGCAGGGAATGGAGCCAACCGGCAGCTTGCACAGCGCGGGGTTGCCGATGGTTGATTGGTTGCAGGTGCTGGTCCCACTAACTGATGCACCACCACCCACTCCCGGGGCGCCAGTGCCCGAAACGGATGTGTTGGCGAAGGCGGGCGTGGCGGAAGCGAGTACGAGGGCGAGGACGCCGATGAGCGTGCGCAGCTTGCGGGCGTGAGTGTTCATGGGATCCACCTTTCGCGGGCTGGGTAGGCGGGCAAGACGAGCCATTTAGTGGCTGGGCTTGCCGACGGCGATGACCTGGTAACTACCGGAGTTGATGCGCTTGAGGTCGGAGGACTTGTAGCCGGAAGCACAACTGGTGGCGTTGCAGTACTGAGCAGACTGCACCCCAAAGCCCAGAGAGAACAGGCTCGTCGTGTGGGATCCGTCGGCAACGTAGCCGGGCAGGAGTATGTAGTTGCGAGGGCCGCTGAGGCTGGGGACGCAACTCGATGAGCTGCAGGTGTAACTCGTCTGAGGGTCTTGAAGCGTCACACCACAACCGCCACTCGAAGAGTCAACAAAGCAGTTAAACCACTCACCGGTTGAAGGGTCGAGCGCGCGGAGCATGTTGGGATTTCCGCCGTTGACGGTCAGGTTGACGTTGTACTGAAGGTTTTCGAGGAATGCACCGGAAGCGCAGTTCGAGCAGGTCCAAGAGCCAGTGGAGATGGTGGCGAGCTGGGGCAACAAAGAGCCGTCAGCCTTGAAGGTGGGAGCACCGAGAATGGCGGCTTGGGAAGTAGTGGCTGGGTCTGACGGCAGTGAGAGGGCGTGACCGGCGTCGGTGGCCGTCGAGCAGTCGGCGTACTGCGAAGCGAAGAGGGCTTGAGCTGTGGAGTTAGTGAACTTGGCGCCCACGCGGTAGTAGGTCGCGGCGCGGTTGGCCACTTCGTTGTAGATCAGCCCACGCCACGTCGACGTCGAGGTGCTGCCGGCCGAGCCGATCACCCCACCGGTAGCACCGAGCGCGGCGGGCTGGGCGTAGGTCGAGGTCGCGGGGTTGGTGTAGTTGGGCTCGTAGGCGTTGTCCGTTGAGGCGTACCAGACGTGGGCTTGGCGCTGGATAGGAATGATGCAGGTGCCGATGTAGGGGGCAGAAGACGAGCCAGAGGCGGTGGCATCGGGCATGAACTGCGCGTAGGAAGAACAGGCCGGTACTTGGTAGCCGAAGTATGTAGCAAGGGCGTTCCAGATGGCAACCGTGGGGTGAGTGCCCGCTGAGATGTGCTCGTTGCTGTCGAAAGTGGCGGCCGTGACGGTGCCCAAGCCCAGGGTGCCCGCAGATACCGCCGGGTAAATGTTGTTGACGGTGTCGGCGTAGGCGTAGGTCTGACCCGACGTGGCCAGAGCCTTGGTGAAGTTCTGCCAGAACAGTTTGGCGTTTTGCCAGTAGCCCTGGGAGGTGACGGAAGAGTTGGCCGAGGACATGGTTGGGTCAGACGACGCGGCCATGGACTTGAAACTCTGATACAGGTTCGAAGAGGTGGCGCCGTTCGTGGTAGCGGTCGTGGCGTGGGGGTTTTGCAGGTCTTTGCACGAAGTAGCCGCCCCGGTGCCGCTTTGGGTGTGGGTGGCGAAGGTGGACTCGGCGGCGTAGGCGTTCTGGTAGGGAGCGACGTTGTAGAGGTAGACGCGGTTGCCGCAGTAAGACTGGCCGACACCACCAATCGAGATGCGCTGGGCGCAGGTGTGGGAGGCCTCAATGTGCTGGGTGGGCTGGGCGAACTCGTAGCCACCGGCCTTGGTGCTCGGTGTGACGAGGGTCGGTGAAGCGGTGGTGCCGACGTCCATGTGGCTGGGGGCGAAGGCGACGGCAGACTGGGCGACACCCTGGGTGCAGTTGTTTTGTACGCGGATTCGACTGACCGTGTAGAAGGTGGCCGCGCCGGCGGCGTTGGATGAGGAGTAGAAGTTCCACTGATCAAAGCCAGCGGGGCACCAGGTGCGGTTACCGACGCTGCCGAGGGCGTAGTGAGTGTTCCAGGGGTCGTAGGTGCAGTTGGCGAAGGGGGCGTCGGTGGTGGCTGGGTTGTAGGGGTCGATGTAGCTCGTGTCGAGAGCACCCGTGGAAGCGCTGGCGGCGCCCATTCCGTCAGAGCCGCCACAGCCGTAGTTCGCAAAGGCTCCTCCACCGCTGCCGGGAGCGCCCGAGTAGGGGGCGGCTGGGGTCGCGGCGTTGGTGGTCGCGTTGCCGTCAGCGTAGGCGGGAAGGGCTACGCCCACCGAAGCAACGAAGGCGAGCAACAACGTAAGCGCGGGGCGAAGGAGACGGTATTTCATGAGTCGTACCGTGACTGGTTAGCCAGAAAACGCAAGCGTGTTGAGGCTTGGTTTCTTGGCCTAAGAGGGTTCTTCGCGGGGGCTTGGAGAACTGTGGGACTGGGTACCCAGGTGCGGCCCACGCAGGGTGGTCTTTTGGGGCCTACCAGCCGGCGGCCGGAGCCACTGGGCAGCCCTCGGCGTGCAGAGCTCGCAGGTGAGCGGCGTCGAGCGCAGTGATCGACTGCGTGGTAACACCCAGGTAGGGGTACATGAACGAAGCGGGGTTGGGTGAGTGGTCGAGGCCCAGGACGTGACCGAGTTCGTGCATGAACAAGGTGCCGAGCGGCGAGCCGGGAGAGAAGCCTTCTGAGAACTGCTGGTTGGCGTTGATGACGATGGTACCTGAGACATACACGGATCCAGTGGACGCGGGCACGTAGGCGGGGTCACCGGCACCCATCTGGCTAGAGCCGTCTTGTAGCAGGTTGGTCTGGCTGGGCGTAGCGAAGGCAATGATCACTGGGGCGTAGCCGGGACGGCCCAGCTGCTGATTGGTCGTCCACGAGGAGTTGGGTATCTCGTTAGTGGTGCCGGAGTAGACGAGGCGATACCCGCTCGCAGCTTCAAGCTTGGCGATGGCGAGGTCCAAGTCGTGCTTGGCGTAGCGCGGGGCGCCGGTGAAGTTGACGACGTAACTAATGGGTGCGCAAGAGGACCAGGCGACTGGTCGGTTGTTTTGTACCTGCATGTAGGGATGCGCGTTCATGGAGGCGGCGTTGCTTTGCACGCTGGCGGCCGAGGACGCGGCGGGGTTCAAAGCGGCGGTGAACTTGGCGATCACGGGCGAGTGGGTGAAGAACAAGACAGCCACAATGACGGCCGCGATCTTGATGGCGTCTTTAAGGGCTGTTCGCATGGGTATCTCCTGGTGAGTCGTGCTTCTAGTACCCATTCATTGCCGGGCCCGGGTCGTGCAGGCGTAGAACCGGGGGAAGTCCGGTGCCCCAGCTATCCGGGAATCTTGCCGCGAAGGGAGCGGGGCGGCCCACGTTGCGCAGATTTTGGCGCACTTGTGGGGGTGGGTGGCGAAAAGGGTCCTAAAAACAGCCGCGAATGGCGTCGCTGGGCGCGACGTTGAGCTTGGCGGAAATGGTGGCCGAGAGGCCGAGGACGAAGAGCACCATGGGGATGAAGTTCTCTTGGCCCAGTGGCGGCGGTGCGCCGTCTTCGAGCAAGTAGACGGCGCGCTCGACCGTGGCCAGGATGTGCGGGGTGACCTCCCAGACGCCGTCAAGGGCTACTTGCACCAACTCGTGGGCCAGCTCCAGGCGGGTCATACCCGAGTCGTCCACCGAGACCAACTGCAAAAGAGAGGCCGCGATGCAGTAGGTCGTGTGCAGATCTAAAACGACTTCGTCGCGCGTGGTGAGGGCGCGCAGCGTGGGACGCGGATCAGCGGGATGGTCCGGTTCGAACAAGACGTCGGCGGCGACGGCGAGCTCGTTGGCAAAGTCTTCGTCGATGAGCTCGCTTCTTGACACCAAGAACCTTTCCGTGGGCTTTTAAAAAATGGTGAGGAGCAGACGGGCGCCAGCACGGGGCTTGGTTTCTTGATTGCTCGGCGCGCGGATCAGGTGTTTCGCGAGCCAGAAATTCTTAAGCGCTCTCAACTCTGCTTTCAACTTGGGAAGGACTATTCAGGGCTCGAAAAGAATGGTTTTTTCGCTTGTGAGTAGAAAGGTACGTAGATGAATTCTTTGTTGTTGGAGCTGTTGTTGCCCTTTTGTCAATGGCCAATTTCAAGTACCCGCTGGTGGCCACGAGAAGTCCCCACCCCTCGAGCGCGCACGGGAACTCGCGCACGGCGTACAGGTAGTGGCCGTTGAGGCAGCTGTTGATGTAGAGCGCTGCGAGTACTGCGGGGCGTAAGAGGGCGTTCGTTAGTTGGTCTTTGCGGGCAGGTAGGGCTTGACGTTGTTTTGCCACGTGAAGTAGAGACTCGGCGTAGCGGCGGCTGGTTGCATAAAGATGGCCGCGTAGTTGCCATACGAGTGCGAAGCGGTGGGTGGTGCGTACGCGGCGCCCATAACGCAGGTCTGACAGCGCAAGCCGGACGTGGTCCCCAAAGAGAGGATGACGTGGCGGTGCCCCCAGCAGCTCTTGGCGACGGGCGAGGTGCAGTCGATGTTTGCGGTGTTTTGCACCGAGCCGCCCCAGCCGTCTTGGTACATCCAGCCGAAGTCAGCCATAAGAACTGAGTAGGTGCCGGCCCAGATACTCCCCCACCCGACTGGTCCAGCGGGTATCGATGCGGGCAAGCGCGGATCGGTTCCGAGCTTGGCACCGCTGGCGGCCACTTGGTCGAGGCTTCTTTCGAGACCTAAGTAGGGCGCCAGGCCGCGCGAAACACGCTCTTCGTCGATAACAACGAACATCTGCTCGGCAGGAGTGAGCGAGTAGAAGTTGCTCGGCAAAGAGAAGGCACGCAGAGACTCTTTGGCCCGGGCGGCGTTGGTGGAAAGCAAAACGTAGGCGTTGCACGACTTCGTGTTGGTGTTCGGCGCGATTTTGGGACCAGTGGCAGTGACGTACCAGCAAGGATCAGGACACGACGCCTGGCAGGGCCCTGAGCTCAGGGGGTTCGGGTTGTAAGCGAAGTTGCTCGTGGGATCTTTTAGCGCCGACGTCGACGCGGTGGCTGGTAGAGCCTGGAAGGTAAGCGCTACGAGGATCAGGGCGGCAGCAGTGGTGCGCATCTTCATGGAACTAATCGTGCGGACAAAGTCGATGTCGGCCGGCACAAAGCAAAAGCCCCGCGGAGTGTCCGCGGGGCTTTTGATTGGGGCGTGGTGGATTTAGCCGTTGAGGGCGTTTCTCAAGGCGTCGCCGGCGTGGGGCAGCTCGTTGGTGTAGCTGATCATGGCCGAGAGGGCGAGGGCGAAAGGCACGATGGCGAAGAGGGCTTCTTGGTCGGCAATGGGCTCGTCGGCGACGAGAGTGAGCAGCACGGCCAGGGACTTCTCGTAGGTGGCCTCGTCTTGGTGCCAGGTGTGTAGCAGTGTGACTTCGGAGAGGATGGTCATGGCTTCGGCGCGCGTTTGGGTCTCGTACATGGTGGTGACGGTGGCAAAGAGTCGCGCGGAGAGGGCGAGGGCGGTCGAGAGCATCTCTTGGGGAAGAGGCTGGTTGGTGATGAGGGTTTCTAGCATCGTGGTGGCGGTGTCGAGACGGTTCTCGAGAGTGAAGGGGGCGTCGGTTTCCAAGACGGTATCGAACATGAGGTCGGCGGCGATGGCGAGTTCCATCGCGAGAGAGGGGTTGACGTGGGTTGCTTCGGTGTAGCTAAACATGGTGATTCCTTTCAGTATCTATGTTGTCTGTTGGGTTCGGGCGTGCACACGCCTGGGCAGCCTTTGACGAGGCCGTTTCGAGCCCAGAATCTGGTGGGGGTGGCAGATGGGCGAAAGCTGTCGAGTGGGCGGGATTCGGTGCGCTGCCGAGCACAGTAAAAGCCCATGAATAGCAACGATGAAATCCTTGATGGGGCGATTGAAGCCACGCGAACACCCCGGCTGGCCGCAGCGATCTCGGCAGCGGTGCTGATCTGCGCGATTGTCCTTGGCGCCCAGATCCACTGTCGAGCGCACAGACCCTTGTTGGCGTCGGGCGGCGCTCGGCGTTGGCGCGACAGCTTGGCGCGCGCACGGTAGGAGCCACGCCCAGCAGACGCTGGACGGTTAGACAAACAAGGAGTGACATGTCAACAGAACTTGACAAGTCGACGACGTCTTTGATTGAAGAAGACGTCGTACTCGACACCCCCTACAACCTGTTCTTGTGGAACGACCCCGTAACCCCCATGCAGGTGGTGACGTATGTACTGAAGCAGCTGTTCGGCTTTTCGAAAGAGAAGGCCGAAGAGTTGATGCTCCAGGCGCACAACAACGGCAAGGTCGTGATCTTCACGGGCAGCCAGCAAGAGGCTGAGCGCTACTGCGTTCAGCTGCACGCCAAGGGCCTCATGGCCTCTGTTGCAAAGGATGCGTAACGTGGAGATCTTTACTCTCTTGCCGGGCGGCCAGGTTCGCTTGCGCGCCCAAGGCCAGCTCGTGGAGTTCGTGTGCGAGCAAGCCGACGTCGTCGAGCACGTTTTGCACACCCCGAGTGACCCCAGCTTTTATCGACTCTGTGGTCCGGTTAACGTTGAGGTGAGTGAAGACGACGTCTTTACCCGCTTGGAGCGTGAAATGACCATCGAAGCGCTGTGCGCTCGAGTTCGGACTAGCGCCAAGGCCGAAACTCTCAGTCGTGAAGACTTGGAGGCCTGGCTGAGCGTTTTGTCGATGGCCCTTGGGGTCCTTGCAGCCAAGCTCGGCATCGTGGATGACGAGTCGCGAGACGACGCTCCGATGGGTGCCGAGGCGTACTTTACGGCCAGCAACGTGATCTCGTGTTGCGTGGTAGAGGCCCTCGAGGCACTCGACGAAGCGTAGGCACCGAGAACCCAAATTCCCACAAAGACCGCCCCGAAAGGGGCGGTCTTTGTTCGTTACGGCGAGAACCAGGTGGGCTCGAAAATCAAGTAGTTGCCGCGTACTTTTTCGGGTGCTACTCGACACTTTGGGGCTACGTAGTGACTGTCTATGCGAGACCAATCGCGAAGTCGAGGAGAGACATGAAGAAAGCACTGGTAACGGGTGTGACGGGTCAGGACGGCTCGTATTTGGCCGAGTTGTTGCTCGCCAAGGGATACGAGGTGACCGGTGTGGTGCGTCGCAGTTCGTCGGTGACTACGTCACGGGTGGCGCACTTGGCTGACGACTTGCGCCTCGTTGATGGTGATTTACTCGACGCGGGATCGATGACTGACATCATCGAAGCGGTCCAACCCGACGAGGTGTACAACCTCGCCGCTCAGAGCTTCGTAGGGACGTCGTGGAGCCAGCCGATCTTGACGGCGGAGATCACGGCGCTCGGAGCACTTCGGATGCTAGAAGCCCTGCACCGGCTCAACCCCGAAGCGCGCTTTTACCAGGCGAGTAGCTCGGAGATGTTCGGCAAGGTCCAAGAGGTGCCCCAGAAGGAGAACACACCTTTCTACCCGCGCAGCCCGTACGGGGTCGCCAAGTTGTACGGACACTGGATCACGGTGAATTATCGCGAGAGTTACGACATGTTCGCGTGCAGCGGCATCTTGTTCAACCACGAGTCACCGCGGCGGGGGCTGGAGTTCGTGACGCGCAAGATTACGCACGGGGTGGCGCGCATCGCGGCGGGGCTCGACTCGACACTGGCGCTGGGCAACTTGGACGCCAAGCGGGACTGGGGCTTTGCCGGTGACTACGTCGAGGCGATGTGGCTGATGATGCAGACCGACGAGGCGCGGGACTACGTGATTGCTACGGGTGAGACGCACAGCGTGGGTGAGTTCTGTGAGCGGGCCTTTGCTCGCGTGGGGCTCGACTGGCGAGAGTACGTGGTGATTGACCCGCGCTTCTTGCGGCCGGCCGAAGTGGACCTGCTCGTGGGAGATCCTACGAAGGCTCGCGAGGAACTGGGCTGGCAGCCCAAGATGAGCTTTGGCGAACTCGTGGACACCATGGTGGACGCGGACGTGGAAGAAGTAGCAAGACTTAGCCGCTAATCTAAAGAAGCAGTAGAAGATGCCGGTAGCTCGCGCTACCGGCATTTTTGCTGAAACTACTCTTCGTCGAGGGCGTCTTTGGGGAGCTGGTGGCGAGAGACACGGTGAGTGGTTCCTAAGAAGCGCAGCTCGGGAATGGGCTTCTTGGCAGCCTGGCCGAGCTCTTGGTGCTTGCTTGGCGAACAGATCCAGCAACCGGGTTGGTGGCAGTGGTCGGGGGTGTGGGACATGGCCCTCCTTTAGAGGTGCGCGAACGGCAATATCCTCTGTTCTCTCAGTCGTCCGGGGCGCGCTGGTCGGCGCAAGCAAAAGGGCCGGGACGGGACAAGATCACCCGAATGGGTGAGGAGCGTTTTGGTTGGCGGCTGCTCGGTTGGGGGCTCGCGTGGATGGCGAGATCTTCGGACTTAGACGTCCAGAGATTCACGGTCCAAGGTAAGAGCGTTGTCGACGATGAAGTCACGGCGAGGTCCGACGTTTTGACCCATGAGCATCTCGAACATGTCGGCGGCGGCCTGGGCGTCGTCCATGGTGATGCGGCGCAGCATGCGGTTCGAGCGGTCGAGGGTGGTCTCGGCGAGCTGCTCGGCGTCCATCTCGCCGAGGCCCTTGTAGCGCTGGATTTCTTTGACCTTCTTGCCGGCCTTTTCGAGCTCGGCGAGCTTTTGGTTGTGGTCTTCGTCGGTGTAGGTGTAGATGTGCTCGCCGGTGTTGGACAAGGTGATGCGGCGCAGCGGTGGCACGGCGGCGTACACGCGGCCCTCTTCCAAGAGGGGTCGCATGTAGCGGTAGCAAAGCGTCAGCAGGAGACAACGGATGTGTGCACCGTCGACGTCAGCGTCAGCGAGAACGATGAGCTTGCCGTAGCGAATCGAGGAGATGTCGAAGGACTTGCCCGATCCGGCTCCCATGGCGGTGATGATGGCGGCGCACTCGTTGTTGTCGAGCATCTGCTTCTCGGTGGCGCGCAGGGTGTTCAATATCTTGCCGCGGATAGGCAAGAGGGCTTGGGTCTCGGAGTCCCGAGCGGCTTTCGCCGTGCCCATAGCACTGTCACCTTCGACAATGAAGACCTCACAGCGCTCGAGGTCGTCAGAGCGGCAGTCGGCGAGTTTGGCGGGCAGGGTCGAGGACTCGAGGGCGTTCTTTCGACGAATGGTCTCTTTTTGCAGGCGCAGGGCGCGACGGGTGCGCCCGGCGGTGACGATCTTCTCGGCGACCTTCTTGGCGGCGTCCTTGGTGGACTTAGCGCCGGCCCAGGCACGCAAGGCCTCGGCGGTGATGTCGGCAACGATCTTGGTCGCGGCCGAGGTGCCGAGGATCTCCTTGGTCTGACCTTCGAACTGGGGCTCGGCGAGTCGCACGCAGACGACGGCGGAGAGGCCTTCGAGGACGTCTTCTTTGGTGGGGCTCTCTTCGTTGGCCTTTTGCACCTTGGTCGACGAGGCGATCTCGGAGAGGGCCTTTACGAGGGCGCGCTCGAAGCCCGAGACGTGCGTGCCGCCCTTTGACGTCGAGATGATGTTCACGAAGCTGCGGATGTTGGTTTCATAACCGGTCCCCCAGCGCAGCGCAATGTCGACAGAGAGCTTGCGGGTGACGGTCTTGGTAACCATGTGACCGGCGTCGTCTAAGACGGGCACGGTCTCTTCGAACTCGGCCGAGCCCGTGATGACGAGAGGGTCACAGATGGGCATGTCGGTGGCGATGAACTCGACGAAGTCACGAGTACCGCCGTCGAAGCGGAAGGTCTCTACGGTGGGCTGGTCGCCGCGCTGGTCTTCGACGGTGATGGTGAGACCGGGAACCAAGAAGGCGGTCTGGCGGGCGCGTTCGTAGGTGCGCTCTAAGTCGATGTCGGCGTCGGCCAAGAAGATGGACCGGTCGGCCCAGTAGCGAACGCGAGTACCCGTCGTGGTGGGCTTGGCACCGCGAACCTTCTCGAGACCGGACTTCTTGGTGAAGTTGCCCTTTTGGTCAAAGACTCCGGGATCGCCACGGTGAAAGCTCATGGCGTAGGTGGCGCCGTTCTGGTCAACCTCGACGTCGAGGCGTGACGAGAGAGCGTTGACGACGGAGGCTCCCACACCGTGGAGGCCTCCAGAGACCTCGTAACCGGATCCACCGAACTTGCCGCCGGCGTGCAGCTCGGTGAAGACGAGCTCGACACCGGTGAGGCCAGTGCGGGTGTTGATACCCGTCGGGATGCCGCGGCCGTTGTCGATGACCTCTACGGAAGAGTCGGCGTGCAAGATGACCTGAATGGTGTTGCAGTGGCCGGCAATGGCCTCGTCGACGGCGTTGTCGATGATCTCCCACATGCAGTGCTGCAGACCGCGCGCGTCGGTGGAGCCGATGTACATGCCCGGACGCTTGCGCACGGCCTCTAAGCCCTTTAGGACCTGGAGGTCGTCAGCGTTGTAGGTAGAGGTGTTTTTGGCCATGAGATTCTCCTTAGATGCCTACGGTGTCAAGGGCGCCCGACGGCGCAGTCGGGTGCGCCTGCATGACACCGTTGGCGCTGGTAGCCAGGTTCGGAACGCGACCGGGGTGGACTACTTCTTGGCCAGGACCTTGGCGGCGGCCTGGACCCCGGCTGACGAGCAGACGGAGCCCGGCTGGCCGTGCGTTACGGCGCAGATCTCAGCGGTGATGAGGTTGGCCGAGGAGACAATGGTGGCCGCAGCCGGAGTCGTGCCGGCGGTCAACTGGGAAGCGACGTCGGCGGTGGAGAGCCCGGCCAATACTTGCGGGTTGAAGCTGACACCGAGCTGGAGGTACTGGTTGTTGATGTCCAAGAAGGGGATGGACTTGCCCGGGATGGTGATGTTCGGGTTGTACTTGGACGAGTCGTAGGTGTTCATAAGGGCCTGGACGTCGGCGGGAGTCTTTTGCAGGGGCGCGTGCGTGTTCGTGGCCTGTTCGACGGCGACGAGGTTGAAGTAGGCAGATGAGTAGCCCGAGTTGAACAGTGAGATTGTCGGAGTGTTGGGCAAGACGTCGGTGGCGGAAGAGGCCGTGGGGTGAAGCGTCTTGAAGTGCCCGAAGCGCGCGAGCGCGGCGGCCAGGGGCCAACGCTGGGCGGCACAGTAGGGGCACCACTCGGCGCCGACGAAGACGATGGTGGGCTTGGCGGGGTTGGTGCCAGCGAGCGACAAAGCGGGCTGGTTAGTAAGCGCCATGGCGGGCAAGACGGGATTGCTCGGCGTGCCGGGATAGGCGGCCACGCCAATGGCGTCAAAGAGCGCGGGCGCGAGGGAGTTGATCTGGGTGGCGTAGTTGGTGTTCGCCGGAGTGACCTGGGCGGGCTTTTGCTTTGATTGGCCGATGATCACGATGGTGGCGACCGCACAGACGAGCAGGGCGAGGACGGCGAGGATGATCTTGTTCGAGTTGTTCTTGGTTGAGGGAGCCATGAATGGTCTTTCTGTGCTTGAGGAGTGGACTTGACTGTGTCGAAAGGACAAAATCGCGCACTTGAGGCGCCCGGGGCGTCTCTGAGGGGTCAGTTCTGGGGGTTGTCGTAGAGCAACAGAGTCGAGTCGGTGATGATGTGCAGGACCTCCAATAGATCATCGGGGCCGGGGACGGGGCCAGACAGCTGCGCGGCGAACATCTTTTGGGCGGCGAGCGGAGCGTCTCTGAGGGGTCGGAGCCGCACGTGCATGTCGACTAAGGCTTCGAGTAACAACAAGGCCTGGGCCTGGGCGCGCGGCTGGGTGGTGGCGAGGGTGCCGGGGTGGTAGCGAATGGAGTGGATGCTCGAAACGCAGGCGGTGGCGTAGACGGCTAACTCGGAGCCGGCGTCGTCGAGGGTGTCGAGGGCAGAGAGCACGCGAAGAGTGTTGGCGAGCGTCTGTTCGTCGGTGAGATTCACAGAGCCGTGCCACGAAATTGCCCAGGGAGCGGCGAGCGCTTCGCGAACAAGGCCTTCGAGGCTGTAGGCGCCCTCTTGGTCGGTGTCGTAGGTGTCGTCGAAGAGTGAGGAGGCCACGTAGAGCGGATGGAGAGCACTGGCGACGCGCTGGGCGGAGCGGTCGGTGACGTGACGACGGGCACGCCTGGTGGGCGGCGGGTCGTTAGAGAGGACCCGTCGGTAAAAGATCAAGAAGGCGAAGGAGACGAGTAAAACCCACAACGACAGAGCGGCGGCGAGACCAACAGCGAAGGTAAGCAGTACGAGTATGAGTCCACAGGACACGCCGAGGAGCAGGGGCTGACTGAGTAGGTCGGCGTAGCGGCGCCAAGCGGGTTCGGCGAGGATGATGTTGGAGATGGCGGCGGAGTAGCGGCGGCGCAGACGCAGCGCTCGGTAGATGCGCTGGGTTGGTGTAAGAGCCGGCATGCCAACAGGGTCGGCACGGGTTCACGCCCAGGTAGTGATCAGGGTAGCGAGGTCGTGGTGGACGGCGCCGGCGGAATGGTCGTTGACGGCAGCGGGGTCGTGGGAAGGGTCGTCGTGGTCGTGGAGACCAGGGTGGCGAGGTAGGCCTGATACGACGCGAGGTCGGCTTGGTACGTCGCTTTGTCGTAGAGGTAGGTGGACACGGTGTTGGGCCACGACTGCCACGAAGCTACGAGCGCGGTGAGCGCTGATTGAACGAGCGCGGCACGAGAAGAGCTTTGGTACGCAGGAGGGGTGACGCCAACGAAGGCCCAGCCACATCCCGGACCGATGAGGTCACTTGCGGGTAGAGAGACGGTGGTGGAGAGCGCAATGCTCGGTACGACGGGCGGCGTCGGTGGTGTGGTGACTTGACCGGTAGCCGGGGTGGGGACGACGGGGAGCTGCGCGTTCAGCAGTGTCAGGTCGGGGCGGGGAACGTTGGCGGGTGGAGTGAGCGTGGTTGTCGCGCCAAAGGGCTGATAGTCGCTTTGGGTGGGGTTGCGCGTGGCGTCTTGTTCGGTGGAGAGCGGAGCCGCGCACGACGACGTCAGGGCGGTTGACAAAGCACTCGCGAGATTGGTTCCCAGGGCGGAGAGCAGGGAGTACTGATTGCTCGGAGTAGCCACGGCGACTTCGGCGAGAACGTCACCGAAGCGCAGGACCTCGGCGGTCAGGAGGGTGGCGGGCGAGGTGGCCGTGGCCGGTACTGAGGTCTGTTCGACAAAGCCGGTTACCTGGGCGTCTGGAGTGGTCAGTGCGGGGTTCGATGAGTAGAGGTAGGTGCTTGCGCAGTTGTGCAGAGAGGCTTTGCGAAGGCCCAGGACCCGGGCGCCAAGACCCGGACCGACGACCTCGAGGAGCAGCCGACCCGAGTACGAAGTGCTTGATGCTTGCACGGTGAAGCCTTCGGTGGAGGCGAGGAAGGGTTGCAAGCTTGGAGCCAGTGAGGGGTTGCAAGATCCAAGCAGGGGGTCTGACGATCCGGTCGGAGTAGGTGGCGTGGCGCTCAGCGTCAAGGTGGTGCCACCGGGTAGTGACGCGGCGGCGTGGTCGAAGAGGGCGTAGATCTGGCTGGTGGCCAGGGCGGCTGGTGAGTGGTCGGGGGTAGCGGCGTGGTGTCCGGTCGCCACGAAGCGGCTGGGGAGGGCTGGTTCGAAGAAGCTGCCAATGACGAGGAGGAAAACGAGCAGCACACTGGGCAGCGCGAGGGCACTGAGCAGGACGGTCGGAAAGAAACGAGAGAGGTGGTAGCGAATCATCTGGCCACCTCTAACGAGACGGTTTCGCCACGCGACAGCGGACTACCGGCGGCAACAGAGCTCCAGGTGACGACGGGGTCAGTAGCGGATGTGGGTTTCGTAGTGGACGTAGTTCCAAGAACGTTGCTCAAGATCCCGAGCGCGCCCAGACGGGCGGTGGCGACGCTCAGGGGCAGGCCGATCACGTTGGGCATGGCAAGGGCGGGGGCGTTCAGCGAGGACGGCGTCAGCGGTGAAGCAGCTTCGGCCGCGAAAGCTTGATGAAACATCTCGGCGGGCAGCGTGCCGCCGTAGACCTGATAGACGCCGCCGACATTGATGAGGGGGTGTGAAGGGCCGAGAGGATTTCCGACCCACGAGGCGGTGACGAGGGCGGGGGTGAACCCGATGAACCAGGCGGAGCCGAAGTTCTGGGTCGTACCGGTCTTGCCCGAGATGGCGAGGCCCGGGATGTTCGCGGCGGTGCCGGTGCCGTACTCAACGACGGCACGCAGCAGCTGGGCTTCGGTGTTGGCGACGGCTTGGGGAAGGGCGCGGTGGCAGACGGGCGGTATGTGAGTGGTGAACCCTGAGATGGTGGTGACTTCGGTGAGCGCAGTGGGTTGGCAGTACTCGCCACCGCTCGCGATCGTGGCGTAGGCACTGGCCATTTCGAGCGGCGAGAAGGAGCGCGCACCGAGGGTCAGAGATCCTTCGGTGGCAGATACCGCACCGGGCCCGGTGAGGGGAAGGTCGGTGAGGCCCATGGCACGCGCGACGCGGGCGATGTTGAGAACACCGACTTTTTCTTCGAGTTGCACAAAGGCGGTGTTCACCGAGTAGGCGGTGGCTGACTGGAAGTTGATGTAGGTCGGGTCGTAGGGTTCGGCGTTCGTGTAAAAGCCTGTCGCCGGGTTCTTCAGCAGAGTCGAGTGATAGGTCGCGCCGGCGGGAAGAATGGTCGAGGTGGGTAGGCCCTGTGAAAGAGCGGTGGCCAGCGTGAAGGCCTTGAAGGTCGATCCGACTGGGGATGGTGAGAGGGCGTAGTTGACCTCGGTTTGGTTGTGCGAGACATCCAAGCCGTACACCCGATTCTCGGCGAGCGAGAGGATGCGGCCGGTGCCGGGCTGGATGGAGACGAGAGCGGTGCCGACAGGATTGGTGGCAGAGAGAATTGACGTCGAGGCGCTCGACAGGGCGGTTTGGTAGCTCGGTTGCAGAGTGGTGTGAACGACTAAGCCGCCAGCGTCGAGGGCGGCGCTGCGAGCGGCGAGGGTGGCACCCAAGGCCGGTGAAGCGAGCAACTGGTTGATGACGACTTGGCAGAAGAAGGGGTCGGCGGTACCCGCGCACCCGGTGGGCGGCAGCGGTGAGGGGTTGGTTGCGAGTGGGGTGGCTTCGTAGAGGGTGGCCTGGGGAGCGGGTAGGGCGTGGTTGGTGACCATCATGGCCAAGACGCGATTGCGGGCCTTTAGGGCGAGAGCCGGGTTGGCGAGCGGGTCGTAGCTGCTGGGTGACTCCACCAAGGCGACGAGCACGGCGGCTTCGGGGATGGTGAGATTGGCGGCCGACGTCGAGAAGTAGCGCTGGGCGGCGGCTTCGATGCCGTAGGCACCTTCACCGAAGTAGACGAGGTTTAGATACCCGTCGAGGATCTGGGCCTTCGTGAGAGTGCGCGCGAGGGTGCGCGCGTAGGTGATCTCGCGCAGCTTTCGTTCGAGCGTGGGGGCGGCTGGTTGGCCGGTGGCTATCTCCAAGAGGTTCTTCGCGTACTGCTGAGTGATGGTGGAGCCACCTTGTCTAGTGCTGCCGGTGAGATTCGCGAGGGCCGCGCGGAGAATTCCGCGAGGGTCAAGGCCTAAGTTCGTATAGAAGGTGCGATCCTCGGCGGAGATCAGTGCAGAGATGACATTGGTACTGATCTGGTCCAGCGGGACAAGCGTGCGATCGACGTTTGAGTACTCACCAAAGGGTGTGCCGGTGGCGTCGAGCAAGGTAGTTGGTTGCGAGGCGTTTTCTATGGGTAGTGGTGGCAGGTTCGTGAGGTCGGCGTTCAGCGTCGCGGCGCCAATGAGAACACGGGCGGCGACGTCAGGGATCAACAGAACTGGAACCAGCATGAGGGTGAGACAAAGCAGCCCTACGAGTAGGGCTTTTAGCCCAGTGAGCGGTCGCAGAAACACGCAGAAGAAGGTGTGGAGCGGGGGCGCTAGCGCACACGAGGGGGCTGGTTCTTAGGGTGCGAAGTAGGAAGCTTGGGGACTGAGCCCCGGGGTACTAGCGCAGTGTTTTTACGAGCCCGAACGAGGTGGTGTTGATCTCTTGGACCTGGTTGGTGGACTCGGCGACCACGATGAGCAGAGAGCCCAGGGTGGTGACGGCGGCGGGGTCAGAGAAACCGTAGGTGCTCGAGCGATAGGTGTGCACCAGGACGCCGGGGGCAATGTTGATCTCAGACACGTACGAGGGGGCACCATAAAGGCCATTGGTGACAAAGACGTTTTGGCCGGAGACGGCGAGGTGGGTAGGTGCGTCAAAGGCGTACGTGGCGGACGACAGGGTACGAATAACAGCACCGGTGGTCGCGCTGATTTCGGTGACGGCGTTCAAGATAGGACTGGTGACGATCAGGGTGTTGCCGGAGATAGCGATTTCGTTCGGCGCGTTTAGGCGAGCAGAACTGTAGGACCAGAAGTGCACGAGGGCGCCGGTGGTGATGTTTATCTCGCTGATGGCGTTGGCGCCGTTGTTGAGTACGAAGGCGTTCTTTCCGGAGACGGCGACGGAGTAGGGTCGCGCAAAGCCATAACGCGGCGAGTTGAGGATGTGAAGCACCTTTCCAGTCGTAGCGTCAAGCTCGATGACGGCGTTGTTGTAGAAACTCGTGACCAGCACCAAAGAACCGTCTGGGGTGATGCTCGAGAGGTGGGAGAAGATCGTGGCGGGACCAGAGATGAGATTTTCTACTGCTCCGGTGGCGGCGTTGAATTCGGTGATGGTGGCAGCGGGCAAGGAGTTGCTGGTAACAAAGACGTGGGTGCCCACAACGGCGATGTTGGCGGGCTCGGAGAACTTGTAGGCCGGGCCGGCGAGCTGGCGTACGACTGCACCAGACGAAGCGTTGAACTCGGTGACGGAGTTGCCGTAAAAATTCGCAACGAATAGGTCATTGCCGTAAATGGCCGCGGCGGCTGGAGAGTTGAGGGTGGTAGGCGTGGCAGCAGAGGCCGCGGTAGCGAGCCCGAGAAGGGAAGCGGCCAGAGTGGTGGTGGCTGCGAAGAGCCGAAGGGTACGAGTAGACATGGGATCCTTTCTTTTCTCTACCGTCAGCGGGAGTGGTGGCGGTGCAATAGCGAGAGTGGGCCTTGCGCGGTAGCCAGCGTTGGCGGTTGCTTAGAGTAGAACCCGTTAGTGTTTTTGCGAAGCAGCCAGTGCAAAATCAAGCCGCGAGATTCGACTCGACTAGGGAATAGTCAGCGGCGTGGTCTGGTGTGGGCCTAAGAGGGCTTGGGTGCCGTTGCAACTGGAGCCGATGTTTTGGGTGTACCACCAGTAGGTGAGCGACGTCGGGGTAAGTAGAGCAAAAACACAGGTGTTGTCCGAAGTCGTCATGGCAAGACCGAGGCCGGTAGGCGTAGAGATGTCGGCGGAGACATTGCCGGGGCCGCTCGAGGCGGATAGCGCGGAGGCGGTGCTGTAGACGAGGGTGGGAGCGGCGGCTTGAAGCCCGCTCGGACTGCTGAGTGATGGGATGTCGGCAATAGCGGAGGTGAGGTCGGCGGCAATGGGCATGGTTCGCCCGTTGCCGATAGCCACTGTTTGAGCTTCGTGAGCTATTTGCGCTAACTCGGCGGCTTGGGCCTGCTCTTTGACACCTTTGGTCTCAGTAGCGAGGGTTGGTAGGGCTATGGCGGCAACGATTGATAGCAAGAAAACCGCGAAAACAAATTCCAACAAGGTAAATCCCCGATGGGGTGCGATGCAGCGGGGCAAGGTTTTCATTTAAAAGAGTGTCCGACTGGGGGCGGGACTTGCCACGTGGGGCCTTGGTGTACGTAGCTTTAGATGCGGGGCAGTGAGTGGAAACTGCCAGCGGCGCGCGATGCGTCCCTTGTCGGGAAGTGTTGAACCTTAAGTCAGATACTCGCCGGCGTCGAGGGCGGTGAGCGCCTTCTTTATTTCGAGAAGTACTTCGGCGTGCCGCTCGGCGAAGGCAGCGGTGAGGTCGACATTCAGTTCGTCGGCCAGGTTGGCGAGAGACCACAGCACGTCGGCGAGAGCGGTAGCGAGGGCGGGAGAGTCAGCCTCGGTGCCGGCCTTCACGAGGTACTCGACGAAGGTGACGTCGGCGCATAGAGCACTGGTTAGATCACTCGGACTCCACGTCTGATCAGTGCGCTTGGCGAGGGTGTTGCCGGCGCGACGGGATTTACGGGCCATTGCTTGGAGCTCTTCAAAGGTCATGAGTCGTACTGTTGGCTTTCACTGCGGGTGTCAAGAAACTGCGCAATATCGTGTGTGACAGCAGACGTTGCGGTGATGGTACGTGGGGAATCTACTTACGAAAGCGCTTATGGGGACGCGACACGAGGTCGTCGGGTATGAGTCACTATGTCAGCAGGGAGTCGGCGCGCATACGGCTCTGGAGATTTTGAAGTACTGCCTAGAAGTAAAAGACCCCCTGATCGATCGATCAGGGGGTCTTTATCTAGTTCGTGGGCAGACTTTTGCGCCACGAGGTGTAAACCGTTGCTGGCGCGTTGGTCATGAGGTTACACACGTCATCGCAAGAAGTGCAGGTGTTGCCGTAAAGGGTGGTCTTGGCGACGGGCACTTTTTGGCAGACGATGCACAGCGGGGCTGTGGCTTGGCTGCGCTTGACTGACTTTCGCAAAGCCTTGAGCATTGCAAATCTCCTTTTGTAGTCGGTAGGACACTGTGAACAGTCGGCGCTTTGGAAGCGGTGTCAAGTACAGAACTCGTAGTTTCATTGCGGGTCGTCAAGGACTTGGCTTACAAGTCTTCGTCTTCTAGGGCGACGTCGAACTCTTCGGCTAGACCGTCTAGGTCGTCATCTTGGTTCAGTTCGTAGTCAAGGTCATCTAGGTCGTCAAGGAGTTCACCGGGATGGGCGGCCGGCAGCTTCGATGAGAAGTCCTCTAGAACAATGGCAGTGGATCCGTCGTCAAAGAAGTCGTCAGAGTAGCGGTTCTTGCCCTTGTTCTTGTACAAGGTGACCCGGGCGTGGCGTTTGAGGTCTTGTTCTTTCTTGGCTACTGCCTTGCGGTCTTTGTCACGCTGGTCGATCTTTTCGTCGCGACTACCTGTTAGCAAGAAGACGAGGTCGCCAAGGGAGTACGAAACCTCGGCGGTGTTTTCGTACTCGGTGCGGTCGATGACTTTGGCGAACAAGGCGCGCTTAGTGTGGCGTTGGTAGCTCAGGCGCTTTGCGGGCTGGATGGTGATGCGCTTGACTTTGTGATCGGTGGCCTGATCGTCCAGCACGACGTATTCGCCCCAGGGACGAATGTCGTACTCGCGACCGGAGGCGTCGTGCAGGGTGGTCGTGTTTTTCGTATCTGACGTGACAAGTACTGGTACGAGAAGTTGCGCAGCTGTCTTGGTGGGAGAAGAGATTTCGTGCATCAGTGCGATTTAGTACGAGCAACAAACAACCCCACCGAAAAATCTCGGTGGGGTTGTTTGTGGTTTGGCGCGGAAAAGATCTACTGGCCGAGGATCTGTACCAGAGCGCCGGTCGCGGCGTTGATCTCGGTGATGCCCGATGAGAGCAGGCTCACCACGAAGATGTTGGAGCCGTAGATCGCGGAGGCAACGGGCTGGTTGAGGCCGTAGGACTTGTTGCTGAGTACTTGGACCAGGGCACCAGTCGCGGCGTGGAACTCGGTGACGGTGCTGTTGTAGATACTGGTGGCGTAGATGTTTGAGCCGTAGGGCACCAGGGTGCTAACAGCGTCAAAGCGGTAACTCGGACCAGCGATGACGCGAACCAGCGCGCCGGTAGAGGCGTTGAACTCAGTGACAGATTTGTTGTTGGCGACGAAGGCGTTGGGGCCGTCGATCATGATGCCAGAGGTCTGGGAGAACTGGTAGTTCGGAGCGGAAAGGACTCGCACAACGGCACCGGTCGCGGCGTTGATCTCGGTGACACTCGAGTAGGAAGAGACAAAGAGGTTCGAGCCGCTAAAGGCAAAGCCCGTGGGGCCGTTCAGATGGTACTTGGGAGCGTAGAAGCAGTTGACGAGAGCACCCGTAGCGGCGTTGAACTCGGTGACGGAGCTAACAATGGTCGCCTTGGGGTCTTCGTTGGTGCCTGCGACAAAAATGTTGGGACCGTTTGTCGCGATGGCGTCAATGCCGGCGAGGTGGTACTTGGGGGCGTTGATCTTGCGAATGAGCTTGCCGGTAGCGAGGGAGAACTCGACGATGGTGTTGTTGTAGCCAATGACACCAGTGGAACCGGCAATAGTGATGAGGGCCGGGGCGGTGAAGTTGAACATCGAGCCGGTGAAGGTGCGGGTGATCTGACCGGTGGCGGCGTTAACTTCGGTGACAAAGCCCGGGGCGCTGGGGTCGGGCTGGGAGACGACGTAGGCGTGGTTGCCAGAGATGGCGATTGAGCCAGGAGTAGCAAACGAAGAGGTGACGGTGGCGCTCGCGGGGGTGGTACTGAGAGCGAGAGGGAGCGCGAGTAGCGCAGCGGTGAGGGTGGTGGTGAACTTCATGGAGCCTTTCATGGGGTTTGGACCTCGCGGTCGATAGGTAGCAATCACTATGTCAGCGAGTAGCCGGCGTGCACACGGGCGTGGGGTTTGTTACTGGTCTTCGTCTTCTTCCAAAACGTCAAAGTCTTCGTCGTCTTCAAAGGTGTCTTCGGGGTCACTTTCAAAGAGGAGATCGTCTTCTACTAGATCGAGCTCGTCGGGGTGGGCGGCGGGATTGGCCGCGCGGTGATCTTCTAACAAAATGGCGGTCGAGCCGTCGTCGAAGAAGTCGTCGGAGTAGCGGTTCTTGCCCTTGTTCTTGTACAAGGTGACGCGGGCGTGGCGCTTTAGGTCTTGCTCGCGCTTGGCGACGGCCTTGCGGTCTTGTTCGCGCTGATCGATCTTTTCGTCGCGGCTACCGGTGAGCAAGAAAACCAGGTCGCCAAGGGAGTAGGAGACCTCGGCGGTGTTTTCGTACTCGGTGCGGTCGATGACCTTGGCGAAGAGGGCGCGCTTGACGTCCAAGATCTCGGCCATGCGGTCGTCCAGGGTGCCACCGTGGCTGGCGGCGTGGAGGTAGATGACGTCGACGGGGTTGGTCTGGTTCATGCGGTACACACGGGCCTCGGCTTGGGCCAAGTCAGAGGGGTTGTAGACGTAGTCGCAGTGGATGACGACGGTGCCCGTTGGCGACAAGGTCAGTGACTCGGCGCAGGACTGGATGGTGCCGATGAAGACCTTGGTGTCGGGGTCTTGGTGGAACCGCTGTTCGTTCGCAATGCGCTCTTTAATGGGGGTTGATCCCCAGATGCCCGTGTAGCCAATACCGAGGCGCTTTAGAGAGTCGGCGAGGTCGGTCCAGGTCTTGCGGTTGGCGCAGAAGATGACGCACTTGCGATCCATGGCGACGAACTCCTCGACGAGCTCAATCGCGGCTTCTACTTTCGGAGAGACTCCCCCGACGTTGGCCACCGAAGGGCACGAGATGATTTGGCGCATCTTTTGGAGCTTGACGAAGGCGTGCATGCGGTCGAGCGCACCGTCTTCGGCTTCGTGAGCGGCCTCGGACTCCAAGGTTTGCAGAGCGTGGCGCTGTTCGGCAGTGAGATCGACGTAGAGACGGCGTACGGACTTGTTGGGTAGCTTCACGCCGGTGTCTTCCATGCGACGGCGCACCATCAAGGTGCCCACGTGCTCAGCAATGGCTTCGATGGGATCACCGGGATAGAGGTCGGAGAGGTCCTTGGCGGTGGCGCGGGGCTTGAACTCTCCGGGGACCAAGAAACTCGCGGGTGCGAGCAGGTCGTCGATGCGGTTTTGCAGGGGCGTGCCCGAAAGGCCGATACGAACGGGCACGGTCTGGGCGAGGGCGCGAAGAGCGCGACTGCGGCGTGAACTCGGGGTGCGGATGCGCTGGAGCTCGTCGGCGACAATGGCGGCAAAGCCCACGTGCTCGATGACCTCCATGAAGGCGTGGAGGCGGTCGTAGGAGATAACAATGGCTTCGTAGCCGCCGCTTTCGATCTTTTGCCACGAGACGGCGGGTGATTCGGAGGCCAGGTAGTAGTTGCGACCCATCTGACCGAGTTGGCGGGACCAGGTGGACATGGCGGCCAACGGGCAGACGACGAGCAGGGGCCAGAGCTCGAGGGTTTGGACTAAGGCGAGTGAGACGGTGGTGTTGTGCGTGACGATGGCGTGGTCAGTTACGTAAAGCGAGTCGAGGGCGTCGACAGCGATGCAGTAAGTCTCAGCTCTTCCGGCTGGAGCTACTGAGACAATGCCCCGGGTGGGCAGGTACTTCGTGCGCGGTTGGTAGAGCGTGGCCTTGGTGGCGATACGAAAAGGCGCGACTGAGTTTGGCAGCGCAATAGAGAGGCGCCACGAGGGGCGGCCACGGCGCTTGGTGCCGTTGGCGGTGTAGCTGGTTTGGCGCGGAGAGGACTTACGGGCGGTGCCACCCAGAGACTGCACCAACCAGGTCACGTCGTCGACGAGACGTTCGGAGGTCGAGGTGAACTCAATGCTAGAGAGCGAACGGCGACTCGCCACTCCCCCGTCGGTGTCGAGCAGGCCTTGGAGAACGGCGAGGCGCACGTCACTGGGGGCGTACTTGTAGCAGTCGGGTACGAACTTCTCAAAGGAGCGAAGCCCGAGCAGCCCGAGGCGGCGAAGCTCAGCCGTGAGCGGGTTCTTCGTGGCGGTCGACACCAGGTTGTACTCGATGCGAGCCACCTTGGACACCTTCATGCTCAGAAACTCTGGGTGGTTGCGCAACGCGGCTTCGACGTGGGCGATGACTTCTTTCGTGTGATCGGTGAGGCGTGGTGGGCCCTCGACAAAGGAACCGTCGCCGAGCAAGGCCCCCAGTACGTAGCCGGGCAGGGTGGGGGTGGGGGTTTCGAACTCGAGAGGGGCAGACACCAGTGGGATGTACCAGCGGGTGTTGCCGGTTGCGTCGCGAAGCGGAGTGTCGAGCAGCTCTTTGGTGGAGAGGGCTTTGCCCTCTGGGTAGTCAGAGCCCGATGTGTCGCGGTACTTCATGGCTGGTGAGTGGACCTGCCAGAGGTGGGCGGCGTCGGTGAGGATCTTTGTGTGATCGCTGAAAGTCACTTCGTAGAGGTCTTGTAGGCCTTGCGGGTAGGTGCCGGTGACACGATGCGACTGGCCATCAGAGCCCAGAACCAAGTCACCAGGTACCAAAGAGGCCACGTCGACGGGGCCGGTGGGAGTTTGGACGGGGGTACCAGCCGGCAGGCCCTTGCCCGAGCCCATGTCCCCGGCAAGTAGCACTCCCCCGGCGGTCTCTACGATGCGCAGCGCGGTCGCGGCGTCGCGCGCTTGGAAGGGGTAAAGCTCCCAGGGAAAGCCCTCTAACGAAGAGAGGGGGCGAGTCTTTTGGTTGGCCTTCTTGATGGCGGTGGCCAGATCAGCAGGAACTTCGATGATGGGTTCTTCTAAGACCTGAGAAGCCGCGAGCAGGGGCAGGCGGTAGCGACCCGAGTCGGGACTGCCGGCGTAGGCGAGGGCGGGTAAGCCGAGGCCCTCTACGAGCTCGGGCTGGGCGGTTTCGATCATGACGGCTGAACCGGCGAGCCAGGCGCGAGCGATGTGCTGGTTGGTCTCGGCCATCTTCTTTTGCATCAGCGCTTGGGCTTTGTGGTCGATGTCGAGTGGGATCTTGTAGTGCAGCAACGTGGCGATGGACGGCCAGGGAGCGTCGACGACCCCAAGCCCCGTGGGCCAGCGCGGCGACGAGGCGAGCAGGCGTTGGCGGTGGCGAGTGACTCTCAGGGGGCGAAGTCCCATCGAGTGGGCCCAGAGAGCACGGGCTACCGCGGAAGAGGCGGCGTCCAGGGTGACGACGGCTGGAGGACGAACAGCCAAGAGGCGGTCTAAGTGAATAGACGCGAAGGCCACACGGCGTGACGAGATGTGGTGCAAAGAGCCCACGATGGACTCGAGCCAGTTGACGGCGCGATCGACGTCGGATCCGGAGAGTTGAGCAACGGCTTCCACGGGCGAGTGCAGGTGGACGTCGATGTTGGCGGCGAAGGCGAACATGGTCAGCTGGGGCGCTTGACTCTGGGTCTTGGCGCGACGAGTCCTGACGGCGCTGGAATCGTCAAAGGTGAAAGAGAGCTGGCCTTGGGTCATTGGTTCTAAGGGTCGGGACGAGGTGGGCGGGGGTGTCTATCCGCCCGATTGGCACCGTTGGCGCGACGACGAGTGGTTGCGAGGGGTCTACATAACCGACCAGCGGTGAGTTAGTCGACGTAGACGTTGATGGGGTGGCCGGTTGTGAAAGAAAGGGCCGTGTCGACCCAGATCTGGCGCAAGGCGTCTAAGGACTCTTGGGTGTACCAACCGTCATGGGGCGAGAGGTGGACGCGGGGGTCGGTCTCTAAGTCTTTTACGCCGATGGGCTCGTCGATGGAGTAGGCGGCGATGTTTCCTTGGTCGAGGGCGTGGCGTAACGCAACTGGGTCAACGAGCTCGGCGCGAGAGAGGTTGACGAAGATGGCGTCTTGGCACAGACTCAGTAGATCGTCGTTGATGAAACCGACGTTGCGGTCGGGGCCGTCGTGGACGGTTTTTGTGCACAGGACCAGCACGTCGCAGCGTGAGAAGAGCTCGGGCAGCGAGACGCAGGCATAGCCCTCACGAGGCGTGCGCGACCAACAGAGGACTTTGGCGCCGAGTGCGCCAAAGAGGCGGGCGCTTTCTTTGCCGATGTCGCCCAGTCCGATGATACCGACCGTGGACGTGGAGATCATGCGACCCTGGCGAGCGAGCGGAGTGCGGCCGGCGAGTTGATCTTGGTAGCTGGCGTGGCGCTGGTGGGCGTGCAAGAGCGCTTCAGTCAGAATGGTTTCAGCGACGGCGGCGGTCGAGTAGTTGGGAACGTGCAAGAGGGGTAGGCCAATCGACGCGGCCGCGGCGGGCGAGGCCCAGTCCATGCCGGTGACGTCCGAGGAGAGCGCTTTTAAGGCGCGGACGGCGGGGTGTGAGTAGAAGTCGGGTGAGAGCTTTGGGGCGATGTCGTATTCGAGCAACAAGAGTTCGTGGCCCTTTAGGTACGAGAGGGTCTGTTCTTCGCTGAGAGGACCTGGAATTTCGTGGTACTCGAGGTCGCAACTGGCTCGCAGACGTTCGATGTCGGCGGGCGTGAGCCAGTCGGGTGGTGAGAGGAGCAGGGTGCGCATTTTTTCCATGAGGCCGCCTTGGTGAGGAGTCGGGGGGTTAGCGGGAGTAACGGTGCTTGGCAAAAAGTGCTGGGCCGTGAGGTCGCGGAGCCTTAGGCGTGGTGATTGGCCGGGTGAGCAGCGGACGTTGCGAGACGAAGGATCATCGAGAGGCGCTTGGCGCGACGGCGAATTACAGCCTGGGGTGGCATTGAGAAGTCAGATGGGAGAGCCAGGGCCACGAGGGCCCAGGGCGGCAGCAAGTCGAGCGCGGCCATAACGACGGTCTGGTAGCCGCGGCGCTGGGGGCCGTTGTAGGGGCCAGCCAGAATGAAGTCCCGGGTACTCTCCCCGGCTCGGGTGAGTCGCAGGGTCGGGCGAAAGGTTTCGATACTCGCGTAGAGAGCTGCTAGTGACTCGGGCGGTGCGGGGACGCCTAAGTCGCGGGCCACTTGTGCCATCTGGGTGACGTACTCGTCTCGTTCGGGGGCGGACAAGAAGCGCGGCCCGTAGCGATGAAAGGCGGCGTCGAACATTGCGACTTCGGCGAGGTGCACCCACTCGAGCAGGTCGGGGCGTGAAGCGTCGTAGGGCTCGCCCTCCTCGGTGAGGCCGTTCACCCGGGTGTGTATCTGGGAGACACGGTGGATGGCGTGGGCCGCTTGGTCGGCGGTGCCGTACGTGGTTACGGCGAGGAACCGCCCAGTGGCCTGTAAGCGGCCCAAGGGATCTTGTTCGTAGCGGCTGTGATCAGCGACACCGGCGACGACTTGGGGGTGGAGCAGTTGCAAAAAGAGCGAGGCCACTCCCCCGATCGTCATGGTGGGCAAGTCGGCGTGGACGACCCGTATGACTCCGTTCACGGGCTGATAGCTCGTGTCGGGATCGAAGCACGGCGTGATTGGTTCTTCGGTCAAGCCAATGGCGCGGCGCACGACGCCAAGCGACAGGCGCTGGAGTGAGAAGAGCGGGCCCGGAAGGGGTCGGTGAAGCCGCGTTTCCGAAAAGCTCTTTGAATCCGACATGGCTTAGTGGCCGGTGTTTTGGAACTGGTCTGGGAAGAGCCACTGGCGGAAGGGCTCTTCGGCGCGGGTCTGGATCAAGATGCGGCCGGGGCCGGTGAACATAGCGACGAGACCTTCACCAGAAAGCACGGCGGTTCGAAATGATCCGAGCGGTCCGACGTCGAACTGCAGAGTCTTGGAGAAGGCCACAATGTGACCGGTGTCGACGATGAGCTGCTCTGATGGTCCGAGGGTGATCTCTTCGATGCCGCCGTACGAGGAGATGAGGGCCTGGCCCTGACCGGCTACCTCGATCAGCGTGATGCCCTCGTGCATGACCATGGTGCGCAGGCCCGAGAAGCGAACATCGGAGTTGATGCCTTCGGAGTAGGCCATGAGCGACCCGGCCTCGATGAGCCACTCGTGCTCGGCGCTCACCTCGACGACGTCGACGTCACCGGGATAGCGCGGCGCGACGGCGATCCAGGCGCCCTCGATCTCGGCGACGCACTCGTTGAACAACAAGGTCTCGCCACCGAGGTAGCGGCGCTTCAAGGCGCGAGCGACCCCTTCGCCACCAAAGCCCGTACGCAGGTCCATGCCGCCCGACATCGTGGCCATGGAGGAGCGCTCGACGTAGACCTTCTCGCCGTAAGACAGTGAGATGTAGGCGAGGGCGTAGGCCGGACGGCAGCGGATGTTGACGTTCATGCAAACAGGGTCGGCCCACGAGGAGGGCGAGTGTGCCGGAGCGAGCGCGCGGTTAGCGCTGGGGCTTGTTTTTGAGACGAGCGGACTTTTGGTGCGACTTTCGGTTCAGCTGCGAGCGTGGTGGCGCGGCAACCGTCTCGGTGGGACTTGTTCGCCGGATGCGACGAAAGAGAGCAACCCACGTGCGCCAGAGTGCGCGCAGTGGGAAGACGGCGAGGGCGGGAATGACGGGCAGTAGCAAGCCGATCAGGCTCTGGGCGGCCAACTGCTTTGTCGTGCACGCTGACGAGGTCCCCAGGCAGTGGGGCGACAGGGCCGAGAGCGTTCCCGACAGGATGCCAAAGAACAAGGCGACGGCGGCGGTGGCGGTGAGCTTGCCCACACGAGGCGCCAAGTAGCGATAGCCAAACCAACCAAGAGCGGCGATGACGATGGAGATGGTGGTCGCGACGAAGACGGTGGTGCGCTGGGCGGGCGGCGCGGTGTACGCGACGATGGGCGCGAGAGCAAAGAAGAACAGCACCGCCAGTGCGCGAGTGAGTGGCTTGGCGACGCTGCGCAGAGAACTGGCAGCAGCCTTCAACCAGCGATAGGTGCTCACGCGTCGGTCTCGCCCAACAAGTCGGCGACGCGCCCGGGTACCAGATCGGTGAGGCGGCGCGGTAGATAGAAGGGATCTGACCACAAGCAGGTGTCGTAGGGGTCGTAGAGCTCTTTGCCGAGCAAGACGGCGTGAGAGGCCACTTCGTCGACGGCCGGGTCGGACGACGGAGGGGTAAAGGTGGAGACGGAGAGCAGTTCTTCGTAGCGGGTAGTCAGCGTCTCTAAAGTCTTTTCGGCGCGGGCCACGCGGGCAGCAGCCTGATCCATCAAGCGCTGGACCTCGTCGATGGTGGCCTCTACGCGCTCGTGAGAACCAGTGTGCTCGCGCAGGGCGCGGGCGGCGGCCAGAAGATGGTAAGTGGGCACGGGGGCCAGGCGTGAGGCTAGCGGGGCCAGGTCGGAAGACTCCACGGAGGTCGGGTCGTCGAGAATGTGCAAGAAGGCGTTGCGTGAGGCGAGGAGGCGTGACTCGAGGTCGTTGTAGGCGGCGTTGAGACGGGGGCCCTTTAGGCCGGGGGCGTAGGGAGCGATGCCTTCTAGGGTGATGCCGAGACGCAGGAGGTTCAACGTGGTGGTGATGTCGCCGCGTTCGAATTTACGAGGAGTGCGGGTGTGGCCAGCACGAAGCCGCTCGATGAAGGCTTGCTCTTCTCGCATGGAGGCGGGCCAGTGTCGGCCGGGCCACAGATGCCACAGGTAGGTCTCACTCATGGAAGTTACTGTGAAAGAACTAAAAAAGCTGTCACGTTGGTTGCGCTTAGGTTGCGCAGTGACGAGCCGGCGAGAGGTCAGCGATCGACTTGCAGCGCGGAGCGAATGACGTCGTCGGGGAAGAAGGCGGCGGCGCGATCGGGCACACCGATGGCGTCGAGCAAGTCGGAGAGAACCTTCGCGGTCACCATGCGCTCGGTGGGCGAGAGGTCGGGGTAGGCGGTGGTGAGCATGGTCAACAGTGAGTCCACCCACGCGTTGAGCGAAACGACCATGTCGGCGTGGTTGGTTGCCCGAATGGGGCGAGTGACTCCAGAGCGGCGCGGGCCGGCGAGTTGGGTTGAGTACAGGCTCGACGACATCTCCAAAGCCAGCTGGTTGGGGATGACGACGGGTTCGCCGCGCTCGGGGATCGAGAGGGACTCGAGCATGCGCTTGACGATGTCGATGACGTAGAACTGCTCTTCGTCAGTGAGGTAGAAGGCCTGGTCCAAGATTCCGACGATGGTGTTGAGCCAGTGGTGACGTTCGACGCGTGTTTTCATGTGCTCAGTGTCGGGACGGGGCTCGACATTTGTGCGAAGAGTCGCGAGTCGCTGCAAAGGGCAGCGATCAGTGTGAACTGGGACCCTCAACTTTGGTGTGGTCAGCGCAAGATTGGCGTGGAACTGGAGTCACTGCGCAGAGTGGTCGCTGGCAGCAATGGCGGTGACGGGACTGGTGACTAAGCACTGCGCGACGTTTTGGTCGGTGACGGCCCAGACGACGACCAGGGGCTCACCGGGGGTGGGAGCAGAGATCTCGACGAAGGGCTTCCAGACCCCGTCAGCACCCTGGCGGCGAGTGGGTTCGTGGGATCCGTGCAGGCGGCGGATGCGAGAGAGGTCAGTGTCCAGTTCGTAGGTTGAACCAGAGGCGGTAGTGAGGGTGGTTGTCATGGGGGACCTTTGCTCGAGAGATTCGCTGCACTCACCGTGCGGTGGCGTAGAGGTGGTGCATTCTCGACAAAAATGCCCCAGCGCCGTCTGAAGAGTTGCTCGTGGAAATGGTGATTGCGCGGAGGAGCTACTTGTTTTTCGGGTCCGCAGCACTCGGCGGATCGGGCAGTGCGTACAGCCGTGGTTTGCCGTTCTCGTCGAGATCGACCTCGAAGGTTTCGTACCAGTTCCACTCGCGATCGAGGATGAAGGCCAGCAGCTCGGGACTGATCTCTAAGTGTTCGCAGAGCTCGGCATCGGAGAGGGTCAGGGAGTTTGTTAGATAGAAGTCCATGACCCCATCGGCGAACTCGTTGCCGGGCCAGTCAGGGTAGGTGGCCGCTCGAAGGGCGCCGGCGCGTGACATGTAGTGCCGTGCCTCTTTGTACTTGGTCAGGCTGATGACAGGTGCGAGAGGTGGTTCTTGGTGATTGACGTGCTTGGCCACCGAGAAGATCGTCCGGGAGCCTTCGCGGCGTGCTGAGAGCCTTTTTCAGTGCAGCGTTGAGACGATCCCGAGAGCGTCCTGGTCGGCTACTTCCAGCCCGAGCTCGTAGACGACGCGGACGCGCTCTTGAAAGTCGGCGGGCAGGGTCTCGTCGACGAGGTAGTCGTAGGCCTCGGAGAGGGTGAGTGGGTCTTCGCGCTTCCAGCTGAGTTCGGGGGTCCAGTAGACGCGCACGTCGCCGGGGGCGGGGTCGTGGCCGACGTAGCGGGCGAAGGCGCTGAGGCCGGACTCGTCGCAGCACGCGGTGCACCACGAGGGGTTCTGGTCGTGGTGACGAAGCACGATGTTCATGTCGAGCAGGTCATCGCAGTTCGTGCACGTGGCCAGACGGACGTAGGCGTCGAGGCGCTCACGGAAGTTCGAAGGCAACTTCTTTGACGACAAGTAGTGCTGCGCTTCTGAGGCGCTGAGCAGGAGACCAACGCCGGTGACTTCTCGCGGATTGGTAAAGGACAGGTGAGCCATAGGGCACCTCCGTGTTATTGGTTGCCCGCTACCGTCGGGGGACGAAGGGCAAGGGCAACGTGATCTGTTGAGAACTGGCAGTCGACGCCGCTAGTACACGTTGGCGGTGACGGTGATATTGGTCGATCCGAAGTGGTAGGTGACTGAGTTGTCGGGGTTGATGGTGTTTGTTGGGGCAGTGAGTACTTCCACGTGAGCGGCGATGGCGATGGTGGCTAAGTCGATCTCTGGGTTAGTGCGGGCGAGCTCGCGGTAGATGTCCTTGGAGAGCTCTTCGATGGCGAGGGTCACGGCGTTGTCGTCGCGGCGAGAAAAGCCCCAGGTCTTGATGGTTAGTTCTTTGGTGATGGTCATGGTGATCGTTGATTTCTTTGTTCGAGGGCAACGCCCGGTAGAAGTGAGAGGGTGTCGCAGGGTGTGGCCAATGCACACGGCGACGTGTACGCAATGAGCCCGCGACACGGTGGTCGCGGGCTCATGGTGATTCTTTTGACTGACATCGGCAGCGACGCCGATGCTCAGACGTCAGCTACTGGCGCGGCGGGACGGTGGGCGTGGGGACGGTGGGACGCGGCACCGTGGAGTGCGCCTTCATTGCAGTCTCGTCAGTGGAGGGCAGGTGGTCAGTTGAGACCATGAGGGCCTGCAGACGACGCATGGCGTCTTCCATGGTGGCGATGTTGCCGTCAAGGAAGATCACGTTGCCCTGACCGTTTTGCGCGGTGTCTCGGATGGTCTCGGTCCACAGCGTCAAGGCGAGTACGCCGGAGCCCACGCCCTGGGCTTCGAGCATCTTGGCCGAGTCGGAGAGACCCTGGGCGAGAGCGGTGCGGAAGTCAGCGAGGCCCTGACCGCGCAGCTTGGCGGCGGTGGCCTCGTTCTCGGCGGCGATGCGAATAGCCGCACCCTCGGCCTCGGCGGCCTTGGTCTTGGTGATCAACAGCGCGGCACCTTCGAACTCGGCAGCCTTTTGCGCGTTGGTGGCGGCCACGACGCGACTCATGGAGGCCATGACCTCTTGGTCGAAGGTGATGTCGTTGATGGCGAGGTCGATCAGGCTGTAGCCCCAGCTGCCGAGCTGCTCGTTCAAGTTCTCCTTGGCGTGTGACGCGATCTCCGTACGAAGGCCCAGGACCTCGGCCTGCTTCTTGGTGGCGACGAACTCGCGAACGGCGGCCTCAACGGCCGACGTCATGGCGGTGGTGAAGGCCTGGGGGGTGATGAACTTGAAGGCGACGAGCTGGATGGTCTCGGGCTGGTGGTCGGAGACGGCGAAGATGATGGTGGCCTTGAAGTGCACGGCGGCCTGGTCACCGGTGATGGCGGAGAACTCGAGCTGGTTGGTCTGGTTCTGGACGGGCACCTTCCAGTTGACGCGCTCGATGAAGGGCACGATGAGGTTGAGGCCCGGGTTCAACACGCGGCGGTACTTGCCGAAGCGCGTGACCACACCGACGTGGGCTTGATCGATGGTCTTTAGACCAGCAAAGACGGTGGCGAGCAGGGAGACTAGTACAACGAAGATGACAATTGAAACGACCATGGTGCTCCTAAAGCGTTACGTCCACCGGGGTTGGTGACATCGAAGATGGTTGGCTCTAGGGTCATTTGTGCAAGGGACGACGAGGAGGGTGGTGGCGATGCGGTTGGTGCTCGTTGAGGACAACCCGGTGGTGCTGGATCTGTGGCGTAGCTGGTTTCGGGGTCGGGGCTTTGAGGTGGCGAGTTCGGGGTCGAACTTAGGTGAAGTCGACGGTGGCAAGGAGCCGGTATCGGGGGTGGATGGGGTCTTGGTCGATTTTGGGACGATGGCGGACATGGGCGCGCCAGGGTCGGTTTCGTGGCTGCGTGAACACTTCGTCGGGGCGAGAGTGGTGGTGGTGACGGGGTCACCAGAGCTTGCTCAGTCGTGCGGTGCCGACTTGGTCATTGACAAGGGCAGCGGCGTGGCGGGCCTCGTCGAGGTCGAGGGATTCTTGAGAGCGCTGTAGGTGCGTGATTGCGAGCGAGGAGTAGCTGGCCGGGGGCGGAATTAGTCCCAGAGAGTTCGGGTGTGGCCCTTAGGGCAGGTGCCGTCGGTGCAGTCGTAGAAGCCGTCGTCGTAGCGCGTCAGAGTGGAGATGCACCGAGAGCAGTAGCTGGCCCGGCACTGCGGGCACCACCACGGGGCGAGCTCGGAGTTGAAAGCAAAGATGGCTTGGTCATCGTGGTTGGAGATGGCTGACCAGATCTGCGCGCTGCCGTCGGCGGAAAGAAGCGACGAGGCCGTGCCCATGAAGGACTGACACACGAGGTGCAGCTCGTCACTCGGTGCGCTGAAGAGGATCTCGAGGGTGCCGGCCGGAAGTTCGTGAACTGCGCAGTACGCGGTGTGCCACGCGAGGGTGGTGCCTTTGGGGCGAAAGATCTCGGCGATCAGGGTGGTCGGCTCGACTGGGTCGACGGTGGCGATGCGTTCGAGCGCAGCTTGGTACTTGGTGCTGAGACGAGTGGCCCGCTCGGGGTCTAGTAGGGCTAAGCGTGCGGGGTCTGAGTTGTCGGCGATGTCGGCGAGTTTGACGGCCCGGGCGAGGGGGTTGGCGGCGGCGCGGGTGACGTAGTCGAGGTAGGACTCGTCGGGGGCGTGCGTGAGCAAGCGGAGCGCTTCTACGACGTGAGGCGGGACACCGGCGCAGTGCAGATCGGTATCGGCGAGCTCGGTATCCTCCATGAGGTCATGCAGTAGGGCGGTGACGATCTCATCGGGACTACCCAGGCGGGCAGCGACGCGACGCGGGTGCGTGATGTAGGGCAGGCCGGCCTGATCGACTTGCCCGGCGTGGAAACGTTCGGCGAGGGCGTCGGCTTGGTCTTTGTGCATGGTTGTCCTTGCTTGGTGGTTGGTTAGCGACTGGCGAGGGCGGCTTGCACCTGGGCGGCTGCAGCGCGGGCGCGATCAGGAGATTCGAAGGTGGCCAGGATGACGTTGCCGTCTTGGACGGTGAGCTCGAAGAGTCCTCGATTGGGGTAGATGCGAAAGCGGGGTGCCGAGGAAGACTCTTCGTAGCTTTCATGGCTGTGCCACTGCATCTCGGCTGCGGTCGGCAGCGGTGTTTCGGAGGGCTCGGGGGCGTGGGCCTGGCAGAGAGTCCGGACCCAGCCTTGGTTGCTCGCCGGGCGGGCGGGAGCGGCGCACTGCTCGCAGATTGTGTACGAGAGTTCTTCAAAGCCGCGGACGATGATTTGCAGGGCGTGGGCCAGGCGCTCGTGGGCAGACCTGGATTCTTCGTAGCGCAGGTGAGCGTACGCCTCGACGCCTGATAGACCTTCGGCGGAGTGCCCAGGTCCGGCGTCTGCGCAGCACTCGGGTGGGGTGGGTTCGGGCAGTTCGTAGTAGAACCGTAACCCGCCGAACTTTTCCTTTACTTGGTGGATCTGGTAGTTCGGGGCGAGGTTGAACAGTGCGTCGTCGAGGGCGGCGACCAGGCGAAGCCAGCCCGGCCCAATGTCCAAGGAGGCCGCCCACCCGGGGGCGAAGTGGCTCTTGATGAAAGTGAGCTGCTCGATCGTTAGCTCGTGAGGGGCGTTTGTCGTAGCCATGTTCATGATTGTGTCTGGCTGCGCGGAGAGCGCACACGGGGCTCGCGGGGACTGCTTGCCTCAAGTGTTCATGAGGTGGGTGGTTCTTGTTTCGGATAGTTGTTGTAGGTAGTGGGGGTTGGTGGTTGGTGGGTGTAGTGATTTTTGAGAGAAGAGTTGAGGGGGTTTCTTTGTAGTTTTTGTTTCTTTGTTGCACTCTTTTCGTGCGCGTCGCTTGCCAGGTAACAACAAGTCGCTATCTCCTGATGTAACAAGGGATTTTGCCCGGTTTAAGTTTTCGTTACAGCGCGGGAGGTGCGCTGGGTCGGGGCGCAAAATGGTGGAGACCTGGCGCGACCTCTGAGGGCGCTGGATCTTTCTTTTTGGGGACCTCGCCCAAGGGTTTGTGGCCCGCTTGGGAGGCCAGAAAGCCTTGGGGTGCTTGGGGATCTGGGCTACCAGGCGAGTGCAGATTTTGGTCGGGCCGACACTCTCTTTGCTATGGACTGGAGCAAGGAACGACGACTACTGAAGGCGGCCGGGTATGAGATCCCCGAGGCCGCTTCGTCGTACCGCCCCGGCGGGTACCCCCGCTTGGGGCTCAGCCCGCTGACGGCGACGCTGTCGCGTCGTTCGGTTCGGCTGCTGGGCGAACAGCTCGAGCGCAGCGAGCACGACCGCGGCAACACCATGTTCCAAGCTCAGGGTCTTTCCAAGATGGACGTGCGCCTGGCCAACGAACTCGTCAGTGTGTTCATGGGGCTGTCCGAGCGCTACCCGAGTGTGTGGGTGGACCGCATCAACTTCTCATCTTCCTCGCAGGCGGGAGCGGGTGCTCTGGCGTACGCCGAGGTGTCGACGACGAACTGGCCGGCGGTGTACTCACTCAGCGTGGCCATGGGTACGGTGAGCTTGGGCGAGCTGCTCGAAGCCGTCTCCGAGCACGAAGACCTCTCCCCGGCACTGTTGCGCAAACTGCGCAGTGAGACACGCCACATGGGCCAGCACATGGTCGGGCGCGACTTGCAAAGCCACGGCCTGATCAGCCTGCACGAGTGCTTCAGCCACCCGCGCTGTTATGGCACGCTGCAGGCGTACTGGCAGTGGCGAAATGACACCGCCCGGGCGACTGGCCGTCCCGTGCGCTTGGTGGAGAATCAGGTCTCGGCGGCCTCTTTCGTACTGCTGCACGAGTTCGGTCACGTGGTCGAAGGGGCCTTGGTAACCCTCGGTGACGAGGCGTACGAAAAGGTCCTGGGCGCGTTAGAAGACGGCGTGCTTCGTCACGGTGACGGGCGGCTGAAGCTCAGTGACTATCGCCTGCGCCAAGAGGGTCTCACCCGGCGCGACACGCACTTGGTTAACTACCCTTCGTACACCGACAAGGCCTTCAGCGACGCTGCGACGCGGCGCAGCGTGCGGCGCGTGGTCGGTGGAGCGGTGGCCGACGAGCTGGGAAGCTACGCGAAGGTGTCGCGTGACGAGATGTTCGCCGAGGCCTTCGCACTTGCTCACAGTGCCAAGTCACCCGAGTTGCAAGCGCGTCTGGCGCCCTTTAAGCAGTCGCTCGTGGACGTGGGCCTCGGAGTTTCTCGGCGTCGCGCTCGGCGTCTGTAGCTTCACGCGCAGATCGAAGACACCCCGCTGTTTGCCTCCTGGCGGGCTCTGTGGGTGCTGTCTTGTCCGCCAGAGAGATCTACAACAGGGCCCAGCGCTTAGGCCGTACGGCGCTTCTTTTCGTTGCGAGCGTCGAGCAGAGCAATGACCACGTCGACCAGTCGCGAGGTACGCGACGGAGCGGCGGGCACTGGAGGCGCGGGCGAGATAGCGGCGGCGGGAACGGGCACGGAGACCACGCGAGTGGTTGAACCTGTCGCTACGCGCTCGGGCTGGGTGGTGGTGAGAATCGCCCGCGGCGAGCTCTGGGACGACTTCATGGTGGCGGCGTAGATCGCGTCGATCTCGGATGCACTTAACGTCTCTTGGTCGAGCAGAGCCGTTACGAGACCGTCGAAGAAGGGACGGTACTCTTCGAGCAGCGCTCGTGAGCGCTCGAGGGCACCGACGAGGAGTTCTTCGACGACCTCGGTGACGCCGTCGCTCGCGGCCTGTCCGAGGACTTGAGGGTCGCGAACCATGAGGCCCAAGTTGGTCATGCCATAACGCGTAGCCATGGCCGTGGCGAGTTGGGTGGCGGACTGCAAGTCGCCGTAGGCACCCTGAGTGAAGTCCTCACCGAGCAATCGCTCTTCGGCGGCTCGGCCACCAAGAGCCGTGACCAAGCGAGCCGAGGCCTTGGAGCGCTGCAAGAAGAGCTCGTCACCTTCGGCCATCCAGGTCACTCCCCCGGCGGGACCGCGCGGGATGATGGACACCGAGACGGGCTTGTCGGCGGCGTCTTGGACGTAGGCGCAGACCGTGTGACCGGCTTCGTGCCAGGCGGTCACGGTACGGTCGGCTTCGGTGACCAACGCCGAGGTGCGTGCGCGTCCCATGGCGACGGTCTCGATGGCCTGGTCGAAGTGGCGTGAGGTGATGACCTTGGCGCGGGCACGACCGGCCTCGATGGCGGCTTCGTTGACGACCTGAGCGAGTTCGGCGCCCGACATGCCACTCGTGCGTCGCGCCAGGTGCTCGAGGTCAACGCTGCGAGAGACGGGCTTTTCGCGCGTGTGGACGGCGAGGATCTTTTCGCGACCGCGGCGGTCAGGCAGCGGTACTTCGACGCGACGGTCGAGGCGTCCGGGACGAGTGATGGCGGGGTCCAAGATGTCGGGTCGGTTGGTAGCGGCGAGGACGATGACCTCGGAGTCGCGAAAGCCATCCATCTCGTTGAGCAGCGCGATGAGCGTGTTGTCGCGCTCGGAGTCGCCACCTTGGACGTTGTCGCTGCGGCGACGGGCAATGGCGTCGACCTCGTCGATGAAGATGATCGCGCGGCCGGCCTTGCGAGCGCGGGCAAAGAGTTCACGCACGCGCTTGGCACCAACGCCGACGTAGATCTCGGTGAAGTCGGCTCCCGAGACCGCGAAGAAGGGAACGCCCGCCTCACCGGCGACGGCACGGGCCAAGAGCGTTTTGCCGGTTCCCGGAGGACCACAGAGCAGCGCACCCTTGGGCAGCGACGCGCCCACGGCGGTGAAGTGCTCGGGGGCGGCCAGGATCTCTACGAACTCGGCCAGGTCGGCGAGGGCCTCTTCGGCGCCGGCGACGTCGCTAAATCGCGTCGAGGGTACGTCGGCTTGAAGAAGATTGGCGTGGCTGGCACCGACACCTTGGGGGCCGGTGGCGGCTCGGGTGTAGTCGCCGCGAAGTTCCGCCTTCTTGTTTTGCTGGTGAAAGAGGATGGACAGGGTGAGAGCAAAGAGCAAGAGGAAGACGATGACGGCGGCTAGCCACGGAAAGGGCGTGGGGACCGGGGCAACGGGATCGACGACACCGATCTGCACGTTGACGTGATGGGCGAGCAGGTAGTTGGTGATCGACGTGCCCATGTCGGGCAAGAAGGCGGCCACGTAGTTGCGGTGCGCCGCGGTGTAGACGAGCAGGTAGCTCGACACGTCAAGCGTGGTGGCTGAGACCTTGTTGGCCGCGGTGAGAGCGTAGAGCTGTCCAAGGGTGCCCAGGTGCTGTCCGGGAAGAACGGGGATGTACGACCCCGTCGACGGGGCGATGGTGGTAGGAGTGGACTGCACGCCTTGTGGTCCGGTGGCGCCAGTGCGAGAACTCCGGGCGGCCGATGCCGGAGCGATGGTGGCAACTGGCGGCGCGTAGGTGTTCTCTGGTACCCGTGATGCGGACGAAGAGGTCGCAGCCGTGGACTGGGTCGTGGGAGTTGGGGCTACGTAGCTGCGCGTGCTCGATGAGTTGGCGTACGAAGAGAACGCCGAGACTGCAAAGAAGGTTCCAAGAAGTACCAGCGGGGGCAGCCATGTGCGGGCGGCGCGGAGAAACTTTGCCTTGGCTTCAGGGGAGATATGAGGCTTCATGTCCTGAACGGTGAGCAATGCCCAAGAACTGTCGTGGAAGTCGAATCCTTGGAATTAGTGCTCTTTGGTGAGGCGGCGGGAAGCGCCTACTCGAGCAATCACTCAGGGGCGGGCGTCCAGGGCCACGGTGCCGGCGACTTTGTCGTGAAGTGTCTGGTTCTTTTGGTCCCACAGCGGCCAGAGTTCATCAAGCAGAACAGCCAGGCCGAGGAGAGGAACGAGCCGGGAGACGAAGGAGAGTGCCAGAACCGCGGCGTAGCGTCCAAGGGAACGGCCAACAGAGACGCGTTGGTGACCAGAGGCGGTGGCGATCTTGATCTTCAAGACGCGCATTCCCCAGGTGCCCTGGTGGCGACCGGCGACGGCTGCGACGACGTAGGCGCCCCAGGCGAGAGCCACCGCGGCAATGCTCGCCAGAAGCAGTCCCAAATTGAGCCGCACGACACTGCCGTCCGAGCAGACCAGGGTGACAAAGGTGCCCTTTAGAACGTGGCAGGTAGAAGAGGTCCCGGTGGTGTTCTGTGCGAAGTGAGAGTTCGACAAAGACGACCCCAGCGTCACAAACGCCATGGTCATCATGGAGACGAACGGAACAATGGCGTCGAGCAGCGTGGCTCCTACCCGACGACCCCACGAGGCGTACGTGTTGGAAGCGACGGGAGAGGCGTTAGCGCCGGCGGGGTAGCTCGGGAAGTTGCTCGGCGCCGTGACGGGTGATGCGCTTTGAGAGATCTCGGCTGACAGAGGTGATCCGCACACGGTGCAGTAGGAGGCACCGGGGGTGACGACGCTTTGGCAGTTAGGACAGTTCATGGGGTCTCCTTGGGAATGAAAAGAACGGTGCGTGGTTGCTACGAGGGCGCCAGAGTCTTTTGAGGGTGCGGATGGTTAGGACACCAGGGGTGCTACGAAGATGTTGACCATGGTGGGGTTCCAGGGCCCGTTGTAGAACCAGGCGTTGTTCAAGCCCGGCATGTCGATGGACTTCGTGGGTGCGTTGATGGCGGGCAGGTTTTCGTAGGTGACCTGAACAGGGTTGTTGTTGGTGATGACCTCACCGGGAGCAGCCGCGCCAGTTACTGGTACGTACCAGATGTCGGTCTCGGTCGATGACTTCAAGGTGACCGGAATGACGACATGGCCGGCAATGTTCTTTTGGGTGCCACGAGCAAAGGCGACGTGACCCTTTTGTAGCGCCTTAAAGAGATTGGTGGGGTCGTTGGAGAGGCTCTGGAAGAGCATGAGAGGTCCTACTTTTAGCCATTGGTTGGCGTCGGCCTTGAGCTGGGCGGCTGTGAGAGGCGTTGGCAGTTTGTAGTTGACCGTCTGTAGATCGGCCAGGGTGTACTTGGCGTAGATGATGCCGCTGACGATCTCGATCTGGTGACCTACTGAAGAGGGCGAGGGGTCGGTGACGGTGACCGCCAGCGCGCCGCGTCCGTCAAAGTTCTCGACGCCCGACGAAGTGGTGAGCGTGCCCGAGAGGTGCGTTGATAGGTAGCCGAGCGTGTCCTTTACGAGCTGGCTGGCTGTTTCGCTTGCGCGGTTCGGTTGGGTCGTGCCGAGGGCGGGTAGGGCGGTCGTCAGAGTAAGTGAGACGAGCGCGCTGGCAGCAATGAGACGTGAACGGAGCTTCATGGGATTCCTTTAGCCGTAGGTGTTGTAAAAGACAGTGTCCGGTAGCGTGAAATTGCACACGCGGCGGGGCGGCTACTTCTTTGGTGAGGTCTTCTCGGGGGCGGAGGGCTTGGCGTGCTTGGTCAAGTAGCCCAAGCGCAGAGCAATGCCTACGGCCAACGCTCCCCCGGCGAAGCCGCCCAAGCTGACGGCTAGTTGCGAGGCCACGATGCCGTAAATGCCCCAGAGGCTTTGCGCAAAGGCAGTGGCGAGCCAGGTGGCAACCGACACGCCCGAGAGGTCGATTGGCTTAAAGACCTCGAGCAGCTGGGGCACGATGGCGACGACTTCTACCGCGGCGAGCACGAAGACACTGACGGTAGGGTAAAGAGCGGTGATGGCGGCGCAAAGAGCGGCGGCGCCAAAGGCCGCGAGCGCCCGAGCACGGTTCTTTGGCACGAGAGCAAGCCTTGCGAGGATGGACCAGGCGAGCGGGCCGACAACCAGGTTCACCAGAGTCAAAGACAACTGGTGGGCGACGATGCCGTAGCTCAACCACGCGGCAGTGGTGCAGGTGAACAGCGCCCAGGTGCCAACGGCCACACCAGCCACACCCGAGCGTTGGACTCGAAAGGCCTGCGGCGCGAACTGGACAATGGTGACGGCGACGGCGAGGGCGCCAAAAAGCGCGACTAAGGACATGTCAACAGGGTCGGCACCGACTCACGAAGTCAGGTAGTGCGCCCGGCGATTGTGATAGAGCGCCTCGATCTCTTCGGGGTACATCTCGGAAAAGGCGGGGTCGGTGGCGCCGATGACGTGGATCATCCAGGCAAAGGTGCTCGTGGCAAGAACCTTGTGGCCGTAGAAGGCACCGGCGGGCTCAGACAGCTCTACGTCGACTCGCCAGCAGCCAAAGACGGCGTCGTAGCGGTACGAACGTACGTGGCCACGGGCGTAGCGCTCTTTGGGAGCAGGCTTGCCTCCGAGCATCATGACCTCTACGGCTGCGCCAAGAGCGGGCAGGTGACTTGGTGGCTTATTGGGGTCTTCGATGGGCATAGGTGCGATGTCAGAGTCGGCCCAGGTCGGGGCCGCGAGCACAGTTACTGGTTGGGCCGTTGTCGCTTGAGCAGAGTGCGCACGTAGATGGTCAGGTAGGCGGTGGATAGCCCACCAAAAACGGTGGCGAGCAGGCCAACAATGATCACCGACACGTGCGTGGGGCTGGAGATGGCACCAGCCACCAGCAAAAACAGACCGCCGCCGAAGATTCCCAGGCAGGTCACACCTACGACGATCAAGAAGATTCCATACAGGCTCGCCAAGCTAAAGGCCGCGACGCGAGGGGTCCACGAGGTGGGCTGATTGGTCTCTTGGAAGGTGCCGGTCCGGTCCACTGCTCCGTCGAGAGCTCCGTGGATGGTGTCTACTCGCACGCTGTCGCGGGTGATCTCTCCGGCCCCACTGTCAGAGGATGGAGGGGTGGGCTGGCACGTCGCGCAGCGCCCCGTTTGAGGATCGAGTGGCTGGCCACAGGTTAAACACGACATTGAGTGCGTTGCCATGGTGACTACTGCAGAGCGCCAGAGACGATGCCACCGACGATGCCACCGCCAAGACCGCCGGCAGTAGTTCGGTTGGACTCGGTGGGCAAGTAGGGCTCGATGGCGTGAGCGAGCGTGGCTACGGACATCGACTGGAGCCAGACCTTGCCCGGTCCGGTGAGGTTGGCCAGGAACAGACCGTTACCACCAAGAAACTTGTTGGCAATGCCGGGAACGGTGGTCATCTGAAAGTTAACCGAGGTTTCGAATGCGGCCACGTGCCCAGGGTGCACGCGAAGGGTTTGTCCAGGCTGAAGATCGTAAGCAAACATCTCTCCACCAAGTTCCAGCCACGCTGTTCCCCGGCCCGACAGGTGCTGCAAGAAGAATCCGGCGCCGCCGAACAATCCCGAGGTCAGCTTTTGTTGCATAGCTACTGAGGCGGTGATGCCCTCGGTGCCGCATAGGAATCCAGAGCTGTGCACCATGTACTCACGACCACTCGAGAGGTCCAAGCTAATGATCTCGCCGGGCAGCTTGGTCGTAAACACCACGACGCCGGGGGCACCTTGGGCGGTGTAGCGGGTGACGAAGAGGCCACCACCGCCGACGACGCGCTTGAGTGACTTCATGAAGCCGCCACCGTTGGCCATCTTCGTGGTCTGGGACATTTCGACGTTAGGGGTCATCCACCCGAGGTCGCCGTGGGTAGAGACAACGGTCTCACCGGCGTCGAGAGTGGCTTCCAAGACGGGAAGAATGGTTCCTTTGACTTCGAACTTCATGCGGGCTCCTTTAGGACGTGGGCCAGGTGTTTGGCCGTGGCTAAAAGAGTGCGGGGCGTTGCGGGCTGGTGCAGTAGTTTTAGATCTTTTCTTGAAAAGATTTGGCAAAGAGGTGAAAGGTCTACACGATTCTCGCTATGAAAACATCCGTCACTTCTTTCTTCTTTCGACGTGGTTCACGAACTGGTCTCGCGCTGGCTGCACTTAGTATGGCGTTTATTGTGGTACCCGTAGACAAGTCGTCGGCGGTCATTACTACGCCAGGTCTTGGCGCCACTACTCAGCCGCTGGGCTCGCCTGGAACATTCTCCAACCTTGTCTTTAACGATTCATTTACCGGACCTGCTGTTGATACCAATAGCTGGGAGCCGGGGTGGTTGTCGCAGCCAACGGATACCTATAGCAGCTGTGACGTTACCGTCGGTAAACAGTACGTGGGAGGGACGGGTGGCCTCTTTCTTTCCAGTGAAGGCGTGGGAACCTCGAAGACGATTGCTGGCACCCCCTGTCCCGCGCCGAGTGGCTCTTCTGCTTCGTACCAGGGTGGGGCTATTCAAGGGAAATTCTCTTTCACCTACGGCTACGTAGAGGCCAAGATCTGGTTGCCCAGCATCAGCTCAGGCAAGATTGCTAACTGGCCGGCCCTTTGGCTCTTTAACGGCAACGCAAAGGGGAACCACCAAGAAATTGATATCATGGAGGGCTTAGGTGGTCTGGCCGGGGCTTCGGTTCACATGCAGGTCCCAACCGCGTCGCTAAAAGTAGATCACACTCAAATGGTGGCGGGGGACTTTACTGGTTGGCACACCTACGGCGCTGACTGGGAGCAAGGCTCCACAAAGTTCTACTACGACGGCAAACTCGTCTACACCTATACAGGAGCAGTGGGCGCAGACCCAATGTACCCTATTCTCAACTATGCCGCGAATCCGGCGGTGGCGTCTAGCTGGGTTGCGACCACGACGAAGAACTACGAGCGCATGCAGGTTTCATACGTGCGCATCTGGCAAAACACCGTAAACCTGCAGTCAACACCCGCGCTGGGGAACTACACCGACCCATGCCCAGGCAGCACTTCATTGACGTGTTAGGCGCAATAGCGGCTCGCGGCACGCTCTAAGAGCTCGAATGTTGTATTCACAGTAGATCTGTTCGACACAACAAAATCCCCGACCGATTGGTCGGGGATTTTGCTTTATGCGCTAAATCTACGTTGCTTCTCGTGTAGCCGTAGAGATTGGTTGGTTTCAACTCCATCCCTGTTCAGGACGCGAAACAGGGAGGATGCCATGGTCATTCCCACGGACATCCTCCCTGCTCAAACAGCCTGATCAGACGGTTGTGCTGGATCTCAGTTATGTTGCATTAGATGCAATAATGGAGGGTTTCAACTGCATCCAGTAGTGGTGCCGCACTCGCCACAGACCTGGCAACTACCTGCTTGGATGAGAGCTTGTGAACCACAGGCCGAGCACGACTGACCGAATAGCTTCTTGCCTCCGCCAGCAGAGATGATCTCCTTGGCCTTCTCCACCTCTTCGGGGGTGACCAAGATGACGTCGGTTTCAATGACGTCAACGGAAACCAACTTCAGCTGGTCGATCGGACCCCAGGCCATGTCCTTGGCGGTGGGGCCACCAGGAACCTGAACGAGCTCGTCACGACCGAGGAAGAAGTGACCGAGCACGCGAGCCACGGCGTCGATGATGGAGCTGGCCATCTTCAAGTTCTCGTGACCAGTGACGACACCGAAGGGCTCGAAGGTCTGACCACGGAAGGCCTTGATGAGGTCGTCGAGGGGCATGCCGCGCTGGAGAGCGTGGCTGATGGCAATCGACAGCGCCGAGGTCATGCCGCGAAGCGTCGAGCCCTGACGTCCCCAGTCGATGAAGATCTCAGCGGGTGATCCGTCGTGGTAGGTGTTGACACGCAGGTAGATCTCTTCGCCGCCGATCTCCATGCGCCAGGTGGGGCCAAAGCGCGGGTTTGGTGGGCGGAAACGGGGAACGGGGTGGTTGCCGTAGAACTGCGTCGGGCTCATACCCGGCGTAGGAGCGCTGAGGACGGGAGTCTCGTCGTCTTCGATCTCGTCGGCCTTGGCGGAGTTGAGTGGCTGGGCGACCTTGGAGCCGTCGCGGTAGATGGCGACGCACTTGACACCCATTTCGTAGGCGGCCTGGTGCGCGTTTTCGATGTCTTCGACCGTGGCCGAGTTCGGCAGGTTGACGGTCTTGGAGATCGAACCCGAAATGTGAGGCGCGACTGCCGCGAGAGCGGCGACGTGACCCACCCAGGCGATCGAACGGGTACCGTCACCACACTCCACGGCGCAGTCGAAGACTGGGTAGTGCTCGACGGCGAGGTCGGGCGCTCCTTCGACGGTGAGGTGACCGCAGATGACAAGGTTCGAGCTCTCGATGTCCGCAACTGAGAAGCCGAGAGCGAGCAGCAGCTCGGTACCGTCGGCGTCATCGGACAGCCTGTGTTCGCGGTAGAGGTCGGCTCCGACGATGTGGCGAGCAAAGGCCCACGACAGGTTCGACACGTTCGGCAGTTCGGCGTCGACGGCGTTGATGGCGGACTCAGCAAGACCCTTTTGGCGCAACGTGGTGTGCGAGATCGGCGCGTTGCCGCGCAGGCTCTGGGTGCCAAGGGCGTGGGTCAAGATGCGGTCGATCTGGGCCGACGAGTAGCCGAGGCGGCGAAGCGCTGGGGGCAGCGAGGCGTTGATGATGCGCATGTAGCCACCACCGGCGAGTTTCTTCATCTTGACCAGGGCGAAGTCGGGCTCCACACCAGTGGTGTCGCAGCTCATAACGAGACCAATGGTGCCCGTGGGAGCGAGCACTGTGACTTGCATGTTGCGGTACCCCGCACTCACGCCAGCCTGGGCGTCGTCGGCGGCGGCGAGAACGTGCTTGGTGAGAAGACCAAAGGAGGTCTTGGCCAGGACGTCGTGGTCGATGCCAACGGGCGTGATGGTGAGGCCTTCGTAGTCGGGGATGTTCGCACCGGCGAGCGAGCCGTAGGCGGCGCGACGGTGGTTAGAGAGAACGCGGGCCATGGAGTTGCGGTTGGCGTACCAAGCCGGGGCCGGCCCAATAGCGCGGGCCATCTCGGCTGAAGTGGCGTAGGCGCGGTTGTGCATGAGAGCGGTCAAAGCTCCCATGACGGCGCGCGCTTCGTCTGAGTCATAAGCCAGGCCCGAGCGCATCAGCAAAGCGCCGAGGTTGGCATAACCCAGTCCCAGCGTGCGGTGCTCGAAGGACTTCTCGGCAATGATGCGGGCCGGGTAGTGGCTCATCCAGACCTGGATCTCCAGAGTCAAGGTCCACAGACGAACGGCGTACTCGAAGCTCTCGACGTTGAAGAGGCCGGTTGCGTCGTCAAAGAACTTCACGAGGTTGAAGCTCGCGAGGTTGCACGCGGTGTCGTCGACGTGGGTGTACTCCGAGCACGGGTTAGTACCACGCAGGCGCTCGGTGTCGGCGGCGGTGTTCCAGTCGTTCAAGATGTCGTCGAACTGCAGACCGGGGTCGGCACACTCCCAGGCGGCCGTGGCGATGTCGTGCCAGAGTTCGCGGGCCTTGACGGTCTTGGCGATGGCACCGTCGGTGCGGTTGATGAGGTTCCAGTCCTCGTCGCGGGCCACGGCTTGCATGAAGCCGGGGTTGATGCGTACGGAGTGGTTGGCGTTTTGGAAGGCGACCGAGCGGACGGCCTCACCCTCGTAGCCGGCTTCGTAACCGGCCGCAATGAGAGCGGCGGCTTTCTTCTCTTCCTTGGCCTTGGCCCAGATAAAAGCGTTGAGTTCGGGGTGGTCGGCGTCCAAGATGACCATCTTCGCGGCGCGGCGTGTGGCGCCGCCGGACTTGATCGCTCCGGCAGCGGCGTCAAGGACCTTCATGAAGCTGAGCACACCCGACGAGGTGCCGCCAGCAGTGAGCTTCTCGCCTTCGGCGCGGATGTAGCTGAGGTTGGCACCAGAGCCCGAGCCCTGGGAGAACAAGCGGGCCTCGCGCTCGGCGAAGTCGAAGATGGAGCCTTCACCCACGAGCTTGTCTTCTACAGCGGAAATGAAACAGGCGTTGGCGCCGACGTGCTCGTAGCGGTGGGCTGACTGCTTGGCCACGCCGTCTTTCGGGTCGACGTACCACGAGCCGTCGGGGTCTTGGATGACGCCGTAGGCCTCGTAGATTCCGACGTTGAACCAAGCGGGTGAGTTGGGAGCGGCCATCTGCGCACAGAGCATGTAGGCCATCTCGTCGCGGTAGGCATCGGCGTCGTCAGTGGTGGCGAAGAGGCCGGCGCGCTTTCCCCAGATGGTCCAGGCGTTGGCCAGGCGCATGGCGGTCTGCTTGAGCGAGGTCTCGGAGCCAAGAACTGGGTTGCCGTTCTCGTCTACGAGAGGCTCGCCGTTTTCGTCGAGCTGCGGTACGCCGGTCTTGCGGAAGTACTTCGAGGCCAAAATGTCGGTAGCGACCTGGTCCCAGAAGTCGGGCACTTCGACGTTGGACATGGCAAAGACGGACGAGCCATTTTGCTGGCCGATGTTCGAGGTGCGCTTGACGAAGGTGAATGGCTCAAAGGGAGAGTGACCGGCGGTGGTGAAGTGTCGAGCGATGTGCAGACCGCTGGTGGGCTGGGAAGCTGCGGACTTCTTCGTGTCGGTCTTGGGGGTCTGGTTACTTGGCATTGTTGCTCCTTAGAGTCGGTAGTTAGTGGGCGCTTCGTATTGGCGTTGACCGTTGTTACGGTCCGGAGCGACCAGCCGATTTCGATGGTCACTTGGGGGTCATGAGACGGTGTCGAAACGTTGAGCCGGCGCACTCACCCAGGTAGTCACCCTTGGGGCCAAGGTGGGGGTAGCAAAAACAAAGTGCCCCCGGAATTTCCGGGGGCACTAAGAGGGGTGACTGCGGATCTACCAGGACCGAGGTGTTGACACATCGGGGGAAGAAGGCGGGTTATGTGTGAGGAGGGGCACACAGACCGGCTACTGGTAGATCCGCAATCCTTCAGCGTTAGCGATCATCAGCGAGGGAGGAAACTCGCGAGATCAGCTTTCACTGGAGTAAGGGGAGTCGATGAACGACTTTCTTTTAGCCTGATGGCTTACGTGCCCTGGGGGCAATTCGTTTTTGACTCCGTGCTATGTACCTTGGCGGCGAACAAGCGGGGTACAAGTGCTTTTTTGGTAGATCTGGTAGTTCATAGTTTCGACCCTGTAACAATGAAACGCTTCTTGGTGCCGGTAGTTATTTTGGTGTTCGCACTATCTCGGGGAGTATCGTCAACTTTGGCTGCGGTGTGTGCCTCTCGGTTTGGTGAACATCGCTATCCCGGGCGTGGCGTTCATTGCCGCGCAGCAATTTGTCTCTGCGTCGGCAGCGTCTTTACTCGTTGCCGCCATGCCGGTAGTCATTGCCATTTTGGCGGCAGTCACCTTGGGTGAGACGTTAAAGAAGTCTGCAGTACTCGGTATCGTGATTGGCACGGCGGGAGTGAACAACCTGACCCTGGGCAAGGGTGGCAGCCTGAGCGGCAAGAGTTGGGCGGCTGGGTTGATACTGATCTCGATAGGTGTGGTCGCGGCGGCTGTGGTGTACGTAGGGTGGCGCAACTTGCTGAGCGAGTGGCGCGGGGTTGAAATATTGGCGCCGCAGCTGCTTGTCTCAACTTTGGCGGTGGCCCCTATCGCACTTCTTGTTGAGGGTGCAGGCGGGCACGTGTTCGCACAGTTGCCGACCCTCGGGGCGCTGGCGGTAGTGAACTACGTCATACCGCAGATCGCGATGTTCTGGTTGCTCACCCGGACCTCTGCGGTGCGGGCGGCTTTGTCGAACTATTTGGCACCCTTGATAGCGACAATGCTGGCCACGGTGGTGCTGGGCCAAAAGATCACGCCGCTGATCATTGTTGGTGGCGTGCTTATCATCGGGGGTGCGGTGCTCGTGAACACGGCCCGCCAGAGAACAACCAAAGATCAAGCAGAGATGGCCGTACTCGCAGACGAATAGGACGTAGGGCTCGCAGTCCCATCGAGGCGTGTCACTGTAAGTGACCGTGATTGTGACTACGGCGCCGTTACTTGCAGGTCGACGGGGCCCGACGCGGGGACGGGAGAGCCGAGGTGCGGGCCAGTGGCGAACTGATCTGCCGCAGCGACGTACCAGCCGGTTCCCGGTACCACGAGTGAGTAGGGCACGGAGACGCTGTAGGGACCGGCGAGTCCCGAGAAACCAGAGGCGTCCGCGTACGACGTCGGCGGAACGGCTTGGGAGTCGTCGA
>Ga0214201_1000035_pt1 | contig 61207 bp, 55 predicted proteins | sample TroBogEpilimnion_32_FD_153039 | JGI IMG/M metagenome (GOLD analysis project Ga0214201, IMG submission 153039) | Freshwater microbial communities from Trout Bog Lake, WI - 29MAY2009 epilimnion | ecosystem: Environmental > Aquatic > Freshwater > Lake > Epilimnion/Euphotic zone | place: Trout Bog...
ACGTTGTCAGCAACGTCGTAACAATGGCTTTATAATCATGCCGTCATCAATCGGGCTGAAGCGAATTTACAGCAATTTTCGGACTTGACCCCACGCCGGCCGAACTAATTAGCCAGATCAAACCGAGCCATGTGATTCACGCCGCGTGGGTCACGCAACCTGGCGCATTCTGGGAACATACTGAAAATTCAACTTGGCTCGCCGCCAGCCTTAAATTGGCTGAAGCGTTTGCACTGTTCGGTGGCGAGCGTTTCATCACCCTCGGATCGGTGGCCGAATATGATTGGTCCCAAGGCCGGATGATCGAGGGCATCACCCCCGAAACGCCATCAACCCTCTATGGCCAAACCAAACTCGCCTTCCATCGGGCACTGACCGCTCATAATCAAAAAGGACATTTTTCGTCCGCCACCTGCCGCGTTTTCTACACTTATGGCCCATTCGAGAACCAGCAACGCCTTGTACCGATGGCCTGTCGATCGCTCATCACCGAGCTCTCGGAAGGGTTTGGATCGGGTTCACTATGGCGGGATTACGTCCATGTAAGCGATCTCGTCAGAGGCATTGATATGGTCTTGCGATCCGATGTTGAAGGTCCGGTCAATATTGCTTCAGGCGCCCCCACTCGTATTTCCTATTTATTGGACGAATTAGAAAAATTAAGCCAACGGCCTGGCTTTTTAAGGCGCGGCCAACGGCCTGATCCAGATAACGAGGTGCTAGCGCTCTTTGCCGATATCAGCAAAATTGGACGCCTTGGCTGGCGTCCCCAAATCTCATTGGAAGAGGGACTTAATCAAAGCCTTCAATGGTGGCGGCAAAGGCTAAACGGAATTAGACCAGCCAGGCTGAGTTCAGAGATTTGAAGCGGCCAATATCTCAGCAGGCACGCGGGTGAACGCCCGTAACGTCGCAAGCACTGCCCCGAGCGACATCATGAAGGCAATCATCGTGACCGAGTTCGATATGGCGTGCGCAGCCACCCAGCCCCAAAAGGCGAGGTAAATATTGAGGGCTGCGACGGTCCCAACGACTTGATACACCGACCAGCCCATGGATGTTGCACGCTGAAAGAAAAAACTACGATGCGGCGTCCAAATTTTCTCACCCTTCAAGATCCGACGAACCAGAGTGATCGACGTATCCGAAATCGCATAGAGCGGGATAATGATGGCCGCGAAGAAACTGACATCTGCAGCAACGCGATAAAGCGCATAACCACCGACAAGACCAATGACTAGGCTTCCGGTATCGCCTAAAAATATTTTAGCGACCGGCTTGTTGTAAGGTGCAAACCCAATCAAACCACCCAAGATCGGTGCCATAATGATTGCAACCAGCGGCGTCGGCATGGCAAATGCGGACAATACGACGAGGACGACCGCAACGGGCACGAATTGTGCCACCGTCAACCAGTCCAAACCATCGATAAAATTGGTCAGGTTGACCATCCAAAACAGAGCAATGGCGGCCAATAAGCGCTCAACAACCAGCGGCAAAGCACCGTCAAACAATGAAATATAGGAAGGCGTCACGTAAAGCATCAAGCCGATCAAAGCGAGCTGACCACCAACGCGGGGCATAACCGGCAATGGACGCACATCGTCCAAAAACCCGATCGCCGAAATCAAAACCGCACCAGCGCCCAAAGCGGCAAGCGCCATGCGGTCCGATAAAGTGAGGAAAGGGGCGAAGATAATGGCTGTGGCAAATACACCAACGACGCCAGCGACAAGCGCAATGCCGGCTCCTTGGGGCGTGGGTTCTTTATGGCTCGACCGTGCATTGACCTTGGCAATCGCGTGCCGCCGCAAAAAGGGCAGCAAAACTGGAATGGCGACAAAGGAAAACACGGCCGCAAAAAAGGCCGCCACCACCGCAAAGTTAAAGCCAGAACCCAAGTTCATCGCTCGATCCAATAATCCAAAAACCACTATGGGCATCTTCGCGATGGGAGGATCGGCATCGAGCCCTATTGCCTTCCCTGCCGGAATTCACCGGAAAGGATGGCGAGAGAGACGGGACTTGAACCCGCGACCTTCGGCGTGACAGGCCGACGCTCTAACCAACTGAGCTACTCCCCCAAAACGGCGTACCGTTCGACGGCAGACGACGAAATAAGGGACCCTACCGAACAAGTCAACCCACACGAATATGTAATATAGCCAGTTGTGTAACCAAACGGCTATGAACGCAGCATTAATGTGTGATTATGACAGGAATTTTATATCGAGCGCGCGTAGGGCATTTAAAATTGCCGCGACGTCGGCCGACTCTGCAGACGCTCCAACCCCTTTAGCGCCAAGGGCAATGCCTAAATTAGCGCATCGCGATAATCCCGAAACGATTGCAACAGGAACGGCGACGATTAAAGGGCAAGGCGTCGCAACTCCAAAAACAGCCAATGCCCAAATGGATCTCCATCAAAAGCCATCCAAGCCCTCCCCAGCGCGACTGTGACGGCGAACAATCTCCGAATTGTACCAATCCGCCAGCCTCGCCACAGGCGCTGTCTGCTGCTTGGCAGCGGACACCATTCGGATGATCATGCTGAACGTACTTCCGGCGGCTTTTGGTGATGCCCCCGTCAAGGCGATCATCAATGTGATGTGCCACCGGGCACGCTCCACACCTAATCTCTGCAGGCTATCAGAGCACATACATCAGGATAGTCCGTGAAATTAATGAGTGAAACCGGCTTCACGTCTTTAAATGCAACAAGCCCGACACAGGGTGCCGGGCTTGTTGAAAGACGAAGGACTATATCGAGCGATCAAAGCTTTCCTTAGAAAACCGGACAATCGCCGATAAGTGAAAGGTGGTGGGCGGTGACGGTCTCGAACCGCCGACATTCTCGGTGTAAGCGAGATGCTCTACCAACTGAGCTAACCGCCCCTTTCGCTGTCTTTATGTCAGAATGGCGTGCTCGCGCAAGCCATACCTGACGCAAATCTTATTAGCCGTTCACGGAAGCCTTCAAAGCGGCACCCGCCTTGAACTTTGGCGTGATCGAAGCCTTGGTTGCAATCGTTTCGCCCGTGCGTGGGTTACGCGCCGTACCAGCTGCACGCTTTGTGACGGCAAATGTGCCGAAACCAACGAGGCGAACTTCATCACCCTTCTTCAACGTAGCCGTGATGGCGTCGAGAACAGCATCAACTGCCGCGCCAGCCTGTGCCTTCGTCAAATTTGCTTCGTCCGCAACTGCGGATACGAGATCGCCTTTATTCATTGTAGTTCTCCATTTTTACGCATGTGCCGAATCAATCAGCCATAGGCAGGGTTCTTCCAAGCCAAAGCCCGCGGCGCAAGGGGGATTCCCTTATTATTGCGAGGAACTTTGTAGGTTTTCCATGAAAAAGGGCCGCCAAAACAAAATGGCGACCCTGCTTAAGCCTCAATCAGGCTCAATGAGCGATAATGCCGCTCCTGTCTTCGTCCGCGGCCGAAGCCGCTTTTAGCGTCGAAAGATCCTCTTTCCACTCGATCGCCTGGGGCTGGCGAACAAGCGCGTGACGGATCACCTCGTCCATTCGCGAAACCGGAACAATTTCCATCCCGTTTTTCACGCTATCCGGAATATCAGCCAAATCCTTAGCGTTTTCTTCCGGAATAAGGACTTTTTTGACGCCGCCACGCAAGGCAGCGAGCAGCTTTTCTTTCAAGCCGCCAATTGGCAAGACCCGGCCTCTCAACGTCACCTCGCCCGTCATCGCGACATCGCGGCGAACCGGAATGCCCGTCAACATCGAGACGATAGCGGTTGCCATGCCGATACCCGCTGAGGGGCCGTCCTTGGGCGTAGCGCCTTCTGGAACGTGAACATGGATATCGCGGCGCTCGAAAAGCGGCGGCTCAATTCCAAAATCGATGGCCCGCGAGCGAACATAAGAGGCCGCCGCCGAAATCGATTCCTTCATCACGTCTTTCAGATTGCCGGTAACCGTCATTCGGCCCTTACCGGGCATCATGACGCCTTCAATCGTCAGCAATTCGCCGCCGACCTCGGTCCAAGCCAATCCGGTCACCAAACCGACCTGATCTTCCGCTTCCGTCTCGCCATACCGGTATTTCGGAACGCCGAGATAATCAGGAAGTTTTTCCTCCGTCACGTGAACCTTGGTCACCTTGCCTGCCGCCATCAAGATTTCCTTCACCGCCTTACGCGCCAAATTGGCGAGTTCACGGGAAAGATTACGCACGCCGGCTTCCCGCGTGTAGCGACGGATGACAAACATCAAGGCTTCATCCGAAACGGACCATTCCTTCTCGGTCAGACCATGCTTTGTCCGCGCCTCAGGAATAAGATGCCGCTTGGCGATTTCGAGCTTTTCGTCTTCCGTGTAGCCGGCAATGCGGATGACTTCCATACGATCCAGCAGTGCCGGTGGAATATTCAGCGTATTCGCCGTGGTGATGAACATAATGTTCGAGAGATCGTAATCGACCTCAAGATAATGATCATTAAACGTCGAATTCTGCTCGGGATCGAGCACTTCCAACAATGCCGAAGACGGATCGCCGCGGAAATCCATGCCCAATTTGTCGATTTCATCGAGCAAGAAAAGTGGATTTTGTGTCTTGGTCTTCTTCAAGGACTGGATGATCTTGCCCGGCATTGACCCGATATAAGTCCGGCGATGCCCGCGAATTTCAGCCTCGTCCCGCACGCCACCAAGCGACATACGGACAAATTCACGACCCGTTGCCTTGGCAATCGACTTGCCGAGCGAGGTTTTACCAACGCCCGGAGGTCCAACGAGGCAAACAATTGGTCCGGTCAACTTATTGGCGCGCTGCTGAACGGCTAGATATTCAACAATGCGTTCCTTGACCTTCTCAAGCCCAAAATGATCGGAATCAAGCAGAGCCTTCGCACCCGGAAGGTCCTTTTTGATCTTCGAACGCTTGCCCCACGGCAAAGCGAGCATCCAATCCAGATAATTCCGGATAACGGTTGCCTCGGCCGACATAGGCGACATTTGACGCAGCTTCTTCAACTCGGCCAGCGACTTCTCGCGGGCTTCCTTTGAGAGCTTGGTCTTGTTGATCCGGTCTTCGAGTTCGCCGAGTTCGTCCTTGCCGTCCTCGTCGCCCAATTCCTTCTGGATCGCCTTCATCTGTTCATTGAGATAATATTCGCGCTGCGTCTTCTCCATCTGGCGCTTAACGCGCGAGCGGATACGCTTTTCGACCTGCAGCACGGAAATCTCGCTCTCCATGAAGCCAAGCACCTTCTCAAGGCGCTTCACGACATCGGTGATTTCGAGCACATCCTGCTTATCGGTGATTTTAACAGCCAAATGCGAGGCCACGGTGTCAGCAAGCTTTGCATAATCTTCAATTTGCGTAACCGCGGTAACAACTTCTGGCGAAATCTTCTTATTGAGCTTCACATAGCCTTCGAATTCATTGACGACCGAACGCGCCAGCGCCTCCGCTTCGATTTCGCTCGAAATCTCATCGGGAACGGCCGTAGCTTCAGCCTGCATGAAGGCTTCCCCGGCGATAAAGGCATCGGCCCGCGCCCGGCTCACGCCTTCCACCAAGACCTTCACCGTACCATCCGGCAATTTCAGCAATTGCAACACGGTCGCCAAGGTACCCATGGAAAAAATCGCATCGGTCGACGGATCATCATCACCAGCGTTTTTCTGGGTCGCCAAAAGAATAAGCTTTTCGCTTTTCACCACATCTTCAAGCGCCCGGATTGATTTTTCACGGCCAACGAAAAGCGGAACAATCATATGGGGGAAAACGACGATGTCGCGTAAAGGGAGGACCGAATAGGTCGCACGCGAACCGGTTTCGACGGAGGGACGCTTCTTTGCCGTGGGCATTGCACTTTATCCTTCTCATTAATGGCCCCAGAATACCCTAATGGGCTATTCCGCGGCGAACAGGAATGGCACCGGCCAATCCCGCTCTACGAAACTCCCTCTGGCACCGTGCCACTTATGAGCTGAACTCCGCCCCTTATAAATGGCGAAAGGCCGATACGGTTTCAAGCCGTATCGACCTCAAATTTCAATAGTCCGGTGGACAAATCAACGCATGCTTAAGCGCTAGTGGCCGTCTCGACCGATTTCTCCGAGTAAATATAGAGCGGACGGGCCTTGCCATCGATGACTTCCGGCCCAATCACAACCTGCTCGCACCCATCAAGACTTGGCAGATCATACATGGTCTCGAGCAAAATGCCTTCCATGATCGACCGAAGACCGCGAGCGCCCGTCTTGCGCTCAATCGCCTTCTTGGCAATGGCTGAAACAGCATCGTCGGAGAAGGTCAACTCGACATCTTCCATCTCAAACAAACGCTGATACTGCTTCACGAGCGCATTTTTAGGCTCGGTCAGGATCTTTTTGAGCGCTGGCTCATCCAGATCTTCAAGCGTCGCAATCACAGGAAGACGGCCAACGAATTCAGGAATAAGACCGAATTTCAACAAATCTTCAGGCTCTGTTTCGCGGAAAATAGCGCCCGTACGGCGGTCATCCGGCGCCTCAACACGCGCGCCAAAGCCAATCGACGTGCCCTTGCCGCGCGCCTGAATAATCCGCTCCAAGCCGGCAAAAGCACCGCCGCAAATGAACAAGATGTTGGTTGTATCAACCTGCAGGAATTCCTGCTGCGGATGCTTACGGCCACCTTGCGGCGGAACGGAAGCTACCGTGCCTTCCATAATCTTCAAAAGGGCCTGCTGGACACCCTCGCCCGACACGTCGCGGGTAATCGAAGGATTATCCGACTTCCGGCTGATTTTATCGATTTCATCGATATAGACGATGCCACGTTGCGCCCGATCAACATTGTAATCAGAGGCCTGAAGCAGCTTCAGAATGATGTTTTCGACGTCTTCACCCACATAACCGGCCTCGGTCAACGTGGTTGCATCGGCCATCGTGAACGGAACATCCAAAATGCGGGCAAGCGTTTGAGCCAGTAAGGTTTTTCCCGAACCTGTCGGGCCGACGAGCAAGATATTGGACTTCGCAAGCTCGACATCATTGTGCTTGGTGGCGTGATTTAGGCGCTTGTAATGGTTATGGACCGCAACGGAGAGAACCTTCTTCGCATGTTCTTGTCCGATGACATAGTCATCAAGAACCTTACGAATTTCCTTCGGCGTTGGAACGCCATCGCGCGATTTAACCAGCGAGGACTTGCTCTCTTCACGGATGATATCCATGCAAAGCTCGACGCATTCATCGCAGATGAACACGGTAGGTCCAGCAATCAGTTTACGCACCTCATGCTGGCTTTTGCCGCAAAAGGAGCAGTAAAGCGTGCTTTTTGAGTCCGTTCCGCTGACCTTACTCATGATCTCTCTCCGTACTACCCGATAACGAACAACGCCCGCGCCGGGTAAAAAACCAAATTTGACTGGTTTGCCGATCCTTAGGAGCGACGCAATGCAGCCATTACGAATCGATCCTAACCAAGCTTCCTAAACAAATCTTTTCCATCCGGTTATTCTGCAACAACCGGACCAAAACCGCCACATCCAATTTCAAGAGTGAAATCAACTCAGGATGCTACTGGTTCCGGTTCATTTGGGCGCTTTTCCATGACTTTATCGATAATGCCAAAATCCTTAGCCATTTCCGCGGTCATAAAATTATCGCGCTCGAGTGCCTTTTCGATCGTCTCGAAATCCTGTCCGGTGTGATGGACATAAATTTCATTCAGCCGCTTCTTGAGGCTTTCGACCTCACGGGCGTGGATCATGATATCGGTCACCTGACCCTGATACCCGCCAGATGGCTGGTGAACCATAATGCGTGCATTTGGCAGGGCAAAGCGCTGATCTTTCGCGCCAGCCGCCAGTAAAAGCGACCCCATCGAGGCGGCCTGACCGATGCAAAGCGTGGTCACCGGAGGGCGAATGAACTGCATCGTGTCATAAATGGCCAAGCCCGAGGTCACGACCCCGCCTGGCGAGTTAATATAGAGCGAAATCTCTTTTTTTGGGTTCTCGGCTTCAAGAAACAGAAGCTGGGCCACCACCAGGGAAGCCATTCCATCTTCAACCGGACCCGTCAGAAAGACGATCCGTTCCCGCAGCAATCGGGAAAAAATATCGAACGCGCGTTCACCCCGATTGGATTGCTCGACCACCATTGGAACGAGCTGATTATAAGTTTCGATCGGATCGCGCATGCCTAACCCCAAGGTTGAATAAAGAAACAATTATGCCGGCTTCGCCCGATTCGGTAAAACCACTAACGGACATATAAGCATGGGTGGGCCGATAAAAAAGACGGCGCGCAGAAAGCTTTTCCACGCGCCGCACCAATTCTGATCTCAATGAGGGAAGATTATTCGCCTTCGCCCGCCTTCTTGGCCTTCGCCTTTGGGGCGGCTTTCTTTGGCTTTTCTTCCGAAGAGGCCTCGCCACCATCCTGCGATGCGGACTTTGTCTTCGACTTGGCCTTGGATTTCGGCTTCGACTCATCGGCACCTTCATCGGCCAATAGAACTTCCGCCGTAACCGTCTGATCCTTCACCTTGGCCAAGCCTAGAATGTGATCAACGACCTTTTCTTCGAAAATAGGTGCCCGAATTTCAGCAACCGCTTGTGGATTCTGGCGATAGAAGTCCCAAACCATCTTTTCTTGGCCTGGAAACTGCCGCGCGCGCTCCATAACGCCTTGCGAAATTTCTTCGTCCGACACCTGAACCTTGGCCGTTTCGCCGATTTCAGCCAGTACGAGACCTAGGCGAACACGGCGTTTGGCAATGCCAAGATATTCCTCGCGGGCGGCTTCTTCCGTCGTATCCTCATCCGCAAAGGTCTTTCCGGCTTGCTGCAGGTCACCCATGACCTGGCTCCAAATGCCGTTGAACTCCTGCTCAACCAGCGCTGGCGGCAATTCGAAATCATATTGACCATCGAGGACGTCGAGCAATTCGCGCTTCGTCTTCCGGCGAGCCGCTGCCTCATATTCACGCGAGATGTTCGAACGGAGGGCGTCTTTCAGCTTTTCCAAGCTCTCCATGCCGAAGCCCTTGGCGAATTCATCGTCAATCTTTGCTTCGCCTGGCGCTTCAACACCCTTGATTACCGTATTGAAAGTAGCTGCTTTTCCAGCGAGATGCGCGGCTGAATATTCAGCTGGGAAGGTTGCCTTAACAATTACGGTGTCGCCTGCAACAACGCCAACAAGCTGCTCTTCAAAGCCGGGAATAAACTGACCCGTGCCGATTTCAACTGGAACATCGGTTCCAGTGCCGCCTTCAAACGGCACACCATCGATCATGCCGACAAAGTCAACGACAACGCGGTCGCCGGTCTTCGACTTTTCACCTTCTTTGCGAGGTGAAAACGGACGTGACTGTTCGGCCATCCGGTTCAACGCTTCATTGACCGAGGCATCGTCAACGCTTGCTACCTGACGCGTTACCGAAATACCGGAGAAATCCTTGATTTCGATCTTGGGGAGAATTTCCATTTGAATGGTAAATTCTAAGCCGCCTTTGCCGGTAATGGCGGCCTCAATGACAGCTTCGTCTTCCGGAAACACGATTTTTGGCTCGAGCGCGAGCTTGATGCCGTTTTCATCAATAATCTTACGATGGGTCTCATTGACGACATTTTGAACAACGTCACCCATCACCTGGCGGCCATAAACCCGGCGTAAATGCTCCAACGGCACTTTTCCTGGGCGGAAGCCGTTGATCCGGACCTTATCCTTCATTTCAACGAGCTGGGCGGTCAGACGCTCGGCCAGATCTTGCGCGGCAAGCACCACGTTAAACTCGCGCTTCAAGCCTTCCGAGAGTGTATTTGTAACCTGCATGATCTTCAAAGCCTTCGTTCATAAGCCGCGACACGCGCGGAAATTCATAAATGGTGCGGGCGGAGGGACTCGAACCCCCACAACTTTCGTCACTGGAACCTAAACCCAGCGCGTCTACCAATTCCGCCACGCCCGCAATCCCCAAGGGGTCAATTCACCCCACGACATGTCACACGACCAAGCGACGCCTGATCCGTATAGACCCGTCGGGACGCGGCTCTATAACACGGTCGAGGAAAGACGCTAGCAAAAAAGCAGTACTGCAGGAATTCTACCCTTTTATTTCGGATGGGCTTGTTCGGAAATCATTTGCTGAACCACACTTCTCAGCGCCAGCGGCAAATCATGCGCCAAAAGGCCCGGGCCAATCAGCCGCCCCGCCTCGGCATGAAGCCAAACCGCGGCTGATGCCGCCTGATAGGCGTCCGCACCCTGCGCCAATAACCCACCGATAATGCCCGCCAAAACATCGCCGGAGCCGGCGGTGGCCAACCAAGGCGTTCCATTTTGATTGATGGTTGCCCGCCCATCCGGCGCAGCAATGACGCAATCCGGACCTTTAAGAACAACCACACATCCGAGATATCCAGCAGCCGCCAGCGCGCGGCCCAAACGGTCTTTGATGCATAAAATGTCCGGCTGATTTTTAAACAGACGCGAAAACTCGCCATCATGGGGCGTAGCGACCACTTTTCCTGCATGGGATTTTAAAATCAGATCCTTAAGACCGGAGGCGTCGCCTTCAAAGCTCATCAAAGCATCAGCATCTAGAACGACCGAGCGGTCTGACGTTAGCGCCAAGGACACGCAATCACGCAGCCCCTCACCCACGCCGTTTCCGGGTCCTAAAATTACCGCGTTTCGGCGCTTGTCATCAAGTAACCGCCTGAGGCCCTCCACCCCGTCAGAGCTTCGCACCATAATATCGGACAGAGCGGCCGCATTGACCAAGAGCGCATCGCTGGGGGAGGCAACGGTTACCAACCCTGCCCCGATCCGGGCGGCCGCATGGGCTGCAAGCCGAGCAGCACCCGTACTTTCGGCACCGCCGGACAGCACAATCAAATGGCCTCTATTGTATTTATGTCCCTCTTCATCGGGCACTTTGATCACATCGCGCCATAAATCCGATGCGTTTAACCGCAATTTCGGCTTTATCTCCTCAAGAACACCGGCCGGAATGCCGATATCGGCCAAGATGACAGATCCACTCATCTTCCGGCCAGGATAAAGAATATGGGCGGGCTTCAACCGGAAAAAGGTCACCGTTGTTTGCGCTTGCACCGCAACGCCACAGATTTGCCCTGTATTTCCATCAATGCCGGACGGAATATCGACCGAAAGAATGGGTTTGCCGGAATGATTCATCGCCCGAACGAGGTCGGCAGCCTCGCCGTCGAGCGGACGGGTTAGGCCCGCACCAAACAGCGCATCGATGATTAAATCAGCTTGGGTCGGTTCAAAATCACCAATCTGACCCATTGGCCCTTCCCATAGGTCGGCCATCGCGCTGGCATCGCCCTGAAGCCGTTCCCGACCGCCTAATAGAATAAGTGATACCGGATACCCCCGACCTGCGAGAACCCGAGCCGCGACAAATCCATCCCCGCCATTGTTACCGGGGCCGCAAACCACCAAAACCGTTCCACCGACGGACGTGAGCTTAACGGCCGCATCCGCAACCGCCCGTCCGGCACGCTCCATCAAGACAAGACCGGGCGTACCCGCTTGCTCGGCGAGTGAATCAGCGCGTGCCATCTCTTGGGTTGTGAGGAGTTCGTTTGCCATCATGGTTCCAGCTCTTTCTATGTTCAGGAACCAGTTTATGTTGGGTTAGAATAGAATGTCGAATGCAACACGATACCCGCTTTCATTTGAGAACATTTTTTGTGCGATTGCCTAAATTTTCAGCAATAAATGCAAAAGTCGGCGTCAATAAGCCCGAAAACACCGTGGCGAAAAATTAAGCATAGTGCTAAATCGGCTTCGTCTCCGGAAGAAATTATACCTCCGGGTAGACAAGCGGAAGCTAGGAACTCGAGATGAAAAAAATCGAGGCGATCATCAAGCCTTTCAAGCTCGACGACGTGAAGGAAGCCCTTCAGGATGTCGGCTTACAAGGCATAACTGTAACCGAAGCCAAGGGTTTCGGGCGGCAGAAGGGCCATACGGAGCTGTATCGCGGCGCCGAATATGTGGTCGATTTTTTGCCGAAGGTTAAGATCGAGATCGTCTTGCCCGACGAGCTTGTCGAGCAGGCGGTGAATGCTATTCGTAACGCGGCCCAGACAGGTCGCATTGGCGATGGCAAGATTTTTGTATCAACGGTTGAAGAGGCCATTCGTATCCGTACCGGCGAAACCGGATTGGATGCGATCTGAGCTTGAACGAAGCGACCAACACTTTTTCCACGAACGTAAGTTCACTTTTCGAAGAGGATGATACCCATGAAGACCGCCAAGGACGTCCTGAAGGCGATTAAGGACAATGACGTCAAGTATGTCGACTTCCGTTTTACCGACCCGCGCGGCAAGTGGCAGCATGTCACCTTCGACGTGACGATGATCGACGAAGAGATTTTTGCCGAAGGCACGATGTTCGACGGCTCCTCGATCGCTGGCTGGAAGGCCATCAATGAGTCGGACATGACCTTGATGCCTGACCCATCCACCGCCCAGATGGACCCTTTCTTTGCAGCCTCGACCATGTCGATCGTTTGCGACGTTCTTGAGCCATCGACCGGCCAGCCTTACAACCGCGATCCACGCGGCATGGCCAAGAAGGCCGAAGAATATTTGAAGTCGACCGGTATCGGCGACACCATTTTCGTGGGCCCAGAAGCTGAATTCTTCATCTTCGACGACGTGAAGTTCATGTCGGACCCGTACAACACGGGCTTCAAGCTCGATTCGTCCGAATTGCCGACCAATGGCGACACGGATTACGAAGGCGGCAATCTCGGCCACCGCATCCAGACCAAGGGCGGCTATTTCCCCGTTCCTCCGCAGGATTCGGCACAGGACATGCGCGGCGAAATGCTCGCAGCCATGGCGTCCATGGGCGTCAAGGTTGAAAAGCATCACCACGAAGTAGCCTCCGCCCAGCACGAACTCGGTATGAAGTTCGACACGCTGACGCACATGGCCGACCAGATGCAGATCTACAAATACGCCATCCACAACGTGGCGCAGAGCTATGGCAAGACGGCGACCTTCATGCCAAAGCCAATCTTCGGCGATAACGGCTCGGGCATGCACGTCCATCAGTCGATCTGGAAGAACGGCAAGCCTATCATGGCCGGCAACAAATACGCCGATCTCAGCCAGGAATGCTTGTGGTATATTGGCGGCATCATCAAGCACGCCAAGGCGCTGAACGCGTTCACGAACCCATCGACGAACTCGTATAAGCGTCTGGTGCCCGGCTATGAGGCCCCTGTGTTGCTCGCCTATTCGGCGCGTAACCGTTCGGCTTCCTGCCGTATTCCATACACCACCAATCCAAAGGCCAAGCGCGTCGAAGTGCGCTTCCCTGATCCGATGGCGAACCCATACCTCGCCTTCGCAGCCATGCTCATGGCAGGCCTCGACGGCATCACCAACAAGATCGATCCGGGCGCAGCGATGGACAAGGATCTCTACGATCTGCCACCACGCGAGCTCAAGAAGATCCCAACGGTTTGCGGCTCACTCCGCGAAGCCCTCCAGAACCTCGACAAGGACCGCGCGTTCTTGAAGGCTGGCGGCGTATTCAACGACGACTTCATCGACAGCTTCATCGAATTGAAGATGCAGGACGTGATGAAGTTCGAAATGACCCCGCATCCGGTGGAATTTACGATGTATTATTCGTATTGATCTTTCGGGATCGGTGAAGAAACTCAATTAGGGCGGCGAAAGCCGCCCTTTTTTGTTAGCAAAATAGTTACGCCGCACTCAGCGCTTCCGCCACCTCATCTGGATTAGCCTCAATCACCCGCAAATAAGACTGCACCGCCGGCGGCGGCATGGTGCGCCCGATCTCGTATTGCCTGATATTGGCCAGCGGAATACCAAAGCGAGTCGCAAATTCAGCTTGGCTCAGTCCTAACCGATGACGCAATTGGCGGATGCGCCGTCCCATTAAAGCACGCTTCACATCACCTTCACTGACCGCACGATCCTCCGCATCATCCGGGTCAGTCGGGATTGCGATCATAGACTCTTTGCTCATTTACATTACTCCTTCGCACAGAGAGAAATCGTACGGCATCGCCGCGATAAATGTGGATTGCGGTCCAAAGCCGACCATCGACAGTGCCTATAGCCTTATAGCGATCCTCACCGTCACCGTCCCGAATAGTCGGGATAATCAACACATCTGGGTCATTGAAAACATTAAGCCCGAACGCCAATGACACCCCATGTTTGGCCTTGTTGATAGCGTCTTTTTCGGGATTAAATTCGATCTCCATAGTTATAGAGATATATGTAAATTACATACTAAAGTCAACTTAGCTTTATCTCGAACCAACCGATCCAAACGCCCCTAGCCCCACTCCCCCGTGGACATCGCGCCGCAGCTGTTTCCTTTCCGTTCCCTTTTGTCGCCTAACCATGCGATAAGGGCGCAACCCGAATCAGCTAGGCTTTGACGAATAGGATGGCGATGTCCGACGATCTCTTTGGTGGCAATGCCGCGCGTAAACTCCCCGACTCTGGAGCAACGCCGCGTGCGGCTGCGGGTGCGAAAGCGGCCCAAGCGAAAGCGGCGGCATCCTCGCAAGGCTCGCTCGGCACGCCCGGCGAGAGCGGCTACACCGCCCAATCGATTGAAGTTTTAGAAGGGCTTGAGCCCGTCCGCCGCCGTCCCGGCATGTATATTGGTGGCACGGATGAGAAGGCGCTGCATCATCTGTTTGCCGAAGTCATCGATAACTCGATGGATGAGGCGGTTGCGGGCCACGCATCGGTCATTACCGTTGAATTGGATAGTGATGGGTTTTTGACCGTCGGCGATAATGGTCGCGGTATTCCGGTCGAGCCGCACCCTAAATTCCCCGATAAATCGGCGCTTGAAGTGATTATGACGGTGCTGCATGCGGGCGGTAAGTTCGATTCAAAGGTCTATGAAACTTCCGGCGGCTTGCACGGCGTTGGCGTTTCCGTCGTCAACGCGCTTTCCGATAAGATCGAAGTTGAAGTGGCGCGCGGCCAGCAGCTTTTCAGGCAGGAATTTTCGCGCGGCATTCCGCTTGGGCCCGTTGTTTTGGTTGGAAAAGTCCAAAATCGCCGCGGCACAAAGGTGCGCTTTCATCCCGATCCGCAAATTTTTGGTACGGCTGCTAAGTTTTCGCCCGCCCGCCTGTTTCGTATGGCGCGTTCAAAAGCCTATTTGTTTGGCGGCGTCGAAATCCGCTGGTCCTGCACACCCTCGCTTGTCGAAGGCACCGATATACCGCCTGAGGCCGTTTTCCGTTTCCCGTCCGGCCTAAAGGATTATCTCGCCACCGATATTGAAGGGCGCCCGCTTGTTACCGATCAGATTTTTTCTGGAAAAATCGAAAAGCAAGGCGGCCATGGCTCGCTCGAATGGGCGATTTCTTGGCTTGGCGGAGTCGATGACGGCTTTGTCCATTCCTATTGCAACACCATTCCAACGGCGGAAGGCGGCACGCATGAGCAAGGTCTTCGCATCGCCCTGCTTCGCGGCTTAAAAGACCACGCCGAACGCATCGGCCAAGCCAAGCGGGCGGCCAATATCACCACCGACGACGTGATGGTTACCTGCGCGGCGATGCTCTCCGTCTTTATCCGCGAGCCCGAATTCCAAGGCCAGACCAAAGACAAGCTCGCAACAACCGAAGCCTCGCGCATCGTCGAAACCGCCATTCGTGATGCCTTCGATCATTGGCTGGCAGCTTCACCCAGCCAAGCGCTTAAATTGCTCGATTGGGTGGTGGATCGCGCCGATGAGCGGTTGCGTCGCCGCGCGGACAAAGAAATTGCGCGCAAAACCGCCGTGCGCAAGCTGCGTCTCCCCGGTAAATTGGCCGATTGTTCGAATTCAGGCGCTGCCGGCTCCGAGCTCTTTATCGTGGAAGGCGATTCCGCCGGCGGATCGGCCAAACAGGCGCGCAATCGCACCAATCAGGCGATTTTGCCGTTACGCGGTAAAATCTTGAACGTCGCCAATGCGACGCGCGACAAACTCGCCGCCAACCAACAATTGCAGGATCTGTTGCAGGCGCTTGGCTGTGGAACGGGCAATAATTACCGCGATGATGATCTCCGCTATGAGAAAATCATCATCATGACGGATGCTGATGTCGACGGCGCGCATATCGCGTCCTTGTTGATCACCTATTTTTATCGGCAAATGCCGAAGCTGATCGATAATGGCCATCTCTATCTGGCGGTTCCGCCGCTTTACCGTCTGACCCATGGCGGAAAAACCGTCTATGGCCGCGACGATGCGCATAAAGACGAGCTCTTAAAAACGGTCTTCAAAGGCAAAAGCAATGTCGAAATAGGCCGCTTTAAGGGCCTGGGCGAAATGATGCCGGCTCAGCTTAAAGACACGACCATGGATCCCAAGCGTCGCATGTTGCTCAAGGTCGCCGTGCCGCAAGATGGCCGCATCGCTGCCGACGATTCGGTTGAACAGCTCATGGGCAACAAGCCCGAAGCGCGTTTTGCCTTTATCCAAGAGCGCGCGGCATTTGCAACAGATCTTGTGGATTTGTAATATCTTATAACGTATTTTTAATCTTAGATATCAATAAAATGAAGGGCGCTTCATAGCGATCCGCGCCTTAGACTTTCATTACGGCAATGAAGCCGCTATGGAAGAGAGGAAGCGATATACGAGATCGCCTGTTTCGTCGGGAGAGCCTTGGTTTTACCATGAAAGCCGTGCACGTCCTCAATGGCCCCAATCTGAACCTGCTCGGTACGCGGGAGCCTGCCACTTATGGCACGGCAACGCTGGCCGATATCGAGGCGAGTTTGCAGGCCAGAGCGAAAGCAGCAGGCGTTGCTCTAACCTTCCGCCAATCCAATCACGAGGGTGATCTTGTCGATTGGATCCAAGAGGCGGGTAAATCAGGCGCTGGTGTTTTGTTAAACGCCGGAGCTTTTACCCACACGTCGATTGCGCTGCATGACGCCATCAAAGGGTCAGGTGCAATCGTCGTTGAACTCCATCTATCAAATGTGTTCGCTCGCGAGCCATTTCGCCATCACTCGACCCTTTCGGCGGTTGCCAAAGGGGTTATCTGCGGATTTGGTGCGGCGAGCTATACGCTTGCGTTCGACGCCATTCTGCCCCATCTGCCATAATTACGCCGACGATACGGAGATATGAATGCCTGCCAATGATCGGAAACCAAGCTCGAAGGCTCAGCCCGCTTCGGACGCCATCGATACCGGATTGATTGCCGACCTCGCCAAGCTCTTGAACAAGTCCGATCTGAGTGAGATCGAAGTTCAGAAAGGCGATTTGCGGATTAAATTGGCCCGTACCCTTATGGCAGCACCCGTTGCCCACGCCGTTCATGTGCCGGCCCCCGTTGCATCCGCCGTTCCCGCACCATCAGCGGCGCCGATGCCTGGTCCAGGCACCGGCAAGATTGACGCATCCCATCCCGGCGCGGTCGCGTCACCTATGGTGGGAACGGCCTATCGTCGCCCTTCGCCCGACGCCAAGGCCTTTGTTGAAGTCGGATCTACCGTTAAGGCCGGCGAAAAAATTCTTCTGATCGAAGCCATGAAAACCTTCAACGAGATCGTTGCACCGCGCGCCGGAACGGTGACAGCCGTGCTCGTCGAAGATGGCCAACCGGTCGAATTTGGCGAAGCTCTGATCGTCATCGAATAATAGGCGGAACGCTACCCATGTTTGACAAGGTCCTCATCGCCAACCGTGGCGAGATCGCATTGCGGGTGCTTCGTGCCTGCAAAGAATTAGGGATAGCGACGGTAGCGGTGCACTCCACGGCTGACGCCAATGCCATGCATGTCCGCTTGGCCGATGAGAGCGTCTGTATCGGGCCGCCCGCGTCGCGGGACAGCTATCTGAATATCCCGGCGCTTCTTGCAGCTTGCGAGATCACCGGAGCCGACGCAATCCATCCCGGCTATGGATTCTTGTCCGAGAATGCGCGGTTTGCCGAAATTCTCGAAAGCCATGGCATTACCTTTATCGGCCCAAAATCCGAGCATATCCGGATCATGGGCGATAAAATCGAGGCGAAGCGCACAGCGCGCAAGCTCGGTATCCCTTGCGTCCCGGGTTCCGATGGCGGCGTCACGGAAGATGAGGAAGCCCTCCGCATTGCCAAAGAAATCGGCTATCCAGTGATTGTCAAAGCCGCCGCTGGTGGTGGTGGTCGCGGCATGAAAGTCGCCCGCACGCAGGATGATTTGATCGACGCGTTGCAAACCGCCCGCACAGAAGCCAAAGCGGCTTTCGGCGATGACGCTGTTTACATCGAAAAATTCCTCGAAAAGCCGCGACATATTGAAATTCAAGTCTTAGGCGACGGCAAAGGCAACGCCATCCATTTGGGCGAACGCGATTGCTCGCTGCAGCGCCGCCACCAAAAGGTCTGGGAAGAAGGCCCCTCGCCCGCGCTCAATCAAGAGATGCGCTCCAAGATCGGCGAGACCTGCGCACAGGCCATGCGAGATTTGGGCTATCTCGGCGTTGGCACCATTGAGTTTCTCTATGAAGACGGCGAGTTCTATTTCATTGAAATGAACACACGCATTCAGGTCGAACATCCGGTTACCGAAATGATCACCGGCATCGATCTCGTCAATGAGCAAATCCGGATTGCAGCAGGCGCGACGCTCGGTATTTCGCAAGACGATGTAAAGCTCTCGGGCCACGCGATTGAATGCCGAGTGAATGCTGAAAATCCGGCAACCTTCCGCCCGTCACCGGGCAAGATCGCTTATTTCCATCCTCCGGGCGGTCTTGGTGTTCGTGTCGATTCAGCCGTCTACCAAGGCTACACGATCCCGCCTTATTATGACTCGCTCGTTGGCAAACTTATTGTCCATGGCCGCACCCGCAATGAATGCTTGATGCGCTTGCGTCGCGCGCTTGATGAGTTCGTTGTCGATGGCATCGAAACCACCCTGCCCCTGTTTCGTACGCTCGTCCGGAATGCGGATATGCAAAACGGCCAATATGATATCCATTGGCTGGAACATTTCTTGGCCGATGGCGGGATGGACGGAGCCTCTGGCACCTGACACAATAGCGCCATGACCCGTCATGATGCCAATAGGGATACGATAACGCCCGAGGTGCTGCTACGCGCCTACGCGATCGGCATTTTCCCGATGGCCGAAAATGCCGATGACCCTTCGATCCATTGGGTTGAGCCCCGCATACGGGGCATTATCCCTTTGGACGCCATCCATGTTTCAAAAACACTGGCTCGATCCATTCGTTCAAACCGTTTTGAGGTTCGGGTTGATCATGATTTTGACGGCGTGATTTCGGGATGTGCGACCCGGCCCGGCGATACATGGATCAATAACCGTATTAAATCGCTCTATGGTGCGCTCTTCGAACGCGGATTTGTTCACACGGTCGAAGTCTATCAGGATCAACAACTCGTTGGCGGTTTATACGGCGTCAGCATTGGAGCGGCATTCTTCGGCGAGAGCATGTTTCACCGCGTTACCGATGCTTCAAAAATAGCCCTTGTCCATCTGGCCGCACGACTGATCCACGGTCAGTATGAATTGCTGGACACGCAATTTTTAACACCCCATCTGGCCACGTTAGGCGGCATTGAAATCCCGCGTGACGATTATCAAACGCGCCTCGTCAATGCCGTATTGGAGCGGGGCGATTTCAAGGCACTCGATCCGCAAGCGCATGCCGATGGCGCACAGATCCTCAGCCTCATCGGCAAGAACCAGAAGACGCTGCTTTAAGGTTTCTTCTTCACGGGAGCAGGTGCTGCCGGCGTTGCAGGCTTTTGCAACGGGATAGGCGCCTGCGGCGCGGGCGTTGCATCGTTCAGTTCGGGGATCACAACGGTACCCCCTTTGCAGCCAATCAGCCACACATCATAGATCGGATGCTCAACCCCATGAAGCCCCGGGCTGGATGCAAAGATCCATCCACCAAACAGATTTTTGGTACTTCCCGAAACCGTGATTTCATCGACTTCGACAAAGGCCGATGTGTTCTGCGGTTCGGTAATCGGCCGCGTATAGCACACACGCGGTGTCACCAAGAATGCACCGAATTCAACCGTTTCATCAATCGCCGCTTCGAATGAAATAATCCGACCCGTTATTTTGTCGAGGCCTGAGAAAATCGCGATTGGATTTTTAATCTTATCTGCAAGGGCGGCACCCGGCAGAGCCGCCATCACAGCAGCCAGCACCAAACCCAAAATCCAACGAGCCATTCTCAATGCGCCTCAAGCCGATGATCAAATCATGTCGCAATTCGACGCTCAGGTCTTATCACGCCGATCATGGCGGATGAAAGGCTTAGGCTTTCTTTTTATTTCCGCTGCGGACGGGCTTAGCTGCATTTGCCATCTCGGAAGATGGCCGAAGCTCGGCCTCGGCAAGGGCATCGATACGACGCACCCGATCCTCCTGCTTGTGCTTTAAAGAGCGTATCTCGCGGATCAATCCAAGCATGGCCCGATCCACATTACCGGCTTCCTCTTGCGCCCGAAGCTTACGCTCTTCCTCGGCAATCTGATGCGCGATTTGCTCAACTTCAACTTGAAGAGAGGAAACCAAGTTGTTGTCTTTAATGAGTTTATCCCATTCTCTTTTTAAATGGCTCTTTCGTAACTCAGCTTCGCGATGAGCGCCCTGCCCGAACTTCGCCTTAACGGACAAATCGGCAATCTGTCCGGCTAATTCTCCGAAAGATAGAGAAATTTTCGGCAAGTGATCGACCGATGACGGTGCCTCCACCTTCGACAACCGTGCGACAATGTCGGCAGCGATAAGCGCCATAGGCTCGGACCAGTCGCCTGCAACACGCTGCCGGAACAGCCGAGCCGTTGGGTACCAAACGGTATCGGTTTCCCGCGCCAGCCACCGCCAATCCGGCTCGACCCGCAAGAGAAGATGCACCGGACGACCGAGCGCTCCAGCGACATGCGCAACGGAAGTATCGACCGTGACGATCAAATCAAGCGACATCATAACGGCCGCCGTATCCAGAAAAGCCTGCCCATCCGCATCAAAGCCATCTCCAAAATCATACAGCTCGCGTCGGAACGAAGCGGTTTTGATTTCCTCAGTAGGCTGCCCTTTTTGAAGGCTGAACAAACGAACACCGGGGATCGCGGCCAGGGGCGCAAACGCCTCAAGCGGCGCTGACCGTCCCTTCTCGGCTGGTGAGTCCCGATTTCCGCCCCAGCAAATCCCGATTTTGAAATCTTTCGAAACCATTTTTCGTGCCCAAGACTTCACACGAACGGGATCGGCCGAAATATAGGGCACATGATCACCATAGGTCTTAGGGTCAATCCCGAGCGCCCTTGGAATATGGAGCAAAGGGGTCCATCCCGTCGCACCATTCACGCTTCCAGGCTTATTGCTCGGCAATAAATTGATCGGCAAACCCATGGTGCGGATCAAATCAAACAAGATCTCATGGGTTACAAAATTGATCTCGACGCCCTGCTCCACCAATGGTCGCAGGTAGCGCATAAACTGGATGGTGTCGCCCAACCCTTGCTCGTCCATCACCAAAAGGCGCTTGGGCGGCTCACCACCGCGCCAGCGAGGCAATTCGCGGCTACCACCGTCGGGCGTTCTAATTTTAACGGTTGGCTGTGCCGACATGAGCTTAAAGCGAATATCAAACGCGTCCCACGCCTCATTCCACTGCTCTCGGCGAAACAGGGTCAATGCCAGCCTTGCCGCGGCATCCGTATGCTCGGGATCAATCGAACGAATAAAACGAAGCAAGATCAGCGCTTCGGTAAACCGCCCTTTGATGATCTCGTGTTCAGCCAGCGTAAAAAGATGAGAAACTTCAGTCGCGTTCGGTGCGCGGATCATGTCAGTACCAGCGTGGGATGTTTCGACGAGACGCATGTACAAAAGACCTCCAAATCCAGAAGGTCTCAACACTTACTCGGGAACTCTCTCGATATACTGAACTCGACACCCTAAAATTGAAGTAATTTAGTCATTACTCCAATACGATAATCTCACTTATTTTGGGGTCCAGGGCGTATAATCACCCGTCACCTTTGGACGACGGCCGCCCTTAAGGATGGAACCTTGCGGACGCCAGGCATCAACCGTCCCGGTTGCATTTGCCTTATGCGGCAATTCCCAATCATGGGCCGTGTAATTCTCATTGGCCGGCGGAACGTCCAATTTATGGTGCATCCAGCCATACCAGCCGGGCGGGATGCGCGATGGCTCCGCGTCGCCTTTATAGATCACCCAACGGCGCACAATGCCCAGCGCCGGATCAATAACGCCGCCTTTGGTTTGATAATACCGGTTTCCTGCCTCGTCTTGGCCGACAAAATCACCCTTTCGCCAGGTGTGGAACAAGGTCCCCACCGTCGCACCGTGCCACCAGGTAAAGATCGTCAAAAGAAACTGTTTCATGGCTCTAAAAAATCCAAAGATGCCCGTAAATTTGGCCGGACTATGGCGACAGACACCGCATTTGTCCAGTGTTCGAAACGCAGCATCCCGAGAAACACAACCCTATTGCCCAAAGGAGTAGCTTTGCCGCGGACCCGAGCAATGCTAAGAAACCGCGATTCAAATAAACGGCGGCCAGCACCGAACCAAGTCGGGCGGCCCAATAGCTATCAAAGGATGGGACAATGGCGAAGATTAAGGTCGCAAATCCGGTAGTCGAGCTCGATGGCGACGAGATGACCCGCATCATCTGGCACTATATCCGCGACAAGCTCATCCATCCCTATCTCGATATCAATCTCGATTATTACGACCTCTCGGTCGAAAATCGCGACGCTACCAATGACCAAGTCACCATCGACTCGGCCAACGCGATCAAAAAGCACGGCGTCGGCGTCAAATGCGCCACGATTACGCCCGATGAAGCCCGCGTGAAGGAATTCAACTTAAAAGAAATGTGGAAGTCGCCAAACGGCACCATCCGCAACATTTTGGGCGGCGTCATTTTCCGCGAACCAATCATCTGCAAAAACGTCCCACGCTTGGTGCCACACTGGACGCAACCGATCGTTGTCGGCCGCCACGCCTTTGGCGATCAATACCGCGCCACCGATTTTAAGGTTCCCGGCAAAGGCCGCATGACCATTAAATTCGAAGGCGACGATGGCACCGTCATCGAGAAGGAAGTGTTTAAATTCCCGGGCGCCGGCGTTGCGATGTCGATGTACAATCTCGACGACTCCATCCGCGACTTTGCCCGTGCCTCGCTCAATTATGGCCTACAGCGCAAATATCCGGTTTATCTTTCAACGAAGAACACGATCTTGAAGGCCTATGACGGCCGCTTCAAAGACATCTTCCAGGAAATCTTTGACGCCGAGTTCAAGAGCCAGTTCCAAACGCTCGGTATTACCTATGAGCATCGTTTGATCGATGACATGGTAGCCTCTGCCATTAAATGGTCGGGGGGTTATGTGTGGGCGTGTAAAAACTATGATGGCGACGTGCAGTCCGATATCGTAGCGCAGGGCTTCGGCTCGCTCGGCCTCATGACCTCCGTTCTCATGACGCCCGATGGTCAGACAGTTGAGGCCGAAGCAGCCCACGGTACCGTTACGCGCCATTACCGCGAACACCAAAAGGGCAAGGAAACCTCAACCAATTCCATCGCCTCGATCTTCGCTTGGACCCAAGGCCTCGCCCACCGCGCCAAACTTGATGACAATCAAGAATTGGCACGCTTTGCCACAACGCTTGAGCGGGTATGCGTTGAAACCGTTGAATCAGGATTCATGACGAAGGATCTCGCCCTACTCGTTGGCGCCGATCAAAAATGGCTCTCGACGACAGGCTTCCTCGACAAGATCGACGAGAATTTGAAAAAGGCCATGGCCTAATCAATTCGAAATAAAATCAATCAAGCCCGGCAGCAATGCCGGGCTTTTTTTATCTCTAAGAATGGCACTATGCCCCACCGACAATCTCTTGTTCGCTCGCCGAGTCATCGGCCATAGAGGCCACTCCTTGGCGCGACGCCTCTTCAACGCGTCGACCCAATTCAGGCCTCTCCGCCATCAGAATGCGAAGATCGGTCGCGTCCAACATCAATAAATCCGTACGCACCAAGGCACGGGCCGTTGTTGTCCGCCGCGTTGGCTTCACAGCCGCCAATTCACCAAAGAAAGCCCCCTCGCCGATTACAACGGGCGCATGTTTGGGGCGGTCGAGTTCAATTTGACCGGAGGCGATAAAATACATCGAATGGCCCAGTTCACCCCGTCGAACCACAATCTCGCCGGGCACCGCCGTATGCGATCTTAAAAAGCGCATGACTTGAGCCACGTCATCTGCATCGAGATCACGAAAGAGCGGTACGCGCGAGACGATGCCCCACGTCACAACAAAGTCGCGCCGATGGATCACCTCGGCAAACGACGTTGCGATAATACCAACCGGCAAAGCCAGCATTCCGAGACCCAAGATTGAAATCAATCCGGCAACCATTTTGCCAAGCGGCGTAATCGGCACCACATCGCCATAGCCGACCGTCGTTAACGTCACGACAGCCCACCACATCGCATCGGGAATGGTACCGAACTTTGTCGGCTGTGCATCATGCTCGATCAAATGCATCAACGAGGCCGAGACAAGAATAAGCGCCGCCAAAATAACGATGCAGGCCATCAGCGCACGCCGCTCATTCACAATCGCCTCATAGAGCGAGCGGATGCCCGGCGAATACCGCGCCAACTTCAAAAAGCGAAAAATACGAAACACGATCAGCGCCCGCAAATCTGCGGGCGTCACTAGAGCGAGATAAAAAGGTAAAATCGTCAGAAGATCGATCAGCGCCGGAAGGCTAAACACATGCCGAGCCATAACCCGCATGATCGGTAACCGACGATAGGGCGGATGGATCGGCGCAATCCAAAGCCGCAACACATATTCGAGCGAAAAGGCCGCGACGGTTACAAGCTCGATGGCTAAAAAAACACCGCCGTAATTTTGCGCATAATCGGGTACGGATTCAAAAACGACGGAGCCGACGCTGCCAACCGTCAATACAACCAATGCCGCATGGACATAACGCGATACCCGATCATCGGGCATCGCTTGTTCGAGGATTTCGTAAATACGCCGACGAACGCGCGCAAGGCGTTGAAAAAACATCCCCTGCGCGTGGCCGATCAACCGGCGCTCCGCAACACCGAAGCAATTGCCTCAATCGCATCCGCCGACTTCGCACCATCGGGTCCGCCCGCCTGCGCCATATCGGGACGACCGCCGCCGCCCTTTCCGCCCAAAGCCTCGGCACCGACACGCACCAGATCAACAGCGCTAAAGCGACCCGTCAAATCAGCGGTCACAGCAACAACCAGTCCTGCTTTACCGTCTTCTGCAATGTTAATCAGTGCAACAACGCCTGATCCAAGCTGGACCTTTGCCTCATCAGCCAGGCCCTTGAGATCCTTCATCTCAACGCCTTCTACTGAGCGGCCCATGAATTTAATGCCGTTGATATCGCTGACACCGGATGCTGCCCCCGATCCACCGCCACCCATCGCCAGTTTCTTGCGCGCATCCGCAAGATCACGCTCAAACTTCCGGCGCTCATCCAGCACCGTCGATAGACGCTCAACAGAATCCTGCGGCGTCGCTTTGAGAAGGCCTGCGAGCTCGCGCAATTTTTTGGATTCGCTTGCGAGATAACGGCGTGCCGTATCGCCCGTCATCGCTTCGAGACGACGCGTTCCTGCGGCTACTCCCGACTCCGATACGATGGTAATCAACCCGATATCACCCGTGCGCGACACATGCGTTCCGCCGCACAACTCAACCGAATAGGCCTTGTTGGAACCCAGCTCGGAACCCATCGAGACCACGCGAACTTCTTCGCCGTATTTTTCACCGAAGAGCGCGCGCGCGCCGCTTTCAATCGCCTCTTCCACGCCCATCAAACGGGTAACAACCGGATCATTTTGCAGCACAACGCGGTTGGCGATGGCTTCAATCTGTTCCAACTCCTCATCGGCAATTGGCTTGGTATGCGAGAAGTCAAAGCGCAACCGTTCCGACGATACCATCGAGCCCTTTTGCGCCACATGATCGCCTAAGACTTGGCGCAGCGCTTCATGCAGCAAATGGGTCGCGGAATGGTTCGAGCGGATCGAACGACGACGGCTGTGATCCACCATTAATTCGAGTGCCGCACCAACACTCACTTCGCCTTCTTCAACGGTAACGATATGCGTGAACAAATCACCTAGCTTTTTCTGCGTATCCGTAACACGGAGCTTAACGCCTGCGCCGATCATCACACCCGTATCGCCGACTTGGCCACCGCTTTCGCCATAAAACGGCGTCTGGTTTAAAACGACAAAGCCCGATTTGCCGGCAGGAATGGTGTCAACAATCTTACCATCGGAGATGAGCGCCTTAACAACACCTTCCGCCAGCTCCGTGTCATAGCCCAAGAATTCAGTCGCACCGACCTTCTCCTTAACGCCGAACCAAACCGTGTCGGTTGCTGCTTCGCCCGAACCGGACCACGCCGCACGTGCCTTTTCGCGTTGCCGTTCCATCGCCGCATTAAACGCATCCGTATCAACGGTGATGCCACGTGGACGTAACGCGTCCTGCGTCAGATCAAGCGGGAAGCCATAGGTATCATACAGTGTAAACGCGACATCGCCCGAAAGGCTTGCCCCCGTGGAGAATGTCTTTGTTTCCTCATCCAACATGGTAAGGCCACGCTCCAGCGTTTTGCGGAAACGGGTTTCCTCCAACCGCAGCGTTTCTTCGATCAGCGGCTCGGCGCGTCCAAGTTCGGGATAGGCCTGACCCATTTCGCGAATAAGCGACGGTACCAGACGGAACATGGAGGGTTCACGCGCACCCAGCAATTGCAAATGCCGCATCGCACGGCGCATGATCCGCCGCAGCACATAGCCGCGCCCTTCATTTGATGGCAATACGCCGTCAGCAATCAGAAATGAAACCGCGCGCAAATGGTCAGCGATGACGCGATGGCTGGCTTGGCCCGCAGGATCAACACCTGTCACTTCGGCAACAGCCTTGATTAGGGCGCGCATCGTGTCGGTTTGATAATTATCATGCGTGCCTTGCAACAAGGCCGAGATACGCTCGAGCCCCATGCCGGTATCGATCGACGGCTTTGGCAACGCAATCCGCTCCGAGGCCGAGACCTGCTCAAATTGCATGAACACCAAATTCCAGATCTCGATAAAGCGGTCGCCATCCTGATCGGCGGAGCCTGGAGGGCCACCCGGTATCTTGTCACCGTGATCAAAGAAAATCTCTGAGCATGGACCGCAAGGCCCCGTATCGCCCATCGCCCAGAAATTATCAGACGTCGGAATGCGGATGATTTTTGAATCGGGAAGTCCCGCGATCTTCTTCCACAAGCCATGCGCTTCATCGTCTTCGTGATAAACGGTGACCATCAGGCGCGATTTATCAATCGCGTAATCCTTGGTGATCAAATTCCACGCAAGCTCAATCGCGCGCTCTTTAAAATAATCGCCAAACGAGAAATTCCCGAGCATTTCAAAAAAGGTATGGTGGCGAGCCGTATAGCCGACATTGTCCAAATCATTGTGTTTGCCCCCGGCACGGACGCATTTTTGCGAGGTCGCGGCGCGGGAATAGGGACGTTTTTCAACGCCGGTAAAGACATTTTTAAACTGCACCATCCCGGCATTGGTGAACATCAAAGTCGGGTCATTGCGGGGCACAAGGGGGCTAGAGGCTACAATTTCATGCCCGTTTCTCGCGAAATAATCGAGAAAGGTCGACCGGATTTCATTCACGCCGCTCATGGTTACCACTTCCAATCCATCAGGAACCGTATCAGGGCACCCGCCCCAATACACATAAAGGTAAGGCTTTTTAGAATTGAAACGCCGCGCTGTCGAGCCAAAGGGTTAAAATCAGGCAAAATGAAAAAGGGCGCGTGGATAACCACGCGCCCTCTCCAAATTCAGCCCCTCAAGCGGGCTTGAGATTATTCTTCGCCCTCATCGAGGTCGTCGGCGGTTGGCGTAACCGCGTCCAAAATACGATCCGCAAGCACGCCGGAATTCTGACGGATCTGCGATTCGATCTTGGCCGCTACTTCCGGATTGCCCTTCAAGAAGGTTTTGGCATTCTCGCGGCCCTGTCCGAGGCGTTGGCTGTCATAGGAGAACCACGCACCCGACTTCTCAACAATGCCCGCCTTGACCCCGAGATCGACCAATTCGCCCATCTTGGAAACGCCCTCGCCATACATAATGTCGAATTCGACCTGCTTGAACGGAGGAGCAACCTTGTTTTTCACAACCTTCACGCGGGTTGTGTTGCCCACCACCTCTTCCTTCTCCTTGATCGAGCCAATGCGGCGGATATCAAGCCGAACCGAGGCGTAGAACTTCAACGCGTTACCGCCCGTGGTTGTTTCAGGCGAGCCATACATCACGCCAATCTTCATGCGGATCTGGTTGATAAAGATCACCATGCAATTTGACCGCGAAATCGAAGCCGTCAGCTTGCGCAAGGCCTGGCTCATCAAGCGGGCCTGCAAGCCCGGCTGCACATCGCCCATTTCGCCTTCAATTTCAGCGCGGGGCACCAAGGCTGCCACCGAATCGATGACAAGGACGTCAATTGCGCCTGAGCGAACCAGCGTATCGCAAATTTCCAAGGCCTGCTCACCCGTATCAGGCTGGGAAATCAGCAGATCTTCCAAATTGACGCCTAATTTCTTGGCGTAGATCGGATCGAGCGCATGCTCGGCATCGATAAAGGCGCAAACGCCACCCTTTTTCTGCGCCTCGGCAACCGTATGGAGCGCCAGCGTTGTCTTACCCGATGATTCAGGACCGTAAATTTCGATCACCCGTCCACGGGGCAAACCACCCACGCCCAAGGCGATGTCCAGCCCCAAAGACCCGGTTGAAACCGTCTCAATCTCGACCGATTTTTCATTCTTGCCGAGCCGCATGATCGAGCCCTTACCAAAGGCCCTTTCAATCTGAGAGAGCGCGGCATCAAGTGCTTTAGACTTATCCATGGATTGACCTTCAACAAGACGGAGGGAGGGTTGCGACATTGTACGGATCCTTATGACAGAGCCAATTATGAGTCTCAAAGCGGAAGCTTGAAAAATTATTGATCACGATTTGTTCTCATACGCAAGTTCTATTTTTGTTCTCATTCAAAATAGTCATAATCGGGACGAATAAAGGGTTATCAGCTAATCGCCGCCTTAACGGTCTCGATCAATTGCTTGAGCGAAAATGGCTTGGGCAGGAAGCCAAATTCCTCGCCCTCGGGCAGGTTTTTGCTAAAGGCTTCCTCGGCATAGCCCGAAACAAAGATAATCTTGGCGGTAATGCCTCGGGCCCTGGCTTCCCGCAAAAAGGTCGGCCCGTCCATTTCGGGCATCACAACATCCGATACAATAAGGTCGACTTGACGGTCATTTTCCTCAAGTACCTCGAGCGCCTCGATGCCAGATGCGGCTTCCAGAACCTTGTATCCCCGCTGAGAAAGCGCCCTGGCACCGAAAGCCCTGACCGCATCCTCATCTTCCACCAGCAGCACCGTCCCCTGCCCCGAAAGGTCAACAATGGCTGGTTTTTGAACGGCAATTTCTTCGGGCTGCGGTGCCGCCTGCTCGGTGGCAATAAAGCGCGGCAGCAAAATACGGAACCTCGTTCCCTGCCCAACCGTACTGTCGCAGACAATATAACCGCCGGATTGTTTCACGAAACCGTAAACCATCGAAAGCCCAAGGCCCGTGCCTTTGCCCACTTCTTTGGTTGTAAAAAAGGGCTCGAATATTTTATCCAAAATATCGGCCTGGATACCCTCGCCCGTATCGGTGATTTCCACCATCACATAGTCCGCCGGCGGAATGGTTGAATCGCCAAGCGCACGACAGGCGGCTGCCGTTACATTGGAGGTACGAATATTTAAATGTCCGCCATTTGGCATGGCATCACGCGCATTAACCGCGAGATTGACAATCACCTGCTCGAATTGGGTTGGATCCGCCTTTACCGGCCATAAATCACGATCATGGCGCACATCAAGTTCAACGCGCTGCCCAAGCAGGCGCTTTAACAAGGTTGAGAGATCGGAGAGCACTTCTGTAAAGTGAACCACAACGGGCCGCAGCGTTTGCCGCCGAGAAAACGCCAAAAGATGACGCACCAACCCCGCCGCACGGTTGGCATTTTGCTTAATTTGCATAATGTCCTGAAAGGACGGATCGGTTGGACGGTGATTGGCCAACAACAAATCCGCATACCCTAATATGCCCTGCAAGACATTGTTGAAGTCGTGGGCAACGCCACCAGCCAATTCGCCAACGGCTTGCATTTTCTGCGCTTGGGCAAATTGGGCCTCTAACGCGCGCTGATCGGTTGTATCCAGCACATAGACGATGGCTTCTTCGCTATGGGTTCCGCCAACATTAAAATTAATAACATAGATACGGGCTGAACGGTTATCGAGCGCGAGCTGCAAATCAAGCGGCGGCAAATCGCCTTTGCCGTCCAAAGCGAGCTGAAGCCTAGATTGAAGGGCGTTAAGTTCACTATCGGGAATGATGGACCAAAGCGATGGTTTGGCATTTTCAAAACCCGCTCCATCTTGTTTCGGCAAAAGCCGAGCAAAGGTTGGGTTCATCCGCAAAATATGACCTTCGGAACTGACCGTCGCGATGCCGAAAGGTGAGTTATTAAAAAATCGCGTAAACCGAACTTCGGCAATCCGCTGCGCCTCATCGGCTGGCGCACCCGACGAGCGATCAAGAACCAAAGTGCGGCTGGCACCCTGATGTCCGAGGGAATCAAAAATAACCTGATGGATTAAACGAACGGGAATGAGCTTTTCTGTAACGGTCCTAAAATCAAGATCAATCGTTTCGGTATGCGTTTCCCCGGGCCGCCCATGCTTGGGCGCCAATAAAGCCTCCCCATTCGCAGGCACAAGATCAACCCATTTCAACTTTGAGGAAGCAAAATCGGCGAGATCATGTCCAAGCCACTGCGCGAGCGTAGCATTCAAATAAACGACATCACCTTCTGGATTGAGCGATAAGAAGCCCGCTGGCGCGTGATCAAGATAATCAATGGCATATTGCAATTCTTGAAAGACGTTTTCCTGTCTTTCGCGCTCCCGCGTAATGTCGCTCACGCTCCACAAGACCAGCTTACGCCGCGAAGACGATGGCATTGGTGCGGTACGAACGCGATACCATGTCGGGCCAGATGCCGTTAAACCGTTAATTAGCCGGACATCCTCATGGCCCTCCTCTCCGGCATTCGCCAACATCGACAAACGGTAAATCGGTTGCGCCGCCTCGGTTGCCGCACCAAACACGCGATCAATGCTTGGCACCGTACCCGGCGAGACCGAACGTTCGCCCTTAACACCAATCAGTTTCAAATAAGCCTGATTGGCGTAAAGAACCCGCTTGGAGGCCTGCTCGACCACCAAAAATCCCTCACCCGTCGTTTCAGCGATTCGCGCGGTGATGGCTTTCGCGGTTTCGCCATCGCGTTGCCTGCCAAACCAGGCGACGATGCCTAAAACACATACAATTAACGCCGCAGCAGCGCCTAACATAAGCCCGTCGCGATCCGTTGCCGCACCAACAAAACCAAAAATAATCTGCGCCACGCCTACAATCATCAGGCCAATGGCGATCAAGCTCAAGGCACGAAAGGCCATATTAGCCGGCGAAGCGGGCATTCCCACGGTGTCGAAGCGCTCACTCATGGCTCAAAACTCTATCTCTCATACACAGGTCGCCGACGGCGCATGCGCAAACGCATGACATAACCGATGATTTCAGCCACCGGCTTATACAAATCAAGCGGAATTTCATCATCCACATCAACCAAACGGTAAAGTGAACGCGCCAGAGGGCGGTCTTCAATGATCGGGATATCATGGTCATTCGCCAATTGCCGGATACGAAGGGCCAAGACATCAACCCCTTTCGCAACACAGATAGGCGCCCGCATCCCCTCTTCAAATTGCAACGCTACGGCAAAATGGGTCGGATTGGTCACGATCACGGTCGCTTTAGGTATTCGTCCCATCATCGCACTGCGCGAGAATTTACGACGCATTTGCCGCAACTTGTTCTTGATTTCAGGACTGCCTTCCTGCTGTTTATATTCATCCTTTAAATCTTGGCGCGACATCTTCAGCCGCTTTTGCCAATTCATCCATTGGAAAAAATAATCGCCACCCGCCACAAGTGCATAAATCGACACAACGGCAATAAGGATGCGCAACAAGGCCTTCTGGGTAAAATCCAGCAAAGCCTGCGCATCCATATCGGGCAATTCGCCAATATGCTGGCGTTCACCCCAGAGTGAAACCGTAACAACCGTTCCTATAATGACGAGTTTGGCCAGGCTTTTGATAAATTGGGCGAGCGCTCCAGAACCCAAAACCCGTTTGACACCCTCAAACGGGGAAATACGGGATAATTTAGGCATCGCGTGATCAAGCGATGGCGTCGGAAAATGTTGTAATAATGGCCCCATCAGCGCCGCTATTGTTGCAACCGAAAACGGAATTAAGAGGTACTGGCGGAATGAAACCAAAACCTCATCAAACACATGCATCAAATTAGCCGGGCTCGCGGCAAACGAAGCCGATTGAACAAAGAAAATCGATAAAGAAAATCCGCTTGAAACAGAGGAATGATAAAACCCTACAATCAACGCCAAGCCCGATAAAATGAACCAGGAATTAATTTCGATACTTCGGGGAACGTCGCCTTTTGCACGCGCATCATCAAGCCGCTTTTGACTAGGTGCTTCGGTCTTGTCGTCATCGTCCGTCTCGGCCATTGCCTTCAAACCCCACCAAATTGCGCGAGGCTCGATAAAATATCACCCGTCAATCGCTCAATGAGACTTCCGATCAACACGATCAAAATCGCAAAGCCCGCAAGTACCGAAAGAGGAACGGCCAAATAGGTGACTTGAATTTGCGGCATTAATTTCGCGATCAAGCCTAATCCTGAATTGAACAAGAGGCTAAACACGAAGAAGGGCGCTGCGATCTTGATGGCGAGTAAGAAGCCCTTGCCCGTGGCTTCAACCGCCAAACGGGATAAATCACCCATATCAAAATTCATACCCGGCGGCAAAACGTCATAGCTTCCTGCAATCGACGAAATAACGGCCTGATACGAATCGGTTAAAAATATAAACGTCACCACCAACAGCGACATAAAAAGGCCGAGCGTATTCGATTGCGATTCATAGGTCGGATTTAAAATTTCACCCAATGAAAGACCAAGGGATTGCGATATGAATTGGCTGGTCATTTCAACCGCCAAAACAATCATTCTAACAATCAATCCGATGGCAAGACCGATTAAGATTTCAATCAATAAAACCCCGAATGCCGACTGGCCATTATTTAAGGCCCGCGCGAGAAAGGGTTTGAGCGGAAGTAAAAGCAGCAATGAAACAAAGAGGGCAAAAACAAGACGTATCCTGACTTGGATAAAGCGCTCACCAATCGCCGGCAGAAGCATCGCCATACTACCCGTCCGCGCAAAAACGAGCAGAAGGGCAATGGCGAAATCGATCGGCAGGGATAGTTTCATTGTCTGGCCACCATCGACATGACGTTACGTCCACTTTAACCGCCGAAAGCGATTCGCGAAGCCAAACGAGCCATATATCCAGAAAGCGCATCGCCTATAAAAGGCAGCAGAAAGAATAGGCTTAAACCCGCAATCACCATTTTCGGAACAAAAGTCAGCGTCTGTTCCTGAATTTGGGTGACGGCTTGTAAAAACGAAATGACGACACCAACAATAAGAATAACAACCATTAAGGGCCCGGCCACGCGCGCATAGGTCATCAAGCCATCACGCGCGATATCAATAAGTTCGGGACCGGTCATCAGCAGTATCCTTATATGGTCATTCGCATGATATCATCATACGCGGCGATGACTTTATCCCTCACAGCAACCAACGTTTCGACGGCTGTCTCAGTCTCGGCGACGGCCGTTACGGCGCTGACATAATCGACATGCCCCGAAATCGCATTCGACATTTGTTGATCGGCATGTTTCGCCTGTCCTTCAAAGGCAGCAATGCTTTGTTTGACAAGATCGGAAAAGCCGCCGGTTGAAGAGGTTGCTGGAGAGCCGGCCTCCATTAATTTCTGCGCGGCAGCGTAAGAATTGGCGGCAAGTACCGGAATAGCCATTCATCGCCTCCTGATCAGGCTCTTAAAATATCAATGGTGCGCGACAAGATGCGCCGTGTTGCCGAAATCACATTCAGATTGGCCTCATAACTGCGTTGGGCGTCGCGCATATCCAATTGCTCGATCAAAGGGTCGATATTGGGAATTTTGACGACACCGCTCGCATCCGCTGCAGGATTGCCAGGGTCAATACGGGTGCCAAACGCGCTATTGTCCCGCTTCACCCCGGCAAAAACCACCGAAGGCTGCTGGCTTTTCGGATCAGCCATTACACGAAACACCGGAACCTTTCGCCGATACGGATTGCCGCCCGGCGTCGAAGCCGTTGAATCAGCATTCGCGATGTTTTCGGAAATCACTTCCATTCGCTTGGCCTGGACTTTTAATCCACTCGTCGCAATCGATAAAATACCGCCAAAATCCATGATCTTACTTTCTGCCAATCGCTGTTTTGATCAGTCCCAAACTCTTCGTGTAAAGTTGCGTCGCCATCTGATGATCCAATTGGATATCGGCAAGTTTGGTCATTTCATCTTCAAGGGAGACCGCATTACCCGATGGCTTGGTCTCAAACGGCAATGGACGCGAGGTCGAGCTCGTTACTTGCGCGTCTGCACCTACCAGATGCCCGCCCGATGTGGTCAATAATCCGAGCGAAGCGTTCGGATCGGCATATGAAAAAGGCTGCAAATCAAGCGGCCGAAATCCGGGTGAATTTGCATTCGCAATGTTGGATGAAACGAGCGATTGACGCGTTTGCAACCATTGCATTCTTGCCTTTAGTCCGTCCATAAGCGATAAAGACATACCGTAAATCCCCAGTTTTGTAGGGTGAGACTGGGTTATTGTGGTTAAAATTTAATTAAGAAAACTTATTCGGAGCTGAGCGTTTGCAATCCATTTTTGGCCTCCAACTTTCCCAGCCGCTCGTTTATATCGCCGCTTTTGCGGTCATATTATTGCTTTTGGCCATATTTGCTTGGGTTTTACGTAAAATTTCGGCCCATAATTCCCAAGCAGAAGGCAATGTTCGCGGCCGCCAACCCCGCCTCGGTATCGTTGATACGTTCCAGCTCGATCGGCAGCGGCAACTCGTCATTATTCGCCGCGATTCGGTGGAGCATCTCCTTCTTCTTGGCGGAACAAACGATATTGTGGTTGAGAACAGCATTGTTCGTTCCATGGCGTCGCAAACGCAAAGCCGCGAGACGGGGGTGGTGGCCCGCGTCGCCGCTCCGCCGCAGCCCGCACCCCCGGTCAAATCGGCGGGGACAGTCACGACAACGGCGACAACCGAACTTAGCTTTGCTCCTGAGCCTACGTTCCAATCTGCACCCGCGATAAGCTCTGAAATGGCTTCGGCCTTCGTCGTACCAAAGACCTCGGACCTTGCCGAAATCGCTAGTCGTTTTCAAACCGCAGGGGCAAAGCCAATGATCGCCGAGCGCGAGGCTTCGATGCCTGCCGCCTCTACAATTCCCTTTATGGCCCGCCCTACGCCTCCCCTAAGCGCAGAAGAGCCCGAAGTAGCACCGCCGCCGCAGCCGGAAAACGAAGCCATTATTCCGGCGATGGAAAGTATTATTCCACCCATGGAAGCCGCTGAAAAATCCCCCGAACCAACCGCTCAACCTATTCCTGCGCGCGATATCGGCTCATTGAACGACACGCTTCGCCAACTTTTAGGCCGTACCCGCGAACATTAGAGCCGGTTGGCCAAACCAGCCTTTAAGCTTACCTTAGGGAATATTGCGTGATTTTTGGTGCCTCTGGCGCTAGAACAGCGATATGAACCGAATCAAGACCCAATATTTCTTTCCATTCATCCTCGCGGCATGGTGCCTGTCAGCGGGCTATGCCAATGCCCAGTCAATCAGTCTGGACCTTGGCCCGACGGGTGGAGCCACAGAGCGTGCGTTGCAGCTCATTGCCCTTGTCACCATTTTATCGCTGGCGCCGACCATCCTCATCATGGTCACATCGTTCACGCGCATTATTGTCGTTCTATCGCTCTTGCGCTCGGCCATCGGAACGGCATCAGCGCCGCCCAATACGGTAATTGTGAGTTTAGCGCTCTTTCTGACCGCCTTTATCATGACGCCAACAGGCAAAGAAATATATGCAAAGGCCGTTTCACCTTTGCTGAACGGCGCTATTACAGCGGATATCGCCTTTGAGCGCGGCTCCAATCCGGTACGAAACTTCATGCTTCAGCATGTGCGGGAAAAAGATCTGACGCTCTTTCTCGATATTGCAAAAGAACCCTTACCAGCCGCTCCTGAAGCCACCCCCTTAACGAGCCTCATCCCCGCTTTCATGATCTCCGAACTGAGACGGGCTTTCGAAATCGGCTTTTTATTGTTCATGCCTTTTCTAGTCATCGATTTGGTGGTCGCTTCAATCTTAATGTCGGTTGGCATGATGATGCTGCCGCCCACAACCGTATCGCTTCCCTTTAAACTGATCTTTTTTGTACTCGTGGATGGGTGGAGCATGATCGCCGGATCATTGGTTAAAAGCTTCACGTCATAAAGGCCTCAGCCTGCAGGTTTACCCGCAAGGTTCGGCGCAGTCTGAGATTGCTCGCCATTGCCTTCCAAACCATAATGCATGCGATAGGATTTCAAAAAGGAGTCAAGCAATCCGGACTTCGCCTTTTCATCCGCCACGGCCATCGCGATAGGGGCTTGCATAGCGGCCGGCGCCGATAGAAGCCGAAACACACCCGCATCCGGCGTTGCTGCAACCAATTCACGATAGCGCCGGCCAAAGCGATCACCCGACATTGTGTCGCCCGACAAGACATAGGCTGCAGACGCCCTTAGAGCGATTTTCAATTCGTCGGGCGTTAGAGGATTGCCTTTTCGCCAAACATCTCCCAAAGCCAATTCATACTGTATGCCGGCATTGTTCCAATTTTTTGACTTCCAAAAAATATCACCTTTGAGGATCATTGCCTCGCGTGACTCTAATCCCTCCAACAATTCGGAGGCGACTTGAGTTTCGCCCAAATCACTGCGGGCTTGCGCTTCCACCAACCGACGCGAAAGTTTCAGCTCGTCAGGCAATCCGGCATAGCGTGTATCGGAAAGCGCCCTTATGGCTTCAATGGGCTTCCGCTCTAAAAGATATAGGCCGGCGAGACGAACAGCGGCAACCGCGCGTGGCACGCCATCCAACCGATAATCGATTTGATATCGCAACAGCTCTGTCGCTTGCGACATCAAATCGAGATCAATCAAACGCTCGATATATTTTCGAATGAGCTCGTCCCCCCGATGTCCAACGGGCATGAATTCACGAAACTCCATAAACAAAGCAACGGCGTCTAAATTCGAAAGTCCTTCCGATTGATCGCCGCTGATTAGCCCGTCAAATTTCAAGGTAACTTCTTCTAAGAGAGGCCTAATACCATCCGTGTCTGCATAAAGCCGGTTTAACCTTTGAACAGCGGAAAAGGCATTTTGCCATTTCTTTGAATCGAGCGCGACACGCGCAGCTGATGCCAGAATCTTGGCCTCTAAAAAATCACCGCGCCAAAATTGGGCTAAATTTTCATAGGTCGATAGCGCTTGCGCCGGATCAATCTTTCCAAACCGCAAATCCAGCGCGGTTCGCGCCGCAATCGCCCTTACCTCTATTGAACGGTTCCCCGATAGGGCCAATTTCTCATACATGGCACGTGCATTTTCAACATCACCCGATGCTTCCAAGAGACGCGCTTTGAAATAATCTTGTCCGCCACGATCCTCGGAATTCTTTTGTCGTTCAAGCGCATTCAAACGGTCTTCGGCCAGTGCCCAATCGCCCGTTTCAATGGCCGCTTCGGTCAAGGCCCGATTAAGGATGAATTGTACGTCAACAGGGTAATCGTTTAAAATGCCGTCCGAGTGGCGATACGCATCAAGGGCCTCCGCAAAGCGTCCCTGCTCCGCGGCAATAAACCCGCGCCATAAAATGGCCTCTTCCTGTTCGCTAAGCCTGATATCGTTTAACGTATCGGTCGCAACACGCCAGTCCAACCCCAACGCTTGATAGATACCCAATTCGATACGGTCGCGCGGCGCATCGATCGTTTCATTGGTGCTTTCAAAGGCGCTTCTAAAGGCTGCCGCCGCCTCGCGGTATAAACCATTTGCCGCCAAAAATCGGGCATATTCCCGCCACGCGATTTGCTGCTTTGCCGCAATGGAACGACCAATTTTTTCGGCAAATTCCGCCTTGCGTTCGAAAACATCCTCGGCCTTGTCCCGCGTCCAACGCGCGCGGTTAATAACGCTTCGGTGAACATTCATCTCAGAGGCAACATCGGATGCATCACCAACCGCCAGGCCCTCGGGACGGCTAATGGTTACACGTTCGCCGGAGAGTTGAATTTCAATATCATCGGCAATCGGGACAATAGCGACCCCCTGGGACGAAGGCAATAAAGTGAACTCCGCAAATCGTAAGGGCAATTGGTGCGCAAGCCCTTGTGTCAACGTCGGAACCACAATCATCCGATCATTGCTTACGGGATCATGGACCTCAACCCGATGTCCAATATGGCCCAATTGTATGCCTACCTGCATGGCGCCGGACGGATGGGGCATGAAAGCCATGCGAGGCGATAGCGTGTCAGGCTTTGAGTCCTTCAAAAATGATATCTCATACCCCGCATCCATATTTTGAATAGTGGGGAACCCGGCTTCGCCTAATTCAAAACTCACGACGTAGGATGGTCCGATCCGCATCGTCCTGAAATCTTTTATGCGTCCCCCATCCATTCTAAAATCGGGCTGAATTTCAGGGTCAATTTTTGTATCAAGCACCAACCAATATCGGTTGGACCGGACGAAAGAAGCGATTGGTAACGCCGCTTCCGACTTCACCAACAGCCGAAGCGCCCCCTCGCCTTCTCCCAAAGAAATTCTTAGTCGCGAAGGATCGGCAGGCTTGTCGGACTTTTTCTCGCTTTGCAATTCGCGGTTGCGCGCAGGGACGGGCTCGGCCAATGTGGCCCCCGTTATGATCATCGGCACATCAAGCGGAACGTCTAAGGCTCCAATGCCCTTCAATGAGACATCAACAACCACGCCATTATCTTCGAAACGACCATCAATCTTCACGCCGTCAACGGCCTTTAGCGTTATAATGAGATTGCCATCCCGTTCCGCGGTCTCAATGGTCTCAAACCCGCGCGGCAACTCAGATCGCACGCGCGGGAGATCAAATTGCCATTGGCCTCGATAGGCCAGTTCGAGCACCTGACCCTTTTTAGAAATTTTGACATCATCACTGCCGGTTCCGCGAAAAATTAATCGCGACATTCTTGCGGACGATGCGGCATCCACACTCAATGTTCCGTTCGACTTTATACTATTTACCTGAGCATTTGCCTCGGCGCTCCGCGCTTTTCGCGAGAGCGCTTGCACCACCTCTGTTGGCAGTCCCGGGGCCGCGCCTTTCCATGTCGTGGGGAGAAGATCGAGATAAAGATCATTGCCCGCTTCCAACACATTGGGCTTGAGTGTTTTAGCCAAAGCAAAGCGAACCGCGCGCTTATCGGGATCAAGCCGAGCGGCCGAAATATAATTTGGAATTTCAAATCCAAGATGGCCGAGATCTAAATCGACCGGCGCGTCGAAATTTAAAATTAACACACCGTTAACCTGACTGATCTCGACACCAGGCAAACGTTCAAAGGAAAAGACAACACGCCCGAACCCCGGCATTTCACTCCCATGAACCGCCGTAGCAAAGGCCGGACGCGCGACGTCTATCAAACAATAAAACAGAACAAACAACCACAGTGCGAAACCTGCGGTTCGATGAGCGATAGTAAAAAAGCCAGTCCGATTTCGATACAGTTTTAACATTCCATTGCCGCAGAGAGTAAGCTTACGCAACGGAATATTACGACTATGTGTTAATGAATGGCTAGCGGATCTTTGTGGCCGGTGCATCGGGCAATTCCGGCAGTTCCGACTTGTCATTTTGACCGGTCACCTGTGTCGACGTTGCCGCCGCAAGTCCAACGGTGAGCTTACCGGCTATAACCGGATCAAGCTGAGCCAAAATTTCCGATAGTTTTTTGGGATTCATTGCACTTGCAATTGGCAGGACCGATTTCAAATCAAGCTTCTCGATGATCCGAGCCGCCTCTTTTGGCTTCATCGCCTCATACATGATGATCAAAGGCTTCAAGGTCACTTGTTCTGCCTCTTTACGGGCCATATCGGTCTTGATCGCCTCATCCAAGCTTTTCAATTCCGACATCCGACCTTCAATTTGCTTTTCGGCGGCCGCCAACAGAGCTTCCCGTTCGCTGAGCTCCTTGTCACGCCGATCTAATTCCGTTCGGCGCGCTGACAACCGTTCTAAAATCGTCTTTTCCGGCGATTCAAGGGCCGTTGTGTCCGATATAACCTCTTTGGTATTTGAGGCCTTGTCGTCGGTCTTTTTAGTTTCGGCACTATTTGCCGTGGGTGGCGTATCCGATGCCCCCGTGATGATATCGGGAATAAAAGGCGCCTTATCGCGATAGGCACTGATTGAGCGTGCAATACCAATGGCCAAATCGTCGGAAGCGGCGGCTGTCCTAATGCCTTGTTCAGACGACAAAAGACGTGATGACCATTCACCCATATGCAGCATAAGAAGGCCGAGCAGCCCAAACGAGGTCAGTTTGAGAAGGCGAATGCCGACATTCGACATGGCAAATCCTATTGGCTCCGCAACGCCGCAATGCGGGCGGCTAATGTCGCAATTGAATTTTCGGTATCGCCAAACCGCTGCGGTCCAATCTCTCGCTCGATCCGACCTTCGGGTTTAAACCTATCCGCTGATGTCACTTTGGGCGCATTTGCCTTTAGGGTTGAAAATTCAGTCAATAATTGACGCAGCGACGAGACCGCCCCTTGCGCCATCCGCGTTGATTCAGACACATCGCTGATGAGACTGCGAAAAGACTGCTCCTGTTTCCGAAAGGCACGAATTCGGCGTTCAAGTACGATGCAATAGATTAAGGTCAGCGCAATCAAGCTGTCCGTTAAAACCGTCAATGCCGCTGAAAATGTCATGATGACCTCACTTCTGTTCTTTTGATGTTAAAGGCCCAATCACACGCAAGGCGATTTGCCCTCTCGAGCGCCCCATTAACCCAAGACAAAGGCGCGTATCACCACTTCTCAACCAAATGGGCGATTGCGGACTAAGATGAAGGGGAATGACCTCACCGACAGAAAATCCAAGCACCGACCGGAGCGGTAATTTAAAATTCGCCAATACCGCTTCGATGCCAATCGCGGATGAAGCAGCCGATCGAACAAGGTGTTGACGCCAGCCCGTGTCATCGACCGTTTGGCACTCCGTTTCATCCGCACGGATCAGCGGCTCATAGGAGCCGAACATGCTGAGCGGCAGCAATAGATCAACTTTTCCACCCCGCCTGCCAAAGAGAATTTGCATCCGCAACCGGACAGCATTCTCAGTCGATTTTCCGAACGCCAAGAGATAAGGGTTTGTTTCAATTTTATCGATTGCGAAGTCTGCCTTGACCACCTCGCCAAAGGCATCCTCAAAGCCCCGCGCTACGAACTCCGCCAATCTTCTAAAGAGCTTCAACTCGATTGAGGAATAAGGGCGCAAAACGCGTTGCACGCTGTCATTGGCCTCTCCGCCCCCCAACATTAAATCGAAAAAGGCCGCAGCAAGCGTTTGATCAGCAACAATAAGACCCGCCCCGCCCAAGCTTCGCGATGCCATGGTGGCGATTAAGGATGGCAGCGGCAATTGTGCCATCCCGCTGGCCAAACGGATAAGTGATAAGTCCAACAGGCTAACATCGATTAACCCCGTCACGCCTTGGCGGATCGCTCGACCCAAACTATCCACGAATGTATCGGCAATCGACCGCATGGAGGGGGAAAGGCCGCTTGCTAGCGTTGCCGCTTCAGCAACCGCCATCTTGCCCGATCCATCGGCCCGATCAACGGATAGGCCCATGAGGCGATCAATTTCCTCATCCCCCAAAATCGTATCGGGATGGCTGCCCATCCGCGGCTCGTCAATCGCATGAAGCATCGTGGCCCATGGATCGCTGGCTGCGGCCGCATCTGTTTCAAGGTTGGAATTTTCGCTCATTGGATCAGCAATTCCTTAATCAATACGGCGTCGATCTTTTTAGGCTGAACCGCCAAATTGACCCGATGCAACAATTCCTCTTTCAGCCGGAGAATGGCAGCGGACCCTTGCAAATCAACCGGTCGCATTTCGCGAAGATAAACTTGAAAAATATCTTCGATGCGCGGTTGCAAAGCTTGTATTGAAGGCAATTCCTTGCCATCGGCAATTTCGAGCGCCACATGTAATTTCATCATGCGCGCGCCACCAATGGTGGGCTGCGCCGTATCCGGGCTCATACCGATCATCATGTCTTTAATATCGAGGAAGGCCGTCACTTTCTTCTCGGCCTCTACATGCTCAGCCTTATCTTTTTTTGGGGCAAACAGAAAAAAATAGCCGCCAACACCACCCCCCAAGACCACCACCGCCGCGATGATGAGGATCAGCATCTTGCTCTTACCCTTGGGGGCCTCAGCCTTATCTACTTTATCGTCCTCGGCCATGTGATCGGCTTCCCTAAAGTAAAAAAATTGAGCTTTGATTCGATGAGCTCAATCAATCCTTGGTTTTTTAAAGTTAATGATTTCTTAAAATGTTTATTAACGCAGGTAATTTCTGCCGATTACCAAGCAAAAAGGGAAACTCGTCTCTCCTTAAATTCCATCGGTAACAAAATAAGCCGTTGAATTGATTGAATTTTATATTTTCCGAAAACTGGCATAGCCACTGCATATTCCTCTGGGGAAGCATTGTGTGGCTGGGGAGCTCGCACAACTCTTCTTAAGGCTCGGCCTTCTTGATTGGGCCGAGCGCCTTTGTTGGGAGAATGTAGATGGATAACGCTCAACTCGTTGCGCATTCAAGGTTACAGACCTTGCAACGGCAATTGGATATTTTAGCCAACAATATCGCGAATGCGGGCACAACCGGCTTCAAATCACGCGGATTACAATTCAGTGAGTTTTTGCAGCCCAATGCGAAATCGGATTCGTTTAAGGGTGCGGCACGGACAATTTCCTTTGTGATTGATCGCGGCGCTACGCTCGATTTTAACGATGGTCCGATTGAACATACCGGTAACGCCACCGACATTGCGCTTCATGGGTCAACGCTACTCGCAGTAAAAACCGCAGCGGGTGAACGCTACACACGCAATGGCTCGCTTGCGACCAATTCAAAAGGCGAGATCATCACCAGTGACGGCCACGTTGTTCTGGGGGCTGGTGGCGCCATCATTGCCGATCCCGCTGACGGGCCATTGGAGATCACGTCAGACGGCACTGTAGGAAATCACAGCGGTCCGATCGGGAAACTTAAAATTGTCGATGTGCCTGACCCTTCGCAATTGGTGAACGAGGGCAGTAATCTTTATAGCACCAAATCGCCCCTCACAGTGTCAAAGGCTCCGCTGTTAAGCACCGGATCAATCGAAAAATCAAATGTCCAGCCGATTTTAGCCATGAGCCGTTTGATCGAAGTTACACGCGCCTATTCTGCGCTCACCACATCGATGCAGCGGCTCGATGATACGCAAAAAGGCGCGCTTGAGCGTCTTGCGACAGTACCAGCATAAGGAGATTACCATGCTCGCATTATATACGGCTGCGTCTGGAATGGCAGCCATGGAGAAAAACGTCGAGTTAATCTCCAACAATGTCGCCAACGTTCGTACAACAGGCTACAAACTTCAGCGTCCATTGTTTCAGGATTTACTCTATGAAACGCTGAAGCGCTCTGGTTCAAGCACATCGGACGCTGGCAATCTATTGCCCGCGGGCATTGAAATCGGGTCGGGCGTAAAGCTCGTATCTACGGCCCGCGCCATGTCACAAGGATCGATCACCGCAACCGATCGTAACCTTGATGTTGCCATTCGCGGTGAAGGTTTCTTTCGCATCCAACGCCCCGATGGTACCATCGGCTACACACGAGATGGTTCGTTTACGACCGATGCGCAGGGCCAATTGGTAACCAGCCAAGGCTTTGTGCTTGATCCGGGTATAACGGTTCCAAACAATGCAACGAGCGTATCGATCAGCGCCGCGGGGCTTGTCCAAGCCCAATTGCCAACACAAGCAACACCTCAAGATCTGGGCAAGATTCAGCTCACTCATTTTGCGAACAAGACGGGCTTAGAGGCGATTGGCGACAATCTATTTGCGCAAACCGCTTCTTCCGGAGATCCGATAACGGCTGATCCAGGCACAGATGGCTTAGGCGATCTCCAGCAAGGCTATCTCGAAGAATCAAACGTCAATGCGGTAACCGAGATATCATCGCTTATCACCGCCCAGCGCGCATATGAGATGAACTCCCGCGTTATCTCGGCAGCGGACCAAATGCAGCAAACCACAACGCAAATGTTCAAGGGTTAAACACATGTTTAAAGCATCCCTTACGGTTATGAGCGCCGCCGGTCTTCTTTTGGCTTCCTTTAATTCTTCTTGGGCTGATCCATCGCCGCTTCCTATTCTTCGGTCCGCGATTATTGTCTCGGGCGATGCGATTTCATTGGCCGATTTAATGGAGGGTGTCGACCTTCCAGATAAAAGTGTTTATGCGGCACCTTCGCCAGGACAAACCGGTGTCATTAAAGCGTCCCGTATTTTCGAGGCTGCAAAGAAAGCCGGAATTCCTTCAATATTGGGGGATGTGTCCGGCAGCGTCACTGTCACGCGAAAAGGTCGGCTCATTTCATTTGAAGAAATTGAAGCCGAGCTTAAGCAAGCCATCCATGAAAAGGCCGGTATCGAACAGGCCCAACTGACCTTCACAAAACCTAGCGCCACCTCGGATATATTTGTTGAAGACAATATAACGACGCGCCCAACGATTTCGAGCCTCAAAATTGACCCAACGAATTTGCGCTTCACCGCCACTCTAACGGTTCCGGGAAGTCGTGCGCTTTCGGCCTCCCCCCTTCTGCTCGAAGGACAGATTGCCGATTTGGTCGATATTGCGGTTTCAACCCACCCTCTTACAAAGGGCGATGTGCTTTCGGCAAACGATATCAAAATTGAAAAGCGTGAGCGAAAATCCTTAGCAGGCAGCAACATCCTAAAGCCGTCGATGGTTATCGGCCAAGCGGCGCGAGAGGCGCTCCCATCCGGCATTGTCTTAACGGATGAACTCGTGAACAAACCAATCCTGGTGGATAAGGCCATGGCGGTCAGCGTTACCTACGCCGTTGGTGGATTGAAACTCACGCTCAGAGGCAAAGCGAATGACGCAGGCGCGCTCGGCGACATGATTTCCGTCCTTAATCCGCAATCCAAGAAAGTGATTTTTGCAACAGTCATCGGCCCCGGAGCGGTTGCGGTATTAACGCCCCCCAATGCGGATATGGCGTTGCGCCAAACCACCACCACTGTTCAATAAGGACATCCCCATGAAATCCCATCTGTTCAAGCAAACACTGGTGCTGGCGCTTATCACCACGAGCCTTACGGCATGCAACACCGCCGAGCGTTTGGCCTCTGTCGGTCGCGCGCCCTCCCTCTCCGCCATTGATGATCCAACCGCGAGCCCTGATTATAAACCCGTTCGAATGCCAATGCCCGAACAGGTTCCAGTAACCCATGCGGCGAACTCGCTTTGGCAACAAGGATCAAGAAGCTTCTTTAAAGATCAACGCGCCAGACAGATTGGCGATATTGTTACCGTGAAGGTCAATTTCAAAGACAGCGCCGATATTGCCAATGAAACAAAACGCGCCCGAACAAATTCGGATACGATGGGCGTGCCCAATTTATTGGGTCTGGAAACGAATGCCGATAAAGCCCTGCCCGGCGTCAATCCTTCCTCCCTCATCAACGCGCAATCCACCTCGGCCAGTGACGGTGTTGGCTCCGTCAAACGCGCCGAAACACTGGCGACCAATGTGGCCGCCGTCGTGACCCAGATTTTGCCCAACGGCAATATGGTGATCGAAGGGAAGCAAGAAGTCCGCGTCAATTTCGAAGTGCGAGAATTGATCGTAGGCGGCGTCATCCGTCCGGAAGACATCGAAAACGACAACACCATCGAGTCGATGAAAATTGCCGAGGCCCGCATCGCCTATGGCGGACGGGGCCAGATAAGCGATGTGCAGCAGCCGCGTTATGGCCAGCAAGTAATGGACGTTATTTTACCGTTCTAACCGACACCACCGGAAGCGCACGCTCCCCAAGCTATAAGCGGCCCGGTCGGGCGCCTCCCGTTTCTCCCACGGGGGGCGCATTTTTATAAGTCTAACTCAATCGTCGCGATGGACGCGCTCGTTCCGCTCGTGCCGCTCTTGGGCTTCAATCGAAAGCGTAGCAATAGGCCGTGCATCCAGGCGCTTGATCGAAATCGGCTCGCCGGTTTCTTCGCAATAGCCATAGGTACCATCATCAATACGCGCCAAGGCTGCATCGATTTTAGAAATCAATTTCCGCTGCCGGTCGCGCGAGCGCAATTCAATCGCCCGATCAGTCTCTGATGAGGCACGATCCGCGATGTCGGGATGATTTTCACTATCGTTTTGAAGATTAGCGAGGGTCTCGCGGGACTCCTTCAAAATATCTTCTTTCCAATCAAGCAGCTTCTTACGGAAATACTCCCGTTGCCGCTCGTTCATAAAGGCCTCTTCTTCAGAAGGCGCATATGAAGTATTCATCGTCTCAGCAATGCTCATATTTGCTACACCAGCCCTGGCGGACCGTGCACCCTTTTTCTTAAGTCCCATATCGATCCGCCCTATACTCGTGGGGGGTTAAATACCGCGTTGTCTGTTAGCGCGAATTTCATGACGGCGCTACGACAATCACGTGCTGTGGGAAGTTATCGACCCAATTTTGCAAGTTCGACGGCCGCGCGCGTCTCGATTGAATTCAAAATCCGCCCGAGATCCGGATCGTCGTGATTTTCTCTCGCTTCATCAAGCCCTTGCCGAAGATTGGCCAAGGCCAATTCATCCAGTTTCCCACCCAATAATCCGACCCTTAGCCCCCCCAAGGCATCCAAAAGTCGAAACCCGCGTTTGGTAGCCTTCTGGCGACGAATTGTCGCCGGCTCGACCACCTCCTGCAACGCCATCAAGCCCTGCAGCGAATCAATTCCCTGCCGCTGTGCCGTCACCGAGGGCTGGCTTATGGCGGTTTCATGGTGCGGAACGGCAAACGTCGCTGCCTGCTGCAAAGGAGCAACACCCCGGCGCGGCGCCGCTATACCGCTTGGAAGTTGATCCACAATCCGCACGAAACCCTCCGCGAGCTGAAATAAGTGAAGTAATATAAGGATAATTATTACTAACAATTGATTAATTATATAGGAAAATACTTCCCCTATGCCTGATTTTGCCGATCCGGGGCATCTAAAAAATCCAAATTGATTAAAATTTTCCCTGTTCTTTCATACAGTTATCAGTTTTTTTGTTGTGGCATAGTCTTCGCTTACTCTACGTCAATAAAAGAGTGAGGCCCAAAATGAATGTGAGACCCATGCGCGCTCTAAAACCGATTGTCCTTATCCTCATGGCGCTCGGCCTTTCAGGCCTAACAGCCATGGCCGAGACATCGCGGATCAAGGATCTCGCATCCATTGAAGGCGTCCGCCAAAACCAGCTTGTGGGATACGGCTTGGTTGTTGGCCTGAACGGGTCGGGCGACACACTCAACAACGCGCCCTTCACCAAACAAAGCTTAACCGCAATGTTAGAGCGCTTGGGCGTAAACACGCGAGGCGCCAATTTGCGCACCGCCAATGTTGCAGCTGTGATGGTAACGGCCGACCTCCCCGCCTTTGGTCGTCGCGGCTCGCGCATCGATGTTACCGTTTCTGCTTTAGGTGATGCCAAGAGCCTTCAAGGCGGCACGCTGCTTGTCACGCCGCTAATGGGGGCATCGGGTGAAATCTATGCCGTCGCCCAAGGTTCCGTCGCTATAGCGGGGTTTCAAGCAGAAGGTGCAGCGGCAACGCTAACACGCGGCGTGCCTACCGTCGGCCGAATTGCCAATGGCGCCCTGATTGAGCAGGAAATCGAGTTTCAATTTAAGGATTCGCGATCTGTTAAATTGGCCTTACGCAATCCCGATCTCACGACCGGCAAACGCATCGCAACCGCCATCAACGAATATATGGCCGCCAATACTGCCGAGCCGACCGATCCATCAACCGTCAATCTGACGATCCCGAAAAATTTCAAAGGCAATATGGTGCAATTGCTGACCGAGATCGAGCAGCTGCGGATCGACCCTGATCAGGTTGCCCGCGTGGTCGTGGATGAACGCTCCGGCGTTATCGTGATGGGAAAAGACGTAAGGGTTTCAACCGTTGCTATCGCACAGGGTAATTTGACAATATCGGTCTCTGAACAGGCGCTCGTTAGCCAGCCTGGTCCCTTCAGCGGTGATGCTGCGCAAACCGTTGTTGTACCAAGAACCACTATTCAGGTGGATCAAGGGGCCAACAATAAACTGGCCGTCTTGAAGGAGAGCGTAACGCTGAAGGAACTTGTCGACGGGTTGAACGCTTTAGGGATTGGCCCGCGCGACATCATCTCGATCTTGCAAGCAATCAAAACCTCTGGCGCGCTTCAAGCCGATATTGTGGTGATGTGATGCAACAAGCAGCCCTTCATTCAACCCCTATTGCCGATGCCCATGCCAATTACAGCGCGATGGGTAAAAACAAGAAACTATGGGCAACGGCGCAAGATTTTGAATCCGTTTTTTTAGGCTCGATGTTTGGTGAGATCACAAAGCAGTTATCGGGCGATGGCCCGCTCGGTGGACAGGGCGCGGGCGGTGATGCGTGGCGTTCCTTGCTCACCGATGAACTTGGTAAGTCCGTAGCACAGTCAGGTGGTGTTGGCGTTGCGTCTCAAGTGTATTCCGAACTCATTCGGCTTCAAGCCAAATAGGAAACCAAACCATGACAGCGACACCCCATATTCCTTCCATACGATCCAACGAGCAAGCAGAAGCGCTCTGTGCCATGATGGAACAACGCTTGGATGCACTCGAATCCGTTATTCGGCAGGAAACGGATTATCTCGCCACCGCAAAACTTGCCGAAGCCTTCGCCTTACATGAACGTAAAGCCATGGAAGCCAGCACTTATGAGCGATGCTACTTAGCCTTTCGTCATAATTTTATTTCGTTGGCACGGTATAAGCCAAGTGGCGTCGAACGGATCAAAATGCGGCAAGGCGCGCTTCAATCCTCGCTTGAGGCCAATCTAAAAGCCCTGCAAACCCTCACAAGTGTCTCTGAAAGCATTCTGCGCGGTGTCGCCAAAGAAGTGGCATCCACGCGCTCTTTATCGACCTATGGCAAAGGCGGTCGCGTCAACGCTTTGAAGGGCGCAAGCGCAACGCCGCCTTTAATGGTCTCTGTCCGCTATTAATCGGTTAAATTTAACACAAACTGTCTTTATTCCCGCAAACATTTCTAAAATCATCTTTGATAATGTGATGGCCAGACATCCAGAAGGAGATCGTCATGGCCATCAGTTCAACCTCGCAAAACCCGGTTCCCGTTCCAGGTCCACGGGAACCCGTCATTCAACCGGTCAAGCCGGCTGAATCGCCACAACCCGTCACGCCCGCGGCGAACCCATCACCCAAAACGAGCGAGGCGCCCCTTGCAGCGCCAACGTCACGTCGCACAACGCTCGATCAATCGACCGGCGAATTTATCCTGCAAGTGATCGATGATCACACGGGTCAAAAAATCAGCCAGTCACCGGACGAAGCCATTCTTCGGATGAGAGCCTATGCGCGGCAATTGGATGCAGCAAAACAACCTGTGACAACCGTTCCTAAGGCGCAGACAAAAGGTTAATTCCCGTTCGAATTAACACTTTGTTAACGCTCTCTCAAGTTGCGCGATCCATTAATTAAAATTTTCAATATAGTTTAATCAAGTTGCAAAGCCGCAATCTTCAATCAAAAATTTAAATTTGGCCTGATATTAACCACGATATCAGAGCGCCGCGCGTTCTTATTTTAGCACCGCCCTTTCACCGCCATCCTTCGAGCCACGTCGCAGAAAGCGGCGTCCTTTTCGCAATCACGCGAAGATGTACCTTTGTCAGAAGGATGAAATCCAATGTCTATGTCTATCGCCATGGCCAATGGCATGAACGCTCTCATTTCCGTCAACAACCAGATGACCGATCTACAAGCCCAGGCAACATCGGGTAAAAAGATCAACAGCGCCGCTGATGGCCTTGCCGCATATTTGAGCGCCCAAGGCTACACACAACGCGCTGACCGTCTTTCAAGCATCAATGATACCCTCTCGACCAATATGCAGACGATTAAAGCTGCTCAAACAGGCCTCGGGTCTATCCGCCAAACGATTTCGGATACACTGGATACGTTAAAAGCAGCATCGCAAACACAGAGCTATGTTGCGGCAACGAACCAGACGGATACACCAACAGCCTCGACAGCCGGAACTCAGCTTGGTTTCAATTTTGGCCTACAAAACGCAAACCAAAACACCGTCAACAACGTAGCGATCACAACCGCATCGAATTTAATTAATACGAACGGCGCAGGTGCCGCCGTCACGGTCAACGGACAGCGGCTAGCACAAGGTCAGGTTTTTACGATTAATGGATCGTCGTTCCGCATAGCCGCCGCTGGTGACACGGCAACAGGCGACGGCAGCAGTGTTGCCAATGCTAAAAACATCTTTACCATTGGTGATTTTATTGGCGCGGTACAAGGAGCCTTCGGAAACAACGGTTCAAGTACGGCTATTCCAGCCGGACAAAACTTGAACGCAGCGATGGTCAACAGTGCAGCGCTGACCCACATCGTTGTCACGGACAACAATCAGGCCAATCCTGCGTCGAATGTCATTACCATTTCGCAAGCCCAAAATAATGCGGCTAACGCCAATATTCAGGCATTATTCGCGGGTAACCGAGCCAAACCAGTTAATATTGCGGGCAATTATTCGTCCGATGACCAATCTGCGGTCGTCGGTGGTCAATTTACCATTACAGGTAACGACCATTCGATTAGCGGTGGCGTCAATGGTCAGGCTGCTGATTCACGTCGCGCTGCAGCAGCAAAGAGTTATAAGTTAGCGATGGATCAGATCAACCAGTATCTGAAAAACGCATCGGTATCAGGTACCAATTTGCTCAATGGCGACACGTTAAAGCTGACCTTCGACGAAAAGGGTAATTCATCCAATTTCCAGGTGCAGGATGCCAACGGAAACGCGATGCAATTCTCGGCCGCAGGTCTGGGTCTCGTCAATAACGCAACCGGCGCAAGCGTCGACAGCTCACTCAATTTTGCTACCAATGACGATGCTGGTGGAGCAATTGATGCCGCAACTGGCAACGTGGTCGGTCTCAACAACGCCATTAATAAGTTGACGAACGCACTTTCGACCTTGAGTTTAGGTGACGCCCAGGTTGCACAATTTCAGTCAACAGCGCAAAACCGTATCGACTTCAACAAAGCAATCGTTGGCTTGTTGAATGACTCGGCAAACAGCTTAACCGCAGCCGATATGTCTCAGGTATCGGCGCAATATGCAGCGCTTCAGGTCCAGCAGGGCTTTGCGCAGACCATTTTGGCCAATACGAAACAGTCGGACCAGTCGGTTCTGCAGCTTCTCCGTTAATCGAAGCAGTTGGTATAAAAATATTGAGAAAGCGGGGCTTACAGCCCCGCTTTTTTATTGCAATACATCGACTGTATTGAATTGCCCTTCGTCCGTCATGACCACCTTTAGGACGGTTATCCACGCTTGGCGCGGACCGCGCCCTTCAAAGGCCTGCCATGAACGGCAAGTCACATAATCATGAAAGAAGCAATCCAATCAATTCCGTGCAATCAAGCCCTTAGGCCGTGGCACAGGCACATTCGCCATCGGTGCAAGAGGGGCAACGGGAGTAACAGGATTTGCCTCCGCCACCCGCATCATGCTTTGACCGGTAAACCGCGCCCAATCTTCCTCGGTGCCGGCAAACGCATTGCGATCCACATTACCCTTAATGCCAGGCACGCGGCCCATATCGGTGTATTGCCACAACATCCAACGGCGATCGCCATAGCGCTCCATCGGCTCTGCATTCACAGTGCGTACCCAGAGCGGATATTCTTGCAATTCACCAACGATCACATCGCGATAAAAATCGATGCTCGTATAAATCATCGGACGCTTGCCATAATGCTTCTCAACCGCCTGCAAAAAGAGCTTCATATCGGCAAGCGCTTCTGCCTTCGGCACTTTCTTCGGACATTTTTCCGATGCGGCGCCATACCATTCCACATCTAATACAGGTGGTAACGCGTCGCGCTCGACAGGCACATTTTTAAAGAACCATTTGATCTGGTCTTTGACAGGCCGGCACCAATAATAAAAATGATAGGCACCCCGCGGCATGCCGGCATCGCGCGCCGAGATCCAGTGGACCATAAAGTTTTCATCGGCATGGTCGCCACCCTCGGTGGCCTTGATATAGGCAAAACGCGTACCGGCAGCCTTCGCCTCGCGCCAATTCACCTGTCCCTGATAGCGCGACACATCAACCCCATGAACCGGATAGCTTTGGGCAACGGGGATCATGGCGGCAGAAGAGCCCGGCTTTGGCGCGCGCTCGGCGGTCATGGTCGTACAGGCCGATAACGCAAAGGCCACAAGCCCTAAGGCTAAAAACCGTTTCATATCACGCCATCTATTCCACTGCATGTAATCGAACCCATACCCATTGGTGAACTTAAGGTTTGGCCGATAGCATGGAAATTTTTAATAAATCGGTAACAAAGACACCTAGCGTAGATGGAACCACAACGTGGCAATGCCCAAAAACGAGAAAAAGCCGACGACATCCGTAATCGTCGTGACAAAAACACCCGATGATACGGCAGGGTCCGTTTTAAACCGCTCCAGCCCCAGCGGAATAAGAATGCCGCCTAAAGCACCCGCAACGAGATTAACCGTCATGGCCAGCGCAATCACGATGCCGATATTCCAGTCGTGAAACCATAAGGTTGCAACAAGACCCGTAATCAATCCAAAAGCCAGACCATTTAAAAGCCCCGCCGCCGTTTCGCGGAATGTAATACGGAAGGCATTGGCAGACCCCAATTCACGCGTTGCCAGGGCCCGCACAGCAACCGTCATCGTTTGGGTGGCGGCATTGCCGCCTTGGCTCGCAACAATAGGCGCCAGCACGGCCAGCGCAACCATCTTGGACAATTCTTCCTCAAACAAGCCTAGGACGGAAGAAGCTAAAAAGGCCGTTAGCAAATTCACAAACAACCAGCCGAAGCGATTGCGTGTCGTTGAAAAAATCGAATCCGAGAGCTCTTCTTCCGCCTTAACACCGCCTAGCGCTTTGATCTCGTCATCCGCTTCTTCCTGCATCACGTCGACGATATCATCGATGGTTACAACGCCGATCAACCGGCCCGCTTCATCCACCACGGGTGCCGAGACCAGATTATACCGCTGGAACAAGCGGGCCACATCGTCCTGCTCATCATCCGCCCGCACACGGCGGCGATCCGCATTCATCAAACTCTCGATCGGTGCCGTGCGCTGAGCCCGCACAAGCCGATCTAAAAACACATTACCCAAGAGATGATAGCCAGGATCAACGACAAAAACTTCAAAGAAGCTGTCGGGCAAATCGGCGGCTTCCGCCAAATGATCGACCACCTGCCCTACCGTCCAAAAAGGCGGCACCGCAATCAAATGCGTTTGCATCAAACGCGCGGCTGAACCTTCTTTATAATCGAGGCTCTTTTGCAATTGCGCGCGGTCAATCGCGGGCAACGCTTCAAGAATTTCGTTTTGCTCGTCTTGATCCAAATCTTCGAGAATATAGACCGCGTCGTCGCTTTCGAGCTCGCGCATTCCTTCGACAAGCGTATCGGTATCGAGCTCGTCCAGAATATCCTCGCGGACCGAGTCATCCACTTCGGTCAGCGCGGCAAAGTCGAAACGTGATCCCAAAAGCTCAATCAGCTTGGGGCGGGAATCATGATCCAGCGCTTCAAGCAAACTCGCCTGATCGGCCTCGTGCAACCCTTCAATCAGCGGACCAAGCGCATCAGCATCATCGGCTGCAATCGCGAATTCGACACGCGCAACAAAATCAGGATCGGGCGCAAAGGCTGCGGCCGATCCTATTTCGTCCAGTGCGTGGGTAGGTTGCTCAGACATTCAGAGCCCTTCTCACAAGAACCTAGCCTTGCTTGACCACTTCCCATTTACCCGATTTTTCCGAACGGAAAAACGCGTCGAGTATATGCATGTTTTTGATAGCATCAGCGACATCATATGGCGCTTTGGTCTTTTTGCGAATGGCTTTGCCAAAATCTTCAGCCTGCAACTGATATTGGTCAACCACCGGCATCTCGATGAGCTTTGGCTTCTTGCCCGTCACATTGACCGTAAAGCGGTTCGGATGATCGGGCGAAGCATTAACCGGCACTTCAACCTCGATCGTCCCAAATTCACCCATGATCACGGTCTTTTGATAGGGCGCGCCTTGCGTCGAAATAATGAAGGACAAATGACGTGCCTTACCGAAATCGGCGAGGCCGCTCATCAAACGATCCGTCTTGAACTTCGGATCACGGTCAAACGTTCCCGTTACCCGAAGCGGCTCCGCACCATAAATGAAACGCGCCAAGGTAACCGGATAGCATCCGATATCAAGCAACCCGCCACCGCCAATATCGGCAAGGTTGCGGACATTTTTCGGATCAACCAGATGATAGGAAAACATCATATGGACCGATTGAACGCGGCCAATCGTGCCCTTCGCGATCAACTTGCGGATCTCGATCCATTGCGGATTATGCCGCACCATAAACGCTTCTTGGATCAAAACATTACGCGGCGCTTTCAGCAAAAGCTTGGCTTCTTTGGCCGTGATCGCGATTGGCTTTTCGCACAACACATGTTTCCCGGCCTTTGCAGCAGCCAGTGTGAGCGGCACGTGCAAATGGTTGGGCAAAGGGTTATAAATCGCTTCAATCGTCGGGTCGGCCAATAACTCTTCATAAGAGCCGTAGGCCTTAGGAATACCAAGCTTCTTGGCCCATGTCGTGCCGCGCCGCTTGTCGCGCGAGGCAATCGCGACAATATCGATATCCTTGCTTTTCAACATTCCCGGAATAACTTTTTCGACGCCGATATTCGCTGTCGATAGAATTCCCCATTTAATCGGTTTCATTTCCATGCCCTCTAACGCTTGTGCTTCTGATTCCCACTCTTTCACAGGAATAGAAAACCACAAAGACAGATTTATAAAGGATTGGAAAGTGTTACGCGATCACCGTTGGGTCAGACGCGGCCGATGAAGTGTCTGTGAGCGTTGGCGTCACAGGCGCGGCCGAATAGCCATAAGCCGATAATAGATTGGATACGTCCGGCACACTATTGCTTGTTGAAGGATCAGGCGTGGTTGATGCAACAGGGGTTGCAGCCGCCGTCCCGCCATTGGCAAGTCCCGCCAAAACTTCGGGAACCGTCACTTTGCCATCCCCGTTTGAATCCCAAAACTTCATCAGGTCAGAGGCGCTCGCCCCATTATTGCTCGTTGGATCGGAATCAATGGCCGCCTGCAAATCGGCTTGATCGAAATAACCCTTACCGGCCGTGTCATATTGCGCGATGATGCCGGTGGCCTGCTTAATCAGATTAAATCCATCCGTAAATTCTTGCTGCGAAACCGTGCCATCCCCATTCGTGTCCCATGCCGCCAAGGTTTGTGACGGATCGGTTGCACCCGATGAACCCGCAGCCGCCGTTATTTCCGACAGATCAAGAGAACCGTCTTGATTGGTATCATATTTTGCAAACAGCGCCGCCGGATCTTGCGCCGCTGCATCGGAAGATGCCGTATCCGTGCTCGCCTTCGCATTAAGTGCATGAAAGCCATCAATCACTTCTTGACGGCTCACCTGACCATCTTTGTTGGCATCCCAACCCGCAATAATCGTCGAAGCGTTCGGAAAATTCGGCAAAGAGACAGAAGAAAGGGACTGCGTATCGATATAGCCCTGCCCTGTTGGATCAAGCTGGTTCATCAAAGCATCGGCTAGGTTCATCGTGGTGAAACCGCTGATCAACTCATCGCGGGTTACTTTACCATCGCCATTATCATCCCATGCCGAAACGGTTTGTGCGGCCGTTGCAGGATCACCCAGCGAAGGGGATTTCGTAAACGCTGCCACAACATCATTGGCATCGAAATAGCCTTTGCCTGTCGGATCAAACAGCGCCAAAGCCTGATCAGCCTGGCTGGTCGCATCCGCCACGAGGGCATCCGATGCGCTTGGTGTTGTGCTGGTAGACGAGGTAGCGTCTGTTGCCGTACCACTCGACGCGGTCGTTTGCGACGATGGATCGGTTGACGGTGTCGTCGACGGATCTGTGGGCGGCGTTGACGGATCGGTAGGCGTTGTCGAAGGGTCTGTGGGCGTTGTTGAAGGGTCTGCGCCAAGGCCCGCCATAAACTCGGCACGCGACAGCGTGCCTGATTTGTCAGCATCTAAACTAGAAAACACATTGGCCGCATGAACAACGGCCGCGGAGCTCGTTTCTAAGAAGCGATCGGGCGACACATAGTTTTCCGACGCGATATTATAGCTCGTCTCCTGAACGGAGTAAGTAGTCTGAGCGATGCCGAAGGAATCTGTTTGCGGACCACCGCCCGCACTGCCATTTCCAAGCATCGAGTAAAGCTCGAGAAAATCCGATTTCTGGATCTTTCCCGTGTTATTGGGGTCTAAAATCTGAAATAATTTGTTCGCGGTCGCCGTCCGGCTCGCTGCCGTCGGCGTTGAAGACGTCGTTAAAGGGTTCGCATCGACCATTGAGCCAGGATCACAGCCATTCAAAAAGATGTGATCTTCTCAGCAAGATTTAGGCCAGAACGAGAGCAAATGGCACATTCGAGCAATATTTCTTAAAATTCCACAGATTGCGCCTTATAGTCGCAAACTCTTCGGAAATCAGGATGTGTAAATAGCCATTGACGATTTCCACGGCAGTGAGCTCTATAAAAGCTCATCAAACGAATGCCCCGCATTCGATAAAAACGACCGCAGAGGGAAACGGACACGATGGCGATTACGGGAAAAGATGACGGTAGCATCGGTGGTCGCATTCGCCTCGGCATGGTCGGTGGCGGTGAAGGTGCCTTTATCGGCGCCATTCATCGTTTGGCGGCGCGAATGGACGATCACTTCAGCTTTGTGGCCGGCGCATTAAGTTCGACGCCCGAAAAATCATTGCGGTCCGGCACGTCCCTTGGTCTCGATCCGAAGCGGGTCTATGGCACCTATGAAGAAATGGCCAAAAAAGAAGGGCGCCGCAAAGATGGCATTGAAGCCGTCGCCATTGTGACGCCAAACCATATGCATGCCGGCCCCGCGCTGGCATTTTTAAAAGCCGGCATCCATGTCATTTGCGATAAACCTTTAACGACCTCGCTCAAAGAAGCGTTGAAATTGCAGGCGGCCGCTGAAAAATCCGGCAAGATTTTTGCCGTTACCCATAATTACACGGGCTACCCCATGGTGCGACAGGCCCGATCGATGATCGCCGCCGGGGAACTGGGCGAAATCCGGGTTGTTCAAATCGAGTATCCCCAAGATTGGCTAGCCGAACCGCTTGAGCAAACGGGACAAAAGCAAGCCGATTGGCGCACTGATCCATCGCGCTCGGGTGCCGGTGGATGCATCGGCGATATCGGTACGCACGCGTTTAATCTGGCCGATTTCATCATCAATATTCCGGTGGTGGAACTATCGGCCGAATTGACAAGCTTTGTGCAAGGCCGTCGCTTGGATGACGATACGCATGTTCGCATGCATTATGCCAATGGCGCAAAAGGCACGCTTTGGGCGAGCCAGGTTGCTGTTGGTAACGAAAATGCCCTGCGCATCCGCGTCTATGGCACCAAGGGTGGATTGTCGTGGTCGCAAGAAAATCCGAACTATCTGCAGTTTTCACCCATCGGCAAGCCGACCTATACGATTACACGCGGTGGCGCGGGCTCAGGCGCCGAAGCCGCTCGTATGACGCGCGTCCCTCCGGGACATCCGGAAGGGTATCTTGAAGGGTTCGCCAATATTTATACCGAAATTGCCCACGCAATCCACGCATCACGGAGCGGCACACAGCCTGATGCCGCCGTTCTGTTCCCAACGATCCAGGACGGCGTCAAAGGACTGGCCTTTATCGAGGCGGCGGTCGCCTCATCGGCAAAAGCAGGACGGTGGACAAAATTATAAGGGAAATTCGACTGTAATAAGGATGGTAAAGCGACGGCTAAGACCTCTAAAAAGTCCACTGCCTCATAAACCATTGATTTATTGAAAATTTCCTTGGCGCGCCCTACGGGAATCGAACCCGTGTTTTCGCCGTGAAAGGGCGACGTCCTAGACCGCTAGACGAAGGGCGCATAGTCAAGGTCGGGCGCTTATAGGCGAACAATCGCCACTCGACAAGCGTCTTCGGACAAGCGATACGGAAAAACCTTCCTTAAAATGAATTATTCCCGATAATCCTCGAGCGAGTGTATCCCCAAACCATGCCATCTTCCCCGGAAAAGTCCGATTTAGCGCCACAAAACGGTCAAAAGCCCCATACCGCGCTCATTGAACCGTCATTTGGAACCGGCGAAGATCTCGAGGGGCTACCTGAGGCCGCGGACGAGAATCACCCGAATCTCGTGGGGCAAAATATTCCGATGGGCATTGCCCTCATGATTTTGGCCATTTTCATGTATGTCGCGAATGATGTGATGGGAAAATGGTTGGTTTCTACCTATTCGGTCGGCCAAGTGCTTCTCATCCGGAGCGTGGCAGGATTAATCATCCTTGCGCCGTCCTTCTATCGGGAGGGCTGGCGAACCCTTCTTATGCCGCCCAATTGGCGTATGAACCTTATTCGGGTCGTCATCACCACCGCCGAAGTCAGCAGTTTTTATTGGGCGGTTGCCTATATGCCGCTCGCTGATCTCGTTACCATCTATATGGCCGCACCGATATTCGTCACCGCGCTGGCTTGGGCCTTTTTGGGGGAGAAAATCGATGCGCCCCGCGCCATTGCCGTGTTTGTCGGTTTTGGTGGCGTTGTATTGGCCATGCGGCCATCCAGCGCGAGCCTGTCCCTTCCCGCGCTCGTTGCCATTGCCGGGTGCCTGGCATTTTCCGTAATCATGATCATCACCCGTTATCTGCGCGGCACACGAGGCATCGTCCTCGTCGGATGGCAGGCGGGCGGCGCATTGATCTTCGGGCTCGTCACCGCGCCCACCCATTGGGTGCCACCCACGCTGACGGATTTCGCATTGCTAGCCCTTCTCGGCGTGATTTCAACGATCGCTCACATCGCAGTTAACCGCTCGCTGAAATTAGCGCCCGCCTCGGTGGTTATGCCCTATCAATATTCGCAAATCATATGGGCCGTCGTGCTCGGCTTTATGATTTTTGGTGATTGGCCCGATATGGCCATCCTGTCCGGCTCAGGCATTATCGTTGTGGCAGGCCTATTTATTTTTTATCGTGAACAAGCCCAAGTCAAAAAACTCAGCCGAGCGCCAGCGTAGAACGATCTACGGAATAGCGACATCAACAATCCGGATTTGCGGCCGCTCGCCGCCACCATAGCGGTCAATCGTTAAATGGCCCGCGATATGAAGGGCCGTTCCACGACCTTTCAGCAAGGCATCGCCAATCGGTCCACCGGCCGCGCGAAAAGCGATACCGCCGATCACAGTGCCATCTGCGGAACGAAACCGCGCACGCACATGCTGCGAGCCCACAAGGGCCGCATCCACCACCTGATGCGAGGGCAAAACAAAAAGCGGCTCGGGTTGCGCGGAGCCAAAAGGCCCGGCTTTATCAATCTCACTAATAACAGAGGGTCGAACGCCACTCGCACTGATCGCGCCATCGACAATCAAGCCATTCTCGGCCCGCGCATCCGATGATGCTTCACCCAACCGCACTTCAAGAAAATCGCGCAGCGCGTCGATTTGATCGGCGCGAAGGGTAACACCCGCGGCCATCGCATGACCACCGCCTTTGATCGCGAGCCCCGCGTCAACCGCCGCCCGCACGGCGCGCCCAAGATCAACCCCTTGAACGGATCGGCCCGATCCTGTCCCTGTTCCGCGACCATCGAGCGCAATCGCAAAAGCGGGTCTACGAAACCGTTCTTTAAGGCGCGCTGCCACCAAACCGACCACACCCGGATGCCATTGCTCGGAAGCGGTCACAATCACATTGCCATGGTCTTCATGCACGCCCAATGCGGCCAAGGCTTCGGCCTCGGCTTCTGCCACCATCGCCACTTCAATTTCTTGTCGTTCTTTGTTCAACGCATCAAGACGCGTCGCAAGCACCAACGCCTCGCCGTCGTCTTGGGTCAGCAGAAGCTTGGCACCCAAGGCTGCATCGCCAATGCGTCCACCCGCATTAATCCTTGGCCCGATCAAAAAGCCCAAATGAAACGGCGTCATCGGCCCGTCGACGCGGGCAATGTCGGCGAGCGCCCTAAGGCCCGGCCGCGAGCGGGTACGCGCAACCTGCAAGCCTTGCCTTACAAAGGCACGGTTTAGACCGCGTAACGGTACAACATCGGCGACGGTACCGAGCGCGACCACATCCAATAACGCCATCAAATCCGGCTCACCGCCGCGTTGTTTCCAAAAGCCTTTCGCCCGCAAAACACGCGTCACGGCAATAAGAGTCATGAAAACAACACCCGCCGCGCATAAATGCCCCAGACCGGATAGATCATCCTGACGGTTCGGATTAACAATGGCAAAGGCCGCAGGCAGATCGACCGGTGCTTGGTGATGGTCAAGCACAATACACTCCATGCCCAACCGCGATGCCTCATCAATCGGCTCGTGGCTCGTCGTTCCGCAATCAACCGTT
>Ga0214201_1000038_pt1 | contig 59717 bp, 89 predicted proteins | sample TroBogEpilimnion_32_FD_153039 | JGI IMG/M metagenome (GOLD analysis project Ga0214201, IMG submission 153039) | Freshwater microbial communities from Trout Bog Lake, WI - 29MAY2009 epilimnion | ecosystem: Environmental > Aquatic > Freshwater > Lake > Epilimnion/Euphotic zone | place: Trout Bog...
TAATAAGGTAATAAGGTAATAAGGTAATAAGGTAATAAGGTAATAAGGTAATAAGGTAATAAGGTAATAAGGTAATAAGGTAATAAGGTAATAAGGTAAGGTAAGGTAATAAGGTAATAAGGTAATAAGGTAATAAGGTAATCCCAGGTAATAATAGTTAGCGCGTTATAACTTTTAGGTTATAACCTAATTGACTGTAAGTTATTGAAAATAAAAGAATAATAGAGCGATAGGGGTAATCAGATTAGGCCTTTTAGATAATGGTAAGATTTCTTACCGTTTTAATATGCATACTTTCTCTTATATATACAAAAATTTTTTAAAAAATAAATTTTGACAATTAAAAATAATAGTGATATCGTTTAATTGTCAATCAGACATTTACATTTAATTGAGGGGAAAAATTATGAGCAAAAAAAAATATAGAGTTCTTAGTACAAACGCACCTGGCGTCCGTCAAATTGGGTACCAAGCCTGCCGATTGGATTTTGACTGGGCAGGAGTGGGAAGTATATTTGAAAAACGACTAGATGCCGAGTTATTCGCAGAGTCTTCTGCGGATTGGGCATCCCAGTTTGAAGATGCAATGGGGTATCTAGTGTGCTTAAAAAAAGGCACACGCTGGGTAGTAGTTGCCCAGTATTAACCTAACCTGCCACAAGGACGTGACATTAACTAACAAAATCGAGGGTAAAAAAAATGAAAAAAGTAAGAGAAATAAACGTCTATTTGCTATTACCGCTATTAAAAGTAACCGGCTTTCGGTTTTCAAAAAATTATCGGTGGGGAACTACCAGATTCCACACTTTTATTTATAGTTGGGTTGATGTCGTGCTCGCTAACACAAAAGCGGGGCTTTAAATAAAAGTAAAAAAAGTAATCTTTCTTACCATAAATTGAGGTTTTACAATGAATATAATAAGCGCGCGACTATATGTAGGAACTTATGCAAAATACAATAACGCTTCAATAGCTGGAGCGTGGCTAGATTTAACTGATTACTCTAGTGCTGAAGATTTTTATCTAGCTTGTGCTGAATTGCACAAAGATGAATCCGACCCTGAATTTATGTTCCAAGACTATGAAGGCTTCCATAAATCTTTATATGATGAATCAGGGAATATTGATGCAATTTATGAGTATTTAACTGAATGCTTATCTTTATCACAAGATATTATTGATGCCGGTTTAGATTGTGACATACCTTTATTTAGCATAGAGTCAGCTTATTATGGTCAATATGAAAGTGATTTAGACTTTGCATATAATTTCATCGATGATACATGTTTTTTGAGCGACATTCCTGAGTCAATAATTAGATACTTTGATTATGAATCTTTTTCTAAAGACTTAACTTATGACTTTTCTAGCTCTAACGGCTATTACTTTTCAAATAATTATTAACTAAGGGTTTTATAATGATTATCGACTACAAACCAAAACAAAAGGATTACACTAACTCAATTATTGTATTAATCGCAATAATTGAAGTTTTAACAATGATTCTAATATCAATCAACTAATTAATGAGGGTTTAAAAATGAATAAATATATCATAGAAGAATATTTTATAGACTTAGATAGCTGGATTAATACTTTTAGCTATTTAAAACCTTTTACAAGCAAACTAGATGCACAAAAAGAGCTTAAAAATTATTTCTTAGACATGCAAATGCAATGCCCCAGCGTGCTTTATTCAAACTTAAGAATAACCAAATTATTAACTACAAAGTGAGGCTTAAAAATGAAAAACTAGATGCAGCAAAAGAGCTAAAAGAATTTTTAGAAGACTGTGCAAGTGAGGATATGACCGCTTATGAAAATACAGAATTTCGCATCGCAAAGGTTGAGGCATGAGTAAAAACACAAGGGGAAGACCCGCTAAAAAACAAGGTGAGAAGTTTAAAATTGTTTCGGTAACATTACCACCCTATTTAGTGGAACGAATGAAAGAAATAAACCAATCACCAAGTAAGTTAATACAGATTTTACTGCTCGAATATTTTGAGTAGGTGAGTACTTACATTAAGGGGCTTTATGCCCCTTTTTCTTGTTATGGTATTTCACAAAAGCTCGCCTAGGTGAGCTCGATACACCCACAACCCTATTGCACATACACACCCACAAATTGTTGATTTTAAATAACTTAGGTTTCATCTTTGGTGTATTGGCATGTCATTTGCTATATCTCTTTTTTCCCCACAATCATAACACCATTTCTCCCCAAGTGAGGGTAAGCGCATCCAAGCAAGGTGAGTGCATTTTGCAATACGAACAGGCGCGTTAAAAAGATTAATTGGCGGAAATTTTAACTCAAACCACTCCACTTTATGCATCGGGATATTTCCCATTCAAACAAAAATAAATAAGCGATTCGATCTTTTCATTTTTACGATGATACTCAATAGCCAAGTGAGCGATACGCATATGTTTTTGAGTGATTGCGATTCTCGCAAAATCGATCCTTATGGAATCTCGCATTAATTTAATATCTTTTTCTATCTCTGTGATCATCTCTTTGTGTGTTAATTCTTTCATAGTTTACCCGCTAGGTGACGTTGTTGCATAATCCTTGAGCACGTAGTATGTGAGCCTTTTCGCCTGCTAAAACCGCATACAGGGCAGGAATTTAAAATAAAAAGCCCTGTTCCAGACGTTTTATCTTTCTCTCTTTGAAGATTATTACCTTCTTGCCAACCAAAAAATCGACTACTCACTGTTATTTCCTTTCAAAAAATTCTACTAACTTCACAAATATAATTAAAATAAGCCAAATACAAGCCAATGGTAAGACGATAATCCCAAACACTAGGGTATATGTCACCTCATACATTATCGCCTCACCACGGCTCATTTTAACACCACCATTGTAAACGCTTTGACTCTAGCATGATGAATACTCATCCCCTTACCCACATCAACTCTAACTTGATACAAAAAATCATCTTCAACCTCTTCTGACGGCATCTTAATGGCACTCTTCTCTATCTTGTCATAAAACCAGTTAGCATCTAAATCATCATCTCTTAACGACATCTCACGTATTTCCATATCACATATACACCAAACACAATTATCGCCCAGTAGGGAATAAACTCAAAACCCATTTTACCAACTCCTCAAAAATGACTTTCAAAACAATCCACACTAATCCCATCGATCCGATAACTGCAATGACCACATAAACGACAGGAATAATGACCCATTCCAACAACATTATTTTCCACATTTTTCTCACTCCGTTTTTAGCATCAAGGACACAATGGACACAATAGACACAATAAAGTCGTACTCTCCCTATATACATCTTTTTTTTTACATATACTACCTTACCACCTCTATATTATTCTCTCTTTCTACTACCTACAGTTTTATTATCTATTATGTCTATTATGTCCTAAATATAAATATAAATAATAAATATCAATAACTTAGAGGGAAGGACATAATAAATCTATTATGTCCAAATGGACAGTATATTATGTCCAAATTCTTGTACAGCTATTATTGACAATTTTTATGTCAACCTACCCTTGCGGACATAATAGACCCATTTTTGGGGGTTTGGACATAATAGAGACCCCTTTTTTTATTATGTCCTAGACTAACTCGTTACTTAAAAAGGAATCTCAATCCCATCTTCATGATAAGCTTTAAAGCGCCCGACAGCTTCCGCCTCTGATAAAGGGTATTTATACCACAGGGTATGTTTTTTTCCACCTTTTGCATTTAATCTAATGCCACACTTTTCATACCCTAGTTCAAGCATGATTTTTTTCAACGCGTTTGTTGCAGGCAATGCAAATTTATCAACCTCAAATTCCATCTCAATCTTATACTTCAACAACGTAATATCCACAATCGCATCATTAATAAGATTACATTGAAATTTAGAAATAGCATCTACCACACTCTCAACATTATCAGATTTTGAATAATTAATCATCTTCTCACGAGCATCTGTTTGAGGAGCCCTGCCTTTATGCTTAAACAAACCTGAGATTTCTCTGCTCATAAAAAAGGCACATAAAGCATCTGCTCTACGTCTAGATTCATCAAACAAACGTGAAAAGTACTGCTCAGCCCCTTCTTCCCCACCTAATTTATTATGTAAGTCCTCTTTAGACTGAATATCCCCATACAAAATACAGTACCTTCTATCTTCATCTGACAGCGGAATGGCATCTTTATGGTTTGTTAACATTAGATAAGATGTGAAATTTGGGACAGTTCGCCTATCTCTTCCTTTTTCTTCTATTTGAATAGTGTCATTGGCTATGTACGACTTCATACGATCTACGATCTGCCAACTGTTATCCCCTGCTATCCTAATCTCTTCTACGACATTCAATACTGAGCCATGTGCCCAACCTGTAAAACGATTATGAAGCGCTGCAGGATCTAAAATCTTCACATTTGCCCCTAAAATCCATTGCATAACATTGGCATAATATGACTTTCCTGTACCCTGAGTCCCCTGCAATAATAAAGCCCAGTTCACACGCTCACCAGGATATCTAATAACATGTGTCATCCAATCGAGCAGTATTCCCTGCTCACGTTTATTGGAAAGGGTCAACTCAACATGCTTTAAAAAGAGCTCAACCACTGACATACCGTCAGCATCAATACCCCCATCATCTCCAATCCATCCCCCCAATCTCTTACCAGAAGAAGTATCATATTGAGCCATCTCTCCAGAACTCACATAACAATTGAGCATCCTCTTACCTTCATATTCATACACCACCCCTGCCATAGGCCAATACATGCGATCAACTACACAAGGAATGTGATAAGTATTCAGGGCCAACTCTGATGCTCTAACTTCTGCAATAACACACTCATCCATACGGTCAAACTTGGCATTAAAAGCATCTCTAGCAATGGAGTAATTTAAACGCATATTAGCAAAACGACACTCAGTCTCGACATACACCCACTCTCTAACCCATGCAGGAGCATCTGTATCGTTAAGCGACACACCATTACTACCATCACCATTACTACCATCACCATTACTACCATCACCATTACTACCACTACTCACATCAGTAACACCGTGCGCAATTTTTTTCTTGGGCATAAGTTCTTTTTTAATAGCGGTCTTTGTAAGCCCTACGCTTTTTCCCCACTTTTCATAAACTTCATGTGCCAACATCTGCCTTTTGGTCTCTGGTATAGAGCCCAATGGAATCTTGATTAACTTTCTTCTAAGCTCTTCATACTGCTCCTCACCAAAACCCCCTGCAACAACCACTTCACGTAATTCTTCATAAATACCCAATACAGCAACAGCTTCTCTATCACCTATTCTTTTAATAATAGTAGCGAAGGTTAATGGGTTTTTTCGAACAGAAGAAGATCTACGGGCGAACGACTGCCACTTGCTAGGTAGTTCTAAAGGCTTAAAGCGAGCCACGTCAACCGCGCACCATGCCGTCCAAACAGCTAAGCCTATCTCAGTACCTTGGTACTGATGATGCAAAGCTACCCCTACCTGACTCCACTCTTCATACGACAGATCAGAAGCAGGGTAACTTCTCAAGTAAGACTCAACGTCCTCATCAGATAGGTCTAAAGGTTGTGCTAAAACAAGTTCTTCTAAGTCATCACCAGAATCATCACCAGAATCATCACCCCAATCATCAGAATCGACATAATCATCAACATTGATAGCCTTCCCGTCATTCGTTAATACGAACTTTTCTTCAAGCTTGTCTGCTGGACAGGAAGGCATAAACATAGCCCCTTCTGCTTTAAAACCCGATTTATCGAAAGAAAATTCTTTATGACGCCCTGCAAATACATGACACAAACTCACATAAGCATCAGGACCTATCTCTTTATCTAAAGGGAACACCAATCTAAATCTAGGGCTCTCTTTCTCGCTACTCCATGTTGAATAAACTACATAAGATAAGTCCCCAAAACCCATATCCATATCAAAAAGTACATCATCCACATTACCACTGTATGTATCAACATCAAACGTGAGTAGCGAACGTGTGTGTACGTTTTCTTTATTTCTGTAATTACCATTGAAAGTACCGCCTACAAAATAACCGTTATCTTCTTTGCTCTCACCTACCTTATGTTTAGACAATGTTGAAACAATCTTTTCCCATGAACAACGGTGCCGAGACACCGTTGCCTCTATCCTTTTGCCTTTACTTATATTATATAGTTGCATAATTATCTATCATCTTCTAATATTGGCATGTCTACGGCTTTTATTTTCCCCTCCGTAAGTCTTTCTATTTGTATAGCTCTCCGTGCAGGAATAGCATTAATAGCGCGCCAATTGCTAATGGCCTGTCGGGTTACACCCAGTCTCAAAGCCAATTTATTTTGGTTGGTGAAATGTTTAAAAATCTCATCTACATCGGTAATCATGTCTTGACATCCTTTTGTTATTTGGTTAATGTATGTTCAGTTTTCGTGAACACTATAACTTAATTAAACAAAAAAAGGAAATATAAAATGTCATTAGAAAATAAAATAGAACAATTAACCCTTGCTGTAGAAGCATTGATATTGGTTTTGGAAAATAAGAATGCTTCAGAGCAAGTGACCGAACAAGTAGTAGAACAAGTAATCGAGCAAGTAGTAGAAACAGCTGTTGTTATAGAAGAAAAAGCAGCTACTGTAACTGCTCAAGATGTAAAAGACTTGTGCTTAAAGATATCTCGTGAAAATCCTGAGAAATACAAACCTCTTATTAAAGATCTCATCTCTAGTTACGGAGCGACAACCGTCGGTCAAGTTAAAGTTGAAGAGCTAGCTTCCTTACACGCTGATTTATTAGGATTATAGCTATGAATCAAACCGTAATAGATATTATTGGGACAATTTCCGTTATAGCTGTGACATTGATCGCGACATGTGGAGCAGTGTTATTTGTAAGGATAGTGTATAGACTCTTATTAGATGAATGGGATTTACGAAAATGAGCGAAGAAACAGCACATGCTAAACTAAGCGCATCGGGATCTTCTATTTGGATAAACTGTCCTGGTAGCATCAAAGCGCAAGAAAACTACACTAATACATCAAGTTCTGCATCTGAAGAAGGAACAGCGGCACATGAGCTTGCTGAACTATGTCTAACACATGGAGCAGACCCAAGTACCTTTGTGGGCACGTTATCGCCAAGCAATTTTAAAATACTTATTGATAAAGAGATGGCGGAGCATGTGCAATCGTACATAGATATCATTAACTCGGTTGTGGGTACTAAGTTTTATGAGCAACGGGTTGACTTTTCGGATTATGCTTTAGGTGGTTTCGGTACTGCCGATTGTATAGTTATTAATGACGATGACCGCGTCCTTAGCATAATAGATCTTAAATATGGTAAAGGTCATAGGGTTGAAGCTTACCACAACACTCAGCTCCAGCTTTATGCACTAGGTGCATTAGCAGATTACGGTCATATCTATGAGTTCGATACAGTAAACTTAATCATTGCACAACCAAGATTAGATAACATAGGCGAATGGTCAACTACTCCAACAGAACTCTATAAGTTCGGAGAATTTGTAAAACACCAAGCAGAATTAGCCCTATCGGATGATGCCCCTCGTGTGCCGGGCGAATCTCAATGCCAATGGTGTAGAGCAAAACATAAATGTCCTGAACTTTACCAGCTTACTTCAGATACTCTAATGAGTGATTTTGATAATTGCGATCTCAAGCAGGTCAATACATTATCGGATGCTCAGTTGAAGAAAGCGTTGGATAATAGTAAATTGATTACCTCATGGTTAGATGCTATTGAATCTTACGTAAGAGATAAGATTAACAACGGTGATGAGTTTGTGGGTTATAAGATGGTGGCTGGACGCTCTAGCAGAAGTTGGAGCAATGAAGAAGACGCTGTGAAAGTGTTATCTGAAGCCTATTCTAAAGAAGAACTTTATGAAGAATCTTTTATCACAGTCGCCAAAGCCGAGAAGTTATTAGGTAAAAAGAACATGGGTTTATTGAACGATCTTGTAGTGAAGAAAGATGGTAAGCCAACCTTAGTACCCAACAACGATAAACGCATATCTATTAAGATATCTGCTAATGATTTTGATTGAATAAATAACAAAATAAAAGTTGACAACCACTAATAAGTCAAGTTAAGATGAACATGCCAATTAAGGCAAACACTTTAAATTTTAAAATAAAAGGATAAAATACAATGTCAAAATTAAAAATCAATAATGTTAGATTATCTTTCCCTTCTTTGTTCAAGAAGGCTGTTTTTAACGGCACTGAAACAAAATATGAAGCAACGTTTCTTTTCCCTAAAGATGGAGCAGTACATAAAGAAGTACAAAAAGCAATTGATGGTTTCATTAAAGAGAAATTTGCTGAAAAACCCCCTAAAGGTCTAAAGGTTACCTGCTTAACTGACGGTGATGAGAAAGACTATTTAGGTTACGAAGGTAACATGGCGCTTAAAGCAGGTAACGGTAAACGCTTTTTAATCATTGATAGCGACAAAACACCTTTGAGTGAAGACGACAACCGTCTTTATGCAGGTTGCTATGTAAATGCTATCGTTGAGTTCTGGTTCTCAGATCATCCTTTGGGTGGTAAACAAATCTTAGGTACACTATTAGGTGTACAGTTCTTTAAAGATGGCGAACCATTCTCTGACGGTGTTGGCGCTTCTCTTGATGACTTTGATGAAGTTGATGAGTTCTAATTAGAACTACTTAGTTCTAACATCTATTACTAAGCCGGTGTAATACCGGCTTTTTTATTACTTAAATAGGCTACCCCTATGGCAATCGTAATTGATGTTGAGTGTTATAAAAATTTCTTTTTATTCTATGCACTTAACACTAAAACAAGAACCACACGCATTATCCCTATGTATGAAGGCTGTCCTTTAGATGAGGATTTATTGCGAGCTACCATGCAGTTGGAAACCGTTAGCTTTAACGGTCTTAAATATGATCTTGCTATCATATCTGCTGCATTATCGGGTTGGGATTGTGCTCGATTACACAAGCTTTCTAACGACATTATCCAGAGCAAACTTCCGATATATAAAGTTTTACAAAACCATAAGCTCAAACTTCCCTATTACAATCACATCGATCTTATTGAAGTAGCTATAGGTCAAGCTTCGCTCAAGATTTACGGTGGACGTTTGAATGCTCAGAAGATGCAAGATTTACCAATCGATCCCCAGTCCTTTATATCACCAGAGCAACGCGAAATACTCACTAAATATTGTTATAACGATTTAGAGCTCACAGAACTTTTATACAATAAATTATTGGCTCAAATAGAATTGCGTAGATCTATGTCTAAACAATATGGTATGGATTTAAAATCAAAATCAGATGCACAAATAGCTGAAGCGGTAATTAAATCAGAACTATCTGCTATTACTGAGCAGATGTATAAGCCCAGAACATTCCCTCCAGGGTATATTTTCTATTATAAAAACCCTAAGATAATCTTCTTTCACACCGATCAACTGACGGATGTGTTTAATAAACTGCTAAAAGAACCGTTTCAATTGTCTGAATCCGGCTCTGTGCAAATGCCAGTGTGGTTAGCTAAGCAAAAGATCCGTATAGGTACTACTGATTATCAAATGGGGATAGGTGGATTACATAGCTGCGAGAAAGGACAATACATAGAGTCTAAAAACAAATATTTACTTAGCGATTATGATGTAACTTCTTTCTATCCAAGTATCATTCTACAACAGGAACTTTATCCGGAGTCTATGGGGGAGGAGTTCTTAGCTTTATATCAATCTATTGTAGATCGTAGGATTGTAGCCAAGAAGAATAAAGATGATGTTGAAGCTAATACCTTAAAGATTGTGTTAAATGGATCTTACGGAAAATTTGGTAGTAAATACAGTGGGTTATACTCACCCGAACTATTGTTACAAACCACCCTAACTGGGCAATTATCCCTGCTCATGCTAATCGAAACGCTGGAAGCAAACGGAATAAAAGTTATCTCAGCCAATACAGACGGTATTGTGACGTACTACTATGAAGATAAACGGGAGTTATTAGAGCAATTATTATTCGACTGGGAGCTAGATACCTCATATAACTTAGAAGAAACGGTCTACCAAGCAATCGCTTCACGAGATGTGAACAATTACATAGCTATCAAAACTGACGGTAAAGTAAAAGGTAAAGGTTGTTTTGCCGATCCTTCTTTATCTAAGAATCCTGACGGACAGATCATCTATGAAGCAGTTATTACTAAAGTATCTAAAGGTATTCCTTTAAGAAAAACAATCACTGAGTGTACTGACATTACTAAATTTGTTACGGTACGTACGGTCAATGGTGGAGCAGTGATAGGTGATAAATATTTAGGTAAAGCCATCAGGTTCTATCATTCAAACAGTACTGAATTGACAGACGCTACTATAAACTACGCTAAGAATGGTAATAAAGTACCTAACTCACAAAGCTGTAGACCACTAATGGATCTACCTGAGAAGTTCCCCAGCGATGTGGACTATAGTTATTACTACGACAAAGCTAAAGAACTACTTGCTGACATAGGATATAAAAATGCTTGAGAAAACAATAGAAACTGCATTAGTTAAAAAGGTGAAAGGGTTAGGGGGGATGTGCGAAAAGTTTACATCACCAGCAAGACGTTTTGTTCCGGATCGCATCATTACGCTACCAGAGGGTCAGATCATCTTTGTTGAATGTAAAGCGCCTGGTGAAAAACCGACGAAAGGTCAGGAAAGAGATCATGGTAGACGCAGAGTGTTAGGTTGTGATGTTAGAGTCATTGATTCATTAGAACAAGTAGAGAGGTTTCCAGAGTGCTAGATAGACCTGATTTGCATGAATACCAAAATAGAGGTGTTGAATTTATAAAGAGTGAAGGAAGAGTATTTCTTATGCTAGCTATGGGTATGGGGAAAAGTTCTATCACTCTAACGGCTGTCTCAGATTTACTTGATAGCTTTAGTGTGAATAAAGTATTGATTGTAGCACCACTTAGAGTAGCTAATTCAGTGTGGAGACAAGAAGCTAAGAAGTGGAAGCATTTAAAGCACATGAAATTCCAACTTTGTATTGGGGATCAGAAAACTCGCCTTAAAGCGCTTCATCATGATAGTGAGATATACATTATTAATCGGGAAAACATAACGTGGTTAGTAGATCATTACGGTAAGAAATGGCCTTTTGATATGTTAGTAATTGATGAGTCATCATCTTTTAAATCAGCCAGCTCTAAACGCTTTAAATCATTGAAGAAAGTTTTACATTTTACCGATAACATTGTGTTGCTGACAGGGACACCATCTCCTAACGGACTACTTGATCTATGGTCTCAGGCGTACTTAATCGATTATGGACAGTCTTTAGGTAAAACTATGAGCGCTTATAAACAACGATTCTTTGAATCAGATTACATGGGTTATTCGTTTAAACCAAAAGCTTCATCACAAGCTATCATTGAAAACCTTATGAGATCATATACGCTATCAATGCAAGCAGAAGATTATCTTGAGCTTCCTGATCGTATAGACCTGATTGAAAGTATTGATTTAACACCCGCTGTATTAGCTCAGTATAAAGAGTTTGAGAAGAACTTGTTTATGGAGGTGGATAAAGAAACCATTGAGGCAATTAACGCAGCTGTTCTTGCAAATAAGATGATCCAGTTTTCGAATGGGGCAATGTACACCGACATTTACAAAAATTGGATTGAGATTCACACTGCAAAAATCGATGCTCTCGCTGAGATAATAGAATTAAATGATGAGCCCATATTAGTGGCCTATAACTTTAAGAGTGATTTAGAAAGGTTGCAATTAAATTTTCCTACAGGTGTTGTTTTAGATACGGATGACGAAACAATTAGACGATGGAATAAAGGCCAAACCAAATTACTTTTTGCACATCCTCAGTCAGCTTCGCATGGTCTTAACCTGCAGCATGGTGGATCCTTAGTAGTATGGTTTTCACTTAATTGGAATCTTGAATATTATCAACAGTTTAATGCTCGTCTACATAGGCAGGGTCAAACAAAACCTGTAAGAATAGTACATCTTGTTGTTAACGATACTATAGACGAACGAGTCATCAAAGTGTTAGGTGAAAAAGATGCTACCCAGGCGAGTTTGATGAAAGCTTTAAAATAATTGTACATGACCGCTTGACATTATTATTTTTCTAATTTAATATTATCACAAGTTCTGAGAAAACCGTTCAAAGCTATCTTGGAACTTATTAATATTAAACTAACCGAGGGTAATATGATGTCAATGACCGCAACACAAATAGAAAGAAAAATCAAAGAACTTAAAGAACAAAACCCTTTTGTTCCTACTAGCCCTTGGTATGAATATTGGCTAACCAAAAACGGGTATTTTACTTATTTAATTATGTTAGAAAAGAAAGGAGGCTAAGATGCCATTATTTACTGAATTTCATATTTATGGTTTAAATCTTTATATAGAATTTCACATTGGTGTAGATGAAACAGAATATATAATCAATGAAGTCATACTAGCCGATTCAAATATAAATATTTTAGACATATTGTCAGAAGAAGTAATTATCAAAATTGAAAATCATATTGGTGAAAACTTAGATGATATTATTTCTTACAATGACGATGGGGGAGTTTACTAATGGGTATGGATGATATAGAAACCACAGTAGTATTAAACGGTGTAGACGTTAATGTGGTCTATAACTACGAACCACGTTACATTAATCCTGAGTACGCTTATGGCTGTACTGATGAAGTAATCGAGATACAAACCATTACTTATGGTGAACTTGAGTTATTGCCTTTATTAAAAAAAGAAGAACTGGATGATGTAGAAAGCCAGTTAAGTGACCAGATGTGTGATTATTACGTTAATAAGCGTGATGAAGAATTTTACGAGAGTTAATCTCCTGTCCGCCACTCCGAAGGTGGCACATTCCATGACCCTATTAAGTTAGGGTCTTTTTTAATAATTAATAAAAAGGTATAAAAATGAATATTGATAATTTAACGTATGGTGAATTTAAAGAAGTAGCAAAGTTGTTTAATAGTGCTAGTGTTGAAGAAAAAACATTAAACACTTTTATAGGTATGAAAGTAATAGTCAGAACCTATTCCGCGGGGGTTTGGTTTGGCACAATTGAAGAAAAAAGCAAGGACGAAGTTATTATTTCAAACGCGAGACGGTTGTGGAAGTGGCACGCAAAAGAAGGCATAAGCCTTTCTGGAGTGGCAAATTTTGGTATACAAGACAAAGAATCAAGAATAGAAACAGCAGTTGCTTCAGTATGGTTACAAGCGATTGAATTAATACCTTGCACGTCAGAAAGTATTAAATCAATTGAGGATGCAAAAGATGCCACTACTTAATAAAGATATAAATAATACAAATGGCTCAGGCTTAGGCTTACTCTCAGGTTTAGGCTTAGGCTCAGGCTCAGGCTCAGGCTTAGGCTCAGGCTCAGGCTCAGGCTTAGGCTCAGGAGATGGCGAGGGCTCAGGCTTAGGCTTAATCTCAGGCTTAGGCTCAGGCTTAGGCTTAATCTCAGGTTTAGGCTTAGGCTCAGGCTCAGGAGATGGCGAGGGCTCAGGCGATGGCTCAGGCTATGGTTATGGCGAGGGCGATGGGCTATAGCCATCGTGGTGGATAATTAAATTCGCTGGCGCACCACCCCTCAATAGGACGAGTTGCCAAGGACGACAGAGTAAAGGCCATGTTTCTGAGCCTGAAGTAGTATTGATGCTTAACCACTGTCCCAGCAAATTAATTTCTAGCAGTGGAAATAAGATAAGTCGTGGTGCTAAATATAAACGATTAATCAATACAGAAACAACGACAAGGCCTGAAGTCGTAGGACAGCGGATACGCAGTCGAAGATGGCACTATTAAGGATAACCATTTACCAGAAGTCTTACTCTTACCGCCTCTCACAGAAGCGCACCGCATAGAGTCAGCAGGACGGCCATAAGTGGTTATCACCTAATAGTTATTAACAGCAGAGGGTAATATGAAATTAAAAGAATGGTTTAGGGTTTTGCCAGAGGCTTCAATAGAAGAAGCTATCAAGCAGGCTAAAGAGAATATGAAGTTATCTAACAACATGCTTTTGTTAGCTAGACGTGAACTAAAAAGAAGAAAAAAACAGGAGGCAAAATGCGAGCTTTAACCGTAATGATGGCAGTTATATTAATACTGCAAATGGGTACATTAGCTTATGGCTTGTATGAACTCTATAACGCTAAACAAAGACCAGTTGTGGTGGATTGTGCTGATCTTAACATGGCATTAGTTGATGAGAGGGGGGAGGAATGAACACCATCACCATAGCTGAAATAGCTCAATTACAAGACCTATCAGCAGACTGGGTTATCAAGTTAAGAAAGACCTATTGGGCAGGTAAGTTTCCAGCACCATTGGTGTCAAAGGGTAATAAGCTAGTATTTGAGCGTAAAGAAGTATTGGAGATGCTAGAGAAGTATCCTTATATCAAAAGTGAAAAGAGTGCTAGAAGCAGGAAGATTACTAGAGATATGAGATGTGCAGAGTTTGCACCAAGAGCGTACACATTGGATTTGGACTATTTAAAATGGTTAAGTGGAGGGGTTAATGAAAGCATTAGACTGGCCTATCATGATTGCTAGGCTTAATAAGCAAATGAATTTAACTGAGATTGAAAAAGAAACTGGTATTCATTTCACGACACTTGGGAAAGTTAAACAAGAGTATCAAGTTATAACGGCATGGGATAATAGTATAGCACTATTAGATCTTTATATTAAGAAATTTGGCGCAGATGTGCCACGATATGGGGATCATAATGTCTAGAGAAAAAGAACTGCTCGCCCAGCCTGAAGGTATAACGCCAAGAGAAGGTTTAAAAGAATTTAAAAAAGGTTATGCACAAGCCGAGCAAGATTTAAAACGTGAGCCTTTGAGTGATGATGTAATAGCAGATTTATGGGGGGATAAATATGCTGGTAAAACTTTTATGGTTCGTAACTTTGCCAGAGCAATAGAAAAAGAACACGGTATTGGAGGTGGGGAATGACTGAAGATCAATTAAACGCTTTAATGAATTGGGTTGATGCCAAGATCAACAGTGCTATGGATAGTGATTGTATCGGTGCAAGTCTATGTGAACGTGAATTGCGTGAAGAACTTAAAAATATAATGATGAGTGAAACGACATATATTAGTGAGACGCAGTGGATGCAAGTTCCAGCGCCGTTGAGTGATGAAGCTTTGGGTCACTAATATTGGATATTGAATAATCAGAATCCTGGAGAATAAAAAATGAAAATAGCAAGTGTTGGGAAACGAACATATCAGGAAATAGAATTTGATGGTCTGGAGTTTAAATCGTCAAAATTTAGAAGATTTTCTGATGGGGTGTGGGAAGAATATTCTTATAGTTCGGATTGTGTTGGACATTGGGCGGTTCTTGCCGAACCTGAATTGTTTGAACAGGCATATCAGGAATGGAAAGGGTTTGTACAGTTAGTGCGGATTATAGAAAAAGAACACCGTTTGAGTTTGAAAAAATAGACGCAAGGTTTTAAAAAGTTTGGCCTGATGGAGCAATGCAATGACGGTAAATGGGTGAAAAAATGAAACTATACGAACTACACAAAGGCGATCACTTCGTTCTTAAAGATGATCCACAGAAAACACCATTTGAATTTGAAAAAATAGACGGTATGTACAGTAGATGTTATCTAAACGACAGGGTGTTAGTGCATCTTAATGCTAATGCGGATGTTATTAAGGAAACAATAATGGAGGGTGGAGATGAGTGAAACAAAAGAAAAATTTGATTTACCAAGCGTTATGACTGGAACAAATAATAAAGGTAATACGGTGATAACATTTTTTAATAATAACATGCCTTTAAATTCTATCGAGATGAATGATGAATACGTATTGCGTTTGATAAAAGCATTGTGTGCAAATATTAACGCAAGCTGTAATATTAATAGGATTTAAATTATGAGTGAAGCAATAGAGTTAATAATTATTTTAGTAGGATATGTTGGATGGTATTTTGCGTATTTTTTTTGGAAAGAATTTCATAAATTAAACTCTGTAAGTATTAAATCTGATTATTTACATCATCGGGAGATGGAATTAATGCAAGAAATGTATGAAGAAATGAGGTGTCTTTATGAGCATGATATTGCTACAAGAGATGAAGTCATTGAAAAACATAACCTTAAAATTTTTTATGGTATTAAGGAGGAAAAAGAAGGATGAATGAAGATCGAGAATTATTAAATAAATTTTTACTAAGCAAATGGAATTACTCAGAATGGTGTTTATTAAAAGAAGAAATTACCAAATATTTACAGCCTCAATACAATGATACTAAAGCACCATTTAAAAGTATCTGGAAAAACGGACAAATAGTAGGTTGGTATATAGATAACTCCGACCCTGACATAGAGCATATAGGAACTATTGAACATCATGGTAATAATAACTGTATCGGTGGGCCTTTTTTAGGGGTTACATGGAGAAATAAAATGATTCCAAAAGTAGGAACTAAACTTTATATTATCACAGAAAAAAAGGAGCTATGCAAATGACAACACACGATAGAATTAGCGTATACCTTTGCTATGGATGGGTAAACTTGAGTATGGGGATAAACTTTATAGGGTAGGTAAAAAAGGGGAATGAGATGAATAAAGATAAACTTATTGAAGCATTAGAAACGGCATTGGCTGAACTAAAACGGCCAACTATAAGTTTTACACCACCAAAACGTGAGCCTTTGAGTGATGATGAAATAATTCTACTAGGAGTGCAAAATTTATGTAACGAAGCTAATTCATTTAAGGCTTTTTGCTTTGCAAGAGCAATAGAAAAAGCACATGGGATAGGGGGATAAAGATGAATGAGATAGATATATTAAAAACAGTAATAGAAGATTTAAAAAATGATAACTTAATACTCAAGCAAACACTGCTTCAAGCGCAAAAAGAATATAGTGATAAAAGTGTAATGACCCTACGCGACCACTTTGCTGGGTTGGCTATGCAGACATTACCTAAAAACATGTATGACATGGAAACTTTAGCGAGAATGTCTTATGTAATGGCAGACGCAATGCTAGCGGAGAGGAATAAAGATGAAGAAACAAATTAAAGAACTACTCGAGTTATACGATAAAGCCGAGCATAGTCTATTGAGATACTACTATGCTGAGAAGATCATTAAAGAGTTGAAGGAGAAGAAATGAATGATGAAATAGCACGTTTGAAATCGGATTATGAAGAAGAAATAACTTTGTTAAAGTATGACATTGAAAAACGTAATGACCTGTTGAAAAAAGCATTAACATTAGATTTATGGGAAGTGCGTGGAAAATTAAAAGAAGAAATAGACGATTTGCTTAATCCCCCTTGGTATAACAGCATTCCTAAACAAGGTGTATTGTGTTGGGTTTACGATTTTGGAGGAGGAAAAAAAGTGGTAGACATTATTAAGGGTGTAGAGCTTAAAGAAGATTATAAGTTTATTGGATTATGTTCAGATTGGGAGGTTGCAACACCTTTGACCAATAAAGAAATAGAGGATTTTAAACGATGATTACTAAAGAAGATAACCATTTACATCTTGCAGTTGTGTTATTAACCGCAGTGATGATTGCATTAGCTATGATAGTTATTGATTTAATAGCGACTTGTTAAGCTAATATATTTTTGTCTAGGAGGAAAATAAAATGATGAGTGAATATAAAAACGCGGATGATTATCAAATAGATGGGACGCATTACAAAGATATGTCGATAGATCCCTGGGAAGTACAAGAACTTGTTTTAACTAGAGAAGAATTTATTGGTGGGTTAAAATCTCAAATAATCAAATATGCTATGCGCCAAGGTAAAAAAGAAGGAGCAGATCATGATGCTGAGAAAGCAAAACACTATGCACGAAAATTACGTGAGTTTTTAGCCAATGAGAAATGAACCTGTTGTATTAAGAGATTATATTCATATCCAAACAAAAGATATTGTCAATAGTACTTGCTACTATATTGAAGAGCTGCAAGATATTATTAAGGACGAAGAAGATTCAGAGTACATAGAGTATCAAAATGAAAACATAAGTCTTTTAAATATAGCAGGGGCCAGACTTGTTACTCAATACCGAGGAATAAAATTATTATCTGTAGGTTTGATAGTGACAAATCTAATGTGGTTTGCTAACTTGATGGGATGGGTATGAAAGTTACAATAAAGTTAAAAGAGCCTATCCGTTTATCTGAAGAGAAGATACAACAAAAGACTAAAGGACATACTAAGATGTATAAACAAGCGTTTCTAGCAGGGGTTAGGTATGCAGAAATGGAGCATAGGATAGAGGAAAGAAAATGAAAGGTCAAACACATGGTGGTAAAGGTAGCGTACAACGACCTACCGATCAAAAGAAGTTTGCAGATAACTGGGACAAGATATTCTCTAAAAAGAAAGAGGATAAAAAAGATGTTAAAGACGACAAGGCGTAATGGATCAAGGTTAGTCGATAGATGTTTACCTAAAGCAGTAGACTTATTAAGACAGCATCATACTGTGACGGCTCTGGAGTTTGCTCAATTGATGGATTTTACGGATAAACATGCTAGCGAATTAATGACCCGTTTTGAAAAGATGGGTGTTGTTTATATTCGATATACTTTGCACGGTGCTAATCATTATTCTCTAAGAACAGAAGATGAAGTTTATTAAAATATCTAAAAAATTAACCCCGGAAAATACAAATGAAATCAACAAAGCACTTAACGCAGCAAGGCACAAGAATCTTTACGGAGTTAAATTGGGCAATCTTGCCAGAGATAAAGATTTTACTGTGCGTGATATTGCTGAGTATATGGGTGTCTCTGAATACGTAGTGGTCTATTGGTTTGCAGGATTTATTGGTATGAGCAAACCCTATATAGAAAAAACTAAAGAACTAATGAGGAAGTTGAGATGAGCATAGGTGCTTATTACGAAGCGGCCAAAGCCAAGCGACAATCATTTGGGTGGAAGGACAATAACAAAACTTTTGTTTTAGGTGAGCGTGAACTAACTATTGCTGAAACCCGTTATTCTCCCCCTCATGCTCGCATCGTCCCTTACATTCCTCTTATGAAGCAGGGTGGTAGCGTAGAAGAGTGGTTAGAAAGTATCAATAACCCTATTGCAATATTGGCAGTTACGCTAGCACTCACTGCACCTTTAATGCGATTTATTAACAGTAGATCCTATCTTATTAATTTCTATGGGAATAGAGAATGGATGCCGTTATTAAAAATAATAAATAGTATCTATGGGGATATGCGAGGATTAACTACAATTCGATTGACCAACTTCGTAGAAGTATTTGATAATTTCCCTGTTACTTATCCTGATATAGACAGAACTGATAAAAGAATTGTCAAAGACATTTTACGTATAAATAACAAACGCATTTTCAGTGTATCAACCAACCCGCTTAACATTGACCATGAGCGAATAATCAATATCCCTTTACCTCCCTTTACGGAAGAGATTGTTTTACCAAAAAGTCATGGTGTATTTGTAGATGGTTTTATCAAAAAAGTAATTGCCCATTTCAAGTTCAAACAACTACCCTCTTCAGGTAATATACACGATGATGTGGAGCAGATGTTGGAGGTAGTAAAACAGATAAGCGGTATTGATGGCACACAATTTTACGCTACATATAAAGGTCAGCAGGATATTAGAGACACATACTTGTACGAATACTTGCACTCAAATAGCAAAAACACTTTAGTAACTATCGGCAAAGCAATTAAACCTGCAAATAGATTGTATGTCCCTGACGGACCTATCCTCATGCGCTATGATGTTGATAAGAATATGTTCTATGTAAATTATATGGAATTTAAGAAAGCATGTAAGATTAAGAAAGAAGATATAGATGAGAATCTCAGTCTTGAATGTATAGTTGATATTAAACCTAAAGCTATGTTTGGTGGTTCCTTTATCAAAGCAAGCCAACTGGTTACCGCTATACATATTGACGCTACAAAAGTATTAGATTTTAACAAAGAGAAATTTCTAAATGATTTGGGTATTCGATCAAGAAGTTGAAATAGATTGGGCAAACTTCACCTTTGGAAGTTCTTTCTTCGTACCTTGCATAGATAGAGCAGACGTTGAAGTCCAGATCAAGAAGGCATGTAGAGACTTGGGAATAAGATGTGTCACTAAGCAAGTGCTCGAACAAAATATGTACGGAGTCCGAGCATGGCGAAGGTGATTACATTCCTGATTTAACTCTAAGTAAATTTATGTTCTTCAAAGTCTTACCAATACGTTCTTCAAGTTGATCTAACTTTTCTTTCTTTTCATCACCAGATAACTTGGGGGAATTGACAATTTTCTTATGTTGTTCTCTAAGCATTGTCATACGTGTTTGTAAGCTAAGTACTTGAGATCTAGTCTTTAACATCTCTTTGTTTTCAACTTGGTAGTTTTTAGCTTCGGTTGAATTACCTGTGTCTTTATATTCTTTCAAACTACTTGCTACTTCATTGGATTTATTTAATAAATCATAATAACTATCAACCTGATCTTTATAACGTGAATCAATAACATATTTACCAATGATAGGGTTCTTATGCAAAGCTTGAGTAGGACGTTTAACATCAGAAAACGCATCAAGAATAGAGTCTATAGACATTAAAGTGAGACTAGCTACAGTACCGCCATAAGCTTTCATTATATGATCTGCTATTATTGGAGAAATAAGTCCACTACGTCCCATAAGTTTACCTAACTCAGAAGTGTTTTCATTAAACTGCAAGGACGTCTCTAAGTTTTTCAAATGTGGACCAATCAACTCAGTACCTGTTAAGAAACTGTGATTAGCAGTTGCTTCAATTATAGGTTTGATAGCTTGTGGCATTGCGTTAGGACCCAATACTGCATTAGCAAAAGAATTCCAAAGGGCTTTTTTTAACTTAGTAGAGTCCATTGGGTTCTTAGTTCCTTCACGAGAGAAGTATTGATATAACATCTCAGGTAATGCTTTAAACATGAAACCTACTTCAGAAGCAACAGGCACCATACCTATACCAGGAATGACAAGATTACTAATTTTTTCTCTATCATTCATCTTCTGATATTCATCATCATCTCCTACCGCCATAGAATAAACGAATGATAATAATGCTAATTGCATTCCTATACGTTTAAATTCATTTCTTGCAATAGACTTTTCTTTAGTGCTAATACCCGTGCCATTTATAGTGTTTAATAATACATCCATTGATTGTATGTAGGCGTTCATAAAAGGAACGATTTGAGTTAAAACACGAACAGATTCACTAGAACCATGACGATTCCAATTGATGATATTTCTAGCACGATGTTCTGCTAATACTTTATCACCTGTTTCTTTTATAGTTTGCTCATATATAGCTTTACGTTGCGCCATATCAGAAACAGAAGCAATCTTATCTATTTTATCTAGTAATTGTTTAACTTTAGTATTGGCTTCAAGATTATACTTTCTATGCATTGCATCAGATATTTCTTCAACAGTATGAGCATAACCACCATGAACACCTGCGCGTTCCATTTCTTTAATTATTGCATTCTCTCTACCTTTCAACATATCGTAATAGAGTTGTCCGGCATTTTTAAGAATGTTACCCATTAATTTAAAGGGATGATCTACACCTGAATACACAGCTGCTCTTTGCGCATCATAGACTATCTGTAAAGCTTGGAACATAGGGAGTGATGTAACACTCATACGCAATATCTTACTAGATTTGCCGAATAACTTTATCCAAGAATGTATGATAGGATCGATACCATTAAGGGCAGTAGCAAAAGAAGGATCAGTGTATTCTACCCATCTTTGTTTACCATCAATCCAGATGGGAGCAGTGGTATCGGATTTACCTACAGGTTGTGTCTTATGATAGATAACCTCACCGTCTTCATTTTGAATACCCAAGTCTTTAGCAATACGTTGGTTAGCAAAGTTTTTAATACCGCTTTCCACACCCCACATAACACGATGAACCATGTTATCAAAGATATCTTTTACATCACGCTCAGAACCTTCAAAATGTTTTTCAGCTTTAACTCCCGCAATACTTTTAGCTGATGCCCTATAACCTGGGTTTGTATTTTCCAAATCATCCATGAGCCTATATAAAGGTACATAAGCAGGGTCTTTCCGATACATTTCAGCAGTTTCTTTACTGATATGGCCTGTTTTTTCTTGAAAATCAACAACATTATTTTTAATAGCCATCCACATGTCAGCTATTTTTTTAACTTCAGGATGTCGAACTCCGTATTCTAAACCGCTACTAATACCCGCTTCTTGCTCAGGAGATACTTTGATAAGTTTTTCTTCTAATTTTTTAGCTTTTTTCTCATCAGTTACTCCATCAATCTTTTTTTGAAGTTCAGCATTTTTAGTAAGAGTATGTTGATAACGTAGTGCTTGTAAATAAGCAGATGCTGCATGTTTAGCATCATCAATACTGCCAATACGATCACCAAACTTATTTAAAAGTTTGAACATGTTATCAACATTGTTATCGTCTTTTTGTATGCGCACAACCCCATCTTCGATGATAGGTTTACCTTGTTCTAATGTAGCAACTGCTTGGTTCTTACTTGCTATCGCTTGGTCATATAAAATGTCACCACGTATTTCATTAGTCAATGCGTCACGCATAACGCCATTGTATTTTTGTTGATACCATCTTTCAATAGGTGATCCTGAATGTGCAACAGTAGTTCTAAATTTATCAACCCCCGCTTTGAAATCATCCAAGATATTATTTAATGGTGTATCAGATATGTATTTTCCCGCACCAGTTGCTTTATCAAAAATAGAAGGTTCTTTCTTAGCTTCTGGCGTAGCGTAAACTTGGGTAGCGGCACGTAAGTCAGCATCGTTTTTTGGTGCTACGGAATAGCGGATATCAGTGTTTGATTTATTAAATGCGCCTGTGTTTCCTATAGCAGACTTAATTTGGTTAGGGTGGAAAGCGACATAAATATTAGATTCTATACGCTTCTCTCTACCACTATCAAACGTATTTTTAAACACCCCTCCGTCTAAAAACTGCTGTTTAAAATAAGGCAATAACTCTGAGTATTGCCTAGATCTAGCTTTTCCCTCGTAATCAAACATTCCGGGATGTTGTAAACTTAAAAATACAGGGATAGTTCTAGCGGAATACCCTTGCATACGGCGCACACTACCTTTAAGTATTTTATTATCGTCTATTTTATGAACTAAAGAATCTATGGACCTTGCGCTTAGCTCAAAGGTATCTTCATCCATATCTCCGTAAGAATTAAAGTATTCTACCTTTAACGTGGTATGCACTCCAGAGTCATCATGGACAAAAGGACTTACGGTGAATCTATTTTCATAATAAACTGACTCACCGTGTGGTTCATCTTCAATAAAAGTAGATGTAAACGTATGCCCCTTATCAGAAGGAGCGAATAACAAATCAAAAGGATGATTAATAGCAAGCTTATCCCCTTTTAACATATCTTCTTTACTAGGCTTAGCATATTCTGCGGCTACTTTAGAAGAGTCGGTAAAAAAGAACCCTTCTAAAGCACTAGGTGCTCCTGTATTAACCCCTAAAAACTTATTATCAAACGCATTAAAGTCAGTTCCTGTAACATGATAAACTACTAAAGGCTCCCCGTTTTCATCAACAACTTTAGATGCATTTTTAGGATCGTTTTCCCAATCACCAAACCACTTTTTAAACTCGGGAGTTCTTACTTGCGCATATTGAACAGCGTTTAGATTAGAAGGCTTACCGTTAGGGGCTAATAATTTTGTTTTAGAATATACAGATTCTTTTCGCATCGTTTGAGTCGGCCTTTTAGACTCTTTACGTAACACCGACACTGCTAAGTGTCTAGCATCATCTTCCGTTAGTTTAATGTTTGCTCCAAATCTAGTACGTACCCAGTTTCTGATAGATGATATTAATCTGCGTACCAAAGGTAAGTTAGGGGAATGTTCAACCAAGTACGCTAATGTTTCTTCAGCTTTAAGGTTTTCAGGCGTATCTTTTGGGACAGACGCTCTTGCTTTCTCATAAACAGCCCCTTTGTTGCTCATCACTTGATTAGTAATATCCTTCCAAACTTTAGGACCCACCATCTTCTCCATACCAACGTGGACACCCACCTCATGTACAGCAAGATCGTCTAATGTTTTAGGTGTAAGTTTGTTCGCTACATAATGAGTGATCCCCTCTTTAGTAGTCATACCCTGCACGTTTGCAGGGTGATTTTCACCAGGAAGAGTTGCCGCTGTATCATGAATAACTGCTTTACCAGAACTTACTAAAGCTTTCATTTCAGGAGATAAACCCTTGCTTAGAGAGTCAGCAGTATGTCCAGTGTCAGTAGCAGTATCTGCGACAGAGTATTTATTTTCTGTTTGATCTTTAGTTACATCTACATTTCTTAATTGGTCTACCTTAGATTTCAAATCACCTTTTAAACCTAACTCTTTAGCCAACGTATTTATAGTTGTAATAGTATCTTTTGTAGCTTTAGCATCATGTGCAATCAAGGCATCATTTATTACTTTCTGTTTAGCTTGTTTTTCAATAGCTTGTTTATCTTTAGCTTCTTGTTGTAGTTCTGATGCGCGTTGTTTAAAAAATTCACTATCATCATGCGCTTGATATTCATCTGGCTTTAAAGCCACACCTTCTGGTGTTACATTTAATTGTTCTCTAAGTCTATTTGCTTTTTCAATATCAAAATCTTTCTCAGCTTGTTTAATAGCTTCTTGTATTTGAAGATTAGCTGAGCCGCCTTGAGAAGGTTGTTCCACTGGAGCTATAGTTTCTTGAGCAGCTTTTGGAGCAGACGGTTCTCCAAAGATATCTAAGTTCTCACCTGATTGAACCTTAGCGAGTTTATCTTGCATCTCTTGAGCATTCTGCTGTTGTTGCGCTTCGTGCTGGGCTTTTAATTGTGCTTCTTGAATATCTAAAGCGTGCTGTTTAAAAGGCTCTGCTTCTACTCGTGCTTGATATTGTTCTGGTGTTAATGCATTTCCTTCTGGTGTTACATTAACAATAGGTTGCCTTTTATTAGCCTCTTTCGCAATTTGATTTTCTTGGTCAGTTTTGTTTAAAATATCCTGCATCATTAGATTGGCAGGTTTTTCTGGTGTTTTTTCTTCCGCTACTATTTCTTCTGGTGTATAACTAGGTTGTTTTGGAGCACCAAAAATATCAAGGTTTTCACCTTCTTTAGCTTTCTCCATTTTAGCTTGATATTCAGAAGCAATTTTATCTTGTCTAGCTTGTTTTATATCCGCAGCGTTAGTTATGTTTTGATTAAGATCGCCTTCTGCACCAAATAAGTCTTCTTGTGTAGGTAAAGATTTATAAACATCTAATACTTTTTTAGCACCTAACTTTTCAAATTCTGTATCTTTCAAAGCCGTTTTTATTTGAGAAGGATTTGTAAACCTAGCATCTAACCCATGCAAATATTCTGCTGCAGTTTTCTCACTGATATCTTTTACATCTTCTTCTGTTACAGGGGCTTTGCCTGTATAGTCAAATAAATTTGGAAGACTTGTCTGTCCCCCTGAAGCAGTAATAGCCTCTTCTATTTTTTTATTTTCTATTTCTTTAGCTTGTTGCTCTGCATCTTGCTTTGCTTGCTCGGCTTGTTGCGCTTCGACCTTGCGTTGTTCTTCAGCTTGCTGATTAGCTAACTCTGTTTGAGCTTGCCCTTTTTCATACATGCGGATAGGCGCACCGATAGGGGATGCTAGTAAGGCTTGATAACCAGATTCCTTGTATTCTTTATTAGCTTCATCACCAGTTACGGGTAGTTGTGCTTGGGCGCGTTCTAGCGCTTTTTGCCCAATTTCAGTAGGCACTTCTGTAGCTATATTTTTAGCAACGCCCATACCAATGGTTTTGCCGAGCCCTTCTTTAGCAAACTGTTCTGCTAATTGTTTACCTGCAACTTTGCCAAACTGTTCTACAAAAAACTTTTCAGGACCAGCAATAACATCAATACCCGCTTGTATAGCGGCTGTACCATAGGCAGCTAATAGATTAGGATCAACCTTTTCATTATTTTTTAACTGCTCAGATATTTGACGCTCAATATTAGAACCCGCAGATATTCCAAACAAAGCTGAACCTGCGCCAGCTAACGCACCTATCGGTGCGCCTATAAATGGTAAAAAAGCAGAACCTAACGCAGCACCACCTAAAGCACCCGCACCTACTGCACCTAAATTACCCGCTTGTTCTGCAATAACTCCAGGTACTTGTGATAAAGCTTCTTTACCAGCGGCTAGATACCCTTGGTTTTCAGCAATCTGTTGTACTTTTTCAAGACTGCCAGCAGATGGTTTTTGGTTAGCTTGATGCTCTTTAAATCTTTGGGTTAATTCTTCATTAGAAAGAAAAGGTGCTTGAATAGCAGTGCCTAAACCTTGTAATGTTTCTTGAACTCCTGTTTTAAACCGCTCCCCTAGTAAAGGCTTTTCTTCTGGGGTAGCTAAACTTAAATGCTTTTTTACAGTAGCATCAATAACAGAGTCTTCGGTATTGTCTGGAAATTCAAGCCTTGTACCATCGGATAATTCAGCGTATTTTGCCATTATTAAATCCTATTGCCTTTTGAGTCATATTTTATAACATTAGGGTTAGGGCTAGCATTATTATCACCTAAAACATTATTGAGTTTTTTTGTAGCTAAGTCCACCATATGCGGGTCTTGCGATTCACTAACTATTTTATACAAATCAGCAATTGGCGTTTTATCAATAACTTCTTTTTTAGAATAATCAGAACGGAACGATAGCTCATCCCAAACAGGTTTACCCGATGATGGGTCAGTTTTAAAATATTTTGCATATTGTGGAGCGGTAGGATTATCCATCGCTACTTTTTTAGCCCCTTCATAATCACTTAAATTTCCAGCAGAAGGATGTTGAGTGGCTTGAGTCTGAGCAGTATAGAGAGCAGTCTTAGCTTGCTCCGCAGGAATACCCAGTTGTGCTTTATAAATATCTGTTTTTTCTTTATTTAGATTAGCAGTTTTCTCTAGTTGCGCTTTTTTCTCAGCAAGGGCAACCGTTCTATTACCCGCTACATCCGCAGCGTGACTGTCTTCACCATGTTTCCATATAGCCATTTGTTCAGCACGTTGTGCGTTATTCAATTGGTTTTCAAGATCATAACGTTTCTCTTCATTTTTGTTCAAGTTGTCTTGGGCTTCTGTATAGGCTTTTAATCCAGCAATACCACCTTGACCAATATTCACGCCAGCAAAAGGAGAAGTGCCTGCCATCATACCTAAACCTGCCGTCATCAATGCCATCCAAGGGGCTTTTTCTTTTTCAGATGCACCCTCTTCTTCCATTTTAGATAGTTTGTTTTTTATAGCACCCAACCCTGCATTATCACCCAACCTTTCTTGCATTTGTTTTTGATAATCAACAGCAGATGTTTCAGGTTTTAGCAAGGAACTAAAATCAACAGGTTCTTCATTTAGTGTCGGTGCATCTGGTACAGCGTAAGAAGGTTGTTGTTGTGGTTGCGGCTGTGTTCCTTGTCCATTTAAAGCATCATTGATATATTGTGTGTTACCTTGCAGAGTAGCCATAGGTGCATTAGGGCCTTTATTATACCCAGACGCAGCTAACCCCCAATCGCCAAATTGGTTGTAATTGGATTTTAAACACTTAGCTGCCGCCATTGCTGACTTATTAAAATCTTTACGATCCTCTGGATTACCCGTACCATAAGTTTTCCAAGTATCGTTTGTAAATTGGAACCCGCCTAAAGCGCTACTTTTTGGGTTGGCCGCATTTGGGTTAAAGTCGCTTTCAATATCAGCTACGTTATATAGTATGTTGGAAGGAACGCCGTACTTTTTCGATGCAGCGTCAATAGCTGCCATTTGAGCTAACGAGGCTTTTGAATTTTTACTAGATTCTGTGGCTGACAGCCCATTCATTGCCTCAACAGGAACGCCATGTTTTTCAGCAACCACTGCATTAGCTTTTGCAACAGCAGCTTGCCGCCGCTGCCCGTTTTCCCCCGACCATTTAGTTTGAAACCAATCTTTAGTGGGTTCTACTATATCACTTTGTATTTTATTCGATATGTCTGCATTTTTAGCCGCTCTTACTCTGTCCATCTCTTGTAACACGCCCTCTATACCTTCGCTTTTATTAATAGCAGTGTATTTATTCAAATCTTCTATATCGGCTGGTTGTCCAGTAACCGAATCTATTAAATCAGGAAGACTAAGAGCACCTAACATTTTTAAACTAGCTCCTCCTAAATGTTTTAAATTAATGCCTTTCGCTCCAGCGCCTACTTCTGACTCTGCAATAGCGGGCTCTCCCATAACAGGTTCTTCCATAGTGGGGGCTTTTGCACGCTCAGCTCTATCAGCTCGCCATTTCCTCATAGCTTCTTCATACTCTTTTTGAGTCTTACCATATTTAAGAGGTGCTGTTTCCCCTTCAATAGGTGCTCGTTCGTAATCAAGGGGGCTCTGACTTTGCGCAGCATTAGGTATATATTCGCCACTCACTGCGTCTTTACCTAACAAACCGCTAACGCCTTGTGGTTGAGCAACACTTTCTGTTGGTGGAATATATGTGCCGACTTGGCTACCTTGAGCGACACTTTGAAATTGTGGAGGCCTTGGGGTCCCAGTAGGTCTAGGGTTATTCATATCACCTAAACGTATTACATTTTCATCAGGAACTCTTTGCCCAGCCAACCATTCGGGTGCTGGATATTCTGGTGCGCCTTGACCAGTATATGGAACTAGCTCTCTGCTCGCAATAGGTCTTTCCCAAGGTTGGTAGTTTTCAACAGCTTCAGGATTCCAACCAGTAGGATTATATTCTGAAGCTAATTTTCTTTGCTTTGCTTCTTCTATTAATTCACCGATTGTTTGAGCGTTTGATTTTGGAACTTGAGACCCTTCTGCGAACGCAATGATACCACCTTTAGCATACTCTTCTGGTAAGTTACTTGGTAATGCTGATAGTCCTTGTGAGCCTTGTTGTGGAGCAGAGATAGGAGGTTGGGTTAAACCTTGAGCTTCACCTAGAATCTGTTGGGCTATGGGAGCTTTAGCTATACCTTGTTGTTCCTGCTGAGCGGCTTGCATTTGTTTTTGTTCTTGAACCTTTTGTTGCAAAATTGGCATACCGACATAAGGAAGTAATGTTCCATCTCTCATAGCTTGTTGTAACTGAGGAATAGATAACTTCTCAGCAGTATTTTCCACATTCATTAAGCTGCCTATCATCCTTATTCTCCTATTGCTTTAGATATTGCTAACTCGACCAAACCACCGCCTGCATACTTCTTCTCTTTAATTACACCACCTTTCTTTTTGAAAGCACCAGTTGACCCTAACGCACCTAATGCTGTAGCGCCTAATCCACCAATTTGAGATATAGCACTTGGCGCTGCTTGATAGGTAGTGGATGATGCTGTTGGAGCAGCGTAACCTTGTACTAATGCATTATACTGGTTAAGCAATTGATAAGGATACTGTTGTGCAGTAGCATAGTTGCTAACACCTTGGTTGATAATATTCTGTTGTTGTGCTTGTTGTTGAGCACCCATTGTATTTTGTGTACCTAATATACTAGTATCAGCAGCCAATTGACTTGTGCCTAAGTCTCCTAATGTACCTGCTGCTTGATTGGCACCTGCAAGACCCGCTTGAGTACCACTAACACCTTGAAGTCCAGCTTGAGCCCCTTGCATACCCTGATTAGTTCCAGCCAATGCTTGATTAACCCCAGCTTGAGCACCTTGTACGCCTTGAAGACCAGTGTTAGCACCTGATATACCCTGTTGCAATCCTTGAAGTTGGGCAGTGTTAGCCTGTTGTGCAGCAGTTTGTGCATTAGTATAGGCTTCGTTATACGCATTACCAATCATTTGTTGGTTGGCTAAGTCTCTACTTTGGTTATTAAGACTATTCATTAATGCTTCACGGCTACCACCAAATGCACCTGATCTAGTAGCAACACTTTGTTCTTGTGCGCCTTGCATACCATAAGATTGGTTGCTTAGTTGTAAAGCAGGGTTTAGCGCATTTTGAATATAGGGGTTCATGTACTGCGCCATTGCATTAGGATCAGTATATGTGTTTTGTAATCCTTGACCCGCTTGTACAGACTGAGCACCTAAACCTGCACCCATACCACCATAACCCAAAGCTTGACCTGCAGTATTTAAACCACCAGCAACACCGATACCCTGTCCTAATTGACCTGATTGAGCACCTTGTGTACCATAACCTTGAGCTTGGTTAGCAGACCCTAATTGACCTACGCCTGCCTCAGTGGCTAAACCTGTTCCCGTACCAAACTGACTTGGTGATTGAAGATTGCCTGCTGCTTGAAAAGATTGTTGTTGCAAAGGGCTAAACGGAGCAACATAGTCAGAAGGGTTAGTACTGTAAGGTTTGTACGGCTGTATGCCAGTAACTGCTCCAGTTGAAGGATCTGTTTGAAATATTTGATTAGTAGCTGCACCCATTAAGGTGTTGTAGTACGGTTCAGCATAATCAGGAAGTTTGTTTTGATTTACTGTTGTTGTAGTAGGACCAGGCGAACCGCCTCCCCCAAAAAACAAATGTACTAAAGGCATTCCACCAAATAAAGGTGAAAAGAAATTACGTTCAAGAAAGACTTTACGTAAAATAGGATTCATAAAAGTTGCTCCAACAAAATGTTAGTTTGATTAAAACCGTAACGTCTCCAAAGACGCGCAATAGCAGGTCGACCTGCTGCCGTTATTATCGTTGCGCCATTTTGTCTGGCTATATTTTTAACTTGATTTACTGTATCTTTGTTACAAATTAATCTCCCACCACATGTAGTTACAAATGCAATGCGATGTAATGGTTGATTATAAAATAGTATTGTTCCTGCACCTTTAATTTCATTATTTTTATCAATAGCTACACACAATAACCATTCCCCAGAGGAAATATAATTTTGTACATGCGCTATTGAATACATAGGTGAACCTTCATATTCGGTTTCTAAAGCAGATAATATATATTTTTCTATTAAAGGCCAAACTTGATGTACATATTGTAATTCTACAGGACGAATAATTATCATGCTGGTAAATGCCTATAGGCTTTAGTATCTTTAGCGTATTCTTTATTTTTACCTGTAGTCTTTTTACGATCAGACTGAATACGTTTTACCATTTCATCAAGACGTTTAGCCCCCGCATCAGTAGAACCATTACCTAGTTCAGATACAATTCGAGAGCTAACCACATATTCACCTGACGCTAAACGAGCAGGTTGTTTTCCACCAATACTTGCAGGGATAGAATCTGAAGTACCATCACCAGGGCCTTGTAAAAGATTAGGGCTACCGCCCGATCTGTAAGAACCTAAGTCTGCGATACCCCCGTGTGCCATTTCAATAGGATGTGAATATTTAGTATCGGCAGGGGGATGCTTTGGAGCAAAATGTTGTATCTTATTTGGTAAACCTTCTGGCAATCCCGCAGGCAAACCTGCTGGTGTATATTTAGGAACATCACCACCTACCGCTAAGTTCATTATCCCACCTGTTTTTGCAGTGGTTGCAGTAGGTGTAGTACCGGGTTGAGGTGACCCTGCCAATTGTGTTTTTAATTGTTGGATCTGTTCAGGCGTTAAAGTACTCAGGTCAGTAGTGGAAGGATCAATACCGTCAAATAACAAACCGCCTAATCCTGGTGCAAGTGTTTTACCCAAGCTAGAATCAAAAACAGATTTAGCAATATCGGCACCCGGTAACCCACTTAATATTCCTCCTCCAGCATAACCTTGTGAAGTTGGATAGTAATCGGTAGGGTTAGGTAGGTCTGGAGTAAAACTTGCTTGGTTAAATGTTCCAGGTGTAGGGCCTGCCCAATGGATATTTGTTTTATAACTAGGGCCAGTATCTGTTGGTATAGAACTTGTTGAACTTAATGCCTTGTTAACAAATGGCGTGGATAAAGTACTTAATGCAGCAGGAACCAAAACATCATGATTTGTTGCAAATTCTCCTATTTTGCCCAAAGCACCACCTGTGCCAGATAAACCCGCTAGACCTGCTCCACCAGCACCGCCTATACCACCAGATAGCGCTCCGCCCAACATACCTTTACCAACATCTTGTCCTGTGATAGCAGAACCTAACCCTCCTACTCCTGCTCCAATAGCTGCTCCTTTTAAACCACCATAAATCATATTTTGAGCAAGGGGATTGGTTACACCTATATTACTAAGACCACTGTTTAAAGCGCCTTGTCCAACTCCTAACTCAGCACCAGCTCCAGCACTTCCTGCACCAGCACCCCCTATTTCAGATCCGGCACTCCCTGCAGGGGCCCAACCAGCTAACCCACCGCCTAAAGATCCAACTTCTCCAGTCCCAGCGGTCAGTGCTGTTCCCCCGTCTAATCCGGCAAAACCCAATTCACCAATACCGTCTAATCCGGCAAAACCCAATTCACCAATACCAGCTCCGACACCTTCTGCTGTTCCCGCTTCTGCTGCTCCCCCACCAATAACAGCTAATGCGTCAATAAAACTCATAATGGTTTCTCCAATCTTTTAATTTCATATTGTTCAAAAGTATCTGACACGAGTTCTTCTTCAATGTCGGCTATATCTTCCGCATCAGTTCGGTGGATACTGATGAATGTACAGTCTGTTTCTGCATAACCTAAGCGTTTAATACCAGGTTTATCTACGGCAATGTAAGGAGCAGACACAACTGCACTTATTTCACCGTTTGTTATACGCATTGTACCTTGAGCAAGAATACCTATGCTCTCAAAGTTATGAATCTTTCCTGTTATCAACATCCCTGCTGGCACAAACATCGTCCTTGCATATACACCTTTAATCTGATAGTGTTGTGTATCAGTTCCTTCTTTTAAAACCGCTTGGTCAAAGTTCTCACGCATGATCCCTTCGATAGCCAATATAAAAGGCATGTTACCAAGTTCAGCTAAGTTGCTCATACTACACCTTATGAATTGATTTTATTAAGTTTACCATATTTTTATATAGAAGTAACTGTTTGCCATGCCGTGCCAGAATATACACATAATTTAGCTAATGTAGTATCAAATATAACTTGCCCCGCAACTGGGGCTACAAGGGCATTTTTTTGTGTAGTGGTAAAATTAGGTACAACAATACCGTTTAAAGTGCTTTGTATTTGTGTTTGTGTAAAGTTATCAAGCTGATTAAAATACAACCTTAGCATATTCAAAAACTGCTGTTGGTTTTGCTGGTTGTAGTCCGTAGGGGCTGTTATTAAGTTAGGCGCTTTAGGAGGTTGGAGTTTAATAGTCATAAGTATTTACTTATCTCCTGCCATCAGGTTTTATATCAATTCGAGGTCTGCCCAACTGCCATGCAGTTCCTATTGAATTAGATTCTACTCTAAAGCTTAACTGACGGCCTCTTAGTCTTGTATACACCTGACCTGTATATTGCTGTACGATATATACGCTTGAATTGGGTGGGTATGGAGGGGCATAGTTATCATCACTTGTTATAGTAGGAGCATCTGCCGTACCATAAGGAGCACCAGAATTTCGTCTAGGCCAAACAGTCATAGTCACATAAGGGTTGTTAACGTTTGAGCCGTTAAAGTTTATATCTGGAAGAATACGCCAAACAAACCCAAAGTGCTGACCGTCCTCTATATCAATATCTGAAGATTGAATGTATGCATCAATAGGCACCGTAGCAATACCTGATAAGTTATCTACACCCGTTTCATGAGCAAGTAAAAGTCCTGTGCTAGTAGTAACCATTTCCATCGAAGTAGAAGAAACAGTTTGAGTATAGTTAACAATATAAGTACCTACCCCACCAGAAGCTGCAATATACCCAGTGACTTTAGTACCTGTAATAATCCCCACACCTGTAATATATGATCCAATAGTAACAGCACCATAATATATAGAAGATACAGTTAATGTAGTATCTGAAATAGAGCCTTGAAATGCAGACAGTGGGCTATAAGCCGCAGCTATTGGGGCAGGCTGTAAACTAGAATCTAACCATGCAGTGCGCGTCATATTACCTGAGAACCATATTTTTTCTACGTAGTTATATACTACATAGCGATCTATAATAGTAGAGTTTTCAGAACAGTAATACCACCAAACTTCATTGTACCCAAAGTTACCCCCTGCAAATACTTGAAAGCTTTGGTCAAGGTTAATATCAGTAAAGACGTATTGTTTTAAAGTGCAGTTTAAAGTATTAACAGAGCCTTCATAAATATAGAACTTATCAAGTCCCATCCAGTAGGTAGCCCCGTTAGCAGTGATAGCTGCATTAGGTGAAATAATAGTAATGTTATCCATTAGCAACTGAATACCCCATACATACGGAGCGCCAATATACTGCATGGAATAAAGAGAGGTGTCAGTCCAAATTAAGTTTTCTTGGCGGGTTACTTGTGCCGCCATAATAAAAGAACCATGACCAAGTCTATACTCCCCCGCTTGGTTAGTTACATCAGGAACCCACTGATAAGCATTAGCTTGATCTGACCACCTTACAAGCATAGGGTCAAAAGAACTTGTTGGTGTTCCGGGTATATAAGAATTAGCGCCATGTGCTATAACAAATTGCTGAACAGCAGAACACATAACTACGTTTGTAGCCGTTGGAACATAACCACCAGAATAAGTAAATGTATAACTCCCTGAACTTCCTGATGTAGTAGCAGCAGATAGAGGTACTGTTGATGACCCTGTGCTATAAGAGTAAGCTACATAAGTCCCAGTAGGGATACCTGTTCCTGTAATAAAAGCCCCACCTGCAATTCCCGCTGGAAAAGGCACACTGATAGAAGTTACACCACTTGTAAAAGTAGCAGACACAACTACTGCTGTTTGAGTAGCAGCCACATCAGATAAATATTTACCTCGTGTACTCAGACCTGTTGTATCATCCCAATGATAAAGTGGACCACCTCTAGCTGCATAAATTAAATCCTGTCCAAAGTTATCATTAGACCACAGCATTAACTGCTCACCAATACCAGAAGAATAATCAGACCCCCAGCCACCCCTACCCCAAGGCCCTGCTCCCCATCCGGTACCTACTATAAAAGTAGATAACCCTGTAACCATTTGAAAAGCTGCAGTTATGGCTGTTCCGCCCCCTGTTGTAGTTGAGGTGGCTGCTGTAGGGACTGTAATAGAAAATGTACTATCTGTTAAATAAGTGATTTGGTATTCAGCATTTAACGTAGCGGCAGTAACCCCACCGATAGTACCTACTACACCTGAAAAAGTGACAAAGTCCCCAGTCGTTGCACCATGAGCTGCAATTGTAACTACAACAGTAGTGGAAGTATTAGTGGTAGCAAAGCAGTTATTAGTGACAGGAGAAGTAAAAGTAGCACGAATAGGTGTAATATCATAGAGAGTACCACCGAAGTTAATATAGTATTTTAAGTTAGTACCAATACCTAAATAGTTATCACCATCAAAATCTACCCAGTTACAAAGTGCACGGGCTGTACCTAAATAAGTTGTGTTATCATGCTTAGTCCAACCCCCAATCTTTTCAGGAAACCCTGAACGAAACCGCACGTTGTTACTCTGGTACCAACCATTATCATTAGAGTAGTTAGTTCCTTCCCTATCTATCCCTGCGGTTATCTGAAGCTTCGTTAATGGCATAACCTATCCTAATAATGTATAAGCTGTTTTTTCAGCGGTATCTGTACGTGCTAACCATCCTTCACCATACACTTTAAATGCATTTAAGGATCTATAGAATTCTTCTTTTGCTTCAGTATAAGTCTGAATAATTGTAGCAGGTGTTATGGACTCCACCGCTTTTAATGTCTTAGGGCCAATAGCACCGTCTTCTGGTACGCCTACAACAGACTGAAGTAGCTTAATGGCACGACCGGGCCCCGCGTTAATAGCAAAGTCAAACACAAGGTAGTCTACGCCATCTGGCAACTCATCTGCTTTAACTGCATCCCAGTACTTGTGTCTATAGAATCTTGCTACCCTCTCCTCCGTTAGCCGCTTCATATCTTCTCGTGATACAGGATGTCCTACAAACGATTCCCAAGTTGATTGAGTTACACCTAGATTAGTGCACCCTTGTCGTCCATCAGGAAGTTTATTACCTGCATCTTTAGGGTCATCTTGAAAACCCCCTTCAGACTTTAATACATGAGCTAATGCTGCAGAGAAGTTCTTCTCCATTATTTCTTCAACCCTTTGTCCGCTGAAGTGGCTATGTTAAGATAAGCTACGATGGTTCCGCCTACTGATGCAATACCACCTGCTAACTGCGCTAGTTGACTGTCTGTAATGGGGATATCATATCCTGCGGCTTTTACACCTACTAAGATAAAACCAAATACAATAATCAAAGCATGAGATACAGTAGCCACATTACCCCACGTTTTAGGATTAGCTAACGTTTTACCGTTTTCCAGTGCAGGGGATAGATTTAAAAGTAATTCTAGTATTTTACCCATTGTCAATTAACCTCATATCTTTTGGTTGTGACTGCATTAATAAAATTTGTTGTGTTGTTTGGTTAGCCTGAACAGTCTCATTTCTAAAGGACTCAACAGCTGCGCTGGTACTACGTTGTTGCATGGAGTTTTCAACTAGTAGTATAGGTAAGAAGCTCATAGCGCAGCCTTCTTCATCCATCTTCTCACCCGTATTAGGATTAGTTCCAGCAAGTTTAGTCAGCCATACACAACGATGAATAGCACCGTCTTTAATCTCAGTGCAGACCGAATTAAGGGGGCATGTTAATACTGTTTTAATTTCACTCATACTGGCGCATAAGGGTTAGGTGGTAAAGCTTCTTTATCTACAACAGACCACGCAGTACCATCCCATAAAGCATCTTGGTTTTCAGCTAAAGCAGGTGGTGCTACTAATGTTGTGCTAGGTGGTAAGTGTATTTCATCTTTGTCAAGATTTTTAGGGAAAGTATAAATACTTGTGAATCGTTTATTATCACCGTATTGATAAGACGTAACTATTGTTTCCATTTTTATTCCTTAGTTCTTAGAGCAAAGAATGTTATCTATGTATTGTGGAGTCCAGTTTGTTTGACTTGAACCATTATCAGTTGAACCTGAGTGACTGTGGTCAGCGGACATATAACCTATAGAGGCATAGCCTGTTGTTGTAGTGTATGTACCTATGGGGCCAATAGCAAACCCTTGGTAAGACCCCCCAGAAAAATAATTTGATATATTTTGCATACCATGATCGTAGTTATGAGTATGACCACTATCATAATGCGTGTGATTAGCAGAAACGCCGCCAGTAGTAAAACCATGTGTATGTGAAGGCACTACGTTATTTAAGATAGGTGAATTTGTACCCCCTGACCCACCTCCTGTACCTGATACTATTCGCATCATATGGTTGGTATAAGTATTATTTTGTGTCCAACCAGTAGGCGCTGCCGCTTGAAAGAAGTTTGTTGTAGTACCTGCGGGCATTTGTGTCCAAGTGCCATTTAAGTTTGATGCTGTAGCAGCACTAGCAGCACTAGTAGCAAACCCAACATTTAATGCAGAAGCACTGCCGGTGCAATTAGATAAGTTACCGGACGTTGGTGTGCCTAAGTTTGGAGTTACTAAAGTAGGGCTTGTTGCAAATACAGCAGAGCCAGACCCTGTTGCATCACTTAGAGCAGTTGCTAATTGCGCAGAAGTAATAGGGCCGAATGATATAGTATTTGTAGCCCCTACAACACCAACCGAGATACCTGTACCCGCCGCTACAGAAGTTTGGGCAATACCTAAATTAAAGTTAGTACCGTCACAATAAACAATACTCGTAACACCATTAGGGATAGATACACTTGCACCTGTTGCTGCTCTAACTCTTATATCAAAACCACCTGATGTGTTATTTTTAATTAGATATGTTTTATTAACTAACGGAGCAACAATATCTCTAATGGCAGCATTAGTACCACTAACAACAATAACAGCTTGCCTTGATTGATCTGATACACCGTTATATGCAGTAAGAGTATAGTTTGCATCGGTCATTGTTATGGAAGTTACACCACTAATGGCTTGCTCTATTAATGTTCCTAAGTTACTATTAGTTGTTGTATTCCAAGTACCAGATTGTTCTCCGGCACCAATTAGCTCTATTCGTAATGATGGTGAGTAAGTACTGGCCATGTTCTATCCTTTATTTAATGGCTTTACAATCCACGAAAGTGGTTATAGACCATGTATGAGTTATCATGAATTATTTTATTGTATGTCATTTACTGGCACCCAATTTGGGTATTGATTACCGTCAACAAGTGTCCACATATTTGTTTGTGTATCATTTATCGGTACCCATGTAACTGTTTGATCATCATTTATTTTAAACCATCCTCTAGCAAATTGATAGTCTGTTATTGCAGTTAAGTCTGTACATACTACGTTAAATTGTGCTAATACCGCTTCGACAGTTGTTATGACCAATACATCAGAAGTTGCACCTAAGAAAGCAAACTGTGAAACATTAGTATCGGTTAGTGTTTGAAGCTCTGCAATACTAACAGCAAACTGAAATACTCCAACCTGAACATCGGTTAACGTTTGTGTATTAGTTTGCGACACTACAAATGCTGCAATTACATTTTCTAGTGTACTTAGTGTTACAGCACTACTGTTTTCAGTTACAGGGAAGTTTTGTACTGCAGTTTTTGTATCTGTTAGGGTTTGAGTTTCAGCTAAAGCAGCTAGAAAGGCTACAAGCCCAGTTTGGCTATCCGTTAGGGTCTGAGTTTCGTTTTGTGCCGCTATGAACGCCGCGAGTACAGATTTAGCATCTGTTAAAGTTTGAGTTTCGTTTTGTGCTGATATAAATGCAGCAATTACATTTTCTAATGTACTTAGTGTTACAGCACTGCTATTTTCAGTTACAGGAAAGTTTTGTACTGCAGTTTCTGTATCACTTAAAGTTTGAGTTTCGTTTTGTGCCGCTATGAACGCCGCGAGTACAGATTTAGCATCTGTTAAAGTTTGAGTTTCGTTTTGTGCCGCTAAGAAGGCTACTAGCACTGATTGCGTACCTGTTAAAGTCTCAATCTCGTTTACAATGACGTCATAAAACCCACCACCTAAAGAGGCATAAGGTGACTGAGCGAAAGCAGATATACCGTACATCAGCCTAGCAACTGCTCATCAGTGGGTTTAGGGAGGGTGTTCATTCTGGAGTTTCTTCTTTTGGCAAAGCCTCGACTTGAGGTGCGGCTTGTGCTTGGAGTGTAACCGAACCGCTGGTATCTCCAGCAACTACGATAGAACTCATAACTGTGATGCTCCTATAAACATTTGATCTATCTCAGCATCTGACTTACCGAGGATTGCTAGCACTTGCTTAACAAGCGGATTATTACGCTCAACAACCGTTGAATATTCCCACCAGATTTTATATTCAGGTGTAGACATAGCAGCTTCAATATCATCAAGTAAACCATCAGCTAATAATGCTAATCTCGCTTGACGCATTGATATGTCAGGTATAACTACAGGTGGTATGTCAGCAGGTTCTGGGGTGTTGCCTTCGGCGAGCCACGCTAGGTATTGCTGATAGTCGGTGTTGGTGGGGTCTGCTGGAACAAACGCGTTGTCTGCAAGACGCTGCACAGTTTGTGAATCTTTAATCAACTTGTACATTTATAGCTCCGAAGAAAATGACAAATACGCAGCAGAACTTGAGTTGTATAGCGTGCCTTGTCCAACTATTGTTCCAGTGGCATAAACAACGACAGTCTGCGTACTAAGATATGGAATCGTCGGGCCAGAAACATTAACGCCTATCCAAGAACCAACAACAGTACCTGTTGGTGTTGCTCGCATCTTCACAGGAAGCGTTAAGACGTTTGTAAAGAAGCTAAAATTAAATGGGTAGGATCCGTAGGTATTTATGAATCCAGATAAGAAAACGTTTGCTGTTGCCTCATTACCCAATACGGTGTAATATCTCTGACACAAAGCTAACTCAGTCCCATAAGGTCTATAGTCAAAGCTGGTGGCTACTGCACCCAGTTCCAATTGAGGTTTGCTTAATGTGCCTGTGTTAAACTCAACACTCATTGTCGTACCAGCAGTTTGACCTGTGATAACAATAGGACTTGCAGCATAAGAACCTGAAGGAGTAGCACTATTAACCGCATATCGAGCTTGCGCTGTACCTGTCCAACTTAGAACATAAGAAGTACCATTGACATTTTTATCTTCAACTACCTGAATTAATGACTTACCAGAAGCAATAGTAATCTGAGTATTTGAAGCTAATTGAGTAAATGAATAATCACCACCTGAAGCACCAGCTTTCCATCTATCATGACCGTAAGCACCTGATGCTAATGTAGCAGCAGAAACATATGCCCGTTGGTTGATAATAAAGCCAGCATCAATCAGTAAGTTTTTGTATGCAAAGGTGTTAATGCTGTTAAGTGAACCTGAAGTGTTGATATTTCCTGTGACATCTAGCTTTTGAGTTGGTGAAGCAGTCCCAATCCCCACGTTACCTGAGGCATCTTTGTACACCTGACCCGAACCTATGTTTAGTACGCCTGTAGAGCCTGTGAGTGTGCCTGTGTAAGCAAGATTGGTAGTAGTTGTTGTGCCTGTGATTGTAGCGTTACCTGAGGCATCATACCAAACCCCTTTCTCAGCAGGATATGTTACAAAGACATCTTTAACGCCAGCAGTAAATACTACTAACGAACCAGTATTGGAAGAAGCTAAAACTGTGGTACGGGCAAGTGTAGTTCCTGAAGCCGTATACGTTCCAATACCAACTTCCCAGTTAGCGCCACCTTGGTCAGCAATACAGTAATATGTAGTGTTTCCATTACCTACGACAGCAAACGATTGAAACCCTGTAGTTGCGCCCAAAAGAGTCGCTGTTCCTGTACCTGTAACGGTAGTTGTTTCTTTTACGCGATCCCCTAATGTAAGCGCCATAGTTATTCCTTAGTTTGAATCTATTTTAATATCAGTAAAAATTCTATTATGAACAACATTCAATATTGTTTTTTTACTGACTGATAGTTTATCAGCAATAGCTTGAAATGTCATAGCAGGGTACGTAGACCGAATAAAAATAACGTCCTCATCCGATAATTTAGAATTAGGTCTTTTTGGTATAGCCATACTAACTGCCAAATCGGGATGCATACCTTTTTTAAGTCTACACGTAATGGCCGCTGGCGAACACCCTAAAATAGCTGCCCATTGTGCTAATGTTTTTGTTTCACCATTAGCAGTTATAAAGGTATTATTACTTTTATTATTAGCTTGTTCAAGTTTGGTAGCCCATCTACAATTAGAAGGTTCATAATTACCAGTCGGATTAATTCTATCTACACTACCCCCGATACTGTTAGGCCCCATGTCTATAATAAAATTATCAAACCCTTGCTTACCATGCCATCTTTCACAAACTATTATACCTTTTGCACCATAATACTTATAAGATTTTACATTTATGTTATAGCATCTGTTGTGCATAGTCCGCCAAACACCCAATAATTTCTTATTCATTTTACACCTCTAATTTAATAAAGGTGTACTATATCAAAGTTCTATTAGTGTGTCACCATCTTTATTTATTATGCCGCTGTCGCCGTGTAACTACAACTGAGCGTATCACCTGACGTTACAGTTTTAGACCCTGCAGTGAAATCACCAGCTGAAAACAAAACACCTGTAGTATTGTCTTGAGTTGCCGAGCCACCAATGTTAATAAAACAACCTGCAACTGTACCTGAACCTGTCATTGTAAATACAACCGGAGTAGAAGTAGTTTTAGCCCCTGCTGATGCAGCACTAAATGTAGGTGTTTTACGAGTACCAGAATACGTAGGAGCATTTGCAAGACCTATTTCTAGCCAAGAGGCGTGTGACGCTTGAGTATCTGCTACGACGGCTGTACCTGTACCTTTAAGACCCATAACAACTGCACCTGCAGCTACGTTACCTAACATGGTATCCATACTAGAGTTTTTACCTGCTATAGTGACTAGGTTGCCAATAACATCAGACCATTTGAGTACACCAGAAGCATCATGGCATTCAACTTGATAAGTACCTTTTAAAACCATAGACTCTTCATAACTTGCGCCACGGTCTATAGTTACTGAACAAATATCTTCTACGTTCGTTGTTTCAATATGCATTTTAACTCCTAAGAAATTCGTATAACCGCTGTTGTTGATGTAGCGGGTGGAAAAGTGATTGTAAAATTACCTGATGCTATTTTATCAGAACCAAAATCTAGTACAGCTACCGCTGCGTTTGTAGTTGCATTATATATCAACGCACCTCTAACAACAAATGAAGTACCTGTCAACGTAATATTATTAAAGCTAACGTAAGCTGTTGACCCTAAACTTGCTGGTACGATGGGTGTTAGTGTAACACCCCCTGCTGTATATCCAGACCCAACCACTTCGTTAGACGAAGTATAAACCAAAGTCGTACTATCTAAACTTGCATTGGCTGTATATAAAGCAATCTTATAAGTGTACGTAGTACCTGTAGCGAAGTTTTCCAACCCGCTTAATAGGTTCTGTTTAAATACAGTAGTCTGGCCTTGAACTATCATAAGCTGCTATAAGGTAATCTAATTTGGTTGTTTCTATATGAGTCGCCACGCTCAAGCCCGTTAACAAGTCTAGTTAGCTGACTAATAGCTTCTTGGTATTTTTGTTCGTAGCAAGATATGGTATCTTGCTCTTGCTTCATAAAGATCATCGCTTCACGCATAGCCCCATAAAATAACGCAGGGTCAAAGTTATCTCCTAACCAAGTAGTACCTGATGGGTTGTTTACTGTATCTGTAATAGAAATAGGGTAATAGAAGTAATGTAACTCTACAGAATAGTTTGCATCTGATGTCGGCGCAGTAATTAACGATATATCGTTCATGTTAGATAGCTGTGGGCCAAACAACGCATAATACTTAGGTATACCAGTTACAGTAAGGGTAGGATATGCCTCCCGCATAAAACTTACATCTTTGTCTATTAAATAAGAATAAGCTCCTGTACTGTCAATAACAGCCAGAGAATACACAGACAAGAAATCATCAGGGCAAGATAAATAAGGGTTAGACGTAGTCAAATTACCCGTTACGTTTTTTCTAAGTACAGGAATATGTACGGAGTTGTATATTCTATCTTCTGCTTGACGTAAAAAAACGGGTATATTCTGGACAAACAAAGACTCCGTATTTTCGGAGTAATCTTCTATTGCTTGAGTTAGCTGAGCTAAATTCATTTATTAACCCATTGGGCCTCTTGCAATACGGCCTTTTGTAGCCGCACCGTTACCACGAGTTTCAATACCCGCAGTTTTTACATTTGTTTCAGGATAACCGTTTTTACCAGTTGCATCATTGTTTGGTTGCGGTTGTTTATATTTATTAGTATCTGATGCAGCCATTATTTTCCACCTTGATTTTTAGCGCGGGCTAAGTTACGACCATACTTTTTAGCATTAGCTGAAGTTACTGATTTGGCTTTTCCATTAGATAACACAATGCCATCTTGACCTGCTTTAGATCCATCGATACCTAATTGTTTACCTTTAGTTTTACCTTTACTTTCTATACCATCGCCTTTAGCCATTTTATACTCCTAAGAAATTGTTACTGAACTGACATATGTTGTCGCTACTAAATCATTTTGTGTTAATAATACATCATTTGCACGAGATCCGCCAACCGGGGACCATCCCCATTGGAAAATTCGTGAACCACCTGCTTGGTAACCATTGGTATCTAAGCCTGAAGTTTGGTAACTGTTATCTGGTCTAGGTTCTAATACAGCTTGTGGATCAAAAACTGGGTACATACCTAACTTAAGCTGCGGATGATCCATCTCCCAACATTGGTCACAGACCTTAATGCTAACTGTCTTAGTCTTAATAGTTAACTTACGAAGCTGATGTAATTTATATCTAAAACCACAACGATCGCATTCAGAAATCGAATGTTTACCAGCCGCATATTTACTAGCCATTATCTACTGTATCCCATCCTAGGCACATATCTATCAGGACTTTTATCCCTATCTTCATCTGCTGCTAATTGGAACTGTTCGTCATAAACCATTTTTAAACCAGCAATTCTTTGTACATCAACATTAGGAAGCTTCATACTTAAATAGTAAGACAACCCAGCAATCAATGCCGGTAAGAACCTATAAGGAATATCTTGAGTGTTAGCACCAGAACCTACATCTTGTATTCTCCTTAAACGCCAGTACACAAAAGTATATTGTTGATCCGGTGCTTGTGGGGTAGGCCATACATTAATAGTAGGACTTGCAACGCCTGTAGGAGTAGTTGCTCCTGATTGTCTATTGATCCATACCTGAATCGGTCTACCTAATGCGTTTTTATTTGGAATAGTGGAATAGGTCGATGAAGATATTCTATTGATATTGATATCAACTTGTTGTTGTCCTGTTCCTGTACGTATAACGTGGTCTAATAAGTCTATAGTATCTACAGGCAAATTATATGTACCGACACCTGTATTAAGAACAATTTGTCCTTGTTCGATTGTCCATAAATTTATACCCTTATTTCCCCATTCTATTAATAAAAGGTTTAATGATCTACGAGCCGTTTTGTAATCATATCCTGAGCGCAATTCTGAGCCCGCTCTCTCGAAGCATTCCTCTATGATTTCTGAGACATCAAGATTAAATAACGCTGTGCCCGTAGTTGTCATTTTTTACCCTGTTTATTTTTAACTTTACCACCTTTTTTGTACATAGAGACATCTTGAGGTTTATCTTTACGCACAATCGTTTTCTTTTTTGGCATCTTATCTGGATTTACATCCCCCATTCCTCGTGATGCCATCATCTTACTTGCCTCTAAAGTTTTTCAATACATGCTCTTTATGTTTAGTATGACCTGCAGCATATTTGCCATAAATATCAGAATGATGACTATGACCTGCTTTATGTTTCATAACAGCATCTTCAGCATGAATTGAACCACCCGCTTTCTTTTTTACACCAGATAAGTTTTCAGTCAACTCAGTAAGTGCTCTTTGATCTTTAATAGAAGGAGGAGTAGGAACGGGTTGTGATCTTTGCTGAGCTTCTACTCTAGCTTTGGCTGCAACTTGGTCTTTTAAAAAACGTTCGTACTCTGGACGATTAATTGTATCAGCATCATTTTTAGCCATTAGCAATATCTCCCACGAGTTTTACCTTTCTGTGCAATACCATCAGCTCTAGTTACGCCACCTTTAGCGTATTTTTTAGGTTTGAAACCTTCAATACCAATAGTTTTATTAGCATCACCTAGATTTTTACCTTTAGTTGAACCACGTTTTTGTACGGCAGATTCACCAAATTTAGTTAATTTATTTGAACCTTTTTCAACATCTTCAGACATTGTTTTAGGCCCCATTACTTCTTTAGCTGCGCCACCTTTAGCCATACATTTACCACCTTTTTTCATACCTTTTTCCATATCTTCACCTTTAGCATATTGCTCAGGAGTTATTTTACCAGACTTAATTGCTTTAGCTTCTTTAAGCTCTTCAGCTTTAGTGTCTTTACCTTTGAATAATTTTTTTAAATCAGCCACTTTACCACCACCTTTAAATGTTTTATCTTTGTCTGCAGCGGCAAAGTCTTTGCCCACTGATTGCGGAACACCCGCTTTTTTAGCAAATTTTGGATTATGCGCGACTGCTTGCATAAACTGTGCTTGTTTCTTTGAACTACTTGGCACTAATGCCTCCGCTAATATTAATACTTCTTTATGAGTACCGTTGCCTTTAGCTCTATTATATATCCAACAAACTATTTGGCAGTTACTATCTGTATAACCTAACTTAGAATCTATTCTATCTATTGACGCTGCAAAAGACCTGTGAGTTTTACTTGAAGACTTTTTAGAGAACTTCAATTTAGTTACTGCACATTTACCACTTAGTACGCCTTTTTCTACAAACTCTCTTGATAAAGTAAACTCTAAATTTTTAGCCCTTGCTCTAAGTTTGGCACTATACCACAGTCGGTATGCGTACCTTTTAGTCACTACTTAGAAACAGACTGCTCAATAAACCACCCAATAGTAGCACCAATAGCAGCACCAAGACCCCCCAAGACCACAAGCATATGCCAACCGCCTTTAGCTTCGGCTAAGGTTTTATTAATCTCGCCGATAGTTTTTTTGATCTCTTCCATATCTTCGACTAGTTTATCCATATCTTTTTGTAGGTGTTTAATCTCAGTATCGTGCACGGCTATTTTAGATTGTTCGTCTATCATAAGGCCTCCTAACCGTAACAGATAGTTACTGAGGTAATGTTAGTGCCTGCAACATATATACCCGTTTGAGCTAAGATACCCTCTCCCGGTAAAATTACTTGAAAAGGCTGAACTCCGGTACTTGTTTTAGACTGCCATAATATAGGGCCTGTATTGTCTGTACCATCATAAAGGGCTATCGTTCCTGCTGTACCTGAACCAACAAAAACTACTTGCTTAAGTCTCATCCTACCTGTAGTTAACTGTGCGGGTAAGGTTCCCGTATAGGTGGATTTGACGTCATATTGCATTGTCATAACTAATCTCCTAAAGTTTAAAGATAGGGGCTTGCGCCCCCGTCAGATTAATTATGCAGAAACAGGAGCTTCAGAACCTAAAGAAGACTTTTGAGCATACTCAATAGTAATGATCCCAGCACCCGCAGTAGCAGTAGTACCCGCCATAGTCACAACTATTTGTGCATCAGTAGTACCTACGTTATACATCGCAGTTAATTGAGCAGCTGTGTATGTAATAGTTTGACGGCCCGCCGCTGGAGTAGTAATTGCAGTTACATATTTAGCAGCTGTAGTAGCATCACCTACAGCAAGTGTAGCACTTGTAGTAAAAGTAGTAGTTACATCGATATAGATGTTTAAAATCTGTGAGCCAGCAGGTAAAATAAAAGGTGTAGAAGTAGTTAAACCTAAAGCTGCAGATTGAACTAAAACAACAACGCCTGTGTTGTCAACTAAGCCCGGAGTAGTACCAGTAGTGTATCTAACTGTACCTGCGCGAACTGGGCCTGAAAAAGTAGAAAATGACATATTAGTATTCCTTCATAGAAAGTATAAGCTTATCAATCTTCTATGCGTCTGTTGGGCTAACAGTTTGATAAGCCAGATGTGCCCTATTTAGAAATACTTATACTCTTTTTTAATTAAGATTGCAATAGGGGGTTAGTCCATACCCACCTTTTTTTTCCACAATCATATATTCTCCCTGCGCCCATAAGATAAGTCATTTCTTTTTCTGTTCTAATATCAGTATTATGGTCGTACTTTTCATCAACATCATGGTCATTTAACCTCTTCTGTATAACTCTGCGCTGATAATGTGTCTTGGGTTTAAGTCCTATTTGTTTACTCCACACTTGATAGTCAGGTTGAGACTCCAAATCCATAACAAACCCCAACTGGGTATACATGCCACCAGAAAAATATCTGTTATCAGAAAAAGATTTAATTACCTCAGGATGCTCATCTTTTACAAAAGCGTTAAACAATTTAGATGCCCCACCAAGAACATTCACTCTTGTGGCAAACCTAGCTAAAGTCCATACCCTATTTAAGTTACTACCCCTGTCATTGGCGCCTAAAGCAAATCTCATACATGCAACTAGTTTAGACTTCCAATATAACCCGTAATGCTTTCCGCTCCCGTCACCACCTTGGGGATGGTATCTGTCATAAAACTTTTTAGCTTCTTGTGTTGATACTTCACCTATTTGGCATTTACGGGCCATAAGTTTACCCCTAGTCTTACCTATAGCATTACGCAACAAACGTTTAATCTGGGGCTGCTTTTGTTGCCACTCAGTCTCATAGATAGTTATAAGGCGAATCCCTTTGTCGGCACACCCTTTATATTTGTTGTGGCTTTTGTTTTTATTTTCTTTTTCGTCTGCAGCGTTAAAATGTGAGTGCCAATACATCCCATGAAATTCAATAGCTAAATTAGCACTAGGTATGTAGATGTCTAGTTCTTTAGGGGCTATTACTTTCCTATCACGTTGAATTATCGGCGTGTATATTTTTAGGTAGTCAGCTACTTCTTGTTCTGGGGACGACTTCATGTTTCCACATTTCTGGCAAGATATTTTACCAGCTAACAAGTTAACTCCTGTCTGTTCAAAGGTTCCATGACTACAGGTTACTTTTATATATGAAGTGTTTAAATTCTCCCAAACATCACAACTATAAGTAAATTTACCACCATGGAGTTTTTTAGCTCGTTCAACAACACTAGTAAAAGGAAGCTGTTTAGTTTTTCTTATATTTGAATTTTTGCACTTAGGGCAGTTTTGTTTATTTCTATAATGGTTATCAGGTGTTTGTTTAAATTCACCATGTTCTCTACATATTATTTTTACCAGTGTTTTATAATCAACATACTCAACTAAAGAGTAGTCATACCTATCCCCATGTACCTCTTTAAATCTACCTACCCAATCAGCTCCCCGCCCTACACATTTAGGACATCCTGTTCCACTATGTATAAAATTAATACTAGTTGGATTAAACTCTCCATGTTGTCTGCATATTATTCTTAAAGGCGTTTTAGCAGATGTATATTCAGCTTTACTTAAATCATAGGTATCACCATGAACTGATATAGCTCTAGCCACCCACTCTGCTTGTGTTATTACTTTAGGCATTTTATTCTCTTAGTTGGTTATCTGACGCTAATAATAACATAAAATGAGAATAAGTAAACGCTTTAAAGAATAAAAATACACAAAAAAGGCCCACCGAAGTGAGCCTTAATTTAACCTAAGTTCTTGATTCTATTAGCTAGAACCAGGTGAACCATAAATAGCTAAAGAATCGGACCACCCAAATGAATAACGTTCTCTTGATTTATAACGTACATTGCCTGTATCAAAATCACCATCCATTGAGTTCTGTAATGGAGTTCTTACAAAGTGTTTTAAACCATTTGGCACATCAGTAGTTAAGAACCATGCATTAGTATCAGTCAAGAAATGGTTGATTGCATAACCTTCTGGAACAGCGCCATTGTTTTTAAGAGCGTTTAAATCGTTATCAGTAGTACCTACACGCAATTCAGTTTCTAACAAACGAGTAGCAACAAATTGTAATGCAGGTGGAACAATCAACTTTTTAGGTTTAGCAGCAATTAATAAACCACGTTCATCAGTATAACCAGCGATTTGAATAACAGCATTTTCCAATGAAGTTTCATTCAAGTCAGCAGCAGTAGATGGTACGTTGCTATTAGTAGCGCCGTTCACTAAAGGATGAGCACTAGAAAATAAAGACACACCATCACCACCAGTATAAGCAGAGTTGAAACCGTTATTTAAAACGTTAGCTGCTTTAACTTGTTTAGTGTAAGCCATAGCACGAGCTAATGCTTTAGTATAACGAGCAGATAAAGAATCATACAAGTTATCTTCAATAGCTTCTTCAGTTAATGAAAAACCTAGTGCAATAGTTTCGTGGTTGTATCGAGCAGTCCAAGCTTCTTGAGCATTGTCATATTGAAGAGCTTGCCCTTCGTTTTTGACAGGAGCTGCTGAGAAACCAGACAGTTTTGTTTCTTCTTCAAAAGAACGTTCTGAAGATTCAGTTTCATAAATCTCTTTATGTTCTTCACCATAACGAGCATATTCTAAGCCGAACAATGCGTTCAGACCCGGTAATAACTCTTTTAATAGCTGGGCGCGTGAAATTGCCATGTGTTAATCTCCTAATTAAATGCCGGCTAAGTTTGTATAACTGTGGAAAGTATTATTCCAAGTCACTAAAACTTCAGGGTAGCCAACAAAAGTAACTGCAGTACCTGATGCTAAAGTAATAGCACTTGATACAGTTAAAGTTACACCGTTTACGTTAGTAACAGTGATATAGTTACCTGCTAAAGAACCAGTTCCAGATGGAGCAATTAATTGCATACCAGCTAGGATAGCTGAGTTCGCTGCGGTTAAAGTAACAGTTGCGCTTGAACCAGAAGTAGAAGCAACAGCAGAAACAGAAGTAGCAGATTCAGGAACTAAACCAACAACACGGAAAGGAGCAGCAGTAATAACACGAGTGTTACCAGTACCGTTAGTAACAACACCACCTGATACAGAAACAGCTGAATCACCGTTTAAAGTGTTACCAGCAGAACCGTATAAAGGATATACGTTAGTACCAACAAATTGTTGGGACATAGCACCAATACCTGAAGAAGTATTAGATAAAGATGTAGCTTGAGAACCAACAACCGCTTTAAAAACAGTACGTGGATCATCAATAACATAAGCAACTGCATCGTTAGCTACAGTACCAGTAGGCCAGTATTGAGCACGGATACGTTGGTTAGTTGCAGGAAGTGTATACTCACAACCTACGAAAATACCAATAACACCTGGGATCGGTGCAGTAGGTGCAGTAGCTGGTGTATAAGTATCTTGGATTGCAGTACCTGCAGAAAATTTAACTACGTCACCATAGAAAATATTTGCAGCATAACCAGTAGCGATCGGCACCATACGAGTAGAACCCGCATAAGGTAAACCACCGATTTCGTTAACTGGCTTTAGGCCGTAAGGGGCCGATATAACAGGATAAGCCATTGTAAACTCCTAAAATTAATTAACCTTTTCCGAAAGTAACTGTCGATTTGCGATCTTTAAACAGAGGCATTCTTGAATCACTTTCTCTCATAAAACTATTATCTACTGCTTCAGCCTGTTGTTGAGTCATGTTGTTGTAGTACGCACTACGTTGCTCCATAAACTCAGTAGGAATCTTGCAGAGTAATAATCCGCCAATCTCGATATTGTCTTTAAATTGACCATCACGTGTAGCTAACAGTGTATATTTTGGTTGTTCTTCAATCTTTACAGGTTCCCAACCTTCACGCAATGATTTGGATATATTGCTAGGGTCAGCCTTGCTCATCATGGAGACACGAATCCATCTATAGTTAAAACCAGCCTCTTTGTCAGGCTCAGGGAGAGCTTCTGGTGGCATCCACTGTTTAGGACGCTCATTCAATGCTCTGGTTTCTAATTCACGAGTTACTCTATTAGGGGTAGTAGCCATTATTTATTCTCCAATTTTAAAACTTCTTTTGCGTAAATTTCAGGGCTTATGCCCAGTTTCTTTGCTAGCTGGACTTGACTCTGATTAAGTCTTATTTTATTGGATGCTGTGCTACGAGCACCTGGAGCTACTACCGTGGATGGTTTCGCTTTAGGTTCAGGTTCCCCGAAATACTCGTTAAATCGTTTGCGCATTGTTTTGTCCAATGTGCTGTAATATTCATCTGAGCCAGCAACCATTCCGCTATTCACAAGTTTAGTATGTAAACCCAATGCAGCCGAAGTCATTTCTTCATCTTCACCAAACCACTGATTACGTTCTTGCCACGCAACATCTTTAGGATTTAGCTTAGGAGCAGGTTGTTGATACTCTTCGCGTTCTCTTTGTACAGGAAAATATGTTTCTTGTAAAGTAGTTTGTTTTAAGTTATTGGCGCGTATCATTTTCAAGTTAGCAAATTGTAACTTTTCTTGTGCGTCAATAATCCCATCAGTATTACCAGACTCATACGCTTCGCGGTACAAATGCTTAGCAGCATCGACTTCCATTTGAGCAGCTTGTTGTGAAGTACTTATATATTCTTTTTCACCTGTTGTATACGCTGCTCGTAACTTTTGGTTTTCTTCATATAAACGTTTTGATAAAGCAATAGACTCTTGTTGTTCACGTAGCGCTTGTTCTTTTTCCCTGCGCTCATCATGCCAAACTTTTTTAAGTTGCTTTAATTTTTGTTTAACACCTTCATCGTATTCTTCTAGTTCATCTTTATCTAAATCTTCTACGATATGTTTAGGCATTGGTTGACGACCACGGTCTTCTTCCGGAGTATCATCTTCAATTTCTATTTCGATATCAGTTGTTTCGTTTTCTATTTCATCTGGAAATTTATATTCATCATCAAATTGTGCTGACATGTAATGCTCCTTTAGCTACGAGTAATACCACGAGGGTCTAAAACAACAGCCTCTACGGTATCTTCATTAATTAATCTAAACTCTTGCCCATGCTGTTTGATACGTGTACCTGAATTAGGGCGAACTAAAATAAAATCACCTTTTTTACACCAAGGTCCAGAAGGATATCTTTCTTTATCAGAATAGGCATCTGGTCCAAGTTCAAGTACAAAAAGCACAGTCGCTAAAACTTCTTCATGACGAAGAGTTACATCAGCTTTAATGATTCCGCTTTCAAATTCCTTTTCAACTTGTGGTAATGCACATAGGATTTTGTAACCTACAGCTTTAGGGAGTTGAGTTGCTTTTTCTTCAGCACTAGCCTCTAAATCAATCTCGCCAACAACCCGCGGATTGGAAGGGTTTGTACCAACCAATATCTTTTTTACCGTTTTAGTCATCTAAATTTTCCATTTGTTTTTTGAGGTCTTTTACAATATCTCTAGCAAGAAAGAGCCCTCTAACTTCCCCACAGAGTCTTTTATATTCATCAAAAGTAGCAGGGCGACCTGATGTGATCGCCTCATTAATACTTTCAACTTGTTCATTTATTTTGGAAATGATTGCATCAAATGCGTCCATTATTTTGTACCTTCAATAATTCTTCCATCAGGCAATACTACAGATGTCCCTTTTTTCTCATAATTTCTAAAATAATCTCCTAGTGCATCTGGGGGGGTGTTTTTTAAATTATACTCCGATGGGTGAAAATAATATCTATCATCCTCTGCTTCCATCCAATGACCACCAGGTGTTTTTTCATTAGAGTGAACACTCTGGTCAGAAAAGGTAACATGGGTAGGCAATTTATACGTGTCAGGATAATGGTCTTCTTCGCCCTTCCTAGGTTTTACTAAACCTTGTGAAACAGCTCGGTTATATGCTGCATAATCATAATCATTACTCATATTTTCTTCCTTACCTACTGCACCTCCTTTGGAAAATTGTTGACCATGATCTAGTGCATTTTGCATACCTTCATGAGCAAGACGAGTATCATGTTGGCGTTTTTGTTCAGTTAACTGGGCGGCAGATTTTAAAGTATCGACTTTTACTTTAATCGCTTCACGTTTATTTTGTGCTGTCAATCTTGCTGCTTCTGTTAACGCTTGTATTTTCATCTTACTAGCATCATTAGTTTTAGAAGCCTCAAGTTTAGCCGCATTAGTTAACGCTACCACTTTATTTTGTTCAGCGGCTGTTTGTTGTTGCGCTTGAATGCGCTCACGTTCAACTTGAATCTGCTGTGCTTTTAACTGTGCATCAATCTGATCTTTTTGAGCCTTACGTTGTTGCTCTTGCTGTTTAAGTTGAAGTTCTTGCATTTGCATTTGAACCAAAGGATCTTGCGCTTGTTGTTGCGCTTGTTGTTGCGCTGCTTCACCTTGATTCTTTTGTAACAACTGTTGAGCAGCTTGCGCTACTAATGGGGCCAATCTTGCTTCCACTTCAGGAGACATATGTTGATCTGTACCTATATCATCTTTTTGTGGAGGCAGAGCAAAACCTAATTGTTGTTCAATTTGAATACGGTATTCAAAACCTAAATGTTCAGCAATATGTGCTTGAGCTTGCGCAGCAATTTGTTGTGAGGCAGGATTGTCTTGAAGTAATTGTTGTATTTTAGGATCTTGTATAGCTGCCATGTGTACGGAAATATGTGATTGATGATCTTGTGCAGCAAAAGCTTTTACAGGTTTCATTGCTAAGATGTTTTGATTTTCAGTCACAGGGTCAGTTGGTTTTTGATCCTCATCCATCGGTACTAATTTTTGCGCTTCTTTCACACCTAATACATCTAACATTTGTCTGTGTAATAAAGGCATGTTGTAAATTTGTGGTGCAGATTGTGCCAACTGAAGTACAGCTTGATATTGAACAATCTTTTGCGCCATAGTAGAAGCATTGGGATCTGATACAGGTATAACGTCAACCATGTCATAATCAGATTTTTTAGCTTTTCTATTTCCTACTTCCGGATCATATTCATAATCTTCAGGAGTATAAGCTGAAATAATCCCTTTTAATAAACCTAATTCTTGTTTAAACGCATAATGCACACGAGCCATAATAGCTGACATAGCTTTAGTGTTTCTTTCAAGAATAGCTAGTGTTGTACCTACAGGTGCTTGACCAGACATATCAGAAATTTGTAGATCAGCCGCATTAGCAAAGCGTCTACCTTCATCAATGATCTGCCCTAATAATGTCATAAGGGTTTGACTAGGTTCTTTATAAGGTAATGGTAATAAGTTGTCTCTAATCGCGCCACTAGGGACATCTACATCGCGCCATTCACCTGGAGAGATAGGTGTATCGTCACCTTTAACTCTTAACCCTCTAGTTTTGAATCCACCAGGTAAATTAGATAAAGTACCAGCATCAACAAGTTGACGGATAAGAGACGTGCCAGACTTGGCGAAAGCACCCACAAGGTGGATAAGACCAAAACAGTAAAATCCAAAACCAGGAACATAACCATAATGAACAAAATGCTGACGTTTTTTGAAAGTTTTATCATCTTGGTTCCAGTTACGTCTGATTGATAAAATTTCCCCAGTACCTTTTTCCATTGTGACAACATAAGGTAAAGCAATACCTGTTAGTTCACCATCCTCTTCATGCTCAAATCCTGGTAAATCCAAGTCAACATGCATCTCTAATAGTTTATATCTATCGTCAGATGTTGCTCTGAAACCCATCTTTTCGGCAATTTTCTTTTCTACATCATCCAAGGAGTTAGAAGGTTCACCTAAATCAATATCTCGATAAAACCCCGCTACTTGTAAACGGCGTAATTCATTTTCTGTTTTACGCATAACGTGAGTTACACGCTCAGCTTGTTCTAAATTCATAGCTCCATAAGGAACTACAAGATCTTCTGCTGGGACAAATACTGATATTTGACGATCAAGATGGGGATCAAAATAAACTTTCTTAAACGCATTACCAGACATTCCTAAGCCCCATAACATACGCTCATGCTCAGGTCTAAATTCATCCATCACATCCGTTAACTGATAGTTCATATCATCTTGAACACGCTCAGCTGCGTCTTTTTTATCTTGTGTTTCTTTACCAATGATCTGTGTGCGAACAGGTCCTGCTGCTGGAAAAGAAGACATCATGGTTTCTGCTTGAAACTTAACTATAGCCTCAGACAACAAAGGATGATATACACCACAAGCCCCTTCCCAAGGTTCAGATCGTTCTTCAATCTTCATACCCAACAGTTCTATGCCGTCAGTATATGTCGTAATCCAATCTTTTCGTGACGCTACATCATCATCAAAATCAGCAAGCAAATCCCCTGCAATAGATTGTAATTCAGAATCGTGTAGATAATCGGCTAAGTTATCATTAAAGTCATCTGCTTCACGATCAGGCATCAAATCAATTTCTAACCCATCAACATGTAGCAGCACATCATCTGGATTTTCAATTTCAATTTCAAGATCAGGTTGTGCATTTGCCAATTCAGCAATGCCTTGTGGAGCAGGGTTCATGCTTTTATCTATCATCTATTTTCCCTTGCAATTAAATACTTGGCGGGTTGGTGTTGAGTTATCTGGTGTACAAAATAATGCTCTACCGTAATCTGTGTTTTCTATTCTATCTTTTTTGTGACTTTCCAAAATAGTCTGGTACTGCATATTTTTAGGGTCATCAATACCACCTTGAGCCAGCGCGCAAATGTGGTCTACTATATAACCTTTACGCCCATGAGGATACCCTTGCTGTACATCAAATTTATGTTTGACTGCGGGGTTCCTACAAGTAGATGCTTTAGCATCTTTAATACTCATACTTATCCCAACAAGCGCTATTACTAAAAATAAAAACGTAGCTTTCATAATATCATCAGGATGCATTGGCTCTTTCATCTTAAACTGCCAATGTTTTGAACCAAGCTACAGCCAATTCAATAGCTAAGTTTAATGCCCAACTACCGATTTCTTCCCCAACATTTTCAAAGTCTGATAGTATGGCTGCTTTTTTCTGTGAGCCTGTTAAATCTTTAGTACTCATTACACCCACTGCATGTTTGATATCTTTAAAAATATCACCACCAACCATAAGTGTTGCAAACTCTTCTATCGCTATTCTTTCAACTGACATAATAATTTCTCTCTACATTTAATATAAAATAAAATACCGTCAGGATTACTGAGGGCTCTCTCGGTCAAAGCTTTGTCATATACAGGAAGAGCAGATGGACTGCAAGTAAAATTTGTACATCCTGTTAATAATACTACAATTAGTATTATAAATCTGTTAATAGTAAGCCACCTTACGTTTAAACATTACTTCATCATCTTCTTGATCTGAAGGTAGTCTCATGAACCCTCCTTTACGAAATCTATACATAGCCATTGTCATGGAATCTACGGAATCGTCATGATCACCGCTTGGAAAGCTGGCTACATCTTCTATAAGATTATCAGCCCAATAAGTATTGGGTGCCCATACTCTTCCTGAAGCAAATATGTCTGCTATACCATTAACCCTAGAAATCTTATCATTACCCCTTGTTGGCGTAAAATCTTGAACAGGGATACCCATAGCACGTAATTCATAGATCAATGGTGAACCTGAGGCTTTTGCTTCTACAATCAGTGAGTCAGGATCCCATTCTTTATACATTTCAAACGTCTTTTGCTTCAGCTCTGGAAACTCCATACGCTGTTTAAAACTATCTAACAAAATAATATTTGCTTGCAAAACACCTGTATCATCAGGATGATAAAAAACACCCCATGTTGTACAAGCAGAATAGTCAGAGCGTTCGTTTTTGGTAAAGGCGGTATCCCAAGATTGCACAATAAACTCAACCGGAGGAGGAACATCCTCTTCCCACATATTCCACCATTCGCGTTTTATAATAGCTGATACATCTGAAGTAGGTTGCTGTTGGTATTGAGCCATCCATTTGCCGGAAGGTAACTCTTTACGTAATGCATACAACTCTTCTTTTTTCCAGAACTCAGGCCATAAAGGATTGTCTGACGGTAATATCGCTGGGAAATCTATTACTTCCCAATCTTCACCTGATCGTTGTGCAGAAGATTTTAAAATTTGCCCACATAAATCTCTTTTCGACCAACGGGTCATAACGAGTATGATGGCTCCCCCCGGTTGCAAACGCTGTCTAGGACCAGAACTATACCATTCAAAAGTCTTGTCGTATATGGTAGGGTCTGACTCAGCTAGAATAGCCTGTTGTTCGGAGTGAGGATCATCTATGATACAGTTATGTGTACGTAACCAGCTAGAATTACATTTGACTAAAAACTCATGGGATGGATCTACAGTAATATCCACCATAGAAATTTTTTCATCTATGTATTCTAGTGAAGATACGGTTTTATAACCAAAAAACCATTCTTTTAATTTTCGTATCGCCATCCCTCCAATCGATTTGTAATCTTTGTCTTTAACGTTATAACACCTGTTCATCATACTTTGCCAGGATTTTTTGTTGGGTTTTGAGAAGGGTATTTTTTAGTTTCAACACACGGTTCCATATTAAACTCCAAATAGTTTTAGTTAAGATTCGATCATTAAGCTTTAATTCACCAGCAGTTTTCCAACCTTTATCAGTCAAAAACCTATGCTCAGTGGAAGCTTCTATATCATTATTGATCTTAACAAACTTTTCGTGTATCGTTAATTTCTTTCTTGTAACCCTTTCCCAGCCATTTATTGTTTTTATTTTGTCGCCAATTTTAACGTCTTTTAAATCTATTTGTTTTTCAACACCATTGTCGTCTATAACTATTTTTGTGGATTCACCCAGACATATGTCTGCCCCTCTACCTGCTAAGTTTGCCCCTACACCTGCTGCAAAGTAATCACCGTTATGGTTGGTGTTCCACCGACCAGCTGCTTTAGAATCCGCTCTCAATTCCACATTAGGGAATATATCTCTATAAACATCAGACCCTACCAAGTTACGCACCTTACGACCAAAACCAATAGCAAGTTCTGTATTGTATGATGCTTGAATTATCTTCTTGGCAGGGAACTTTCCTAAGAACCATGCGGGTAGCAAGTAAGATGCCATTTCTGATTTGGAATGCCGAGGAGGCATATTGATAATTAATCTTTTACACTCACCTCTAGCTACTTTTTCAAAAGCACGGGCCATTCGCTCATGATGTCTACCATGAATAAAATTAGGCCAAACGTAATTAACAAACGCCATAAAATCATCTTGAGCCTTATCTTGCACCTTATTCTTTCTAGCATAAGCTACCAACTCTCCAATCTTTTGCTGTATCTCTAAAGGAAGTTTATCAAGATTAGCCATTGCTATTTGCAATAGCTTGGGATCAATGTCCTGACTCATACTCTTCTTCAATATCTTGTAGCGGAACTTCCTCTACTGAATCTTGCATATCTTCGATTTGAGATACTTCTTTAAACTCAGCTTCAAGAGGCACATCAAACGCTTTCCTGCCCAAATATAATTCCAGCGTCTTTTCAAGCTCAGTATTAATGTCGGCTTGTGAGCGAGTAGTGATGGTAATTTCTTTACGATCAGAAAATAAACCCACTTCTGAAATCTTACCTAGCAACTCTAAAGACTTTAATCGTACCTTAGCATCATCGTCAACAGTTTCTTCTAGTAATTTGTTTGTTACGTAATGACGCAATCTTCGAGAAACATCCATCAACTCTTTGTCATACTCAGAAAGTATGGCTTCCAAATTAGTGATAGTACCTGGACGTACAACTTGTATTTCAGACATATCTTCCGTTGAAGCTAGCATATGTGAATCAAATTTATCATTTTCAGAAATTTCAATATCCATTCCGTTATCAGAATATTCTTTGACAGTGTTATAAAGCAGATGAGCTTTTTCACGAAACGCAGATAAGTCTTCAGGCTTATAGCTAGAAGGGAGTGGTACATGATTATCAGGGGTAATCAGCATATATCTTAGCGGTTTGTGGCTCGGATTAAAAACATCCTAACATATAAAAATAATTTTTGCTATAGGTTAATTTAAAAATGACGGGGTGGGTTTCTAATAAAATAAGTATTGGCTTATAGGTAAAAATGAAGAAGGGGTAGGGGGGCTTATGAAGTTGATAAAAATGATCTCTGACTGTGCAGAATAGTATGTAATAGACTAGGTGGTTCCATCAAACCTTATTTAGGGGGCTGCCCCATCGCTTAACAGCCTACCAAGATTAAGTAACCCGTTACCCCCATTGTTAATTGCCTTATTACTTCTTCGGGATATTCCAATTGCGAATGGTTATTATTAGCTATCATTGAATACTACTAGATAGCGAGCTAAGTTATTGATATTGCTTATTAACGCTATTATATAAATGCACTCAGATTGAAAAGTAGACTGGCCACAGGGTAACTAGCCGCTATAATTTAAACTGATAGCGTGTATAAATAAGAATGATTTTCATCTAGAGCAATAGTTAGAGCAATAGTTAGAGCGTTATGACTTTTAGGTTATAAGGTAATAAGGTAATAAGGTAATAAGGTAATAAGGTTATAAGGTAATAAGGTAATAAGGTAATAAGGTAATAAGGTAATAAGGTAATAAGGTAATA